>OBXU01000175.1_pt1 | contig 28110 bp, 45 predicted proteins | sample 1476671 | NCBI WGS metagenome assembly OBXU01 (sample SAMEA2580182, study PRJEB22360) | human gut metagenome | biome: human gut; feature: human-associated habitat; material: faeces | place: Denmark | collected 2008/2010
TATCGGAGTGTTTCCGATATACATTTAGGACAATCTCTTTTAAGGAGTAGTCCTTGTTTAAGACTGTCTCAAATTCGATCTCCGCAGAAAATATGTTCGCCAAGGAAAACAGCCTCTTTAATACAGACGTTGTGCCTGTCCACTCATTGGTGATCCGCTTATCTGATACCTCGTTAAGCCCCAATTTCAGTGTTCTTTCCGCGTCAAATATGGCAAGGTACTCTTCAAAGCTCATCGCCTGTCCTGCCTTGTATTCCCCTGCATCCTCGTTGATTAGCTCAAAAGATAACGACCACGCCGTAGCTGTGATCGTCTCTTCTGTCTGCTCAGTGTTTACGATGTTTAGATAGTAGGATTTCCCTTTGTGTATAAACGCCACCTTATTCCCGGCGGTAACATTCTCTGCATCCTGATGCTTTGCGGACACCGTAAAGGTGTAAGTATTGGCCGCACCCTGTAAGTATTCGTGCAATTCGTCTTTCCAGTAGTGCATAGACTTTTTGTGTGCGTTGTCCATAAATGCTACTGGTGTGTTATTTGCGCTCAGAATCGCAATTCTAATACTGTCCATTACAAGTAAACCTCCCGTATTTTCGCTTTAATATGCGGCGGTGGAGAAGAAAAGGAAGAATAGCAGAACTGCACTTCTGTAATCCCTGGCGGCACTTTAAAATAATCCGTCCCTGTAATCTCATCTCCCTTAGCCACCATACCATTAACGTAGACCTTCGTGCTCTCCCCGTCTATAGACACCACATCCCCAGCGCGATACCGGTTCGGCACATCCCGATATTTTTCCACGTTGTCCTTGCGAAACCAGATGCTTTTTAAATAGTTGTGCGTAACGTACTGGTTCGACAGATTTCGGTCCCCCCACTGTCCAATCCAGATCTGGATTTTCTCGCATTCCATATCTTTGATCTCTGGGATAGTAAAGTGGTAATACTTCCCGTACCAGAAAATACGCAACTTGTCACCCTCTTTTAAAAAGTCATTGTGTCCGCCGCCCATTTTTAAATTAAACGGGTTATCCTCGTAGGCTGTCGGCTGGAAATCCAGTGTCTTAATTTTCTTGTTTTGAGGGGCAAACCAGTCAACATGCGCCGTATTACCAACCGTATCACTCTTGTTAATAGACATAGAGCAGATCACTTCATTTTCCCCTGTAAGAAACGCAATAGTCTGTGCTCCCGTCTGTCCCATCAAACCTGTCTCGAACCAGTGCTGCGTGTAACAGTAAAAGTTCTTCGCTCCACGTCTGCCCTCACTGTCCACCGGGATAGTAAGCGTTTTCATTCCACCATTCCAGTATCCGGATGTTGCTTGTCCACCTTTTAGCGCCATCACATTGTATCCAGCAACATTCCGCACTTCCAACGCTCCCTGTGTGGTGTTTTCTGGATTCTGATAAGAGGTACCATGATCGTCTTGAAACAGGCTATACCCCTCTGACAGTATCTCTGACGCCTTATAGTCTTCGCCGTCTGCTTCTTCGGTCTTGCCGAGTTGTATTGCACCGTATTTACTGGCAATCCCGATAAATCCATTTTCATGGTTGTGAGTGATATCGTAGCTTACCGGAACGGATCCTGTACCACCGTTTACAATAGTAAGCGTCTGATATCCGCTTTCCTGATGAGCGGTAAACGATTTTTCCGCTGCAGAATATTTCCGTGGATCACAACAATAAAAAGTAAATTCGCTTTTTACGTTCAATCTGCCTGGCTCCACATCTCCGACACTTGATTTCGTCCCGATAAAATATTTATCCGGTTCATCTGCAAAAATCAGCTTTGCCTGTTCCTTATTTAAGATTCCAGAGAGTTTGTTGAATTTTTCCTGGAACTCTCTAGGAGATGCGCAAAGCAACTGGTATCCAACTGTAATGCTTCTGGTTGTATCTCGCTTTCCCGTATACTCGGACCCATCCACAAGGTCAATTTCTCTCTCCGAAATTTCCGATCCCAAAAGCTCACGACCGGTCACGTACAGAGTTCTGTATCCATCAATCAAATTTTCAATATATGCCCCATCAATCTGCAGAGCCTCACTCGGCAGGGAGCTTTTACTCCCCGCTTGATTTGTATCCACAAACTCATACATGGCTTCTTTCTCCTTTCAGTCTCATCTTCATGCTCTCTCGGCTTTCCAGCTCTTTCTGTGTAAATTCTGCCGTAACTCGTGCTGCTTCTCTTCCGTTGTACTCAACTGGTACAACGATAGTATAAGTTGCATTGCTGCTGTAAGAGTGATCGCCAGAAAGTTCGTAATCTCCGGCACCGGAAAAGCGCATTCTCATATCTGTGGATAATGTCGGGATATCCACAATGTCCTGCGTAGCTTCTGCAACCTTTCTTGACATCGACTCGATTCCAAGAGCAAATCCCTCTCCTACATAGACACCCAGCCCAGCAAATACTCTTGATGGACTGTGAATTTTTGCTTTTGCCCTGACTGCTGCTTCTGCAGCCGCAGCCATTTGCACCGCAACTGATCTGATATATCCAAGTGTAGATTCCATTCCTCTTGCGAGTCCCTGTCCAATATACACGCCACAAGAATAAGCACCAGAAGAAGTGCTATTAAGCGTTGACAAAATGGACGTTGACATTGATCTTGCCGTAGAAGTTGCTCTACTTGCACCAGAGGATAGAGCGGAATTAAATCGGCTCATTGCCTGCGTTGCAATATTCGTCAACGCCGAAATAAGTTTATTAGCAGATGACGTAATTTTAGAAACACCACGCTGCACGGAATTAGCAGCTGAATTCATACCGTTAGTAAGTGATTTTGAAAATTGCGCCCCCGCTTTCGCGGCCGAAGAATCCAGTTGTGCTGCCAGTGCCGCCGCACCTGCACTAATAGAAGCAAATGCTGCCATGATACTGCTAGTATCTATAACAGGAATTGAAAAGCTTGCTAATACTCCGCTAATCATAGCCATGCTAGCAGGAATTTGAACGGCAGTTGAATTTAGTTGTGTAAGAGTTCCTGAAAACATTGAGATCTGCGCCGATGCAATTGTAATTGCTCCAATAACTCCGTTAAGTCCGTCGGCAACTGTACCGATTCCTTTTCCTTTTGTAGAAATTTCTCCGAGACCAATAGCTACCGATCCGAGTGCCTTTGCTATATCTACAATAGATAGACTAGCAATCGTGTTGATACCGTCAGCTACGCTCTCGAATCCTTTGCCAGCATTTTTGGCAGAGCTTCCGATTGAGTCAATGATTCCAGCAACAGAATCCAAAACGCTGGAAAATCCACCACTAATTGAATCTATAACTTTCGAAATCCCGTCTGTGACTTTTTTAAACCCATCCCCTAATGAATCAATAACACCTGTAATGATGTCCCCGGCAGTTTTAAAAATATTTACAAGTGTATTGCCAACAACTGATACTATTTGGCTAACTGAATCAGAAACAGTTGACACAAAATTTCCGAATACTGGGAAGATAGCTACGATAGCACCAGTGATTACCCCTATTACTTGTACAACAACATCTCCAAGTATTTGAATTACGCTTCCTAGTGCTTCAACAAAAGGCGTTGCCAGAGACATTCCAGCACCAACCATAAGGATGGTTGCGCCGAAAGCAAGCATCGCTGGTATAGCAGCTGTCAGAGCCGTCCCAAATACCGCAAATACTGCAACCAAACCACCGACAACAACTCCGAATGTTCCCATTGCAACAGCCCCGTCTGTACCAGTTTTAGCAAGAGGTGTCATGGATAATGCCATTGCTGATACCGCACCAGCAAACACCGCAATGCCAACTGCACTTTCCTGAAGTTTCTTTCCCATAGTTCCAAGTATGATTGCTAAACCACCGACAACAACTCCGAATGCAGCAAGCGGAGCAACAGCCGTATCTCCGAGGCTTGCTAGAGGTGTAAGCGCAAGAGCGAGACCTGCTAAAGAAAGTACTACTGCTGACACTGCGAAAGCCATCTTTGTGAACGATTTAGACGCCGCATTCATTTTCGCTGGAGAAGTTTTAATGTTTTTCAAAAAACTCATAAATCCAAAACTTAATGCTAGAACTACACCAACCATGCCGGCAAGTACTGCTACTGCCAACGGACCTGAATCCGCCACTGCTTTTGCGCCTTGCGCCAATAAGAAAAATCCACCACTAATCAAAGCAACTCCGGCACCCAACATCATGAATGCTTTAGCGGACGCAAGCATTTTCTTGGAACTTGCAGCACTGCTTTTACCGACCGCTTCTTGCCCTTTAGAGATTCCAAACAATTTTCCAGCAATTTTACTTATTCCAGCTCCGGCAAGTCCAGCAATCGCACTCGTGAATGCGCCTAAAAATGGTGCGACTGTTTTAACAATCTTGAATCCCTTATACGCTACAAAAAGCTGTGGGAGTTTTGATATCACTTTCGCGATGATCTCAGAATGTTCTTTCAAGAATCCGGCAAAGGTTTTCAATGCTCCGCTCGCAGAATCCATTGCACTGCTAAAAGAACTGATACTTTCCGTGGAACCAAACGCACCAGTAATCTTCCCCAAATCTTCTCCGATTGCGGAAAAAGCATCTCCAAAAGCGGTCTTTACTTCCAATGCTTCTGTTTTTAAAACATTCCAGTACCCGCTTGCTTTATCGAGAAATCCAGTTAATTTCCCTGCGATTGCATCTCCATCAAGATCTCCAATTTTATTAATTATCCCATCCAAGGACTTAATCGCTCGACCGGATAAAACATCAAATGACGGTGCCAGCTTATTGCTTACTGTTTCGGTCAGACCATCCATTGCCTGATCTACAGTCTTATACTCTGTAGCAAGCTTCGTAAACGCGTCATTTGTGCCGACTTTTGCGATAGCATCAAAGAAATCTTCTGTCGCGATTTTCCCGTCCTGCACATTCTGTACAAGCTCCGTGGTAGTCATACCCATTTCTTTTGCGACTGCTGATATACCAGCCGGAGTCTGCTCAATCATGAGTTTAAAGTCCGCCCATGCAACTGTTGGCTTTGCTGCCATCTGTGTAGCCTGCTGGCTTAAAGTTTTCATTGCCTGTTTTGGATTCTCAGCTGCCGCCGCAAGCCCTCCGAATCCCTTTACAAGCTTATTCGTGCTTTTAATACCTACTGCACTCAACTGCGCATAAGTACTCGCCATATCAGATGCGCTGTAAATAGTATCTTCTGCAAACTCTTGCAATTCCTTTTTTACAGATGCAATCTCGTCAGCGCCTTTGCCAACCATCGACATGTTTCCGTTAAATGTTTTCCATGCAGCACTGGAAGAATTTAATTCCGACACCATACCGCCAATACTGGATGTGACAGCACCAAATGCCTTTTGTCCAATTCCGGCCATGATTCCAAATCCGATTCCACTTGTGAGCGTGCTTTTTAAATTGCTTACGGTACCCATTGCAGATTTGAAAGCAGACGTAAATCCTCTATCCTGCGCAGATAATATTGCCTTTACGGAAAAACTTTCTGCCATGCCATCACTCTCCTTTCATCATTCTGCCGATTATGTCCAATCTTTCATTTTTTTGCTTTCGGTTCCTCACACGATCTACTTCTTTTTCGTAATCAAAAAACTTTCTGAATCTCTGATAAACTGGTTTAGTCTTATTCTTTCCGACCTTTTTCTCTGCTTTCACAGCAAAATTCAGGAACGCTTGCAGATGATTTCGATAGTCCTTATCTACTTCTCTTAGCTGCACAGCCTCCATGAGCAGGGTGTATTCTGGAATTGTCAACCTATCCACTTCTTCAAAGCTCTTAAAGCCAAGATGTCGGAAACAATTCAACGCCACCTCTCTGTAGGATTCTTCAAAATCTACATCATCAACTCTCTCTTCTTCGCTTCTTCCTCTTCCATTCTCTGTTTCTCTTTCTCCACAGCGTCCACGATCTCGTCCGTAGCTTTTTTCGTAGCATTGGCACTCTTCAAGAAACCCATTACTGTTTCTGTAAGTTCATCAATATCTGTGTCCTCATCGTCGATATACTCATCCAAAAGGCCTCTTGTCGCTCTCGGATTCTGCCCTTTATTCGCAACATCAAGAATGTTTACCAACGCATCCGGATCACCATTTATTAAGTTCATAAGCGCATACCGGAATCCTACGTCTTTTTTTACTCCCGGCAATCCATCCACAGGCATATTTGTCTGCTTGTTGATTTCTCTCAAAAATCCCATTCCGAATTTAAACTGGTACACCTGTCCGTTAATTGTTAATTCCATCATATTTTTTACCTCCATTAAAAGAGAGCGGTTTTACCGCCCCCTATGTACATGATCTATTCTTTTCCTACTTTTGCCTTTCCTACTTTACCTCTGCCGATTAAGGCTACATCGTCAGAGGGCATTATTCCCCCTCTTTCACGCTGTCCTTAAACACATAAGCTGCTACTTCCTGCTGCTGTGCAGTTACAGTAACATCCCCTCGTTTTCCAGAGCCGTTAACACCAAAAGTAAGAGACACCTCTACATTTTCATCTGCCGAGGATGTGATCTCAAATTCCGTGAGATATCCCTGGAAATACATGCCCTTAAACTTATTCGGACCAGGTTCTGCCGGATCCTCAAGGTTTGCTTCCCAGATTTCAAGCAACTCATCCGAATCCATTGCGTCCTCTAACTCAGAGATTAACTTATCTTTCTTCGCAAGGATAGCAGTAGCTGTGATTTCTGTTTCCGCAGCCCCGGGTGTGCGAATTGTTCCGTCCTTCGTTGCCGTAGAATCCGCATCCTTGCTTTTTGTTCTTCCATTTTCTGTCGTGAATGCAAGATTTTTCGCAGCCTCTTCTTTGGCTTTTCCTGCAAGTCGATACAAATAGACGATTTTCTTGCCAGATACCGCCTCTGCAAATAACTGTAGTCCTGTCTTAAACATGCTTTTTCTCCTCTCTAACTAAAACTAAATTCTATTTCCAGCAACCCGTGTAAAAGAGGGTGCTTTGTTGTTGTATCCGGAAGAATCCTCTGATTTACATTCCGGACATCCCATGCAAAATTTTCGGTATGATCCAGTTTTCTGCATGTGGTTTTGATCGCCAACAGCATTTTTGATACCGTCCCGCGCCGTTTTGGATTGTCGTGCCAAATATGGATTGTCTGATGGACACTGCCAAACACAGCGGTCTTATTCGCATCATCGATCAATTGGCTGTCTGCGAGATAAACAAAAGGATACGGCGTACCATCCGGCGGTAAGAAGCCGTCATATACGTCATATCCTAATGCTTTGATCTCTGTAAGTAATTTTGTAAATAATTCTTGCTGTGGATCCATATCTCACCTCACAAGCTTTTGCAAATCTTTTTCAAACTGTTTCTTTTGCTCCTCAAATGCGGGTTTTAAATAGGGTTGGGCTTCCATGAATCGGGTTCCGAGTTCTACATAAGGCGCATACTCAGCTGTTGGTTCGACAGTGGCGGTCATCCCACCATCAGAGATGTCAATACCGATACTTCTTTTCAGTGTTCCAGTATCAACCGGCGCATTTCTCTGCGATTTTGCTTGCATATCTGCCCCGTTTTTCCGTACAACTGTCTGCACAGCGCTCATATCCATCCGCTTCTTCAAACCTTTATTCAGCTTTGCGATTCCTTCGATTTTTAACGTAGCCATCACTGCACCTCCGACACTACAAACACATGCTTTGTTCGCAGTTTTCGTTCAAAATCCACTCTGTACAAGATCTCTCCTATCCGGATACGGTCAAACGGTTTTCTGTATTGCGTCTGTAAGCGCACGGTTTTACTGCCTTGCTTTATGGATCCATACACGAGATTCATCGTATCCGTGCCGGTATCTGTCACACTGGCATGCCTTTTCTCTTCCGAGATTGTATCATCCTCATAATCCCCAGTAGCTTCGTCATACTCTCCATGCGTAATCGACTGAAAGAAAATCTCTGTATCACATCTCAAATAAATCTCACCCTTCCTCGTTTTGATTCTTTTTGTGAGTCAAGAAAAGCCTGTATTTCATTCATGAATCCGTCAAAATCATTGTCGTTGTAAGACATGCTTTCGCCCTCAACATTGTGTGATGACATACCCTCGGAACCCAACCGATTGAACCGGATCACTGCCACTTCCACGACAATGTGATTCATTTCCTCCGGTACTTCAATTCCTCCGAGCAGGAGCTTTAGGCGCCCTTGCACAGATCTGAGTATCAACTCCAGTTCCTGATCAAGAGAATCATCCTCGATTCCAAGAAGTTTTTTTAAATCATCCAGCATTCAATTTCAACTCCTTACGAATTCGCCATGATACCCTGTTTTTTCATTTCAGCAAGAATTGCATTGATTTTATTTTTTAAATCAGCCCCTGTTTCTGTGGACAAATCTGCAATCAAAGCCATCTGTTTTACGCCACCAAGCGTTGTTTTATTCGCCGCTGGAAGAGTGTAACTTGGTCCTGCCGGTCCCTGTATGCCCGGTTCTCCCTTGTCGCCTTTTGCTCCTGCTGGTCCTGCTGGTCCTACTGCTCCTGCTGGTCCTGCTGGTCCTACTGCTCCTGCTGGTCCTGCTGGTCCTGCTGGTCCTGCTGGTCCTACCTGCTCATTCTTCACGCCCTGCTCTAACTTATTCAGTTTCTCTGCTGTAATAACGTCATCATTATTCCATTTAGTTGGTTCATACGCCATAACTCATACCTCCTATTTTGCTTTACCTACTTTTGCCTTTCCAACTTTCCCCCTGCCTACCAAGGCGAGGTCTTCAGGGGGTGCTATTCCCCCACCGACACTTTAACTACAGCTTTCTTGTTGTCATTTGGAATAAATTCTCCAGCCTTACCAGCTCCCTGCAGAGCTACTCCGTCAAAGTCTTCCGATTCAATCGTTCTCGCTGTGTTAATTCCAGTAAATGCTTTTGCAACTCCGGCAATATATGCATAGGCGCATTCTTTAGATTGGAATAATTCATCCGGAATCTCCTCTACAAGGAATCCCTTGAACTTCACAACCTCATTGCCATCAATGTTTACAGTGGAGTTTTTAGCAGCCGTATTCAAAGGATGATCCACGACGGCATTGTACAGATCGGAACAAACCTTAATTTTTTTCGTTCCAACTGCTTCGATGTTATTAAAATACTTAGACAGCTCATTAAACAGCTTTAATACATTGTCTGCCGTATAATCTGTGGCTTTCAAAGACTTTCCGGCAGAATGGGAAATAAAATTTCCGTGCTGTTTGTTAAACTGCTTTGTCTTAGCCCTCGCCTGCAGTTCCAAGCGATCTGCTACCGCAACGTCAAAATCATTATTCACGGTGTGTCGGTCAATCCCCTCGTGGTAATTCCATCCCCAAGAGTAATTAACCGGCGTGTTCGCGTAGATAATCTCTTTTCTCTCCCCGAAACGGCTAGAGTTCCCTGTTCCCGTTCCAAACGCTTTCGTAGCTGTTTTATCGTACCCAGTTCCAACCACAACCGGAATGTCTGATGTTTTTACATAAAAGGCTGTTTCGTTTTCTCTGACTCCATCCAGTACCTCAAGTTCGCCGCCGAAAAAATCCGCGAAATAGGACATCTTTTTAAATACTGCCTCCAAAAGGCTTTTAAACTCAAGCTGGTAGCTTCTTACCGGCATATCATTGTTGTCTCCTGTCGCAAATAATTGTAACATCATAAATTCTTTATTCTTCATCTTCACATTCTCCTTTATTTATACTTTGCAAGTCTCTTTTCGAATTCAGACATTGGACTTCCTGAGTTCGTCATGGTTTTTGGTGTGGTTCCGGTTGCTCTAGCAATCTCGGCTTTCTTAAGCTGGGATTCCACGATTTTTACAAGCTTATCAATTTTTGCATTCGTATCATCAGCATCATTCCCTACAACAAAATCAAGAACATCCTGCGTTGCTTCAATTCCTTTTTCTGTAAGAATGCCTGTGGCGCTTCTGCTAAGCTCAACCTTTGCAGCCTCCTGCTTCAGTTTTTCATTCTCTTTTTGCAACTTCTCGATCTCGTAATTCTGTTTCTGCTCAGCATTCATTTTTGCCAGTTTTTCTGCCTCTTCCTTAGCACTCTTTACCGCCTGTTCCTGCTCAGTTTTCCATTTTGCGAATCTTTTGTTTACAATCGCATCCACATCCTTGTCTGTGTACTTTTTTTCTTCCCCGCTATCATCAGATGTGTTTTCCGGATTAACACTATCTTTCACCGCATCAAGTTCTGCTGTGTGATCTACGGTTTCTTCTGCAAATAACTGCAGCATTCTAAACATCCTGCTCTTCATTTTCTTTACCTCCTAAAAGTTTAATGACATTCTTCATGGTCCTTTCCCCTAGCTTTTTACGCCTTCAAGACTTGGGCGTGAATTACATAATTGCTACATAATTCGGAAACTCATCGGCAATCAAGCGAATGCCAACGAAAAAGGAATCCACCAGAATTTTTGATTTCTCTGACAGATTCCTGTATTCTATCTCAGCCTTTCCGGGAGATATTCTGTATTCTATTTCATCATCCGTTAAGTCATCAATCGACTGGATCAGCGTCTGCGTAAGCGCCGTAACGCCAGCACAAACAATGTCTTTTCCAGGTTCTGCGTACCCGGCGTGTCCAGAGATTTCGATTCGCTCTGGTCGAATTCTTGCTTCAATCAAATTACATCACCTCCAAAATGGGTATAAAAATACCACCAGCCAACTCAGCCGATGGTATTACATTACATCAATTTCTACCTCTTTTACTAGATCGTTTAATGACTTTCCACTATAAAATTTATCATTCATAACTTCATCCACATTATCATACTCTTTCACGTCATCTCCATGCCATACTTGATATGTCGGAACATAATTATGAACTTCAACTGTCACTCCTGATGGCAATCCTCTGTAAGAGAAAGAAATATCATTGCAACACTCAGATAAAATTTGTCTTACTTCATCTTTATTCATAATATATCGCCATTTTCCTTTCTTTCCTCTTCACTTAATTCGCGAGTTGTCTTATTCTTCAATCTTCCATCATCTCCCCATGTATAATCATGTACATGCTCCCCGTTTTTCCCGTAAGGGTGCTGCTTTGGATTCCCATGATCGGTTGTGTGGATATCTTTAGATTTTAATTTTGACTCTCCGTAAAAAGCTCTTACATCTACTTTCCCATCTTTTCCAATGTGATCTATTACCATTCTTGCCTCTGCCATCTTAGGAGTGCCGGAATGTCCGCTGACAGTTTTATCTGCCTTTATTATATCAAACGTAGATTTCTTTTCAACCCTCTTCTTCCAAGTTTCAAAATCCATTCCATGTTCGGAATATCCATCCAGCCATTCTCGATACTCTTTATCATCCATATATGCTGCTGTACTGCAATGACAATTAGGATGCATTGGATGCGCATTTTCTCCCGGCATCATTTTCGATACCTTAAAATGCTTTCCATCTAAAGCCCGGCAGATCGGGCAGGCTGTCGGCTCCGCGATAAACTCATACTCATCAAATCCATTGCGGATATAAGACTGTTTCTGCGCTTCTGCCTGCACTCTCGACAGCTCCGTTATCATCAGTCGCTCTGCATTTTCCCGGCTTACTCCAAACAGTTTGGTAAGGTGTCTTGCCAGTGTTCTTGGATTCTTACCCTGTATCAAACCAGTCTGTAATAGCTTCGACAATTCAGCTTTCAGCATATCTTGATACATCCAAATACGGTCTGAGTATCTCGCATTGTGGAAAGAAGCGTTCACGATCGAATGTGCCATCTTCGCATTGTTCTGGATGGATTTTCCAAGGATTCCTGCCTGCCGTTCAAATTCTTCCAGTGTTTTCTCAGTCAGAATCTGCTCAAAATACTTTTGCAACTCATCAAATCCGCCGACAAGATGCATGCCGATATTTGCTTTTAGCATTTCCAATCGGTTAATCTTCATAGCTGCATTGTAAAGTCTCATTTCCTCATTGGCCTCTTTCGAAAAATTCTTATCCTTAACATATTGTGCTGCTTTTCGACTGTATGCATCAATATCCATTTTGGATACCCGCTTCTTCGCTTCTGCAATTGTGATTCCCTCTGCTTTTGCATATTTTGTATAGAATCCATTTATTTCTTTTTGAATCTCATCCATCATGTTCGCATAGATCTTCTCAATCTCTTTCGCGTATTCAGCTTCATCCCTAATATTCTTCTTCCGCTGCTCTTCTTCCCTATTCTTCCAGTACGTCCTGCTGCTCATCTGCCGCACCTCCGAACATCCGCTTCTCTACGATTGTTTCCTGCTTCTTTTCTTCCTCTTTCTCCATTCGATCTATTTCCTCAGTAACGTCCTTAACGATCGAGAGGACCTGCAGCTGCGTTTCCTTGGACACGATACTTTCAAGCGCCTGTGCTGTCTGCGCTTCCTCCAAGAGATTCTTCGGGATATTCCTACTCATTGTAAAATCAATATCTTTCCATGCGTCCCGATCTGACACATTCGTTGCAAGAGAGCAAAACAGCTTATACCGCTTTCTCATGGATTTTTCAACTTTACGGTCGAACGTCAACGCAAGATTGCTCATAGACTGCAGTTTATACGCAAGGGAAGTTCCAGAAGCATTTCCAAAAGATTCATCACTGATGTTCGCTACCATGCTTGTCTGATAAATCAAATCCTCAAGCCGATTCAAAAGATTTTCCTGTGTTCCGTCTGCCGTAGGCTTGCCAAGAAACTGAACGATAATATCTTTTGCGTTGTCTGTACCATAAAGGTTTATAATCCGGTTGTCGCGAATTTTGTAAACGCCTTCCTCGTCCAGTTCGGCGCCCAGCACTGCAAGATACGCTTCTGCGAAAGAATCTACATCGTTCGCCTTTTCTCCGATCACTCGGTTGTATGTTTCTACCATGCCGGCAACTTCTTCATACAGACCGATTCTCTCATCGTTCAGCACGTATTCCACGCAATTGATGCGCCCATAAGGGTTCAGCACGCCCTCCTGCATCTTTTCTCCCTCAAATGGGATGATTTCTGTCCTTGTAAGTATCTCACCGTACTTTGTGACATTATCGTCCTTTTTTCCATATCTCACCGCAAATAGAGCGCGGCTCTTTACGGTATCATCGTAGACAACAAACAGTTCTTTTGGATTGCAGACTACTGTCTTTGTCTTTGCTTCTTCATCCTGGTAAAAATACTCAAAAGCATGTCCGTAGATGCAGCACTTCTTCGCCAGCTCGTATTCTTGATCTGAGATATCGTTATCCCGGTCAAATTCAAGGATCGCATCTTTTATTTTTTCGTCTGGGTGCGATTTTTTAACCGGAATCCCGTAAGCATATCCCAAAAATGTCTCTGTGATATACCTTGGGAAATTCACTGCCAGTCGGTTATCCGGCTTCCATGACTCCTTTTCCGGAAGACGGAATACATCATGGAATCCTTTGTATAGATTCTCAAGGTATCTGTACCTTGGTATTCGCTCTTCATGCTTGCGAATATACTCATCTACTAATGTCATATTGATTTCTTTATCAGCGGAACATAAAAGCGGTTCCGGCAGTTTGTATGGTCTTTTCCCATTCATTTTATATTCCTCCTCTAAAGGTCTTTAACTTCACCTTACCTTTTCTCTCCTGCTCAATTGAGTACCTTAGCATCGCCATCGCATCATCAAAGAAATTCACCGGTTCATCCGTGAATGTGTTCGTTTTCTCATCCTTTTTCCATTTCCACTGCTGGATCTCCTTAATTGTGTTTGTACAGGATGGATGAATGTGGATCGTGTGCTGCTTTAAGTAGTCAATCTGCGCTTTCACACTGTTTGGCTCTTTCTTGACCGGACATGCTCTGTATCCAGCTTTCTGCCACATCTTAATCCTGTCTGGCTCAGCAGAATCGCAATACATGGTAATTCGCTTCTGGAATTTTCCCTCGCCCAGCTGTATGATCTCTGATGTATCTCTTTCAAATACATACAATTCCCGGCATAAGTAGATATCTCCATCCTTGAATCCAACCTCCCCGATACAGTTCGCATGGTTGAATCCAAAGTCCTGTGAATTTACCATGTAATCGAATCTTTCTGGGGATGTATCGAATTCCTCAACCACATAATTCGTAAGGATAAGACCTCCGGTCTCTCCCCATTCACCAAGTCCGTAAATCCGATATCCATCCGGATCCCGTTCTTTACGCATCATCATGCGCCGGTGATACGCTTCATCTATGAACCGGTTCTGCAGGTACGTAGACTGGTGTGTGTATACATCATCACTTTTTATGTCGAAATACTTTGCTTTTAGCCAGTGCGTTGCTGACACTGGGTTGAAGCTGAATGTGATCTGGTAATACAAAAATGGATTGAATGACAAGTCACCTCTGAGTCGGTCATCGAGAATATCGACATCCGCTTCGTAAAGCTCCGTTGCTTCTTCAATCCATATCCATGTTAATTTTCCGACATCAAATGTGATAGACTTTACTTTTTCTCGCTGTCCATCATCTTTCATTCCTCGGAAAATCACTTTATTCCCAGTTACTTTCGAGATCAGCTCCATTGGATTACTTCTGATCTGCCAGAATAATCCCGCTTTATCTCCGTATATCTTATAAATCGCACTCTTCAACTCCGCATAGGTACTATCCTTGTTTGTTGTGTCTACTTTCCGGACACACAGAAGATTTGCGCCTTTATACTTTGGATCACCAAGTTTGATGATAAAATTCTGTGCAATGTTCACTGACTTCCCGGATCCGGCAGAACCTTTCGCCAGTCGGTATCGTTTCTTGCACTCATTGAACTCTTTAAAATTTTTGTTAAATCCTACATTAACTTGTTTCATCACCATCACCGTAATCTACCACAATCTTCATGTCCATATCTCCTGCCACATCTAGCTTGTCATTCCACATACCTAAATGTCTGCCAAGAAGCTCGAGCGCCTTCACCTTGTCGCATGGTTTCTGTTCTAATCCATCACGCCCCTTCTTAATTGTTCCTAGGGCTCGCTGCTGTTCTTCTGTAAGATTCTCTGTAAGCTCCAGCTCCACAGTCCGATACAGAATCGGTGCTCCGTCTTCTCCTACAAGTGGAACAATGTTCCCATTCACCTCTGCGGTTGCCTGTTTCTCCACTACTTTCGCATAATCAGAAGCCTTGGAAAAAGCAATTGCGGCCAGTTCATTTAAAACCCGATCCTGCGTGATCTCCGTCCGCTTCTGCCGCTCTTCCATTCTTTCGGCAATATATTCTGCAACCTTAGCATTTCTTAGCAACTTACTTCCATTTACTGCTGCTGACTCTTCTTTCTTTACGCTTGGATATGCGACGCGGTAAGCCCGTGTGGCATTTAGATCAATCAAGTACTCATCTGCAAATATTTTCTGTTTTTCTGTCATAGGACTCACCACCTTCCATTCTGTTCTATTCTGCATAAAAATAACTATACACCTTAATCTATAGGCATATAGTTATCGTCAATTCATGTCGTTATAATGTTATCTTCATCATTCCGCAATAATCCTCAAATGGGAATTTTATATTATACTCCTTGGCAATTTTCATTGCTCTTCGAATAATATTTTCCTTCTCCTTATTCGAATATCCATTTAGTTTAACCACTTCATTTAGATATATTGCCGTCATAAGTACGGCAAATGCGTCTGCGTCTATCTCAGATATCTGCGACCTATATTCTTCTAGGCTCACTATTCCAACTTCTTTATACTTTGAATAATAAAAATCAGAATCCGTTACCCATTGCCATTTATGTCTGACTTCATGAGCAATGTCATAATACGCATCTCTAGTTCTTGCTTCCACGCCTATATAAACAGTGTCAGTTTCAGGATCGTACCATGAACTCCCATAGCCTCCGTGTTCTTTGTACCTTATACTTGGGGTAGTAATGTGTAAAAATTTCGAAACTTCTCTTGCGAATTCCACCAATTTCTCAACTTGTTCTTTCTCTTCCATGCGTTTTTCCTCCTCATCCTGCGCCTAACAATTACCACGCATATATTTTACAATGCCCCCTATTCTCTTTCAAGCAAAAGTACCCATCAACTGGATGCTAAGAATTTAGGATTACTGCTATGAAAATTACAAACGCCAACAAAAACCAAAATAACCAAGTACACAATCAAAATTTATAAGAAAAGGGGAACTTGCAGTAGTCCACAACGGGTATAGCAGGATTCGAACCTGCGACACATCGGTTAACAGCCGATCGCTCTCCCAACTGAGCTATACACCCGTAGGATGCCTTTTATTGACATCCTTTACCCTATCCGCACTCGGGCACTGACACAAAATATAGATTGCTGAATCTATTTGTTTGTTTTGCAGATCTGCGGATATCTGCGTTTTGGTACCATTGCAATGTAAGTCCGGTGTGCACTCCCAGAACAGACCTCAGCTGTGCAGCCTGCATCTTACATCACAAAGCCGTGTGCAGGGGTCGAACCTGCTTGTCCCAACTGACCACGGCATAAAAACACCGCCAGACGAGAAAGGGTGAAAGTCCGGCGGTGCCTTGAATGTAATTGGAAAGAAAGTTAATTGCTAGAGCTTAACTTTTAACTCCATGTTATACTATATATTATTTAAAACGAACAATGTGAACAAAACGAACAAACTTTTATTTTTCTTTCATCCACCTCTGAAATTCCATTCTTGCACTATCTCCTGTGCAATTTCCCTTCATTTTCGCAGCCACTTCATCCCACGTCAGTCCTTGCATGACCCTGAACCGGATAATCCTCTGCATCCTTACCGGAGCTTTATTGATTACTCGCTCTGCTTTTACTTTAATCCGCTTTGCGTTCAGCTTTCGTTCTTCCAACAACCGTTCCTCTTCGTCTATATTCACCGTGTTCTCTATACATCCAGAGATATTAAAGCTCTGTGGCTGATACGGAAACTCTGGATTGCTGCCTGTCACCTTGTCCTGTACGATCGTCTTTCTTCTGTGCCGCCTGATATCTTCCTCTGTCTCTTTTACCAATTCTTTTGCATCTATGTACTCATAAATCACGTTCTTGTCCAACTCTATCACCTCCCGGAACAGGATCTTTTATGTTGTATTTCTCTGCTATGTACTCCACAGCGTCCTTATTCGCCATCTCACGGCTTTTAAAGTCGCACTTAAAGGCTTCATGCTCCTGTTGCTTTAAAGCGGTCTCACAGGGCTTTCTCGTTGCCATATCATGTGCATCTATCTTTCGGATGACTCCTGCCGTCTCCTTCCTGCGTCTCATGGTTTCCCTGTTCATTCCGTTACCTCAATCTCTTTTCCTGTCAGCTCTTCAAGCTTCTGTCGCATTTCTTCCACAGTCATTTTCTTTGGTTCTTTGCGCTCCCAGATGAGTTCAAGATTGTGGTCTTCCATGATACTGCTAATTTTTCCCATGCATTTAATCTTATATACTCTAACTATTTCCAAATCGCTTACCACACTTTTTAAGTTTTCGTTATAGTCTCCCAAATCCGCATATCCATCTTCGCCAGTCAAAAAGCCGCCTATAACAAGTCTTTTCCTGAAATAGTTATCATTATATTCGACCACCATTCCGTCTTTTAAATCCGCTTTCGCAAATTCTTTCTGCATGTAATCACTCCATTCCAAGATTTTATAATTGTACTTTTCTGCAAAATCACGAGACGAATATTCTCCGTTTCCGTAATAACACGTTTCTTCGTGGTGCGCATTATACTTTGTATTTTTCCAATAACTTTCTCCGTTACACCACTTCATTCCATGTTCGTGCATCTGCTTGCAAAAGTCTTTCGCTTCCTCCTCAGTCTTACAATGCACCGCAATCTTATTGTCTTTATTTTTAAATTCATCCCAGTTAAATTTTCTCATATTTCCTACCTCACTATCTTCCGCACAATCCAATCTAAAAAAATCACAAATAGCAGTATCGGGAATCCCGCAGCCATCAGGTAATCCGCGCCTTCTATTTTTACATCCTCTTCGATTCCTGTTTTCAAAGTAATCACTGTCCCAAGCCCCAGGATATAGTACAGGGCTAGGAATGCGATTGTGATTAAAATGTCCATGTTATTCCTCCCGCCTATTATTCCATCCTTGTCTTGCTGCTTCCTGCGCAATCATCTTGTCATCCCGACACGCCTTAATTGCCACATAAGGCCCAGATGCTCCGCAAGCACCGCACACTACCCTATATCCTTTGCTTCCCATTATCCGGATTCCGACTCTTCTGTCACGGCATCCGCAAAATGGACACGCTTTAATTTTCATTCCGCATTCTCCTTACCCACATACTTCTCCACAATATCTACTGCACAGGTCAAGCCATAAAGATAGCTTTCCAGCTCTTCTGCTGTTTTGCTTGATCCATGTCTTTTCCTTTCTTCTTTCAGCGTTTCGTAGGCATCATTTTTCATGGATTCGATTTCTTCCAAGATCTTCTCTAGTACGTTCTCCATTATTCCACTCTCCTAAAATCCTATATCATCTAAGAAAAAACCAATTTCTTCTTCAAATTCTTCTTTTTCAATACCATAATCTTCAAGCATTTCTTCTAATGGAAATACTTCAGACAGTTTTTTCATTAAGTATTCTGCTATTCCCTCTGTATCATATTCTTCGACAATAGTATCTTTCTGTAAAGGTTGAATCATTCCATCTTTTAAATGATGTGCAAATTCGTCAGCTCCAATAATTATTTTATTCCCTTTTGGAATAATTACTTTTTCTCCAAACATCTTCTCTACTTCTATATCACAATTTGATGTTAGGATTTGACCTATTTTGTATTTCATTTATTCCACTCTCCTATTCCGCATTCCTCACATCGCACAAAAGCTGATATAACTTCTTCTCTGAATCCATGATTAACTTTAAGACTTGCTTCTCCTGAGCAAAACGGACATTTCTTCAATTCTTCCATGTTACTCACTCCAATCTAATCTCTGTAAACATGATTACCGCAATCACATTCACATTCCCATTTTGCATATCTGTTTTTAGAAATACCAACTTGTTTTATCGCTTTAAGCATATCGAACTTCATGCCTGTTAGATCTTTTACTTTTCCCATCGTTATTCCTTTCTCATAGGTTCTGGTAGTGGCTGCCATGCTACAACCTTTTCATACCCCAATTCATCATTTGTTTTAAACACCGTATCAACGAATCCTAAACTTGTCGAATCGTAAATATCATGCCAAAATCCAAATCCATATTCACTATCATACTGGCAGAACATCGGCAAATCCTCTTCGTGATTTTCGACAATACACATATAGAATCTCATATCATCATCTTCTGGCAATCTATCTTCTACTGAAATCCAGTCTTTATCTTTCTTCCCATCTTCATATCCAATCTGATACCATTTTCTCCGGTTACATTCTCCACAGTTTGGAACTTCATCCATGTGGGAACGAATGTTTTCTTCGATTTCGGTTACCATTCCAGTAGCCCCTAATGCAAATAACACTTTATGTCCGGCTACAAACTTTTTCTCTACTTCTTTTATCTCTTCCAAAATCTTCTCTAGTACGTTCATGTTATTAACCCTCCTATCTCAGTTTAATATGCTTCATATTCAGTCGTTCCACTACCATCTTCTATAAATGTCACATTATCTGCCCCGAATGCATCTATAAATTTGCTTAGAGCCACATCTGTTCCATCATCACATCCAGCGTACATCTCTTCATGAATTTCTTCAGCTACTTCTTCAAACAATTCTTCATCTTCTGTATCTACTTCAATACAGTGTAAATAAGTTACTTTTTCCTCATAATCAAATTTCATATTCGCACCTCCAATCAAAACGCATATGCTATCCAAAAATATTGCGTACTCCCTTCAATCGGATAGTAATATATTCCATCGCCGGAATCTTCGCCGTGCATCCACTGGTCGCAATATTCTCCATTGAACTGCTCTTCGCCATTAGGTTCTTGAGACACACCAAATCCATTTATCCAAAAATCCTCAAAGCCATTTGCATTAGCAAATTCTTCCAATTCTTCATAAAGTGTATCTATTTCTTTTTTTAACTCCTCATATCTTTCTGCTTTACTTGCTATTTCTTTAGGTGCTTTCATTTTCTATTACCTTTCCGCTCCCCACGATCACTCGCAGGGAACTTGAATATTATTCCGACCAATCAAGTAACTGACTGCAATCTACATTTGGACATCTTTTTAAAAATGTTGGATGCATATAATATCCATCTCCCAAAGACTCAGATAATTCAGTTCCACAAGAAGGACATCTGGCAGGACTCCACTCTTTAACTTCCACTTTTTGGGGTAGCTGCTTTTCTAGTGCTTCGATTGCTGTGCAATAAACTTCAATATCACTTTCCAAATAACTGTTATCTTGTTTCTGGAAAAATGCTTTATTGTGCCTTATCATTTCTCTTTTCGCATTAATCCCAACTTGAAGCCTTCCTATTGCTTCTCTAACTTTCTTCTCATCCATCTAATTTTCCTCCCGTTATTTTCAACCATAAACCACTCTCTCCATCTTTTTCGTAGAGAAAATCTGTCTCTATCCCGCAGACCGCCAACTCATTCATTGTCCTCACGCAATCCTCTGCATCAGCGCATTTGATCGTGTCGCCTTTTCGCAAGCGCGTTTCTTCTGTTTTTGGCATTAGTCATTCCTCCGTATCGTCATCTCGATTCCGATCTCATCTTTTATCATCCTCGTATATTCATCCCATGTTGCCATATCGTCCACCAGACACTCTGCTTTCAGGTTCATCCGGTCGATAAATCTCTTGCACCGTTTCCCGGCAAAGCCGAACTCATCATGCAGCGTTGCAACTGCGATCACCATCATTGTGTCCAGTGTCATGCTCTTAATCTTCTCACAGGCAATATTCAACTCTTTTCTAGTCAATGCTGTGTTGATTCCCGTGATATTTCTGAACTGGATTTCTTTTTCCAGTCCTTCAATGCCGTCTTTCTTTACAATCTCTCTTGCCAGAATCAATCCCTGTGATCTACCGGCTGTATAATCATCAACTTTTCCCATTTTTTCTCCTTAACTGCTTGCAAAGACCTTCCCACTCAACCTCTTTGTTCCGCGTCCATCTTTTCGCTGCTCTTCTCTTCCGAATCCCAGTCTTATCCATGTACCGGATAAGATCATCTCTCGTAAATTCCACTTTCTGAATGTCATGCAAGACTTTATGGATATGCTCATCCGAGCATCCGAGTTTCGCCATCTCTTCAATCTGGAATCGGTACTTATCCAAAAAATGTGCTGCTCTACTCATTTTCCTCTCACCCTCTTCTTTCTCTTGCGCTTGGTGCTGCCGTACATAAACGCTGCCATATTGCCCGGTTTGAATCCTGCAGACTGTTTTCTATGGCTGCTAAAGCTGTATTTTCCTCTGTCCATGCTTACTCCCTTTCTAAACTCCACCATGCTTTTGTGTTCTTTCCGTACCCTGTAGTCTGGATTCTTACTCCAAGTTCTGCTTTCGCTTTCATAACATCTGACCGTTTGATTCCCGCTGCATCTGACTCCATGAGCAGCTTCGCTCCGTCATATCGTCCGCCTGCCATTTTATCTTTTAACCATTCCACCGCCTTGTCATAATCGGTCTTAGATACCTCGTTGACCTTGTCCTTAATCTTTTCCAGTTGGACAGTGTTGGTGTTCATCTTATTCCAGATCTTCTCAAAATTCTCCTGCATGATTCTGCGGTTTTCTAAAATCTCATCCCGGATGACTGTAAGCGCCTGTGCTGCGGTCATCCCTTTCTTTTCCGGTTCTTTTACCAGACTTCCCGGTTCAAGTCCGAGAAGCAAGCACATGATCCGTTCCACAGCTTCTGGTTGATCTGGATTATTGGCTATGTAATTCACAAAACTTTCGCTTCTCCCCATTTCTAGGGAGAATCCCTTTTTCGTCTTGCCCTGCTTTTCTAGTTCCTTGCAGAGCAGAGCGTAATTTATTGTTACTTTCTTCGGTTCCATAGTTCCTCCTTAATTCGAGTTCAGTAGTTGCTCTTCCAGAGAGTCCATGTCATATTCTCTGCGATCAAAGTTGTTTAGATTTCTGCTTACTGGCGGTTTTGATTGTTTTTTCTTCTTTTCCGATCCTTCCGGTTCATTATCAAATTTACCTTCTAAAATCTTTTTTAAGTTCTGCTCTTTTATGATCCAGTTAAAATTCGCATTGAATTTATAATCTGCTTTACTTTCTTCACCTTTCAGGAATTTGCTGTTCTCCGCTTTTATAAATGCGGTTCTGATCTGGCTAAAGCTAAATTTCTTACAGGCTGTAGCAATATCTTCCTTCCTGCTATCGGAAATCCGCTCAACTCTATCGAAACTCTTACAAATATCATTAAATGTGTCGGCGATCAGCTGATAGCTTATTTTGCTATCAGTCTTATCTCTTACTCTATCTCTATTCTCTATCTCTATATCTATATCTATATCTATATCTGTGTTACACTTCTGCACATTGTTGTTACACTCCGTTACATTCGTGTTACATTGTAACGCCTTATTTTTTCTTGATGCCCTGACACGCTCCGCTGATTCCGATTCCGAGCAGATTAAAGACTGGGTTTCCGTCATTAAAAATTCTGTTTCGGAACAGGGCTCAATAAGTCCTTGAGATAGTAGGTATTGCACAGTTACTTTCACATTGTCTGGATCTTCATCTATTGTCAGAGCAATTTCTTCTGAAAAACTCTCTTCAATCCCATCAAAAAACAGCTTTCCGCCATTGCTTAAACTCAGCAGCTGCATTTTTAAATAGATAATGGTATAAGTATCGCCGCCAGCAATTTTCCGTAACTTTTTAATTTTGGGCTGTATAAAAAAATCTTTCTGTAGCTTAAGCCAGTAGTATCGTTTTGACATTAAATCACAGCCTTTCTGTATCTATCTGCATTCCAGATTGGTATTCGCGGTATATTTGCATCCAATCATCCAGCTCCATCGTAACAAGGATTTTATGATTGTTTTTCTTATGGAATACAGCAGGAAGCTTTCCCGTTCTATTCGCTGCGGCATCTCTCTTTGCTTGATCCATCCAGTCATAAAGTCGCATCTGCTCTTGATGTTTCGCTTCCACATGAATTAAAGGAAGACCAACCACGTCTGAAGCATCGCCTGTATTTCCGCAGTATTGCGCTGTTCTGCGCGCTTCTTGATATCCATAATCACGGAAGATACCAGCTAATTCCCGTTCAAATCTTGCACCTTTCTTTTTACTATTTACTGCCATTCCATTTCCTTTCTTTGTAGTGCAGGCAAGGCTCATCCTTTTCCTTGCCTTTGCACTCCCAAAATCTCTCGCAATGTATGCATTCTCTTGTTTTCTTCATGTGATCGCCCTACATGAACGGAAGTTCTTCATCAACTCCATCAGGGACGTTTTGGAATCCATCGTGGTCCGGCTGTCCATATTGCGGAGCAGACTGTCCGCTGCTTCCATTGCTTTCGCAAAACTCAAATCCACTGACGATCATCTGCATTCCATAATACTTCACACCGTCTTTTTCATAGTTGTTGTTCCTCATTTCTCCATCAATTAAGAGTTTCGTTCCCTTTCCAACATTGCACTTTTCGAATGTTTCCGCAATCTTTCCAAATGCTACACACCGGAAAAAGTCAGCTTCTGGATCTCCGTCTCTCTTAAATCTGCGGTTTACGGCAAAATTAAAACTTGCTACTGCTTTCCCGTCATTTGTGTATCTCATTTCTATATCTGCCGTCAGTCGTCCGCATAAAATAATTTTATTCATATCAATTCACCTCTTAATTTCCAAACAATGCCGCTGCTGCGCTCTGTCCTCTTTCGGAAGATTCAGTTTTTTCTTCCTGCGACTGTTCCATGTCAATAATCTCCGCATCGCTATCGTTATCGACGTATGTTTTTGTTCCGTCATCGTTTATCACTGCCATATCTGCATCCATTGCCGACATCATATCGATAGACATGATTCCCCATTTAGAGATTAGCTGACGCAGCATAGTTTTATATGCCATTCCGTCAAAGTCCTTTTCCCAGAACGTGTATCCCTTTTTCGCCTGATATCCTTTGGAATACTTTAATGCATGGGCTTCCATTTTCTTTTTGCTCCAATAGATCGCCTTTTTAAACCCATTAGTATACTCAAACATTGCATAATATCCGATTGTTTCAGCCTGTTCTCTTGCTTCTTCATCCTCGATCAGATGTACCTCAATCTCTTCGTTCAGAGGATCAAACCTGACAAGCTCGCCCTCTTTAATCGCCAGTACGTTCAGTTTTTTGTACTGCCCGGAACGAATTGCGAGCTGGATATACCCTTTATATCCAAGCTGAAACTGCGCCACCTTACCTTTGTTTCTGTCATTAAACGGAACAAGGTAATACTGTCCCAACTGCGGAGACGGTGAAAGGTTCAGCGACTCACCCAGCAGCGCACCGGAAAGGATCGATTGATTTGTGCATTCCTGTAATGCTGCATTGTTATTTACAGCCGATACAATTGCAGAAATAAATCTCTGACCGTTCTTCCCACCGATTACGTTGTTGATCTGGTTTTTAACTGCTTCCTGTGTTAAATATGCTGCGATTCCTGTGTTTTTTCTTGCTGTTAAGCTATTTCCTACTGCCATTTTTATATCCTCTCTTTCTTATAATGGTTTAAATTCAATATTTCTGCTATCAAAAAATTCCTTCAGTGCAAGTGCATCTGCTGTTGTCAGAAATGCTTTAAATGCAATCCAGACTGGAAGTTCTTTCACACCTGACGGAGAAACGGCTTCATTTTGTTCTGCAACAGGAGGTTTCATGCATTCCTCAAAAGATTTTGCATCTGTAAATCCAATCTGTCCGGGAAGATCATCCTCTTTCTTCTGGAACTCTGCTGCCTTTTTCGCTTCCTTCTCTGCTTTCAATTTTTCCTGTTCTGCTTCGTATTCTGCTTTTTTCCTCTGTATTTCTGCTAGGCGCTGCCCTTCATTTAACGCCCTGTTGATATCCAGAGTGGATTTATAGACTTCTAATGCTTCAAAGCCAAATTCCGGTAATTTTGAAAGTGTATCCACATCTTTCTCCACGCTTGTGATAAATGCATTCATAACATCTTCGATGGACCTCATGGATGTTGTCTTATTTAACCATCTACTGTCAAAAATACATTCCAAAGAAATTTCGAACGGTGTTGATTTACTGTTCCAGAGTTCCTCGATTTGCTTTCGTTTTTCCTGCTTCTCGTACTCTTCAAATTCCTTAATTTGCTTATCAATAAGGTTAATAGGATCGTTAATAAGCTTAATTAAGGCGTTAATTTGAGTCTTAAATTCGTTAAATGGCTCTAAATAAGCCTTTTCCAGTCTTATTCTTTCGTCATTTAAGGCTTTTTTTAGCTTATTTAAGCTTGCTTTATCTGATTTAGCATCCTTAATTTGCTCTCCGGTGTACACTAAATTACTATGGTCCGCTACTATTTTCTGTATTTCTGACCTTAATTCTTCGTAATTAAATGTAATTTTCTCCGGCGTTTTCACTTCATTGACTCTTAATTCCATGTTTTCTCTCCTTTATCTTCTTATTACATCCGGAAGAATAAGCGGAGGGCATTCATCTCGCTCCACGTATCCCCAGAATCGTTTTCCTTCTTTCATCAGGTATTCCATGTCTTCTTTCACATCTTTCCGTTCAAAATGGTAATGTTTTGTTTGAACGAATACCTCACCAGCATATTCACTTTTTAGCTGCGCTTTTAACTCGCAAAAATCAGCCTCAAGAACTGCCATATACAGCAAGCATTGACAATAATAATTGTCCGGGATTCTCTCATCCCATTTTTTTCGCATTGCGCTATTCAGAATGTTCGTTGTCTTACATTCCCAGATTCCGAGTCTCCCATCTCCATCAAAAAGCCAACCATCTACTGAAGCCTGTGCCCAGGGATATTTATCATTACGAAAGCTGTTGTTTTCTTCATATCTCACTTGGTATTCTGGAAAGTCCAGCCGGAAGAGTTCTCTTAATAATGGCTCTGCCTGTGTACCATATTTAATATAAGGAAGATTTGAAATGTCTTTTGCTTCCTTTCTTCCAGTTTTCAATTCCCACAACTCCACATTTGTCATGTACGGATTCTTCCCGATTACAGCGGCAATTTCAGAACCGCCGATTCCATTTTTTCTATTTTTAAGCCATTCTTCATGGTTGCTAAGTATTGTTTTTGTAATCATTTGACTTTTCCTCAAATTTTCTCTATACTTTAACTGGTTTAATTTCTTGAGTGCTTGAGGGTTGCCGCCCTGTGACAGCACTCTTTTTTAATACCCAACCACTAGCCACCATCCGATCAACGCCAGCACGAACCCGATCACAGCTGCTGTAACCTTGTGCCAGTAAGGCTTGTCTTGCACTTCCGGCAGCTCTACGGAGACTGACCGGATATCCCAGCTATTTAATGTGTTGGGCTGCTGAGTAGTCTGGCAATGGTAAGTTCCTTTAACTTTCATAGCTTGTCCTCCCATCTACCGCCTAGGCGGTTTTTCTTCTTTCGAATCCTATATTTTTCATCGTTTCATCTAATTTTTTCTCCAAGATTTGAGAAAGTTCCTCTCGGTTTAAATCCTCTTGGTTTATCCAAGATCCATTGATTTTAATCATGCTTACTACTTCGATTCCTTTCATTTCACCACCCCTCTTTACTGTATGCCGGTTGATCGTCCTACGTATGTTGTCCTACGTTTTTAATTAACATCCGAATCTCTGACGATCACATGATATTTCTTTATCTGCCCATCGCACTGTGTGTATGAGATTTCTCTTGGATATCCGTTGTCGGCGTACCACTGCTTTACCATATCGATCACTTCTGGAGCATATTTTCTAACAGTCCCCTGCCACTTTCCTTTGGATTCCCATGTTTCCGTATACATGTCTTCTGACAAATCTAACCTACGAATAATCTCATTCACAGCTTTGTCTGCCGGCTTGCCTGAACTCTGAAAGTAAAGTCTTGCCTGCCTTGCGATATGTACCGTATCCACATACTGCTGATCCGCTTCAATCCTGATCGGCAGATTTACTCCTGCTTTCTCATAAAGCGATTTCGCGGTCAGGAGCTGGATTTTACTGTTGCACCCTGCTGCTTGGAGCATCGGCGTTAAAATCTTTACTGCATTGTTCACACTGGCAAGACGTTCGTTGTTTTGCTTCTTCTTTGGCATTTCATAAGAGCCCGTCTTTCTGAGTGCTGGAAGAACTTCGGATGTCACCCAGTGTTTGAATTCTTTTGCGGATTCCAACTTGCTACCGAAGATAAGGGCATAAAGACCGGATTCGTTAATGATCGTCATCGATTGAGTGCCACCAAGGCCGCCCTGAATTGGGGCATCCTTTTTGTCATCTTCTTCCACATGATTTGCAATGGCATTTCTTGCTTTGACATACCCCAATGCTTCTGCCACATCTTTCCCCACAAACCACGGTTCATTGTCAATTGTCACTGTTCGGATTTTACCGAACTCTTCATTATTAAAAATTTTTAATTCGTTCATATTACCTCCTGTTATCTTGTTTTATCTCGTTTTATCTTGTTTTACCTTTCTCCCTCCTTTATAATGTAGTTATCAAAAACAAAGGAGAAAAAGTATGAGTTCTGATTTTGATGAAATTTGCTTGCTATTCCCAGAAAAATTTAAGTTGTTCTGTATGAGGTTTAAGAAAACAGTTACATCAGGTTTTCTTGGCAAATCCGAAAAACCTCTAATGGGATATAAACTAATATCAAGCAATTATTCTTTTGTTGACACAACTCCAGCTGATGAAGCGCCAGAAAGAACTTTTTCTCTTACCGAAAAATACTTCCGTTACTGCGCTTACCGTAGAAAGAAATTCTTTGACAGTAAGCTTTGGCCGCTTATAATTTCCATCGTTGCGTCAGTTATTACCTCGTTAATAACAACACGATTATTATGATTATCAGAATTCCTATGACGCATCTGTATATGGTGCGTCTTCGATAAATCATTTCAAAAAATTCTTTTTCGTCATCGGAAATTTCAAACAACTCCGAAAATTTATTCCAGTTGATTTTTACCACACCTCTTTCTTGTGAATCTTTATTGTCATTTGTTTCCATATCTCCTATAATTTGCTTACAGGCATCTGCCAATGCCGAGTATTTAAGAAAGGAGATCGACTATGGTACTTAAATCTTTTGAC
>OBXU01000176.1_pt1 | contig 28041 bp, 27 predicted proteins | sample 1476671 | NCBI WGS metagenome assembly OBXU01 (sample SAMEA2580182, study PRJEB22360) | human gut metagenome | biome: human gut; feature: human-associated habitat; material: faeces | place: Denmark | collected 2008/2010
TTTGCCGCTTTGACTGCAATGGCTCCCATCTTCTCTCTGAGTTCTTTGTTAATGGCCGGTGACGGTGACTCCTCGATCAGCTTCTGATGACGTCTCTGGATGGAACAGTCCCTCTCACCCAGATGAACTACATTTCCGTATTTATCAGCCAGAATCTGAAATTCGATATGTCTCGGATCACGGATATATTTTTCAATATACATGGTGCCGTCTCCGAAAGCATTTTCTGCTTCCCGCTTTGCCGTTTCAAATATATGTTCAAACTCTGCGGAATCTTCGCAGATCCTCATGCCCTTGCCTCCGCCGCCTGCGGATGCCTTGATCATGACAGGATATCCCATCTCATCGGCAGTCTTCCTGCCCTCCAAAGCTTCATAAACCGCATCTTTGGTCCCCGGCACAACCGGAACACCCGCTTCCATCATCGTCTTTCTGGCAGAAGATTTATCCCCCATCTTGTCAATGATTTCTGCGGAAGGCCCGATAAAGGATATGTTGCACTTTTCACACATGCGGACAAACTTGCTGTTCTCCGATAAAAATCCGAATCCCGGATGAATGGCATCCGCTCCTACCGCCATGGCAGCTCCAATGATCCTTTCCATATCCAGATAGCTGTCCTTTGCAGGCGCAGGACCGATACAGACGGTCTCGTCCGCCAGCTGTGCGTGCAGAGCCTCTTTATCCGCCTCGGAGCAAACCGCTACAGAAAGGATGTCCATCTCACGGCAGGCCCGGATAATGCGCACCGCGATCTCTCCTCTGTTTGCAATTAAAATTTTCTTAAACATACGACGCTTCCTCCTAGCCGATCATGAATGTGATTTCGCCGGACGCGACGACCTTTCCGTCCACCGTTGCGGTTCCCTTGCCGACGCCTACCGGTCCTTTCACCTTGATCATCTCTACTTCCAGATTCAGCACGTCTCCTGGTACGACTTTTCCGCGGAATTTTGCCTTATTGACTCCGCCTAAAAATCCAATCTTTCCTTTATTCTCTTCCGCAGAAAGGCAGCACACGGCTCCCACCTGAGCCAGTGCCTCGATGATCAGCACACCCGGCATCACCGGCTCCTGCGGAAAATGTCCCGCAAAGAACGGTTCATTGTATGTCACGCATTTTTTGCCCACTGCCCTTTTTCCGACTTCCATTTCCTCAATCCGGTCAACCAGAAGAAACGGGCTCCTGTGTGGGATAATATTCATAATTTCTTTAATATTCAGCATATGTTTCCCCTTTCCTACCGGATAATGACCAGAGGTTCCCCGTATTCCACGATATCCCCGTTATGAACCGGGATGCTCACTACGGTTCCTTCAAACTCACTCTCCACTTCGTTCATCAGCTTCATAGCTTCAACAATTCCAATGATCTGTCCCTTTGTCACCGTATCACCTACCTGCACGAACGGTTCTGCTCCTTCCGACGGAGCTGCATAAAAAGTCCCGACCAAAGGAGCTGTCACGGCATTGCCTTCCGCCTCTTTTACTTCCGGCAGAACTTCCGGCGTGTTCTGCGGCGCAGGAGCCGCCGCGGGTACAGGCGGCGCTGCCAATTCCGGTGCTGCCAGGACTCTTTCCTTCTTCTTTGACAGCTTTACTGAGAAATCATCATCTTTATATTCAAACTTATCGACATCTGACTCTGATAATGCCTGGATCAGTTCTTTCATTTCCTCTAATTTCATAGTCTATCCTCCCTATTCCGCAAACTTTTTGATCAGAAGTGTTGCATTATGCCCTCCGAACCCAAGTGAATTGCTCAGAGCATAATTGACCGTGCGGTCTGTGACCGGCTCTAATGTGTAATCCAGGTCACATTCCTCATCCGGCACCTTAAGTCCTACGGTCGGATGAATGTAGTCTTCCAGAACAGTTTTTACACAGGTGATAAACTCAATGGCTCCGGCAGCCCCAAGTCCGTGACCGATCATAGATTTTGTAGAACTGATCTTCAAGTCTTTGGCGTGCTCTCCGAAGGTTGTTTTGATCGCTTTCGTCTCAAACTTGTCGTTGGCCGGTGTACTCGTTCCGTGGGCGTTAATATAGTCCACATCATCGGGACGAATCTCCGCCTCGTCAATGGCAAACTGCATCGCACGCGCTGCACCCTCTCCGTCTTCTGCCGGAGATGTGATATGGAAAGCATCGCTGGTAGCACCATATCCCACGACTTCCGCAAGGATCCTGGCACCTCTGGCTTTGGCGTGCTCCAATGTCTCGAGCACTACTACGCCTGCTCCCTCTCCAATAACAAATCCGTCTCTTTCCTTATCAAACGGAATGGATGCACGTTTTGGATCTTCAGAACTGCTCAGTGCTGTCAGAGAGGCAAATCCCGCCACAGCTACCGGCGTGATGCAGGCTTCCGTTCCTCCTGCCACCATCACATCTGCCTCGCCGCACTGGATCGAGCGGAATGCTTCTCCAATAGACTGCGTGCCTGTAGCACATGCAGTAACTACATTGATGCTCTTGCCCCTTAACCCAAACGCAAGGGAAACATTTCCCGCAGCCATGTTGGAGATCATCATCGGAACCACCAGAGGCTTGACTCTGTTAGGACCCTTTGTACGGATGACTTCGGTGTTTTTTTCTACAATCTGCAGACTTCCTGTTCCCGACCCGACAGATACACCAATCCTCGCTGTATCTTCTTTTTCCAGATCCAGTCCGGAATCCTCGATAGCCTCTTTGGCCGCAGCCACGGCGTACTGGGAGAACAGTTCCATTCTCCTTGCAGAACGCGGGTCTATATAATCTTTCGCTTTAAAATCCTTTACTTCTGCTGCCAGATGAGTTTTGTATTCACTGGCATCAAAATGACTGATTGGAGCAAATCCAGTCTTTTGCTGTTTGATTCCGTCCCAGAACTCTTCCACACTGTTTCCGATCGGAGTAATCGCACCCATTCCGGTAATTACGACTCTCTTTAAATTCTTCATACTGCTCTCCTTTACATTCCCATTCCGCCATCCACACTGATCGTCTGCCCAGTAATATAGGACGCCTTGTCAGATGCTAAAAATGCTACTGTCTCTGCGATATCCTTTGTCGTCCCTACTTTTTTTAACGGGATCGTATCGATAATACCCTTCTTCACGTCCTCCGGAAGCACTTCCGTCATCTCCGTATCTATGTACCCCGGTGCCACCGCATTGACCGTGATCCCTCTGGACCCAAGTTCTCTCGCCAGAGATTTGGTCATACCGATGACTCCTGCCTTGGAGGCACAGTAATTCATCTGCCCGGCATTTCCAATCACACCGGAAACGGAAGACATGTTGATAATATGACCGGACTTCTGTCTCAGCATAATCCTTGCCACATGTTTCATGCAGTTAAAGGTTCCCTTCAGATTGACATTGATCACCTGATCGAACTCTTCTTCGCTCATCTTCATAGCCAGGTTATCTTTTGTGATTCCTGCGTTGTTTACCAAGATGTCGATGGAACCGAATTCCTTTTTTACGGAAGCCATCATTTCTTTGGCCGTATCAAAATCGGAGACATCTCCCTGATATACTTTGGCTTCTCCGCCGTTTTCTTTGATCGAAGCGACCACTTCTTCGGCTTTTTCTCTGGACCCGCAGTAATTGACGATGACTTTCGCCCCATAGCCTGCAAGGGTAAGTGCCACTTCACGGCCGATCCCACGGCTTGCACCTGTGACAACAGCTACTTTTCCTTCTAACATGATAAGACCTCCTCAAGCTTTTTCAAATCTTCTTTTTTCTCTATATTGATCACTTTCATCTTCCGGTCGATCTTTCTCATAAAGCCGGACAGAGTTCTTCCAGGACCGATCTCGATAAAAGTATCCGCTCCCGCTTCTATCATTTTATGTATAGATTGTTCCCAACGGACAGAAGAATAAACCTGTTTTCCCAGCAGGTCTTTTACCTGATCTTTGGAAGCAACAAATTCTGCAGTCGTATTTGAAACATACGGAATCTCCGGATCCTGAACATCCACGTCTTTTAAGACCTCAAGCAGTTTTTCCCCGGCAGGTTTTAACATAGGAGAGTGAAATGGTCCGCTGACTTTCAACGGAAGAACTCTTTTGGCTCCCGCCTCGCGAAGCACGTCTGCCGCTGCCTCTACGGCTTTCACCTCCCCGGATATTACAATCTGTCCGGGGCAGTTGTAATTGGCGATGGAGACAACTCCGTCCACTCCGGGAAGCACTGCCTCGATCTCTTCTTTCTTCATGCCAAGAACAGCCGCCATAGCTCCCTCACCGGCAGGCACTGTGTCCTGCATAAGGATTCCCCTCTGGCGGACAACTTTGACTGCATCCTCAAAGCTCATGACATTGCCTGCAACAAGGGCACAGTATTCACCGAGACTTAAACCGGCTGTCATATCTGCTTTTATACCCATGGCTTCGATCTCTCTTAAAATGGCCACACTGGCTGTCACCATGGCCGCCTGTGTATACTCCGTAATGTTAATGTCTTCATTTTCCTCGAAGCACAATGCCTTCACATCAATATCCAACACTTCATTTGCTTTTTCAAATATTTCTCTGCTGTGTTCAAAAGAGTCATAGAACTCTTGTCCCATACCGACATACTGTGCTCCCTGTCCCGGAAACATAAAAACAATTTTACCCATCGTTATCACCTCGTCAATTACTTTGAGTTTCAAAATATCTGTTTCTAAAAAATTGACTTATAACCTCAAATCATCAGTTATAAGCCAATATTTTGTCAATCTTAATCTTCTACGCCTTTATTCTTTAAGTAGTTGATTACATCTTCGACAGTATTAAGCTCTGTCAGATCGTCAGACGGAATCTCTACATCGTACTCTTCTTCTAATGCCATAACTAATTCAAATAAGTCCAGGGAGTCAGCTCCTAAGTCATCTTTGAAAGATGTCTCTAACGCAATTTCACTTTCATCAACGCTTAACTGTTCTGCAATGATTTCCTTCATTTTCTCTAACATAATTTAATCTCCTTCATACCTCATAATAGTTTGATTATCAAAGTATACCTACTTATACCCGAACTTGTCAAGTAAATTCACTCCTATATTATACTAACTCACATACAAATATGCAAGGAAGTTATTAGGAAATAACGGTAAAAAAATCTGTTTCCCTATTCTTCCGCCGAATGCCAGTCAAGCAGGATTTCCTCTGCTTTCTTGTTCCAGAATCCCCCGGCCTCATCACATGCATCCGCCAGCTGTTCAAACAGAGGGTCTTCTTTTCCCAGTTTCCGAAAATCCTCAATCGCCGTCAGCGGCATAGAGATGTGCGTGTACACGATCTTTTTCTCTCCCGGCATCTTCTTTAAATACAAGGTAGTATCTACAACCGCATCAAGGCCTCCGATATGGGTAATGTTCATAGCAGCATCGACCTTCTTGTCACGGAGCAGCTCAAGAGCTTCTTCCATATCGCTTCTAAGGCCCCCGGATGAGCCGATAAGCTTGGTCTTAAGATAATGGCTGCCGTAGATGTTCATGCCCGCCCTGTACTTCTTGTCCGCCGTTGCCGCGTAAATATTCATGCAGCCGTCCATGGCCATGATCCTGTTCCCTGTCTCCGCCACGTTTTTCGGCGGGGCATAGACGAAAACATCGTCATATCCCTTTTCATTGGTCAGTGCCAGCAGAGCGGAAGCAGGATCTACCATCATGGACGGATTTATATAGTAAAGCTCCACTCCATTTCGCTGTGCTTCCTGCACCGGAATCAGCCTTCTGGCTTTGACAATCCGATCTTCGTTAATATCCGTCACCACAAGCCTTTTCGGTTTCTTCTCCATAGTCAGAACATAGCGGATAGCCATCAGCCCCATGGGCCCGCATCCTCCAAGAATCACTGTATTGCCGCCTTCTTTGATGCCGGAAATGTGGTCGTGGGAACCGGGTTTGCTGTGGTAATTGGAGTGAAAGCTTCCCACAATACTGTACAGTGCCTGTGCCACTGTTGCCTCATAAAAGCTCTCCCCCTCAAAAGTAAGCAGACATCCCTTTTCAATCACTTCTCCCGGGACAATACAGTAGGTGGCAGCTCCTCCGAAATACTCATAGGAATAACCGGGAGACTCAATCTGTCCGGGTATCTCAGGAACAACTACATACTTGTCTCCGGGACAATACTGATCCTTCCACTTCTCACCCACCTGTTCAATGACACCGGCGAATTCATGTCCGATCAAGATCGGATATCTTCGTATGTTCTTCGGAACCCTCAGATGCCTCTGTGCAAGCGTGATTTCTTTTAAAGTAGACATGGCAATTCCATTGCAGAGGATCTTGAGCAGGATCTCGTCCTCTTTGATCCCGGGAAGTTCAAATTCTTCCATCCTGATGTCCTTTACCCCATAAAGTCTGACGCCTTTTACCTTCATAGTCACCGCCCCTTTTCACACAATGCAGGTCACATGGAAATTATTTTCTAAGATTATAACAGAAATGGAAATAAAAAAAAAGACTTGTAACTGAGGATCAGAAGGAGAACACAAAAGAATCAAACTTTCATCACATTTTGTTTCGTTTTCTTTTTTATTATGTTAGGAGACAACACAAAAGGAGGCAGTAAATTGATTGAAGTAAAACATCTTACCAAGAGCTATGACGGCCATCCGGCGTTGGATGACCTGTCATTTACAATCGAGAAAGGCCGGGTCTACGGTTTCCTCGGACCTAACGGCGCCGGAAAGTCCACTACGATGAATATCATGACCGGATATATCGGCGCAGACAGCGGAGAAGTCCTGATCAACGGATTCGATATTTTAAAAGAACCGGAGAAAGCGAAAAGATCCGTGGGATATCTTCCGGAAATTCCGCCCCTCTATCCTGATATGACCGTCCGGGAATATTTAAGTTTCGTATCTGAATTAAAAGAGATCCCCGGAAAAGAAAGGGCGGCACAGGTAGACGAAGTCCTCAGTCTCGTCAGGCTTACCGATGTTTCCAGCCGCCTGATCCGCAATCTTTCCAAAGGATACCGCCAGAGAACCGGTCTTGCGGCCGCAGTGCTTGGTTTCCCCGAAATCATTATTCTAGATGAACCGACGGTTGGCCTGGACCCAAAGCAGATCATCGAAATCCGGCAGCTCATCCGCACACTCTCCAAAGATCATACGATCATTCTCAGCTCTCATATCCTGGCGGAGGTTCAGGAAATCTGCGATTATGTCCTCATTATTTCAAAAGGGCGCCTGACAGCCGAGGGTACACCAAAACAACTGGAAGAAATGTCCCGTGGAAAGGATAGTGTGGAGCTTACCATCATGTCGGACCCGGCCCGAATACAGTCTGTTCTGGATTCTCTCTCCGGCATACACACAATCTGCTGGAAAGGAGACACGGGAGATTCCTGCGATATCTCAGTGGAATTCACCGGCGACAGTAAAAAAATCTGCCGGGAGATTTCCCTTGCTTTTGCAAGAGAAAAAATCCCGGTCACACGGATTTATATTTCCAGGACGAATCTAGAAGACATTTTCCTGGAATTGACCGACACAGACAGCCAGGAACAGGAAGGAGACGAAAAAGATGAAAGCAATTTATAAGCGGGAACTCCGCTCCTATTTTACCTCCATGATTGGCTGTGCCTTTGCGGCAGTTCTCACTGTCATAGGAGGTGTATATTTTATGGTATATAACCTGACCAGCGGCTATCCCTATTTTTCTTATTCGCTGTCCGGCGTCATCTTTGCCGTTCTGATCACGGTCCCGGTTCTGTCCATGAAATGCTTTGCGGAAGAAAGAAAAAATAAGACAGATCAGCTGCTTCTGACCTCGCCTGTGCCTCTGACAAAGATCATTTTAGGCAAATACTTTGCGATGATCACGGTGTTCGCCATACCCTGCCTGATCTACTGCCTGTTTCCTCTGATCATCAAATTTCAGGGAAATGCTCATCTTCTGGTGGATTATTCTTCGATCCTGGCTTTTTATCTGCTGGGCTGTGTCTTTATCGGCATTGGAATGTTTCTGTCTTCCCTGACAGAGAGCCCGGTCATTGCGGCGATCAGCACCTTCGGGGTTTTATTCTTTTTGTATATGCTTGACAATCTCTTAAACTATGTGCCGACCAGCGCACTCAGCGGCGTCATCATCACCATCCTGTTCCTGTCAATGGCCGCAGGACTGATCTATCATATTACAAAAAACCAAATCATAGCAGGAATTGCCGAGATTGCCGGCTTGGTCTTAAGTATTGCGGTTTATTTCATTAAATCGTCTGTATTTGAAAATTTCATTCATGACATTCTGGAACATTTCGTCCTGACCGGTGTTTTCTATAATTTCGCTCAGAACTATATTTTTGATATCGGAGGGCTTTTATACTATCTCTCCGTCATCATTCTTTTTATATTTTTGACCGTGCAGGCAGTTCAGAAAAGACGATGGAGTTAGGAGGACTGTAAGTGGATAAAATAAAACAATTATTTCAGACAAAGAATTCCAGGAGAGGCTCATACAGCATAGCTGTTACTGCCGTTGTCATAGGAATCGTAATCCTGTTTAATCTTCTTGTGGCACAGCTGCCTCAGAAGATCCGGCAGATTGATATCAGCGACACCAATATATATGAGATCTCATCAACAAGCCAAAAGCTGCTTAAAAATTTAGATAAGGACGTCAGCCTTTATGTAATCGCCGAAAAAGGGAACACCGATGACCGTATCAGGACCTTTATCACCAAGTATGCCTCTCTCTCCAGCCGCCTCAGGGTAGAATGGATCGACCCCGTACTGCATCCTTCCGCACTGACAAAGTATGACACGGAAAAAAACAGTATCGTCGTATCCTGTAAAGCAACAGACCGGCAGACTTCGATCTCCTTCGACGATATTTTAGTAACGGAATCTTCCTATTATAATACATCTTCTTCCGCCACAAAGTTTGACGGAGACGGACAGCTGACCAGTGCAGTAGATTATGTGACAAATACAAAAGAATATAAGGCTTATTACACGGCCGGACACGGTGAAACCGCCCTGTCATCTTCTGTCACAGATCTGATGGAAAAATCCAGGATCTCTGTGTCAGAGCTGAATCTCCTGACTGCCTCATCTATACCGGAGGACTGTGACCTTCTTATACTCAACGGCCCGACCAGCGATCTCACAAAAGATGAAGCCAAAGTTCTGACCACTTATTTGAAAAAAGGGGGAAACGTCATGTCCCTTCTGGCCTATACAGACAAGAGCATGACACGGCTCTATGGTATTTTGGAAAACTATGGCCTGAAAGTTGCCAATGGATATATTGCCGACGCAGAGCGCTGCTATCAGGGAAATTATTATTATCTCATACCGAACTTATCTGTGAGCGGCGATATGGCCTCCGGTATCTCCTCAAATTCTGTGCTGATGATTAACTCGAAAGGCATGACGCAGACAGATCCTGTCCGGGATACCATCAATGTGGAATCTTTCATGGCCACTTCTGAAAACGGCTGTGCCGTCACAGAGAAGAAACAGACACAGGGAACCTATATACTGGGTGCCGCAGCCACAGAATCGGTCACTGTAAAAGACAGCGGCGGAAAGAAGAAAAAGAAAGATAGCCGTCTGACCGTCTACGGAAGCAATATGCTCATTGACGCACAGGTAACAGAGTCTTTTTCAACTTTAGAAAACCTTACGCTGTTCATGAATTCTGTCACAGCGAATCTGGACAGTGCAGATAATATTTCCGTCTCGCCGAAGAGCCTCCAGGTGACTTATAACAGCATCGCACACCCGGGTATCTTCAGTATCCTGATCATTTTTGTCATTCCTTTCATGGTCATTGCCGGAGGCTTTGTCGTCTGGTTCCGCCGGAGAAGAAGGTAAGGAGGTTTCTATGAGACAGAAAAAAACATTGATCATTCTGATTCTGGTCTTTGCAGGGCTTCTAGCCCTGTACGCCGGACTCCGCATGTATCAGAAAAAACAGTCTGCACAAAAAAGTTCTTCTGACAAACTGATCATTAAAGATATGTCGGATCTCACCTCTATTTCCTATAACAACGGGCAGGATCTGTCTTTTGTGAAAAGGAACGGTACATGGTTTTATGAAAAAAACAGCGAATTTCCTGTGGAACAGAGTTATCTCACCTCCATGGCATCTCAGTTTCAGAAGATCGAGGCCGTCCGGAAACTAAAAAACGGAGACAGCCTTGAAGACTACGGACTGGAACACCCCGCCTATACGATCAGGGTAAAGGATAAAAAGGGAACACAGACGACTTATTATATCGGCAGTGCCTCAGGAGACAACTATTATCTGACGCTGGATGATAAATCGACTGTTTATACTGTATCCGCAGACCTTCTCTCTGGTTTATCTTACTCTCTGAATGATATGATGCAGACGGATACTTTTCCCACACTGAGCAGCGGGAATCTGAAAAAAGTTGTTGTAACCAGCGGCAGCAAGGTAAAAACCTACACATCCAAATCCAAAAATGATATGGACAGCATTGCCGGAGGACTTGGAGTGTTCACTTTCGGCGACTGTCAGAACTACTCCGTCAAAGATAAAGACCTCGCAAAATACGGCCTGGACAGTGAATCCCGTGTCACAGTAGATATTACCTATAAGGATACAGAAACAAAGAAATCAAAATCTCTCACCTTGTATATCGGCTCCAAAGATAAGGGTGGAGAAAATTACTATGTGAAGCTGAAAGATTCCAAAATAGTCTATTTAAGCGATGCGGATATTGTAAAGAATATCCTGAATCCTTAGATTTCGTTTTAACAAATGCAAAAAGAGACTGCGGGCGCAGTCTCTTTTCTATATGTTTTCTATCCAAAATATCTTTTTAATAATCCTTCAAAAGCTTTTCCGTGGCGGGCTTCATCCCTTGCCATCTCATGTACAGTGTCATGGATTGCGTCTAAGTTTGCAGCTTTCGCTCTCTTTGCAAGGTCAAACTTACCTGCTGTTGCTCCATTCTCTGCATCAACTCTCATCTCAAGGTTTTTCTTTGTGCTGTCTGTTAACACTTCTCCAAGCAGTTCAGCAAATTTAGCTGCATGCTCTGCTTCTTCCAGTGCAGCTTTTTCCCAGTATAATCCGATTTCCGGATATCCTTCTCTATGTGCCACACGGCTCATTGCAAGGTACATACCTACTTCAGAACATTCTCCTTCAAAGTTTGCTCTTAAGTCAGCCATGATGTCTTCGCTGGCTCCCTGTGCCACTCCGACTACATGCTCAGCAGCCCATTCTCTTTCACCTGTCTGCTCTTTAAACTTTTCTGCCGGTACTCCGCATGTTGGACATTTTTCTGGTGGAGTATCTCCTTCGTGAACATAACCGCATACTGTACAAACCCATTTCTTCATACTTATACATCTCCTTTGAATTTATTTTACTGTTTTTGCTGTGTTCAAGAAACCCAGTAAAGATATCAGTAACTATTACTGTTTTCCTGTTGATCTAATCATAACACCGCTATTTTGTATTGTCAATATCTTTTTTTAAACATTTTTCACATACTCCACGAAAGTAAGTGACATTCTCGTCTACACGACCTTTAAATTGGGCGCTTGCGATCGCATTCACATGGTCGATCGGATCCATCTTAAGATCGATGACTTCCCCGCACTCTTTGCATATAAAATGATAGTGCGGACCAACATTGGCATCGTATCTGTCTGCCCCGCCGTCATAACTCAGTTTTAGGATATCACCGCGGCTTGACAGCAGTGCCAGATTGCGGTAAACCGTACCTAAACTGATGTTTGGAAATTCTTCTTTTATGTTTACATAAATGGTATCCGCAGTCGGATGATCTTTTCTCGTCATCAAAAAGTTAATGATCGCATCCCTCTGCTTGCTCCTTTTCGTCGCAGGCTGCATAGGCGTCCTCCTCTCATAATAATAATTGTTACTGTTTTTAGTATAGAATACCGTATATATATTGTCAAGAGGATTCAAACACAAAAAAATTTTAAATGAAGCAACACACAAAGAGCGCTATAACATTTGTCACAGTCACAGAATCTCCAGTTTTGGGTACAAACCTACTGCTTTGTCTGCTGACTTCTTTATACTTCCATTTCTGATACTTATTATCCGAATGGCCTTTGTTATCTGCTTTTTTGTATTTTCCATTTTTCTGCTGATTTGATTCGGATTCAGATTTTTTATTTTTTTCCTTCTCCTTTTCCCATTTTGCTATCAGGGTTATATCTGAATGTACAGGTGTATCAAAGTCCCATTTCTGTTCCAGTCCTTGTTCATTTGTGTAATACCAGCCTATAAATACATAACCTGGCTTTTTCGGTTCCCTTGGTTCTGCTGCTGTATTTCCGCCATCCACTTTTTGAGATTTAGGTGTATCTATCCCTCCTTTTGTATCATAAGACACTTCGTGCTTGCCTGTCAGTGTAACGATTATTTCGGCTTTTATATCATCTTCTATTGAAAAAAATAATTTAAATGACCCGGTATACCCATTCTGTTTATGCACATTAATTTGTTGAAGCTGCTCGTCATTGATTTCCGGTACAATATTATCTCCATATTTATTTTTTGCTTTTGCCTTGCAAAGTACTATAATCTCATCTTTCGTAAATCCTGTACCACCAGTTGGATAAAGCAGGTTATCCGCTCCCAAGCTTGGATCTCCTTTTTTCCAGTCACCACTGTCAAAGCCCTCCTCGTTTAAATATACGATTACTGTGACTCTGGTTCCGTTGGGGGGGGGTAGAAAATGTCAACGGATATTCTCCTATTTTTCCAGATGTCTTCGCATCATTGATATTCTCAATTTCTTTTCTATCCGGCAGAAAAATTAGTTCTGTATCTATCGCATAATCATCTGATGATAAAGCTCTCACTCCGCTGATTTCTTTAAGCTGCTTTTCTGTAAATTTTATACCGCCAGCCCTGCTGATTATATGATTAGCTTTGATTACTTCTTTGTTATCTGGGTTTTCATTTATTCTGTCATATTCACCATATAACGTTACGGTAATTACTGCCTTTTCTTCATCCGGTGATGTAAAAGTAAGCTTAAAACTTCCCCCTTTACCCGAAATCTTTACCTTATTAATAGATTCAAGTTCTTTTTCATTTACTTTGAAGTCCCCAATCTGATGGGTCACTCCATCCGCATCTTTGCCCTGGACTGATGAAAAACTTCTAACATCATCTTCTGAAAACGCTTTCCCTCCGCTGTCCCTCTCAAAATCATTGGCTCCAATAGTAGGCTGTAATTGTTTTGAATCCATTTCTGCCACATCGGTCCCATTTGCTTTCAAATAGACCATTACCGTAGTTTTGGTCCCGTTTGGTGTGCTAAACGTCAGGGGGAATTCGCCGATCTTTCCCTCCGTCTTTGCTTCGTTTAGTAAAATAATCTGGTTTTTATCTTCGAAAGACATCTCCTCTTCTAAAAAGTCACTTCCATTTTCTTTTTTTCCGGTCACCATAGTAATAGTTTTCAGCTGATCTTCAGTAAATGCTTTCCCGCCAGACTTGGTAATTACATGATTAGCACCAATCTGTTCCTTTGTATCTTTTTCAATTTCATTGGTATCCCGTAATGGCCCAAAATACACTTTTGTACAAAATTTATCCACGTTGATAGCTGTCTTGTCCTTGAAAGGGATACCATCTACAAATATGTAGTCCATTAGAGAAATACCATCTTGGATATATCCCTGGTAACCAAAGTCAGGTACAACAGCCACGTTAGATACTTTATCCTTTCCCGCGCCGGAGCCAATTCCAGGCATATTGGTGTCCTCGTCTCCAACCGCAATGACTACCGTATCACCTCCGCTTATCAGCATATTTTCAAACTTATTTAGATCCGTGAGAGAGCCTCTTGCCGCTCCAATTCCAGGTGCATATTTACCTCCCTGCGCATCCACATGTCCTCCTGAAATGTAGATACCGTCCACTTTACTTCCGTATCCCGTTCCAATTCCGGCTCCATACTGCGTACCAACTGCCTTTACATTCCCGCCGCTGATCACAATATTTTTTGCATATCCTTTTCCCATTCTCCAAGATACGCAGGCAACTCCAATCCCGGCAGTATGCAATCCTGCAGATGCCTCGATATTTCCACCTTTAATAGTCAAATTTGAGAAACCACAATTTTTCTCATCCAATACATTTCTCTGGAAACTTCCAATAGCCCCCACATGCCACAAAGAAGGGTTTCCCTTAGCAACTAAAGATCCACAGGAATTATCGCACTTGTGCCCTTCATCGTCGGCTTTCTCACACTGAATTGTAAGTGACCCATCCATCCCATCTTTGGTAATTGCATTTCCTGTATTGTCCCCAACCATATCTTCTGACCTGCCAGTATTGCATATCAAATTACTGGAACCGATTAGTGTAATGGTTACATTTGCATGAGAGACATTAATACAATCCCATTTTGATGTAGTAGTATCTACCTTTCCTATAGTAATATTCACATTGTCCAAAGTAATGTTTGTTGTAACACCTTCAGATACTTCAATGTTATTTAACGAGGTAGTGCCAGTAATCCAATATCCTTTAGGATTCAGCTTCGTTTCATTTTCTAAAAGGCCTCCCCCTATGGCCCCATCCTTCGTGATTCTAATATCTCCCTTACTCACATCTAAGAATGTCTGTCCGTTTTTTGCCAATTTTTTTGATCGAGTTATCCTTTTTGTTAAATTATCCCTCTCTCTAATCTTTTCTGTTGTCTTCTCTGAACTCTTTGTCTGAACTGCCCCTTTTATTTCTGCTGCTTCTGGTCGGTCCGTCTTTTCAGTTTTTTTCTCAGGAATTATTTCCTGAACCTGAAATGCCCCCCCCCGAATTTACAGAATTTCCTTGTGCGTACAGCATAGTTTCGGTCCCAGTGCCGGCAGCTATAAATGCCAATGAAACTGCTATTAAACGCTTTAACCATGTTTTTTTCATTACATTCTCCGTCCTTTCTTCAATCTTTAAATCGGCTTTTTATGTAAACTTTTTCGTTATAAGAACGACATAGAACAAAAAAAGTTAGAAAAAAAGAGACTTTTCAGCCTCTTTCATTCTTTATTGGCTGCAAGCAGCCTCCAATCTTTATTTGTTTATAATAGATAGTCGGAACCTGCAGATAGTGATAAACTTTTATTTCCTGTTTGCCGGCTCCATGCTGACACTCTTCCCCTTGATCTTTGCGTGTCTCATTCCGTACATAACGTCTTTTGCAACCTCTTTCGGCACTTCTACAAACGTATATTGATCATGCACATCAATGGCACCTACCAGGTCGCCGGAGATGCTGGATTCTCCCGCTATCGCTCCGAGGATATCTCCAGGGCGCACTCCTTTTTTCTTTCCTATGTTAATAAAGAGTCTTACCATTCCCGCTTCAGCTCCGGTATCGCCAAAGTCTTCACCTTGATTGGCTTCCTGCTCCTCATTCTCTGAAATCTGCTTTTTCAGAAATGCCGCTGCGATCTCTAATGCTGTGAAGTCAGTCTCATTGATGAATTCATCCAGCATATCTACATATTTATCCAGATTGTTTTCTTCAATCAGTCCTGTGATCTCCTCCAGACTCTTTTCTGCTCTGGTAGCCTGAACATCATTTAAACTCGGAATCGGTCTTGCCTTGATCTTTGTTTTACAGTAGCGCTGTACGTCTCTCAGCTTATAAATTTCTTTTCCTGCCACGAAAGTAAATGCATTCCCAGTCCTGCCTGCGCGTCCGGTACGCCCGATCCGGTGCACATAAAACTCATCATCCTGAGGGAGATCGTAATTGAAGACTGCATCTACATCATCTACATCGATTCCTCTCGCAGCCACATCGGTTGCCACAAGGATATCCACACGTCCGCCTCGGAAGCTTTTCATGACACGGTCTCTCTGGCTCTGCTTCAGGTCTCCGTGGATCCCCTCTGCAAAGTACCCCCGGCCTTTCAGTTCTCCTGTCACTTCGTCTACCATACGTTTTGTATTGCAGAATACGATGGAAAGCTTCGGAGAATGCATATCCAGCAGACGGCAGAGCACTTCGACCTTCTGTTTCGGCCTCACCTCATAGTAATACTGCTCGATATTCGGTACTGTCAGTTCCTTGCGCACTACCTTGATCAGCTTGGAATCCTTCTGATATTTTTTCGTAATGTCCAGAATCGCCTTCGGCATCGTGGCAGAGAACAATAAAGTCTGCCTTTCTTCCGGTACTTCTTTTAAAATACTCTCGATATCTTCTCTGAATCCCATGTTCAGCATCTCGTCGGCCTCATCCAGGACAACCATTTTCAAATCCTCTAATTTTAGAGTATGACGGCGCATATGATCCATGATACGGCCCGGTGTTCCTACTATAATATTGGCTCCTGTTTTCAGGGACCGAATCTGATTCGTAATGTTCTGTCCCCCATAGATCGGAAGTACTTTGGCTCCATGCATAAATTTGGCTAATTTACGGATCTCATCTGCCACCTGGATCGCCAGTTCTCTTGTGGGACATAAAATCATCGCCTGAGGCCTTTTCACCTTTGTATCCATCTTTTCCAAAAGCGGTATTCCAAATGCAGCGGTCTTTCCGGTTCCTGTCTGTGCCTGACCAACAATGTCTCTTCCCTCAAGCACCACCGGGATTGCCGCCCCCTGGATTGGAGATGCAGCCTCAAAGCCCATCTCTTTCACTGCTTTTAATATTTTATCATTAATATTCAACTCATCAAATCTTACTGCGTCCATAAATTCCTCTGTATCTTTCTCATTCAATCAAAAATAATGCTCCGGGTTGTCAGGCATGCTGACAATCCAGAGCAACAACGTTATCAACTATAACACATTTTCATGTTCTGCGTCAAGAAGACAATGCGCCTGTCTCTCGACAATTAGTGACGGCCGCAGCCGTGTTCCCCGCAGTTCCCTTCATGATGATGGTCTTCACCGTGATGGCTGCACATGACATTTTCGTCATAAGAGAGTTCATTATTAAGCAGATCTTCAACAGCCTGATCCGCGCTTCCGGAAACTCCTCCGTACAGAGTGATTCCTGCTTCCTTTAAAGCTTCCTGCGCCCCTGCGCCGATTCCGCCGCAGATCAGGGTGTCTGCCCCGTGTTCCTGTAAAAATCCTGCCAAAGCACCGTGCCCGCTTCCCATAGTGGATACGACTACACTGTTTAACACTTCTCCGTCGGCTGTCTCATAAATTTTAAACTGCTCTGTGTGTCCGAAATGCTGAAAAATATCTCCGTTTTCATAAGTTACTGCTATCTTCATCTTTCTTTCTCCTTTTCTTTTTTACAGCAGCGTCTGCTGCAATTTTCTTTATCTCCGGAACAGAGTGTATAATCCCCGCCCTGAATCATTAACATTTTCCCGTGAATGAGAGCGTCCGCCAGCTTTGTTCTGGCAGAATCGTAAATGCCTGTGACCGTAGTCCTGGCAATTCCCATCTGCTCTGCGCACTGCACCTGAGTGAGTTTTTCCCAATCAATGAGCCGAATAGTTTCGTATTCATCAATACTCATCTTAACAATTTTGTTACCGCAGCATTTTCCCTGTTTTCCCAGCGGCTCAAAGCCCTGATTCTCAGGCATGGCACAGACTCTTCTGCATTTTCTGGGTCTCGGCATCCGTTTTCTCCTTTGGTAAATTACTGACATATGTCATTTATTATCATACCATATTTCTGACATATGTCAAATAATATCTTAACTTTTTATAAATATAAGAAAAGTCCTTGAAATGGCTTCGTTGTAGTAGTAGTATATAAATACACTGAATATAGTTTTCATTACTACATATAATATATGAATGACTCAAGTTTTTATCGGAGGTATATACACTATGAATTTTAGACTGAAAGATCCCGGAAGTGCAATCACTCATTTTATTGGCATGGTTCTGTCCGTTGTGGCCGGTATACCCTTGATTGTCAGCAGTGTTCAGACTCACGATTATATTCGTATCGCCTCACTGACAATCTTTGTACTGAGTATGATCGGCCTGTACGGAGCCAGCACAACCTACCACTCCGTTTATTCTTCTGAACATGTGATGAAGGTTTTGAAAAAACTCGATCATGCCATGATCTTTATCCTGATAGCAGGTTCCTATACACCGATCTGTACTATTGTACTGGGCGGCAAATTGGGCTACGGGCTGCTGACTGCCATTTGGATCATTGCTATTTTAGGTATTGTTTTTAAAATGTTCTGGGTGACTTGCCCTAAATGGGTGTCATCTGTCATGTACATCGCCATGGGCTGGTTTTGCGTTATCGCCATTGCCCCGTTATTTAAGAAATTGTCTGCCGTATGCTTCGGGCTGCTTTTGGCCGGCGGTATCATCTATACCGTAGGCGGCATCATCTATGCCCTAAAGCTTTCCTGGTTTGAAAACCACTGGAAGAATTTCGGACTTCATGAAATATTCCATCTATTCGTCATGGGAGGAAGCGCCTGCCATTTGATCATGATGTTTTTTATTTAACATTATATTTAAAGACAGCATATTGGGGAGATATCAAAAGAAACACAGAGATTTTTGTGTTTCTTTTGATATCTCCCCAAATTCAACTTGCCCACATTGCCCGCGGTCATCATGCTATATTCATATCTGCAGTTAACAAATCAATTTTTTACAAAGGAGAAGAAAATGAATATTTGGGAAAACACAGTGTTGACCGACCAGGGAAAAGCACTGCAGGCGAAACTGCTTCAGGGTCAGACTCTAAAAATCACCAGAGTTACGACGGGTTCCAAAAAGGTGCCGATTGTAGATCTTCGGCAGCAGACGGATGTCACGGAAGGAGGATATGACATTACACTTCAGCCCTCAAGGACAGAAGGCGAAAAAACAATTCTTCCGGTTCTGCTCGAAAACACAGGTTTAAAAGAAAGCTATGACTTATGGCAGGTTGGATTTTTCGCGGAAGACCCAGATGAAGGTGAGATATTATTTTGCATTTCACAGGCATCACAGGCGAAACATATACCTTCTGAGGCAGAAAGCCCGGGGTATTCTGTTACGTGGGATTTTTATTTTAATCCTTCCAATACGGTACCATTTGAGGTTGTATTGAATTCCAGCGGTCTGGTGAATATTGAGGCTTATCAGGAACATACAAATGCGATCAGTGAAGTGAATAAAAAAGTTGATAGTCTAAATTCGGCTTTAAACAATATAGTTACAAGTCCTGTGATAGGAGAAGTAACAAATTACACTACAAGTGAAAAGGAATACATTAATATAGCATGGTCTTCATATCATTTCCTTTTAATTACCTGGGGAAGCTATGGGAATGTCTATCAAACAATTTTAATCCCCAGTACCTATATTGATTCAACAAATTCTGGGAAAAGGATAATTGTTGGGAATGATGAATTGCAGATTTATAAAAAATCAGAAAACTCATTATCTGCCAGGGCAACAACAGCAAGTCAAATTAATAGAGCTATAATCTATGGAATCATGCCAAAATAAATCAGAATTTTATCATCTGTACTAAGCTTAACTTGCCCACATTGTCCCTGATCATCATGGTATATTCTTTATAGAGATCATGATTTGATGTTCTTTAAAATAACTGCTATTTGCCACATATTATCATTGGCTTTTATAAGATATAAAAATCAGGAGGTAATGTTATGGATATTTGGGAAAACACAGTATTAACAGACAAAGGAAAAGCATTACAGGCGAAACTGCTTCAGGGGCAGACTTTAAAGATTAAACGAGTTGCGACAGGCGCTAAAAAAGTCCCGATTGTTAATCTTCGGCAGCAGACAGACGTCACAGAAGGGGGATATGATATTACACTTCAGCCCTCTAGGGCAGAAGGCGAAAAAACAATTCTTCCGGTTCTGCTTGAAAACACAGGTTTAAAGACAAGCTATGACTTATGGCAAGTTGGATTTTTTGCAGAAGATCCGGATGAAGGTGAGATATTGTTTTGTCTTGCGCAGGCAACACAGGCAAAACATATTCTTTCAGAAACGGAAAGTCCGGGGTATTCTGTCACGTGGGATTTTTATTTTAATACTTCCAATATAGTACCCTTTCAAGTTGTATTAAATTCCAGCGGGTTGGTAAATATTGAGGCTTACCGGGAACATACAGAGGCGATTAGTAAAGTGAATCGTAGGGTTGATGATTTAATTTCAGCTTTATTCCATACACCGCTCTGGACAGTTCCCACTCCTACTTCTAATAGATGTTCAATAGATGGTGGTGGATATTTTACATACGGAAAAAAGGTTTGCTTACAGATAGTAATTATAACATCTGTGGATCTTTCCGGTGGGAATTCCTGGACATTACTGAACGGACTGCCTCTCGGAGACGGTAATCGATCTGTGGCAATATCATGTTCATTAAAATACTCAGGATTTGCTATAAGCGGACATATAAATACCTATGGAAATTTGTGTATAAGCACTGCAAATACCATCACAAAAGGAAGTGCAATTGTAATTACTGCAAATTATTATTCCGTGTAAAAATAGGATTTTTATCACCTGTTCCAAACTTAACTTGCCCACATTGCCCTCGGTTATCATGTTATATTCTTTATAGAGATCATGGTCTGATACTTTTTAAAGTAACTGTTATTTGTCACATATTTTCATTGGTTTTTATAAAGGATAACAAACCAGGAGGTAATGTTATGGATATTTGGGAAAACACAGTATTAACAGACAAAGGAAAAGCATTGCAGGCGAAACTGCTTCAGGGACAGACTTGAAAAATCACAAGAGTTACAACAGGTGCCAAACAGGTCCCTGTTGTAGATCTTCGACAGCAGACAGATGTCACAGAAGGAGGATATGACATTACACTTCAACCCTCCAGGACAGAAGGTGAAAAATCAATTCTTCCGGTTCTTCTTGAGAACACAGGTTTAAAGGCAAGTTATGACTTATGGCAAATTGGATTTTTTGCAGAAGACCCAGATGAAGGTGAGATATTATTTTGTATTTCACAAGCATCGCAAGCGAAGCATATTCCTTCCGAGACGGAAAGTCCGGGTTATTCTGTTACATGGGATTTTTATTTTAACACTTCCAATACAGCACCTTTTGAAGTATTACTGAACTCCAAAGGACTGGTAAATATTGAAGCTTATCAAGAGCATACGGAATCAATCAATGAATTAATAAACAGAGTTAATGACTTAAATACTAATTTAAATAATTTAAAATCAGAAATTATTAAAAAAACTAATCAATCCGATTTTAACTTGTTAAATACAAAAGTCTCAGAGAACTCAAATAAGCTAAAAGACTATTGTATTATGAGAGAAGCAAATACAAGTATCACGGTTGCCGCTAATAGTTATTATGGAGAAAGAACCTACTCAATGTCTTCGGTACCAGGATATAAAATGATTGCAGTTCTCCAAATAACAGCTGGAAATAGATCAATACCAGTTTATAATTATGATTGCTCCAATACAACCATACATTATTGGCTTCATAACGGAACATCTACCACCACATTTACTGTATATTTTCGTTCTCTTTATATTCGCATATAACTCATACTTTTATGCCGGGCAGCTTTAATTTCTCTGCCCGGCTCATCTTTTTTATGGCGGCTTCTCTTTTCATCGCCGCCTCTTTTGTATCAAACTCCTCCAAGTACACAAGCTCAACCGGTGTCCGGCCTCTTGTGTACTTGGCGCCTTTGCCCTCGTTGTGGGACTTCAGCCGTTTTTCAATGTCATTGGTCCATCCTGTGTAGAGACTCTTGTCGCTGCACTTTAAAACATATGTATAGTTCTTCATCTCAATTTCTCCTTCGTTTATTCGAAGAAAAAGCTGCCGAAGCGGCAGCCTTTCTTCTACAGCAGCCAAAGATGTGAAAAGTAAGATACCCTTAAAAGCAAAGTAAAGTAAAAAGTACATTGACTGTTATTTTTGCTTCTTATATAGTATACGATATTTTCAGATCTTTGTTCCACTATTCTAAATAACTGGTTGGATTAATTGTCTTCTTGTCCTTTTCCATCTGCAGGTATACATTTGCACCCTCCAGTGTAAAGCAGTCAGTAGGGGCCGCAACCTTACCAAGAATCTGGTTCTTTGTCACTGTATCTCCTTCTTTCACAGCGAGATTTTTCAGCTGTCCGTAGAGTGCGGTGTAACCGTTCCCTAAATCCAGGAGTACAGTCTGTCCATATTCTTCGGTCTTGCGGATTTCTTCTACTTTTGCGTTTTTCGGAGCTTTTACTGCCATTCCCTCTTTTGCCTCGATCATGATTCCCTTATTTACCCGGTACTGGTCCAGGGATTCAAAATAAATAGTGGAGTCAACGCTGTAAGGCATCAGAACGTTTCCTGTCAGCGGCCAGGCAAGCTTTGTTTTTCCATCATATGATACCGTATTCTGGTTCATAGTCTCTGTGGTCTTTTCAGTCTCTGCCTCCGTCGCTTCTGTGGTCGTTGCTTCTGTTGTTCCCTCGGTAGCCCCGTTATTGACACCGACGGAATCCTTGTTTAAATCTACCTGCTGTTTTGCTAAGTCTCTTTTATTTTTAAATTCTATGCTGTAATATGTCATGATCCCGATAAAAAGGGCCAGTCCTACCAGCATCACCGCATAGTATTTCTTTAATGGGGAAGAGACGTCCCGGTTATGTCCTTTCATTTTCATCACCTCAGTGATAGTTTTACCGAATTCTGAGGCTTTATTCACTGATCAGACATTTTTGTAATTTGAATTCCTGTATAATAATATTTTAAAATATTTTTATAACTTTTTCCGTCCTTGGCCAGCTCATTGGCTCCATATTGGGACAGTCCGAGCCCAAGGCCTTTTCCCAGCGCTACCATCCTCAGCTTGCCGTCATACGGCTCCAGATAAAAGTTCGTAGAGTTCAGCTGAAAGCATTTTGCCCAAGCCTCTCCGGTCATAACATATTTTCCGACCTGTACTTTTTTGACATAACCGTTTCCTGTCTTTTCTTTGATCCGAATGGATTTCCTGGCTTCCTCCACTGACAGACTGATCTTATTCTCCTTTTTCAGCTGAGTCACCACCTGCCCATATGTCACTGGAATCCCAGTCATATATTCCGGTGATTCCACATCTTTCAGGCTGTCTTTTTCCTGAAGATAAGGAATCTCTTTTCCGAACCATTCTTTGGCACTCAAAGTAGTACCGACACTGATGCCATGGAAATACGGCTGTATATATTTTCCCTCATATGTAATGACCTCTCCTGTCGTCTCCCCGACTGCCTGTTTTCTTGACTGATCGGTTATTTTATATTTTCGTTCCCCTAACTTTTCCTGCAAGTTGTCATCCGACTCATATTTGTATGGAAGAGAATCCTGGCTTATGTTCTTTTTGTCACCGATTCTTCGCAGAATATCTGTCCTCAAAATGACCGCCTGGGCTTTTAACGCCTCTTTTTCATCATCCATAGAAATCTGTGTCGGCAGTACACCCAGCAAATAGGCTTCTAAATCCATCGGTTTTCCGCTCACTGTCACAGTGTAACCGCTGGTGTGGGTCTGAAAATCCACAGGTTTTGCTTCTTCTTTTCCTGAAAGCACCACTGTCAGCAAATATGGAACACTGCAGAACAGAAACAGCAAAAAGAAAAGGTAGGACAATTTATTTCTCATTAAAATCCCCCTTCCTGTCCGTCTTATTATTTTATTCAGGACAGGCAGAATGTATTCCTTTATATTTTCTTGATTAAAAAACTTTAATCCTATATAATATACATTAATTTGCATTTTCCATAATACATGTTTGTTATTTTTACTTATAATCATTGACAATATGGGATATACGCCATATAATTATTTTAACAAAGGAGAATTTCACTTTGGATCAATTTACAATTGAATTTTACGAAAATATAAATGGCAATCTTCCTGTTGAACACTTTATTTTAAGTTTAGATATTAAAATGAAAGCTAAATTACTTGGTATTTTAAAGATACTTCAAGAAAAAGGCAACCAACTGAGAGAAGCTTACACTAAATATCTTGGTGATGGAATTTTTGAAATTCGTATTAAGGTCGGAACTGATATTTCCAGAGTTTTATATTTTTTCTATTATGGGAGAATAATAATTTTAATAAATGGATTCATTAAAAAAACACGGAAAACTCCAGTCAAAGAAATTTCATTAGCAAAAAGCGGAAAATGGATTATTTAAAAAGGAAGTGAAAAAATGAAAACTTTAAACAAAGTTATAAATGAGCAGCTGAAAGATCCCGAATTTAAAAGGGAATACGAAAAACTCCAGCCTGAAATGGATGTGATCAGAGCTATGGTAGATGCCCGAATTTCCCAGAATCTTACTCAAAAGCAGCTCTCAGACAGAACAGGAATTGATCAGGCAGATATAAGCAAACTAGAAAACGGAACTAGAAATCCCACGTTAAATCTGTTAAAAAGACTAGCAGACGGTATGGGAATGTCTTTAAAGATTGAATTTATTCCAAAGTCCAAAACATGACATTTTCTATTATAATTGTATAAATATAGAAATATATATTGACTTTTAAAAAACATATGTTATGATAAATATATAAAGTTTACCGCTGACCAATATGCGGTATATAAATAGTTGGGTTGTAAACTTCCCACAAATTGTGGGAAGTTTTTATAATCTATGTTTACATAATTATACTAAAAAAGGATATTTATATGACAACCTCAGGATTCTATATTATAAAAGATGAATTTTTCCACGATATGAACGATCCATATTTGAAAGGCAATAAACTTGAATCCAGACCGCATTATTACTGCTTTCAGGATACTTCACATGAAATTTACTAGATGATTCCTATGAACAGTAAGATAAAGAAATATCAAAAACTCATAGATCAGCGCATTTCTGATGGCCGGCCTTGTGATATCCTGCATATCGCAAAATTGGATACCGGCATCGAAAGTGTTTTCTTAATACAGGATATGTTTCCAGTAACAGAAAAATATATCAAGCGTCCCTATACCATTTCCGGGAATCATTTAAAGTTAACCAGCGAACATACCGCTCAGATCGTCCAAACGAAAGCAAAAAAAGTTCTAGGTATGCTCAAACGAGGTGTTAAATTTACCCCTACCCAGCCAGACGTTTTATCTATGCTAAAAAAGTTAAAGTGATACAATACTTTATCGTTTACATATTGTTCCTTTTTATCTGCAAAAGGCGGGCGGAATACCTATCTGCTGATGATATCCCGCCCATCTCTTTTTCATCTTTATTTAATAATTATTCTTCGTTCTTTTTCACTCCAAGAGTTACTTTTTCTCCATTGATATTCCACTCTTTCGTGAAGCCTGCTGCCTCTCCTGCCACAATTCCCGTAGCCAGCACATCATTCATGACAGTACTTTCATTTTTTGAGATCAGCTCTTTAACTTTTTCATTTGCTTCATAAGAAATCGTGATCTGATCCATCACTTCAAATCCCGCCTCTTTTCTCATAGACTGAACCTTGCTGATGATTTCCCGGATAAAGCCTTCTTCGAGAAGCTCTTCTGTCAGATTCGTATCCAGCACAACCGTAAAGTCACTGTCCGCCTCTGTCACAAAGCCTTCCTGCTTCACCATTTCGATCAGGAGATCCTCTTCGGAAAGTTCCACCGGCATGCCATCCACAGTGAACTCAAGCATTCCCTTAGAATCCAGCTCTGCTTTGGCCTTGTTTCCGTCCAGCTCTGTCAAATGTTTGCGGATGCCGTTTAATAGTTTTCCGTATTTCGGTCCCACTGTCTTTAACTGCGGTTTGAAATTGTATGTGGTGAAATTTGAAACATCGTCTGTAAACTCAATGGCTTTCACATTTAATTCTTCACGGATAATATCCTGATAGAATTCCGGCAGCTCTGATGGCGCTTTTACATACATCTGTCCGATCGGCTGGCGGTTCTTGATGCTGGCACTGTTTCTGCACGCACGTCCGAGAACGACAATCTTTAATACGGCGTCCATATTTTCTTCCAGCTCTTTGTCGCAGAGACTCTCATCCACAGCCGGGAAGTCACACAGATGGATGCTCTCAGGAGCCTCCTGATCCACACTTTTTACAAGATTCTGATAAATCTCTTCCGTCATAAACGGAATCATCGGAGCCGCTGCCTTACAGACAGTTGTCAACGCAGTGTAAAGAGTCATATATGCATTGATTTTATCCTGCTCCATTCCCTTTGCCCAGAACCTCTCACGGCATCGTCTTACATACCAGTTGCTCATCTCATCGACAAATTCCTGTAGAGCCCTTGCGGCTTCCGGAATCCTGTAAGCGCCCAGATTCTCATCCACAGTTCTCACGAGAGAATTCAGCTTGGATAAAAGCCAGCGGTCCATGACCGGCAGCTTGTCATGATCCAGACTGTATTTCGTTGGATCAAACTGATCGATCTCTGCATATAACACATAGAATGCATAAGTATTCCACAGTGTTCCCATGAACTTTCTCTGGCCTTCAGTCACGGCTTTTCCATGGAACCGGTTCGGAAGCCATGGGGCACTGTTTGTATAGAAGTACCAGCGGATGGCATCTGCCCCGTGCTCTGCCAGTGCCTCCATAGGATCGACTGCATTTCCTTTGGACTTGGACATCTTTTGTCCGTTTTCATCCTGGACATGACCTAATACAATGACATTTTTATATGGAGCCTTGTCAAACAGCAGCGTAGAGATTGCCAGGAGAGAATAGAACCATCCTCTTGTCTGGTCCACTGCTTCGGATATAAAGTCAGCAGGGAAATTCTCCTCGAAGATTTCTTTATTTTCAAACGGATAATGCCACTGGGCAAACGGCATGGAACCTGAGTCAAACCAACAATCGATGACCTCTTCCACCCGGCGCATCTCTTTTCCGCACTCCGGACACTTTACAGTCACATCGTCAATATATGGGCGGTGCAGTTCGATGTCCTCCGGGCAGTTGTCAGACATGCTCTTTAACTCTTCAATAGAACCGATGGCGTGCTGATGTCCGCATTCACATTCCCAGACATTCAGCGGAGTTCCCCAGTAACGGTTTCTGGAAATGCCCCAATCCTGGACATTTTCCAGCCAGTCCCCGAAACGTCCTTTTCCGATGTTTTCCGGAACCCAGTTGACGGTATTGTTGTTCTTGATCAGCTGGTCTTTTACATCCGTCATCTTAATAAACCAGGATTCTCTCGCATAGTAGATCAGCGGAGTATCACATCTCCAGCAGTGAGGATAACTGTGCTCAAAGTCAAGTGCCGCAAATAAGAGACCTCTTTCTACCAGATCTTTCAGGATCAGTTTATCCGCATCTTTACAGAACGTTCCTGCCCAAGGTGTCTCTTTTGTCATCTCACCTTTTTCATCCACAAGCTGTACGAACGGCAGTCCGTATTTTCTGCCGACCTGAGCATCGTCCTCACCAAATGCAGGGGCGATGTGGACCACTCCTGTACCGTCTGTCAGCGTGACATAGGTATCGCAGGTTACGTAATATGCCTTCTCTTTCGGTGTCACAAACGGGAACAGCGGCTCGTACTCCTTATATTCCAGGTCTGTTCCTTTGTATGTCTCAAGCACCTTGTATTCACCTTCGAGTACACTGTCACAGAGCGCTTCTGCCAGATAATAAGTATATCCGTCATTTTCCACTTTGACATAAGTCTCATTCGGATTCACACAGAGTGCCACATTAGAAGGAAGGGTCCATGGGGTTGTGGTCCAAGCCAGAATATATGCGTCCTCATCCTTCACTTTAAATCTTGCAATGGCTGATTTTTCTTTTACATCTTTATATCCCTGGGCTACCTCATGGGAAGAAAGCGGGGTTCCGCAGCGAGGGCAGTAAGGTACAATCTTATATCCCTTATAAAGGAGACCTTTATCCCAGATCTGTTTTAATGCCCACCAGACGGATTCGATATAGTCGTTGTGATAAGTTACATAGGGATCATCCATATCTGCCCAAAAGCCTACCACACCTGAGAAATCTTCCCACATGCCTTTATACTTCCAGACACTTTCTTTACATTCTTTAATGAAAGGAGCCAGTCCGTATTCTTCGATCTGTTCTTTTCCGTCCAATCCAAGCTTCTTTTCCACTTCCAGTTCTACCGGAAGACCATGGGTGTCCCACCCTGCCTTACGGATG
>OBXU01000183.1_pt1 | contig 26501 bp, 20 predicted proteins | sample 1476671 | NCBI WGS metagenome assembly OBXU01 (sample SAMEA2580182, study PRJEB22360) | human gut metagenome | biome: human gut; feature: human-associated habitat; material: faeces | place: Denmark | collected 2008/2010
CCGCCGCAGGCCCAGCCGCCGTCCTCGGTGCGTTCCGGGGCGCGGGCGGGCTCCAGCAGGGCGCGCAGGTCGCGGGCCACGTAGGTGGGGCGCAGGTGGGCGGGGACGAGCATGAGCTCGCGTGGATTGGTCACGCCGGTGAGCACGGCGAGCGAATCGTAGCCGCCGCGCTGGAAGTCGCGGCGCGGGCCCTTGTGGAAATCGCGGCGCTCCTCGCCGCCCTCGCCGGCGCCTTCGGCGCGGAAGCCGTCCGACTTGCGGAAGTCCTTACGGAAACCGCCCTTGCCGCCGCGGCCCTCATGGCCGTAGCCGGGCTTGCCGCCGCGGCCGGGACGCGACGGCCCGCGGCCCTTGCCGTAGTGGCCGTTGCCCCGCCCGTTGCCGTTGCCATTGCCATAGTGGCCGCGGCGCTCGCCGCTGCCGCCGTTGTGTTCCTGAGCCATGGATGTCTCCCAAGTTCCTTGTCTGCGCGGCTGCGCGCCGCGCGAGCGTTGTGTCGGTGATGGATGGACGATGCGAATCAGCGGTGCTCGACCGCGCCCAACGCCTTCTTGCCACGGCGGATGAGCGCGAAACGGCCCTGGAGGAAGTCGGCGTCCGTCAGCACGGCGTCCCCATCCTCCACGCGCATATTGTTGAGGTACACGCCGCCGGACTTGATCGCGCGGCGCGCCTCGGAGGCGGTGTGGAACAGGCCTGCGGCCTGGGCGACGTCGATGACGCGGTCGCCGGGCGCGGCGGCCGGGAAGGCGCGCGTCCCGTCCTCGCCGGTCACTTGGAAGCCATCGAGCACGGACTGCAGGGTCTGCCCGTCGATGGCGGACAAATCGGGGTTAAGTAAAGAAAAGTGTGTCTGTTCCCGCGTGTCATGGTCAGGTTGATCGCCCGGCCCATCCCTTTCTGATCCCGAACCCGCTCTCATAGGCGTCGACGCCGTCGGTCGGTTCCTGCACGGCCGTCATGGTGCCGGGCATGGGCCCGTCGTTCCCGGTCGGCTTCCCCTTCCTCGTCCTCCAGTGTTCAGGCGTGACGAGCGCCATGGGGCCGGGCCGCTCCGCGAGCATGTAGACCGCCCATTCGCGGCAGCGTCTCATATGCTCCTCCGACGATCCCCGGTGGTGGTCGAGCGCGCGCTTGGCCACGGCGTTGACGCCGCCCTCCAGCTGGTTGGTCGTCGACGGCAGCGGGCCGCCGCCCTTGAGGACGGCCGGATCGCGGAACGCGAACAGCACGCCGGCCCGGTTCGGCCTGACCAATCGGAAGTAGGCGCGGCGCAGGCGTTCGTGCGTCCGCCACCACTTGCGTCCCCTCGCGTGCATGGGATCCTGTTTGGCGACGGTGCGCTCCTTGAGGTGATCGTCGTGTCTGCCGTGCCGGTCGTTGAACTCCTTGAGCCATGCGGCGGCCTCGTCGGCCGTCGTCGCCCTGACGAGCCTGCGGGCGAGGCCGGGCAGCTCCCTGCCGGCCTCGCCCATGGACTCCTTGCCCGTCACCTACGCGAGGAACGCGCGGAACTCCGCCATGCGTCTCGAATCATCCCGCCTCGCCGTGGAGCTCGACCGGCAGCCGTCGCACCGCCACCGTTGCGAGCCGGCGCCCGTGAAACCGTTCCCGCGCATCGCGCGCCCGCACAACGGGCACTTCCTCGCCCTCGAGGACTTGTTCCTGCTCATGGAACAAGTCAACACGAAAAGTCAAGCACCCGGACGAATTAACGACGGAAACGTTAATCACACCCCGACACGCAAGACGGGAGTAAGCCTCACCCTGGATTTAAGACACACTTTTCTTTACTTAACCCCCCCCCCGATGCGCGAACTGATCGGACACGCGGCCGGCATCTGCCATGGAACCGGCGGCAGGCACTTCGCCCGGTCCGCCCGCCCGCTCGAATCCCACATGGACGGCATCTGCGCGCACGCCCTCCATCCCGTCACCAGCGGCAAGGTCGAGGGAACCAACAACATGATCAAGACCCTCAGACGCAAACACCACGGACTACCCGACGACGAATACCTCTTCCTCAGGATCATGGACGCCAGCAGGAAAAAACAACGATGGCAGCCCCCCCCTCCACACCCCTCAACGCACAAAAATCCGCCAAGAGCCTGAATACTTGCCTTAGTCATGGCGGTAACGATATCATGCAGACTGTTCACTCTGCAGGCAATCCGTGCGAACGTATGCAGTACGATGAGTCGATGCGTCGCGCCGGCGCAGCGAACAGCGAATGTCGCAACCGATGGGTCCGAGGGGGTATTGCCATGATGAAGGCCGACATCCACGATGTGGCGAGGGCAGCCGGAGTATCCATCTCCACCGTCTCACGTTCCTTCACCCACCCGGAGATGGTGTCAGAGCAAACACGTCGGCGCGTGCTCGAGGTCGCCTCGCGCATGGACTACGCGATCTCCCGCTCCGCAGGTGCGATCAAAACCGGGCGGACCAACCGTGTAGCCCTGCTTATGAACGAAAGCATCACCAGCTGGTTCAACGTGAACGTGTTCGCCGGCATCAACCGTGTGCTGCATGCCGAAGGCTATGACATCGCGATCTGGGACCATGTCGACAAGGCCGCTGACCGCCATGAGTTCTTCGAGACGCTGCCGGTGCGGCGCAACGTGGACGCGGTGTTCGTGGCGTCGTTTGCCACGGATGAGACCGAAGTGGCGCAGCTGCGCAGCATCCATGTGCCGCTGATCGGCATCAACACCCCCTCGGCGGAGAGCCTCGACGCTTCCATCGGCATCGACGACCGGGAAGGCATGGCCACGGCCGCACGGCATCTGATCGCGCTCGGGCACCGCTCGCTCGCGTATGTGGGTTCGGAACCGGCAGCGTCGCTGGGCGCCAGTATCGACGACCGCCAGGCCGGGTTCGAGCGGGCGTGCGCCGACGCACAGGCTGCCGGCAAGGACCTCAGCTGGCAGGTGATCCGGGTGCCGCGCGGTGCCGAGTTCGTGGACGTCGCGTTAAGCGAGCTGCTGGCGCTTGAGGAGTTCCCGGATGCGATCTGCTGCCAGATCGACATGCTCACCATCCCGCTGATGCGCGGGCTTGCGAAATACGGCAGGGTTGCGCCGCGTGATTACTCGATCATCGGGTTCGATGATCACGACATGGCGGAGATGATGGACCTGACGACGATGCGGCAGGAGCCGTGCGCGATGGGCCGTGCGGCAGCGGGCAAGGCGCTGGCGCTGATGTCGGGGCAGCCGCTGGCCGTCCCGCATGAGACGCTCCACGCGCAGCTGGTGCTGCGTGGTACGGACGCGCCGTATCACGCAGCGTGACGCCGACGCTGTCGGCCTGTTCGGGCTGCTCTCACGGGGGCTGTCTGGCTCGCGGGGTTGTCCCGTTCGGTCCGGCCGTCAGTCGCCGAGCAGGAATGCGGTGAGCGCGTCATAATCCGGATGATCCAGCGACAGCACCGCCGCTTCGGACCGCTCCGGATCGGTCTGGGGAGAGATGCCCGAGCAGATGTACACGCCGTCCATCCCGGCCGCCCTGGCGCCGAGAATGTCGCAGCGTTCGTCATTGCCCACCATCACCGCGCGCTCCGGCACGCCGCCCACGCGGGCCAGCGCGCGCTGGAAGATCTCCGGCCGGGGCTTCTTCAGACTCTCCTCGCTGGAGATTACGATCTGGTCGAACAGTGCGTCCAGCCTCAGCATCTCGAGTTCCGGCGCCGTATAGCATGCCTGTGCGTTCGTCACCAGCACCGTCGTGAACCCGGAGCGGCGCAGCCTGCGCAGCAGCTCCTGCGCGCCCGGGTACAGGCCGATATGGCGGATCGTGGCCTTGCGGAACTCCCAGGCGGCGCGGGCGGCCATCTCATCCGCCTGCGCCTGCCAGACTGCATCGGCCCGACCCTGCGGTGCTGCCACGGCGAACAGCGAGCGGAAGCCCTCGGCGCGGTCCGGCTCCAGATCCTCGTCCGCGCAGTCACTGATACCTGCCGCGCGCACGCGTTCTGCCGCCCGTGCCTGCTCGCGGATCAGCGACTGTTCCAGCAGGTCCCGCAGGAACCACTGGTCGACATAATGCACGCCCATGCCGGAGTCATTGAGGAAGGCCCGCAGCTTCTCCCATGCGGCCTTGTCGTATTCATCCGTACGGATATCCACCAGCGTGCCATACAGGTCAAAGCACACGGTATCGTATCGTCTGGTCATCGATCCTGTCTCCTTTGCTCGTTGCGATTCACGGATACGACTGGTGCGGGGTGCGCGCCCAGGGTGCGTGGAACCGGGTCGCCCGGGTGACGTTCCCGGAGTGCGTGGGCGCGCCGCCCGTCACACCCGCAGTATCACCAGACTTTGCGGTTCGAGCGTCACCGTGCCATCTGTCACCCGGTGACCGCCGAGCGCCGTCAGCGGGTAAGGGGTCTGTACATCCTCCGGCAGTGCGAACGATTCCACAGCATGACCCGGGTTGACAGCCACCAGTACGCGTCCGGCGCCATCGGTCGTGACATCGTTGCCACCGGCCGTTGCGGCAGCGGGGCCGGCAGTACTGCTCTCGCCTCCGCCGGGCGCTTCGCGCAGGAACGCGAACAGACGGCCATGCTCCGGAGCGGCGATGGTGCGGTAGCCGGCGCGTGCCTGCAGTGCGGCAGACGACGCGCGTACCGCCATCACATGGCGGATCCAGTTGAGCAGCGAATCGGCGTCCGCCTCCTGGGAAGCGACCGTGGGCGCATCCGGCGCCGGGTCCACCGGCAGATACAGGTCGGCGGCATCCGCCGGGGAGAAGCCCAGATTGGCCGTGGTATCCCACTGCATCGGCGTGCGCGAGCCGGTGCGCACATAGCCGCCCTCCCTGGTGGGCAGCGGGCGGTAGCGCATGCCGATCTCGTCACCGTAATAGAGGAACGGCACGCCGGGCAGCGTGAGCAGTGTGGCGTACGCGAGCTTGCGCTCGCGGTCCGTCAGACGCTGGGCGGTGCGCAGCGTGTCGTGATTGCAGGTGATGAAGTTGAAGCAGCCGCCTGCGCGTTCGACGTCGGCGTACTGTGGTTCCCACTGGCGCAGGAACGGTGCGATGGAAGCACCGGAGTCCGCATTGAAGTAGCTGGCATCGTTGTCATGCGTCAGCGGCGTGTCCGTGTTGCGCAGCAGCATGTTGTAGCCATTCGGTACACCGTCCCAGCGCCAGTCGAGGTAGAAGTCCATGTCGAAGCCGGCAGCCATCGACTCATGCGGGCGCCCCCATTCGGACACGAACACCGCTTCAGGGAACTCGGGGCGGATGCGGTCGAACATCCATTGCCAGGTGCGGATGGTGTACGGCTTGCCCTCGTCATCCTGCTTGACCAGGCTGTCGGCCATGTCCACGCGGAAGCCGTCTGCTCCGCGCGACAGCCAGAAGCGCATCACCTCCAGCAGTGCCTCGCAGGTGGCCAGCGCCTCTTTGCCGAGGGCGGGCTTCTGCCAGGCATGCCGGGGGTGGGCGAAGCCGAAGTTCAGGGCCGGCTGGCATTTGAAGAAGTTGAGCACATAGGTGCCGTCGCGCTCCGCCTCGCCGCCGATGAACGGCAGCCCGTCCGCGCCGGAGATCCAGCAGTCGGTCCAGATGTAGCGTTCGGAGACGTCTTCGCGCCCACCGTCGGCTGTTTCAACGGTGCGGTCTGCCGGTTCGGCGGCGCAGCTGGTCCGGAACCACGCGTGCTCCTCACTGGTGTGGCCGGGAACCAGATCGAGGATGACATGCATGTCACGCTCGTGGGCAGTGCGGAACAGGGCGACGAGGTCGTCGTTGGTACCGTAGCGCGGTGCAACTTTCGTGTAGTCGCGCACGTCATACCCGGCGTCCTTAAACGGCGAGTCGAAACAGGGGTTGAGCCAGATCGCGTTGCAGCCCACGGAAGCGATGTAGTCAAGGCGGCCGATGAGGCCGGGAATATCGCCGATGCCGTCACCGTTGGCATCGGCGAAGCTCTGCGGATACACCTCGTAGAAACGGGCGGTGTCCAGCCAGGAGGGGCGGGGGTGGGAGTCGGTCATCATCGATCCTTTCCTTGGAAGGGGTACAGCTGTGTAGTGCCTTCAGTATAGCTGCGCCGACACAGTTATGCGAACGCTGTCAAGACTTTGCAGAGATGAGAGCGCTAACACCTGACAAAAAGCTGGAAATCTGCGTAAAACCATGAATGACAACGTTGTTTGAATACGTTCGCAATTTGTGTATACTGGGAGACCGGTGTGCGGTGCCGGGCCGTGAGGCAGCGGCAGCGAGCGCGCCGACGGCGCCGGAGCGAGAACCGGCGCGGAGGAAAGGAAATCGAGGATGATTGCACGATGGAACAAAGCCCTGGCGGCTCTGGCGGCGTGCGCGACGATCGTGGGAGGCCTGTCCGCCTGCGGCAGCATGACGAACGCCGATGGCCAGGCCGAGAAGATGACCCTCGTCGTCTGGGGCTCTCAGGAGGATCAGCTCAACGAGGACTCCTGGCTGCAGGAGATGGAGCGCGCCTTCCAGAAGGAGCATCCCGAGTATGACATCACCTGGAAGAACCAGGTCGTTGCCTCGGCAGACGCCTCCAACCTGGCCAAGCAGGATCCGACCGTGGCTGCTGATGTTTACTCCTATGCGTCCGATCAGCTGGGCACGCTGCTGGACGCCAACGCGATCGGCCAGGTGAGCGATCCCACCATGAAGCAGCTCAAGCGGCAGACCAAAGGCAGCCCCACGATGCTGCAGACCGTCACCGGCGAGGACGGCAACGTCTACGGCGTGCCGCTGGCCGGCAACACCTGGTTCATGTACTACCGCAAGAGCAAGTTCACCGAGCAGGACATTACGTCACTGGACGCGATGCTCGCCAAAGGCAAGGTCTCCTTCCCGCTGACGAACTCCTGGTACCTGCCCGCCTTCTACATGGGCGCGGGCGGCACACTGTTCGGCGAGAACGGCACGGACGCGAAGTCCGGCGTGCAGTTCGGCGGCGAAACCGGTGCCGAGGTGACCAGGTACCTGGTGCGCCTGCGCAACAACCCGAACTTCGTCAACGACAAGAACGGCTCCGGCCTGGCGGGTCTCAAATCCGGGAAGGTGGATGTGGTGTTCACCGGCAACTGGGATGCCGCCGTCGTGCGCGAAGCCCTGGGCGACGACTGGGGCGTGGCCAAGCTGCCCACCTTCAACCTCAACGGCAAGCCCGTGCAGATGAAGGCCTTCGCCGGCTCCACCGTGTACGCCTGGAACCCCTACACCAAGCATCCGGTGGCCGCGGACCAGTTCGCTGCCTTCCTGGCCGGCACGTACTCGCAGGAGCAGCATTACAAGATGCGCTCCGTGATTCCCTCCGACGTGGAAGTGGCTGCCACCCCCGAGGTCAAGGCCGACGCCGTGGCTCAGGCCCAGATCGACACGATCGCCGAAAACTCCGTCACCCAGCCGTCCATCGCGGAGATGGCCAATTTCTGGTCCACCTGCGAGAACTTCGGCAACTCCATCTACAACAACGAGGTCACCGAGGACAATGCGGCCGATCTGACCGACAAGTGGATGGCAACGTACAAGCACCTGCTGTAGCGGGCCGGAAAGGATAAGGAAACCATCATGGAAGCAACCGCATCCCCGCGCCCTGTCCGGCGCGGGCTCATCCGCCGCAAGGCGGATTACATCCCGCCGTCGCGCTACACGCTGCGCGCCGCAGCCAGGCAGGGCGACACTCTGACCCGACTGTCTTTCCTCGTGCTCGGCCTGGGTAACATCGCCCGCAGGCAGATCGCCAAGGGCATCCTCTTCTTCGCTGTCGAGGTTGCGTATATCGTCTACATGGCCACCAACGGCGTCAAGGGCCTGTCCATGCTGCCGTCCCTCGGATGGCGCACGCAGACCCGGCGGAAGATCGACGGCTACTGGCATTACGACGCGGGCGACAACTCCGTGCTGCTGCTCGTCTCCGGCATCGCGGCCATCTTCATCACCCTGTTGTTCATCGTGTTCTGGGCCTACGCGGTGCGCTCCGCCTACAAGGCGCAGGTGCTTCAGCGCGAGACCGGCCACGCGCCGACCTTCACCGAGGATCTTTCGAACATCACCGACCGCAACGCGCAGGTGTCCCTGATGGCGCTGCCGGTGGCCGGCATTCTTGTGTTCACGATCCTGCCGACCGTGATCATGATGTGCATCGCGTTCACCAGCTACGACTCCGGCCACGTGCTGCTGTTCGACTGGGTGGGTTTGAAGAACTTCAGCCAGCTGTTCGCCACCACCGGCACGATCACCGTGGACCAGTTCGTCAGCGTGCTCGTGTGGACGCTCGTGTGGGCGTTCTTCGCCACATTCCTCAACTTCTTCCTCGGCATGTTCCTGGCGATGATCATCAACCGCCGGACTACCCGTTTGAAGGGTCTGTGGCGCGCGATCTTCTCGCTGTCCATCGCCGTGCCGCAGTTCGTCTCCCTGCTGGTCATCAACCAGATGCTCCAGCCGGAGGGCGCGGTGAACCGTCTGCTGCAGTCGTGGGGTTGGATCGACGGGCCGCTGCCGTTCTTCACTGACACGACGTGGGCGCGCGTGACCGTGATCATCGTCAATCTGTGGGTCGGTATCCCGTTCACGATCATGCAGATCACCGGCATCCTGCAGAACATCCCGGCCGACCAGTACGAGGCCGCCAGGCTCGACGGCGCCAACTGGTGGCAGATCTTCACGAAGATCACGATGCCGTATCTGATCTTCGTGCTCACCCCGTACCTCATCACCACGTTCACCGGCAACGTGAACAACTTCAACATCATCTACCTGCTGTCCGGCGGCAACCCGACCGAAACCGGCGACACGGCGGGCAAGACCGACCTGCTGATCACCTGGCTGTACAAGCTCACGGTGGATCGCGGCGATTATAACCTGGGTGCCGTCATCGGCATCTTCACCTTCATCGTGCTGGCGGTGGTCTCCCTCATCACCTACCGCTCCAGCTCGTCCTATAAGAACGAAGGAGGCTTCCGATGAGCACCACCCGCGCCGATGCCGTCGTGGTCAGACCACAGTCCAATCCATTCCTCCATGACCAGCGCAAACGCCGTATCGTCGGCGATGTGCTGAGCCACGCGCTGCTCATCCTGCTGTCGGTGATCTGGATTCTGCCGATCGTATGGGTGGTGCTGGAGAGCTTCAACAAGAACGCGGGCCCGTACAACGAGACGTTCTTCCCGACGGAATACACGTTCGACAACTACGTGCAGCTGTTCACCGACAAGCATGTGCTCGACTTCCCGCGCATGTTCCTGCACACGCTGATCATCGCCATCGTGGTGTGCCTGATCAACGTGTTCTTTGTGCTGTGCGTGGCGTTCTGCATGTCGCGCCTGCGCTTCCGCTTCCGCAAGACGTTCATGAACGTCGTCCTGATCCTGGGCATGTTCCCGGGCATCATGTCCGTCGTCGTGATCTACTTCATCCTGAAGTCCCTGGGGCTTACGCAGGGCTGGGGTGTGACGGTCGCCCTGATCCTCGTCTACTCGGCCGGCGCCGGCGCGGGTTTCTACGTGATGAAGGGCTACATGGACACCATCCCGATGGAGCTTGACGAGGCTGCGTACCTTGACGGCTGCACGCGCTGGCAGGTGTTCACGAAGATCACGATTCCGATCTGCAAGCCGATGCTCGTGTACCAGGCGCTGACCGCGTTCCTGGGTCCGTGGCTCGACTTCGTGATGGCGAAGGCGATCTGCCGCACGCAGGAAAACTACACGGTGGCACTGGGCCTGTACCAGATGCTCTCGCGCGAGTACCTCAACGACTGGTTCGCCAAGTTCGCTGCCGCGGCCGTGATCATCTCCATCCCGATCGTCATCCTGTTCATCGTCATGCAGCGCTACTACCAGGAGGCCATGTCCGGCGCAGTCAAGGGCTGACACGCCTTTGAGGAGAAGCCGGGTGGGCTGGGCCGGCAGTGAACAGTCCGGTGGACTGTTCACAGGCTCAGCCTGAGTGAGGCGGTAGCCGAGCGAAGGTAATACTGAGTCTTGCCGTCAGCCCGCTTTCGGCCCATCGTCATACATTCATGCAAATCCATTATCAGTACGGGCCCGGCGCGTTCGCCGGGCAGAGAAGAGTTGACAATCGTGACTGAACCGATGATTGCCGCGCTCGCCCTGACGGAGCGCACGCCCGCCGAAGCCGGACGCCCCTGTCCGGACTATCCGGTGTATGAGGGGAACGATCTGGGGGCCATCCCCGACGCGCAGGGCGCCACCTTCCGCGTGTGGGCGCCGAGCGCCGACGGCGTGACACTGCGCCTGTTTTCAGCCGGCAGCCCGGCCGAAGCCGCCGAACCCGACGACACCCATGCGATGACGCGTGGTGCCGACGGCACCTGGCTGGTGCGCTGCGACGGCGTCGGACACGGCACCTACTACGACTATCTCGTCCATTTCCCTGACGGTACCGAACATCGCACCGCCGATCCGTGGGCGCGCGCGGCCGGCGTCAACGGCCGCCGCTCGATGGTTGTGGACCTGTCCCGGACCGATCCCGAGGGCTGGGGGGATGACGTGCGCCCGCAGATCCCCACGCACGAACTGGTCATCTGGGAGACACACATCGGCGACTTCAGCCACGACCCGCACTCCGGCGTGCCCGCCGAACACCGCGGCACGTACCTGGCCTTCACGCATCCGGACACGAGTGTGGACGGCAATGGCGAATTCCCCACCTGCGTGGCGTATCTGAAGCACCTGGGGGTGACGGCCGTGCAGCTGCTGCCGTTCTACGACTACGGCTCGGTGGACGAATCCGCGGCGCCCGATTCCCCGCGGCGCACGTTCAACTGGGGGTACGACCCGCTCAATTACAACGTGCCGGAGGGATCGTACTCCACGAATCCGTTCGACGGCGCCGTGCGCATCCGCGAATGCAAACAGATGATCCAGGCGCTGCATGCGGCCGGGTTCAGGGTGATCATGGACGTGGTATACAACCACATGTACTCCACCGACAACTGGTTTGAACGCATGATCCCCGGCTATGCGCTGCGCCGGCGGGCGGACGGCACATTTGCCAACGGTTCCGCCTGCTCAAACGACGTGGCCACCGAACATCCGATGATGCGCAAGTACATCGTGGACTCCGTGCGCTACTGGGCCAGCGAATACCATATCGACGGTTTCCGCTTCGACCTGATGGGCCTCATCGACACCGAGACGATGAACGCGGTGCGCTGCGCACTGGACGAACTGCCCGGCGGCGCCACCATCATGATGCACGGCGAACCGTGGAGTGCGCGCGAAACCGCGCTCGACCCGGCGAACCCGGTGGTGCTGGCCGACAAGCGCGGCCTCGCCCGGCTGAGCCCGCGCATCGGCGCGTTCTGCGATTCCACGCGCGACGCGGTGCGCGGCCACGTGTTTTATCAGAAGGAGCCCGGCTACCTGACCGGCGCGGCCGCCGACTATGCGGAGGATATCCGGCATGCGGTGGATGCCTGGCGCGGCACCATGCGTGAGCAGGCCAGTGTGGCGCAGGTGCTGCAGTATGTGTCCGCGCACGACGACCTGACCCTGTGGGACAAGCTCGCCGCCGCCATGCGCCGCATGCCCGCGGAGGCCGATTACGCGGCTGAAGACGAAGGCACGGCGGACCTCATGGCCGCCAACCGCCTGGCCGCCGGCATCGTGTTCTCCGCTGCCGGCGTGCCGTTCATGCTCGCCGGTGAGGAGTTCGCCCGCACCAAGCATGGCGTGGCCGACTCGTTCTCCAGTTCGGCGGAGTTGAACGAGCTCGACTGGCGGCGCGCGCAGCGGCTCTCCGCTCTGGTGGACCATTACCGCACGCTGATCCGTCTGCGCCGTGACAACCCAGTGTATTTCGGCGGTCCGCGCATGGTGGTGGACCGTGGGGACGCGGCCGTCGTGTTCCGCGTGGGCAACGATGTGATCGCGATCAACCCGCTGGACCGTGCGCTGGATCAGCCTACCGAGCCGCTGGAAGTGGCCGGCCCCTACGACGAGGTGGCGCAGATCGCGCCGAACGGCTGGGTCTGTGTGTACTGCGCCGGGGCGGAGCGGCCCGCCGCGCCCACCGACCGTCGCCTCACGCTGCCGCCGCTGAGCTATTCGATCTGGCGGCGCGCCTGACCGCAGGCGCACCCGCCGTACCTGAACTCGGCGCATCCGCCGTACCCGTGTGCATGCGTTGGAAAGGAAACTGCTCATGGACTCTCATGCTGGTGCCCGCACTGCCGGCACCGCAAAGCCCCGGGGGCTGACGAATCTCAGATTCAAGGTGATCGGCCTCATCCTGGTGGCGCTCTCCTGCGTCGGGGGACTCGTATTCCCTCAGGGGCTTCAGGGTTTTAGCGCGGATGAGGTGAACATGGGCGACCTCACCGCCGCGGTGCTGTGTGAGGTGTTCTCGTGGATCGCCGTGCCCGTGTATGCGTGGCTGCTGGTGGAGGGCTACCGTCATACGCGCAGCGTGGGCCGGTACCTGGCGCGGCTGGTGGTGCTGGCACTGGTCGCGGAGGTGCCGTACGACCTGGCGACCAGTGGACAGGTGGTTGACTTTTCGTCGCAGAACCCGGTGTGGGCGCTGGCGGTTACGCTGTTCGTCCTGTGGGTGATCGACGCGTTCGTCTCCCGTCCGCGTGCCCAGCGTGTGCTGGTGGCGGTCGTAGTGACGCTGTTCGCCGTGCTGTGGATGCTGCTCGGCCGCGTGGGCGTGCGCCAGCAGCTGGTGAACGAGGGTGTGCTGATCCTCGCGCTCGCGCTGATCTACCGTTTCATGGCAGCGCGGGAGAACACGATGATGATCACGGCTGCGATGCTCTCCGCCTGCTTCGGCATCTTCCCGGCGCTCGGCGTGGCGCTGGTGCACTATCACAACGGCCTGCCCGGCTATGACCGCGAGACGAAGCCGTGGACGTCGTGGATGTTCTACGTGCTGTACCCGGTGATGCTGCTTGTGTTCGGTCTGGCAGCCGTGCTGTGAACTGCGTGTCCGCTGACTGGACGGCGGGCACATCCCGGTGAATCTCCGATCGAATTGCAAACGTTGTCATCGACGGGTATGATGAAACACTGACCAGCAAGAATCCACGGGCTGTGTCACGCTCGAAGTCGAGCGGCAACGGCGCAGTCCATCCCGTGTCGAAGGAAGTACCATGACCGACTCCGCACCCGCCGCCTCCACGCAGCGCGCCGAATCCCCCGGCCGTCTTGCGCGCCCCCTGATCCGGCTCGCGCACGCCTACGGCGTCGCCACCTCATTCATCGATCAGCTGGGCACCTACGTCGAAAACAGCGACGAAGCCATCGCCGGCGTACTCGCGGCTCTCGGCGTGGACGCCTCCACCCCCGAGGCGATCGACGCGTCCATCGCGCGGGTGCGACGCGAGCGGAAGGAACGGCTGATCATCCCCACCATCGTCGCCACCGTCGGCGAAGCGACGGACGTGCCGGTCAACTGTGAGGCATCGGATCACCCCCATGCCGTCATCGAGCTGGAGGAAGGCGTCGCCTACGACGGCGAACCGGAATTCACCCCCACCAGCGCAGCCGAAGCTCCCCATCATCACCAGCTGCTGCGTGCCGGCATGATGCTCACGCTGCCTGCGGACCTGCCGATGGGCTATCACACGCTTACGGTTGAAGCGAACGGACGGCGCGCCAGGGCCACGATCATCTGTGCGCCCGCATCCATCCCCATGCCTGCCGCCGTGGCTGAACGCAACCGCTGGGGCTGGATGACGCAGATGTACTCCGTGCGCTCTGCCGACTCGTGGGGGGTGGGTGACTACGGCGATCTCAAACGGCTGGTGGCTGACGCGGGCACCGCATCCGGCGCTGACTTCATGCTCATCAACCCGATCCACGCGTGCGCGCCCGTCACGCCGCTGGAACCCTCCCCGTATTTGCCGGAGTCGCGCCGATTCCTGAACGTGACGTATATCCGTCCGCAGAACATCCCCGAATACGCTGAGCTGAGCGAAGCCGAACGGGCCGAGGTGGAGCGGCTGCACGCGTCGGTGGCCGCCGCCAATAACAGTGCCGAGCCGATGGACATCAATGCCGCGTGGGATGCGAAACTGCCTGCACTGCGCATGATCTGGGCGCACGGGCGCAGCGTGGAGCGCGAGGCGGCGTTCCGCGCGTTCGTAGCGGAGGCTGGTGAGGACCTGACGGCATGGGCCACCTGGTGCGTGGCGTTCGAGACCTGGGGGGCGCCGTGGGAGAGCGACTGGTTCCGCACCACCGGGCGTGACTCGGACTCGGTACGGGCGCTGGCCGCCGACCATGCCGACGAGCTCGACTTCCAGCGCTGGCTGCAGTGGATTGCCGCCGAACAGGTCGCCGACGCGCAGCAGGCGGCCAGGGACTCCGGCATGGCGCTGGGGCTCATGATGGACATGGCTGTGGGCGTACACGCGCTGGGCGCTGACGTGTGGTGGAGTCCCGAGCGGTTCGCGCTCGGCGGCGTGACCGTCGGCTGCCCGCCTGACTTCTACAACCAGCAGGGGCAGGACTGGGGACAGCCGCCGTTCAATCCGCGTCACCTGGAGGAGACCGGGTACGCCGTGTATCGCGAGATGGTGCACGCGATGTTCGCCCATGCCGGCGCCGTGCGCATCGACCACGTGCTCGGACTGTTCCGTCTGTGGTGGATCCCGCAGGGCCTCGGCGCGAAGAACGGCGCGTACGTGAAGTACAACCATGAGGCGATGCTCGGCGTACTGGCGATCGAGGCGACGCGCGTGGGCGGCATGGTGATCGGCGAGGATCTGGGCACGGTGCCGGATTATGTGCGCCGCGTGCTCGCTGACCATGGTGTGCTCGGCACCGACGTGGAGTGGTTCTCGCGCGTGAATGATTCGCCGAACGCCGGCGACCCGTATAAGCCGGCCAGCGAGTATCGGCGTCAGGCGCTCGCCTCCGTCACCACACACGACCTGCCGCCGACCGCCGGATACCTGCGCTTTGAGCATGTCGAGCTGCGCGAACGGCTGGGATTGTTGAGCGAGCCGGTGGAGGCGTTCGCCGCCTCCGCGCGCGCCGAACGCGATGCGATGATGGCGCGGTTGATCGAGTCCGGGTACCTGACCGCCGCGGAGGCTGCGGACGTGGAGGGCAACGAGCAGCGTGTGGTCGAGGCGATGCATGCGATGCTGCGTGACACGCCCTCGTACCTGAAGCAGGCGGCGCTGGTGGACGGCGTGGGCGAACGGCGCAGCCAGAATCAGCCCGGCACCAGCTGGGAGTATTCGAACTGGCGTGTGCCGCTGGCCGACGGCGCGGGGCATGTGGTGCACAGCGACGAGGTGTTCGCGCTGCCGCGTGTGCGCTCGCTGGCCGCGGTGATGCGCGGGGAACGGTAAGATATGCCGCTTGTCATGGCCCGCACTCTCGCAGCATGACAATTTGCTTACCATCTTGTGCCAGTGCCAGGGCCACGCTTACCTCCGAATGCCCGCACTAACCGGGGCACATGTGCAGGCAAGTGGACGGTTTCGGATAAGCGTGATTTTGAGGCAGAGAGACAGGCAGAGCGTAACGCCAGGTGACGGGTGATTGATGAAAGTAACGAGTCGGCCGTTGCGGAAGCCGTTGGCATCGACTGCAAGACGGCCGTGAAATGGATGTTGGTGCTGGGAAACGAGTTTCCGGTTCGGTGCCTGGTGCGACTTTTGCTGTGATGGTTACGGTTGTTTTGAGAGCAGCGACTGAGTTGAGCGCAATAACCATCATCCGCCTGCATATCAGAAATGGCTGGTTATACGTGGTGCTGCAGTTGAGTTGCGGATCAGCAGCTGCAGGGGTGCACTTTCGTGAGGAATATCAACAGGCCGTCCTTTGATCAGGTCAAGTGTTTTGCGGGCAATGGCAATAGTCATGTCCCGTGGACGCTGTCGTACAATGGTGAGCCCGACCTCGGCGGAGTCTGTGTTGCCGGATTCTGTCGTTGGCGTGTTGAATGAAGTGTTGCTGAGAAGTTGACCATCGTAATGAACTGGCTGAGGTCGAAGCAGATATGCATGTCTGCTTCGACCTTTGTGTATCTGTACAGAGCAATCAGCGACTGCATGTGCACAGGGTCCGGTTCCTCGCGATTCGTGATACGGGATCTCACATAGTCGGACAGGGCGTGCGCGTGGGGGTAAGGGGCGGTTGCCGATTCGTGAGGGGCGGCATTGTGTGCCGCTTGTTGTCCGCCGTTGTGCAAGAATGACTTGCATGCCTTATCGCCGTCGTCAATCCACCGCTCCGAAGTCCGGTGCGCCGAAATCCGTTCGGTCCGCTGCCGCCGAGCAGTCGTTGGATATTGACGGCATCCATCTGCACCTGACGCGCAAACCCATCAAAAACCTGTATTTGCGCATCAAACCGCCGAGCGGCCGCGTCGAAATCTCCGCACCGATGCGGATGAGCGAGAGTCGTATCGCGGATTTCGTCAAAGAGCGACATTCGTGGATTCTCGCCCAGCAGCAGCGCATGGCTGAGGCGCAACGGCGCTCCATCATGGCATTGAACGAGGGTGCAGGCTTCGAGAACGGAGGTCGTGGCGTAGCTGGTGCCAGCGGCCATGATGGAGACGTTGCCGGCCGTCCGAAAACCGGTGATATCAGTCGTCCGAGAATCGGCGACGCCGGGCCGGGCCAAGCCGGTACGAACGTCCAGCCGTATTTTGACCGCTCCCAAATCTGGACCGACGAACGCAAACGACAAGCGGCGGCCGCGATCAACGCCGCGTTGCCACAGCTGCTGGCCAAGTGGGGGCCGGTCATCGGCCGGCAGCCCACACATATCACGCTACGGGTCATGGCCTCGCGCTGGGGATCATGCACGCCGCGAACCGGCCGCATCCGCATGAACCTTCAATTGGGATTGATGGAACCGCAATTCCTGGAATACGTCTTGGTCCATGAGATGACGCATCTGTGGGAAAGCGGCCATGGCGCCGGATTCCAACGCCGCATGACCGCCTACCTACCCGGCTGGAAGACGCTGCGCCGCGACCTCAACCGCCGCGTGGTGCTGTGACGATGACGGGTCAGGCTTCAGTGCCGGCGATGTGGCTGATGGCCTGATCGGATTCGTTCGCATGGTCTGAATGCGCCACCATCTCGATGGCCGCCGGACACCCGCTCACCGACGAAGACCGCTGGCCTTGGCTCGACACCATCGCCGCGTGGATCGACGAGCGCGTGGCCGCCGGCGAGCCCGCCGTGGTCACCTGCTCGGCGTTGAAGAAGATCTACCGCGACAAGCTGCGCCGTCAAGGCGTGGTGTTCGTCTACATGCAGGGCACATTCGACGAGGTGATGGAACGCCTTTCCCACCGCCAAGGCCACTTCATGAAGCCGAGCATGCTGCAATCCCAGTCCGACATTCTCGAAGAGCCGGGCGATGACGAAATTCACGTCAACGTACACATCGGCCAGGCCGATCCCGAACACGAGGCCATGGCCGTGGCCGGTGCCCTCGGCCTGTGAGCATTTTGTAGGCTCCCCTTAGTCTCACTTCGCCACAAGTACGGCGCATCGACGAACTCGAACGGCGCATCAGCGAACTTCAGCTGGAGCTGAAGCAGTGTGAAGGCCAGCAAGGGCGAACCGGATCGGTCCAAACGGGCTACTCAGGCCGACCAGCCCAGCCAGTCCGTTCAGACCGACCTAACTGATCAGAGCGGGCCCTCTGACCAGTCCGAACCATCTGACCGACATGTACTTGTTGACTAAGTGTGCGGCCCGTCATTCGTTATGGAACATGCCGGCCATGTATACAGGCAGGTAGGTTACATTCCCTTCGACTGAGACGTTGCACGGGCCAAGCACATAGCCTGTATTGAGATGGTATTCAGGGTGGGCGAGCACGTTGTCCATTGCGCGATGGCGTTTGTAGGATTTGCCGGACTTCACCTCAATCGGCAGCACGTGATCGTTGCGGTCTTGGATGAGGAAATCGAGCTCGCCAAGCTTCTTACTGTTGTAGTAGTACAGGTCAAATCCGTGAGCGCGTAGCTCTTGGGCCACCGCATTTTCATAGATTGAACCGTAGTTGATATCAGGGTTGCCGTCGAGTACGTCGAGCGCGGTTTTCTTGAGAAACGAGCCGGTAAGCAGACCCACGTCGTTGTAAAAGAGTTTGAAGAGGTTACGTTCCTTGCTCATCTCCAACGGTGTGCACGGTTCGTCCACGTTGTACGCGGCGACGGCTACATCCGCATTGACCAGCCAATCGAAATCGGAAGCAACCGATTGGAATCTCATGTTCTTTTCGATTTTGGCGAAGGTAAAGCGCTTGTTTGGGTTATTTAACTCGCTGGGCACCAAATCGTAGATAGCGCGGATATGCAGCCGGTCTTCTTTGCGCGCGTATTGGCTGATATCGCGGCGATATTCACGCTTTATGTTCTCTTGTATAGTGCGCACGTCCGCAACGCTGCCGTTTGCCACGAACGAGTCGACTGCGGCAGGCATGCCGCCGATGACCAGATATTTGGAGTATAGCTCCATGAGCCTTTGATGAATGAACTCATCCACTTCCTGGTGCTTGGCAAAGCATTCGGCAAGCATATCGAATACGTCGTTGCCGATATGCTGCGACCAGCAGAACTCTTGGAAATCCAGTGGATACATATCCAGCTCGGTCAGGTACCCGACCGGTACCGAGCGTATATCTTCGAGCTCGACTCCAAGTAGCGAGCCGGAAAGCGCGTAATCGAACCGACCATCATCTACAAGGAACTTAATTGCGGTGACCATTTCCTTGCAACGCTGGACCTCGTCAAAGAAAATCAGGGTTTTGCCGGGTACTAATGGCGTATTTACGGCCAGTTCCAGCCTCATCAGTAGGTTTTTGGCATCGCGGGGCCGATCGAATAATGCAACGAGGTCAGGGTTCTCGATGAAATTGAGCTCGGCGATATGGTCGTAATGCTGTTGGGCAAAGTGCCTGATGATATAGGTTTTGCCAATCTGACGGGCTCCGGTGACCAGCAGTGCAGTGCGTTTCGGCGCGGATCTCCAAGCTTCCAGCTGTGTCTCGATTTTTCTTCGCAGCATGAGAATCTCCAGTCATTTGTAGGCCTTGCATCTATGCTGGGCACGTTTTCCAACTGTTTATAGCGCATATTTTACACTTTTCCAACCATAAGAATGCGGTTTTGGCTACGTTTTCCAACCTCAAAATGGGGAGTTTTATACACTTTTCCAACTTATGTATGTGGAGACTCTCTATTTCACGTGAGACGAAAGTGGCTCCCCTCTTTGAGGGGAGCCACGGAATACTGCTTTTACTTATGCCAGGTGAGAGCGCATGAACCACTGGAACTTTTCGAGTTCCTGCACGTGGTCCTGGATGATGTTGGAGCTGATCACATCCAGCTCGTCCAGCTCGGCGATGGCCTTGCGGTCGTCGGCGATGAAGGCGTCATAGTACTCGATCAGCGCCTTGAGATACTCCTCGGTGCCCACGCGGCCCTCGGCATCGAACGACTTCCACGTGCGGTTGCGCACGATGGCGTCCGCGCGGCCGTCCGGGGTGCCGCCCAGAGTGGCGATGCGCTCGGCGGTCTCGTCGGCCTGAGCCAGCACGGCCTCGACCTCGGGGTCAAGCATCTCGTGAACGGCGATGAAGTTCGGGCCGGTCACGTTCCAGTGTGCGTGCTTCAGGACCAGAGCGGCCTCCTGCTCCTGGCTCAGTCGGTTCTGTAGGATGGCGATGGCCTTCTCACTGGCCGCTTCATCAAGGCCCGGCACAACAAACGCAAGTGTCATAATGTTCCTTCTTTCTATCGGTGGAACGTTGCTCTTCAATTCTACGATTTGCGGTTCTGCTCCGGGCCGAACAAATAGGTGGTGAATATCACGTGACTATTAGGACCAATTGCAAAAAACTCTCACTGGCAGCGGCTCAGTGAGAGTTTTTGCAAAACGCGGTTAGTTGGCGTCGTCGGTTTGGGGTTCCTCCGGCAGCGGCGCATGGTCCGGGGCACCGGCTTTGCGGACTTCGATGGTTTCGATGCGGCGGCCATCCACCTTGGTGATGACCATGTTGTAGCCGTCGTCGGAATGCAGCACGTCGCCCACCGCACCCATCTTGCCGGTCTTGGACAGGAAGTAGCCGGCGACCGTCTCGTACGGGCCGTCCTCCAATTCGATGCCGGTCAGATCGGCGAAGTCCTCAATGGTCATGCTGGCCTCGATCGTGGCCACACCATTGACGAACGCGGTGCGGGTGGTGCGTTCGCCGCCCTTCTCGCTGGGCAGATCGTACTCATCGCGAATATCGCCCACAAGCTCCTCGGTCATATCCTCAAGCGTCACGATGCCGTCCGTGCCGCCGTACTCGTCGATGACCACGGCCAGATGGATGCCGCGCTTACGCAGCAGTTCCAGGCTCGGCAGCAGCTTGGAGGTGCCGGGCAGGGAGATGCCTTCGCGTACCACATCGCGCACGATCTTGGCGTTCGGATCGCGCACATCCAGCAGATCGCGCACATGCACGAAGCCGATCACGTCGTCGAAATCCTTGCCGGTCACCGGGTAACGGGAGTACGGCTGGTCGCGTACGAACGCGGCGGCCTCGGCCAGGGGCTGGTCACCCTCGATGAAGACCACGTCGGCACGCGGGCGCATCACCTCGGCGACGATGGTTTCGGACGCATCGAACACATCGTCCAGAATCGTGCGTTCGTCCTTGGAAAGGTTGGTGTTGGAGCTGACCAGCACTCGCAGCTCGTCGTCGGACACCTCGGACTCGGTCTGCTGCGGGTCGAAGCCGAGCAGGCGGACGATGCCGTTCGTGTTCTTGCCGATGAGCCAGATGATCGGGCGGCAGATTGTGGCGAACGCGTCGATGGCGGGTACCACGGCGCGCGCGATCTGCTCGGTACGCTGCATGGCGATGCGCTTGGGCACCATCTCGGAGATCACGATGGAGCAGTAGGAGATGATGAGGGTCAGGATGATGTTCACCAGGCCGCCGGCGATGCCGGGGTGCACGCCCCAGCTTTCGACCACCGGAATCAGGTAGGGGGCGATGGAGGAGGCACCGAACGAGGCGGACAGGAAGCCGGAGAGCGTCACGCCGATCTGCACGGTGGAGAGGAAGGTGTTCGGGTCACGTGCGATTTTGGCGACTTTGGCGCCGCGAGCGTCCTCCTGCTCCATTTGCTCGATCTGCGAGCCGCGCAGAGAGACCAATGCCAACTCGGTGCCGGAGAACACGGAACCGATAACGAGAAATACAAAAATCAGGAGGATGTTCAAACCAAGTGACATGGCTTCAACTCTAGGGGAGCGGCACGTCAAATTGGGGTGTGCTGGCTGGGCAGTAAGAAACTCGGCAAGGGGAAGGGCATTCTCATCACTATCGATGAGACGCAAGCGGCCTCGCATGATGATTTGGTGGCTATTGCTACAGCCGTGCAGCACGTCATTACGGATGCCGATGAAAGTGATACGCCTGATGAGGATAAGAAGGGCGTTGCCATCGTGTTTGCTGGCTTGCCATATATGATCAACGATTTGCTGGATAACGAGGTAACCACATTCCTGCGCCGTGCGCTACGCCGCGAATTGGATAACGTGCCGCTTCCAGACGTCAAGAATGCGTTCCTGGAAACAGTTGCGGATTCCGGCAAGACCATCAGTGGGGAAGATGCGCTTGAAGCCGCTCGCCAGTCTGAAGGATACCCGTACATGGTGCAGCTTGTTGGCTACTACATGTGGCAATCCACACAACGTCGAGGTTCAAATGTCATTACCGCGGACGACGTGTCGACCGGTGTTTCCGATGCGCTGCTCGCCTTCGACGATGCCGTATGCGCGCTCCAGCGCTGGACGGCATTACTAGTGCAGAGAGGCTGTTTCTCGCGGCTATGGCCAAGGATTCGCCAAATCCCACGCAGGTGGGTGATATTGCGGATCGTACGCGCAGAAGTCGAAGCTGGGTGAGCAAGTACCGGGCGGTTCTTATCAAGGACAAACTCATCCGCCCGGCAGGTCATGGGCAGCTGGAATTTGCGGTGCCGCATTTGGGGCAGTATTTGCAGTCGTTGTAGCACCAAATATAGGGCTGGGTTCATTCATTTGGTAGGTTGCGCGTTCATTTGGTGGGTTGTCGGCATGGTGAGGCGTTGGAATGGCGGCATTTCAATGGTCAGTGTTGGAGTACAGTGACCAAATGAACGCATAATTGACCTAATGAATGAAGTAAGCCGGTTGCGGGCTAGTTTCGATCCAGTTCTATGAGCGCCGACGCATCTTGGCCACGGCATTGCTGACGCAAATACGCAGCACAATGGTGAAGACGACTGCCATAATCCCCAGAATGCCAATGTTGAACCAGAACTGATCCGTGGTGTGCTCCCACAGATCATCCTTTTTGAACATCGGCACCTTGGTGGGGCCATACAGCAGATCGTTGAGCCCGATATCCGAGGCGGCGGCGGAGAAGCCCCAACGTCCGGGGAAGATCATGCTGACCAGCTCGAGGCTGTCGCGGCCGGTGACCGGAATCATGCCGCCGGAGAACACCAACTGGGCCATGACCAGCACCACCAGCAATGGCATCGTCTGTTCTCCCGACTTCACCAACGCCGAGCCGACTTCGCCCAACAATGCGGAAGTCCACGCAGTCAGCCAAATCGCCAACACCAGTTCGGGTATGCCGGAATCAGTGACCACACCATGGTCCGGGCCGGGCTTGCCGAGGCTGACCGCAGTGGTCAGAATCGCCGCCTGCAACAAGGTCTGCAAACCCATCACGATGAGTTTCGAGGCGGTGTATGACGTGGGCGACAAACCCACCGCGCGCTCGCGGCCGTAAATCGTTCGCTCGGAGACGATGTCTCGCACGGACAAAGCCGATCCCATAAAACAGGCACCCAGTATGACGAGCACAAGCAGCTGGTTCGGCTCGGTGGCGGCGTCTTTGAAATCGGGCTCACCCAAGCCATGAGAACCGGGCACAACCAGCGACAGCAGTCCTAGGAGCAATGGCAGCAACAGCAGGAAGATCAGCAATCCGGGGTCGGCGATGATCAAATGCAGCTGACGAATCACCAGAGTGATGGTCTGTTTGATGCGGAATGGCTTTGCCGGTTTCTCATGCTCGGTGTGCCGCGTGATGGTGGACTCGGCCTGCATGGTGCGCTGGCGTGAATCAGTAATCGAATACACCTGTTCCGGAGATTCGGCGACATCGTTGAAGATGTCGGCCCATTCCTTGCCGTTGAACACCTGGCTCATCTCCTGCACGGTGCCGAAGAATGCCGGATGGCCGCCGGGAGCGAGCATGAGCACGTTATCGCACAACTTGTTGATATACGACAGTGAATGGGTGACCACGATAACCACGCGGCCGGCATCCGCCAGTTGGCGCAACATGGTCATCACCGTAAGATCCAGCGCCGGGTCGAGGCCCGAGGTCGGTTCGTCGAGAATCAGCAGTTCGGGTTCGGTGAGTAGCTCGATAGCGGTGGACACGCGCTTGCGTTGGCCGCCGGACAGTCTGTCAATGCGATTCTTACGGCGAGACGTGAGTTCCAGCTCATTGAGCACGTTGTCGATGATTTCGGCGCGCTCGGCCTTGGTTGAGCCGGGCAGGCGCAGCTTGGCGGCGTATTCGAGCGCCGCGTCCACAGAGAGCTTGCGGTGCACCACGTCGTCCTGCGGCACGAATCCGATACGGCTGCGCAACAGTTCGATGTTCTGATGCACGTCGTATCCATCAAACAGCACGCGCCCGTCCGTGGGGCTGTTGAGCCCGGCGACGATGGAGGTGAATGTTGATTTGCCGGCGCCGGAAGGTCCGATTACGGCGGTGAGCGTGCCCTTGGCGAATACGGCGTTGATGCCGTCAAGCAGCCGGGTGCCTTTGCCCACGGTCAGTCCGATGTTTTCGGCGATAACCGCGTCGTTGCTGACAAACGGCGTGCGGTCGCACAGCACGCCTTCATGCACGATCAGGTCGGTGTTGCCGACGGTGACGACGTCGTCTTCCCGCAGCCAGATCTTCGCGACGCGGCGGCCGTTGACGTAAGTGCCGTTGGCGGAGTTCAGGTCAGTGAGCAGGATGCCGCTGCTGGTGGTTTCCAGCGAGCAGTGTTTGCGGGAGACCAGATAATCGTTGATGCGAATCAGGCAGGCGGTATCGCGGCCGATGACGCCTGTGGTGTCGTGCTCGGGGCTGAAGGACCCGTGCACGCGGTTGGTGGTGAGTTGGGATTCGAGCCTTACCGCTTGCGTGCTGCCTGCCAGAACGGTGCCGGCGGCATTCGATGGGGAAGGGGATGCGCAGGGAGACGGAGATGGTGATGCGGGTGATACCGGCACTGGCGATACTGCCGTCGGTGCCACTGCTGTTGGGCGGGGTTGCTGTTGCAGGTGCGCGAGGGCCGGGGATACGCGGTGCGGGGCCAGCGGGGCTGGCGTTGGTTGCGGTTGTACCGGTTGTGCCGGTTGCGGTGCTGGTGGTGTGGGTTGCACTACTGGGCGTGCCTGTTGCGGCGCGAGTTGCGTGGGTTGTGCCGGTTGCGCTGATGGTGCCGGCGGTAGCGCAGGCTGGGCCACGTTTGCCGCAGGGCGTCGCGGGGGCTGTGCCGGCGTGGACGGCCCGCTGGTTCCGACGATGCAGACGATGGTGGCACCTTGTGCCAGCGTCACTTTGGTGCTGTTCAGCAGCAGTACGGAAGTGGTGTGAATGCCGTTGATGGACAGTCCGTTTGCACTACCCGTGTCTTCCAAGAGCCAACCATCGTCGGTAAAGGTGACGCGAGCATGATGGTGAGATACGTACGGGTTGTGAATCACCAGATCGCAATCCGGCGCACGCCCGATGGTCGTGGCACGTGCAGGATTGGGGGTATAGGTGGCTGATCCGTAGTGAATAGTAAGGGCAGGTGGCATTGGTTCAGACTTCCGTGTTCTTCGATCTCTCTGCACACAGATGTACCACGACCGCATTACCCCCGGTGAACGGGGCCTGACTGATGGTCAGAAACTCAGCACCTCGACCTTGCCGGTGTCGAGCTGGTAACGGGCGCCGACGATCATCAGCTGGTCGGCAGCCAATGCCTGCTGAATGATGGGGGATTGTTCCACCAGCGTCTCGATGGTGTGGGCCACGTGTACGCGCTCGATGTCTTCATGCGCGTCGAGCTCGGCTTCGCGCGCCTGCCAGACGGACATGCCGGCCTGGCGCAGAATAATCGATTCGGCGGCGGCGATGTGCTCGTCGAGGTCGTTCATCGCATCCGCGGCCTCCAGTGAGCCGTCGGCTTCGGAAGTGATGGTGTGCATCAGGTCGTCCAGCTCCTGCTCGGCGGCCTCGATTGCGCCGCAGTGCTCGTGACCGAGCACACAGATCAGGCTGACGCGCAGTTTCTTGACCGCGTACTCCAGCGAGGCGATAACCGCGCTATCGATGAGTTGCCCGGCGGTGCGCACGGTGAACAGGTCGCCCAGGCCCTGATCAAAAATGATTTCCGGAGGTACGCGCGAGTCCGAGCAGGAGAGCACCGCGGCATCCGGGTTCTGGCCATCAAGCAGCGTCTGGCGGGTCTCCTTGTCCTGCCATGGGTGGTCGGGCTTGCCCTCGGCAAAGCGCCGGTTGCCTTGCAGCATGCGGCTCCACGTTGCGTTCGCGGTTGATTCCTGTTCAAAGTCTGACTGAGCCATGAAACCTCCATTATCAGCGGACTGCTGATTGCCATATTAGCGAGTATTCGCGCATAGTCGTGATTGGGGCAACGGCCATTTGGGCACAAGGGTTGCGGGTGGTGTGATAAGGCTCATACGTTACATCCGCGCGAGCCGTGGCTCACCACATTACGATAGGTGGTGGTAAACGCTTGAAGATTAACAATTCTCGAAAGGACCGATGATGACTCTTCTGCAGCATGAACTGACCGATTTCAAGGTGAACGCATTCCAGAACAACGAGTTCCACGAAGTGACCAAGGACGATGTGCTCGGCCACTGGTCCCTGTTCTTCTTCTACCCGGCCGACTTCACCTTCGTGTGCCCCACCGAGCTTGAAGACCTGGCCAAGAACTACGCCAAGTTCAAGGAAATCGGCTGCGAGATCTACTCCGTCTCCTGCGACACCCACTTCGTGCACAAGGCTTGGCACGACGCCAACGAGAAGATCGCCAAGATCGAGTACCCGATGCTTGCCGACCCGACCGCCCTGCTGGCCAAGGATCTCGACACCTACAACGAGGCCGATGGCATGGCCGAGCGCGGTGACTTCATCGTGAGCCCCGAGGGCAAGGTCGTGGCCTACGAGGTCATCTCCTCCAACGTGGGCCGCAACGCCGAGGAGCTGCTGCGCCGCGTGCAGGCCTCCCAGTTCGTCTACGAGCACGGCGACCAGGTCTGCCCCGCCAACTGGACCCCTGGCGAGGAAACCATCGAGCCCAGCCTCGACCTCGTCGGCCAGCTGTGATCGACACTGAATAGGCGGTAACCTTGGCTCCCCTCTCTGAGGGGAGCTGTCGCTGAAAGCGACTGGGGGGGGGGGGGGGGGCCGGGGGCGCACGCCCGG
>OBXU01000205.1_pt1 | contig 23810 bp, 22 predicted proteins | sample 1476671 | NCBI WGS metagenome assembly OBXU01 (sample SAMEA2580182, study PRJEB22360) | human gut metagenome | biome: human gut; feature: human-associated habitat; material: faeces | place: Denmark | collected 2008/2010
CGTGGGGCGTGGCGGTGCCGCCCACGGCGTGCAGGGGGGGGGGAGCCACGGTTTCGCCGTTTTCGTCGAAGGTTTCGTAGGGGTCGTCGATGCCGATGGCGTCGGCCGCCGCGCGCGTTGCACGGCCGCCCGCAGCTGTGCGGGCACTGGAACCAGATGCTGCGGCGCGTCCGCGGGCAGAACCGGCTGCTACCGAAACGCCGGAACCGCCTTCGTTCCCCTCATCATCCGCATCAATGCGCGGGCACACGATATAGGCCCGCTCCCCCGCGTCGACTCGCGCGCGAATGTGCGCGAACATACGGCCCATGGTGGCGGCGTCGGCCTCATTGACCACCACGGTGCGAATCGGTTTGCGGCCGCCAGGCAATTCGGTGAGCCAGGAAATATCGAGATCGCCAAACCAAGTCATGGCGGCGGTGCGCGGGATGGGCGTGGCGGTCATCACCAATAGATGCGGCGTGGTGCCGTCATCGGTTTTGGCGTTGAGACTTTCGCGCTGTTCCACACCGAACCGGTGCTGCTCGTCGATTACCACCAAGGCCAAGTGCGGAGCTTGGAAGGTCTTGGAAAACGCCGCGTGCGTGGCCACGATAATGCCCGGCTCGCCACTGGACGCCGCAGCAAGTGCTTTACGTCGCGCAGCAAGCTTCATGCCGCCCGTCAACAACGTGACTGGAATCGCTGGCTTGAGTTGCTCCACCATCCGGCCAATGGTTTCGGCATGCTGCTCGGCCAGCACCTGAGTCGGGGCAACAAGCACGGCCTGATAGCCGGCGTCTACGGCTTGGAGCATGGCAGCGAGCGCCACTACGGTTTTGCCGGAGCCCACCTCGCCTTGCAGCAGACGCTGCATTGGCCAGTCATGAGCCAAATCGGCGGCAATATCATGAATAACCTGCTGCTGCCCTGCAGTGAGGGAGAACGGCAGGGATGCGATGAACTGATCGCGCAGACTGTCGGTTACCAACGGGCAAGAGTGAGCCGCGGATTTATGGGCGTGCGACCTGGCTTTAAGCAGCGAGGTCTGCGAAACGAAAGCCTCCTCATAGCGCAGGGTTTCGATGGCCTCCTTGAACCGGGTCGTGGAAGCCGGATCATGAATGGCCAGGAACGCCTCAGCCCGATGCATGAGGTCCTTGGCCTTGCGCACCGATTCGGGCAGCACATCTGGGATGGATTGGGAGAGCGCCTCAGCACCGGATTCGGCGGTCGTGCCGGAATTCTCTTCCCCGTTTTGGACGGCGATGGTGTCGGTCGTGGGAGCCACAATGCCAGCTGACCCAGCGCCAGCGAGTTGCCCGTCAGGCGTGGATGACGTGCGGGCCCCCATCATCCACAGCAATCCCAGAATCGTCTCATGAATATGTTCGGACGAGATACGCGAACTGGCGTGATATACCGGGCGGGGCCGGCAGACGCGGGTAAGCGCCTCTTGCACGGTATCGGCGTCGTATTTCAGCGCGGCCCCGGAAGAGGCAGCCGCGGCCGGCGGATACGCGGACTGCACACTGGCATACGGATCGGTACTTCCCGCAAACGCGCCATTGCCGGATGCCGCACCCCGAGCGTAACCCTCAAGCCCCGCTCCTGCTCCGGCCGACCCGGGCGCGACAGTGAGGATTTCGGGGTGCGTGAATTGCAGCTGCCCCATGTATTCGCTGGGCATACCGGAGACCACCACAGACGTGCCGGCGCGCAGCCGCATGCTGACCCAATCCACATACGATTTACGATACGAAAAGAACGTGAGCCGGGCCGTGCTGCCGGGTACGCGACGCGAACGGGCAAAGTCGGCGTCGTCAACCGTCGCCTCGAGTCGGTAGCCGCGGCGAGCGTTCATCGGCACCACGCGCATGTCTCGTATCACGGCGGCAAATGCCATCTGCTGGCCGGGTGCGGCCTCGCGGATGGCGCGAAGCGGCACCGGTTCGGTGACGCGGAAGGGATAGTAGGTCAGGGCGTCGCCGACAGTGACGATTCCCAGCGTTTTGAGCGCGGACACGCGACGCTTGTTGGTGACCAGCGAAGCGAGAGTGGTGTCCATAGTGATGCTCATATTGGCCTATTCTATTCGCACGGCCTCTTTAGGCCGCAGAAACAACAAAACCCGCTGAGCCGAAGCTCAAACGGGTTTTGCTCCACGTTAGTACGCGATTCACGCGGCCACGCGCTGAACCTTGCCGGCCTTGAGGCACTTGACGCACACGCGCAGACGAGTGTTCTCGCCATCAATCGTGGTGCGTACAGACTGCAGGTTCGGGCGGAAGCTACGCTTGGTACGACGGTGCGAATGGGAAACGGTGAAACCGGTCTGCGGTCCCTTGCCGCACACTGCGCAACGAGCTGCCATGATGGACTCCCTTAACCTTGATGTGTCAAGTCTTTCACGCATTCGACCGCCGGTTTCACCCGACATGCCGAACACACAACTTCACAAATATATAGCCCAATACCGACAACCGCAACTCTTGCGTGTATCATGGGCGAACTTCGGCGGTTCACGCGCGGTTCGAGCGTAACTTGCGAGTGGGCCATCAGCGGTTCGCGAGCGGCTCGGCATTGGTTCGCCAGCGGCGAATTACGCCGCAAATCGTAGCGTTTACCTGATAAAACACGCCGGCCTGCCTATTCCGCATCCAGCAAACTCTCATATAATCTCGGTATAAGAGATGGCAAGGGACGAAGGGGTCCTCGTGCAACTTACGACGAAGGAGGCTGTCATGTTGAATCTCAGGCGAGGTATCGGCACTCACGAGCCCAGCGTGATTTCACTGGGTCAAGTCTGGGTGGACATTATGCTCAATGTGGACGAGGTGCCGGCACAGGGCGGATTCGCCGTGGCCGATCATCCGAAGCCCTCCATTGGCGGCAGCTATCGCGTGCTGCAGGCGGCCAGCCGCATGGGCGTGCCGACCGAGCACGCCGGCATTCTGGGCAACGGCCTGTGGGCGCATTTCATCCGCCAGTCATTCCAGGACAACGGCATTACGCATATCGGCCAGGATCGTCTTGATGAGGATTCCGGTTTCCGCGTGGTGCTGAGCTCCGGCGCGCCGAAGAAGACGTTCATCGCTTCCTATGGCGCCGAGGCTCATGGCGACGCGGACACGTTCAACACGCTGGAGCCGCAGCCCAAAGACGTGGTGCACATCAGCGGCAACACACTGATGGACCATACGGCCACCGGCGTGGACGGATTCCTACTCAAGGCCGGTACCGACCCGGCTGCACGCGACTACACGCTGGTGATCAATCCCACCAATACGTTGCGCCTGGTCAACGACCATATGCTTGAGGACCTGGTGCTCGCACGCCCGGTCTGGTCCTGCAACCGTCAGGAGGCCATGACGCTGGCCGAGCGCCTGGGCGCGCCGATCGACGACAGCAAGGTCACCATCGGCGGTGGACTCGACGACTTCATGCACCAGTTGTGTGACGGCTTGGGCACTACACTGCGCGCGCCGCTGGTGGTGCGTGTCGGCGCCCGCGGCGCTTGGATTCGTGAGCCAGGTGGCGAGACGATTCATATCGAGGGATACCCGACCAAGGCCGTACACACCCGTTCGGCGGGCGGTTGCCACACCGGCGTGATGTGCGCGATGCTGGCAAAGGGCCATAGTCTGGCCGAATCGGTAAAGATCGCCAACGCGGCGGCATCCATCGCCATCCAGCGCAGCCTCAACGGCGTGCCGCAATGCCCCGATTACGACGAGGCCATCGCGCTGATCGGCGAATAGTTTCCGGACGATTGAGTGGATTTCCTCATCTGGGGGAATCCACGATCGGATCCTTTCAGTCCGCTTCGCGGCCAGCTCCCCTCAGCGAGGGGAGCTATTTTTTTGCTCTGGCTCCCCTTAGAAAGGGGCCCGGCATTATTCACCCGCCGTTCAACCGGAATGGTCTCCCTACCCTAGTCCGCGCTTCTACGATAGATTGAGTTGAATACCGTCGAGGAGTGCATATGACTGATCCCACGAATGTCCACGAACCGGTGCCGCAAAGCGCCAAACTGACCGCCCGCGAGAAAAAGTGGATCATCTACGACGTCGGCAACTCGGCATTCGTGCTGCTATCCACCGCCGTCATCCCCATTTACGCCAAATCGCTGATGCCGGCGGACGGCAACATCGTGTCCGCCTGGGGCTACGCGCAGACCATTGCTTCCTTGGTCATAGCGTTGCTCATGCCGTTGCTCGGCTCCATCGCCGACGTGCAAGGCATGAAAATCAAGTTCTTCCTGGGCTTCTTCGGCACCGGCGTGGTCACCTGCTGCGCAATGGCCTTGCCCCTGACCTGGCTGCCGTTCCTGGTCGTCTACATTCTGGCGACCATCGGCTTTAACGGCTCGCTGACGTTCTATGATTCGATGCTTATCGACACCACCTCGAACGAGCGCATGGACAAGGTCTCCTCGCACGGCTACGGCTGGGGCTACATCGGCTCCACCGTGCCGTTCATCTTCTGCATCGCGCTGATCTTCGGCGGCCCGTCGCTCTTCGGCTGGTCCACGGTGGCTTGCACGCGCGCCTCGTTCATCATCACCGCCATCTGGTGGGTGGCATTCACCATCCCGCTGCTTACCAGCTACCGCCAAGTGCACTATCGCGCCACCCGTGACCAGCTGGGCTTGGCCGTGCGCGGCACGTTCAGCGAACTGGCGGGCACGTTCGGCAAGATCGTGAAGAACAAGCCGTTGTGGATGTTCATGATCGCGTTCTTCTTCTACATCGATGCCGTGAACACGGTGATTTCGATGAGTACCTCCTACGGTGCCGAGCTTGGCATCGACTCCACCCAGCTGGTGGTGGCACTGCTCGTCACGCAGTTCGTGGCCTTCCCCTGCGCGATTCTCTACGGCCGCCTGGCGGCGCGACTCGGTTGCAAGGCGATGATCACGGCGGCGGTCGTGGCGTACATGTGCATCGTGCTCTTCGCCGCGTTCTTCATGAAATCGGCCGTGGAGTTCTGGATTCTGGCGATTCTGGTCGGCGTGTTCCAAGGCGGCATTCAGGCGCTCTCCCGCTCGTACTACGGCAAGATCATCCCCAAGGACCACGCCAACGAGTACTACGGCTTCTACGATATCTTCGGCAAGACCGCCTCGATCATCGGCACCTTCCTGGTAGCCACCACCACGTCCCTGACCGGCAACGCCTCGTTCGGCGTGCTGTCCATCGCCGTCCTGCTCGTCGTCGCGCTCATCTTCCTGCTCCTGCAGAAGGACCCAACGCGGGAGTGATTTGCCGGCCCTCGGCAACTCTGCGCCGCGGGCGACATCTCGCAACCCCTGCAACGGGCCCTAATAGCAATGGACCATCGCCACTTGATCACTTACGCTCGCGATAATCCTTGATCAGCTGAATGGCGACGGCCGCAACGCCGCACAGCACACCGCCAATCGGCCACGGCAGCCAGAACATCGCCCCGTCCGCGGCGCTCGACCCGACGGCCGACCAATCGCCGCGCAATGCCGCAGGGTTCAAAAACAGCAGGCACAAGCCAGTCGCCGTGGCTATCAGCATAATGATGCCGCACACCGCGCCGGTCAGTCTGGCATAGAAATCCTGTCGCCCGCACGTTCTTTGCGGTCGGTCTCGGCCGCTTTGTTGTAGTCATTGATATTGAGCAGACTGTATCTCATGCCGCAGTAGATGAACCCGAAAACGGCGGGCGCGCACAGCAGCAGCATGATCGCGGCCGGCCAGCCATCGGAGACGCCCAGCACATCATCGGCATAGACCATCACCGCGATGCCGATCAGGATGGCCGCGATTCCGCCGACGACACCGATGACCAGCAGCCGCAGTTCCCGGCTGCGATCCTCCTCAGTATAGAAATCCTCGACATAGGGATGCCGCCGTTTGAAGTCGGTATGTGACATGTCGCCCGGAATCAGCATCGCCAGCCCGATGATCACACCCACGCAGATGCACAGGAATGTCAGAAAATCGTTGAGTGGCGTCACGCCAAGAATGGAATTATCAGAATCGAACAGATTGCCGACACCGACTCCCGCGATAATCGCCGCGACACCGCCGGCAATCAGCAGTGCGAATCGGCAGCGGTGTTCATCGTAGCCGGTCAGATCCTGCGGTAAGGCAGCCACATTAGCCAGCGCACCGGGACGCGATGAACTGGTTCCGTGCAACGTTTCACTGGGCGATGCATTTACGGAGCTCGGGCCATTGATGCCGTCACCGCCGGACCGCGCTGATTCACCGATGTTCCCATCAGCATCCTTCATATACGCGGGTTCCCCGGCTCCCTCCCCGGTTACGGTTCTGGCAGCCGAGCCATGGTCGCTCTCCGCCGCACCGCGCGCGGCCGCGCCCACGTTCACGCTCGCACTCACATCGCCAAGTACCAGGTCATCAAGCGTGCAACCGAACAGGTCGCATATCATAAGCAGCTTGTCCATCTCGGGATAGGCCTTCTCGGATTCCCATTTGGAGATGGCCTGGCGCGAGACGCCGAGCAACATGGCCAGCTGTTCCTGGGTCATGTTGCGTTGTGCGCGCAGGTATTGCAGGTTGGTGCGGAAGCTCATCGGAGTGTCCCTTCATAGGTAATGCTCATCATGACATATTCGGCCGATGCCCTCACTATGCCACGGCAAACCAGTTCCGCGCCACCATCTTCAGGTTGCATATTCGCACGCAACCACAGGTTGCATCGGCGGAATCCCGCCATTCTGCCGGCTCCGCGGCATTCTAGCCCGCACTCCGATTGGACCGGCATATGTTTTGAAGAGTTCGTTGGCAATCGTGCAAATATTGCCATCAGTCATGATGCCGTCGATATTGCGCTTCTCAGGCAATGCACCACACACAATCATGCGCTTGTTCAAAGCATCACAGATGCAGAACATCACGATGCATAGAAAGGAATCAGTCTCGGGAATAATCGGAATATGTCGATTATGAAAAACGCTCGCGGCCACATGGCCAACGAGCGTGATATCGGGTGGGCGATGTAGGAATCGAACCTACGACCCCTTCGGTGTGAACGAAGTGCGCTAGCCGCTGCGCCAATCGCCCGAATACTCGGTTCTTCAGTTATATCCAGTCGAATTGCTTCGACTTTCGTGGGCGATACAAGATTCGAACTTGTGACCCCTTCCGTGTCAGGGAAGTGCGCTACCACTGCGCCAACCGCCCGGGTCATCCTCCGGTCGAATCAATCAGTATGAATCAACCATCCGAGAGCGGACAACGGGACTCGAACCCGCGGTCTCAACCTTGGCAAGGTTGCGCTTTACCAACTAAGCTATGTCCGCATGTGTTACCTTCACGGGCAACAGGTGACAAAGATACGCCAATCTCAGGAAAAAGCCAAGCCCCCGCGTGTCCCACCGGTTTTCCAACGATTATCGGGTGCCGCCGTGCACATAACTCGCGGTGGCCGTATACAGCAGCCAGGCGATGGGCATGGCCAGCATAAACAGCGGGTAGAACCAAGCGATGGGCACATCTGGCACGGCCATGGCCGTGGAAATCAGGAACGCATGACGATAACCGATCAGCTGGCCGAAGAGGCCAAGGCCCTGATCGGCGACCGTGCCGAAGTGAAGTTCCTGAACTACGCCGACGTGCCGTTCTTCAACCAGGACGAGGAATTCCCGAACCCGACAGCCGCCGTGGCCGCCGCCTTCCTGGCGCTCGTTGCGGAGTAATCCCGCCTGAATCTTGGTTACGTTCCGCCTCAAGGCGGACGGCGGACCAGCTGCATCAGCAATGTGCCGAACCCCTCTGATTGACTCCAATCAGAGGGGTCGCTGCGTTTCAAGGGGCTGATTTGGCCTTCTCCGGAGGTCTACTCCCGTTTCAAGGGGCTGGTGGCTGAGTAGACACGGGCCAAAAACGGCGTAATGACGTTAGCCCGGAGCCGTTTATACTTGTGGTTTCCCGGATGAGGAGCCCCTCGAAACGGAGATAGACCTCCGGAACAGCCCAAATCAGCCCCTCGAAACGGAGTTAGACGGTTGGGATGTCGGAAAGAACACTCATGCCGGCCCAAGAACCCCCACTATGTCAGATATCGCTGCCCAGCACGCAATACTGACCGTACAGCACGACCCGTCCTTCATGAAATCAGGCACGGTATGGGCTTCATCCCTCAACGCGCGATAATGGCGGTATGACGCAACGACAACTGATGCGGGCCACAGTCGAAACGCCCATCGGCCGGATGATGATGGCCTCGGACGGCGAGGGCCTGACCGAGCTCTGTCTTGAAGACTGGTGGTGGGCCACCGATCACCAAGCCGTTCTCGATTCGAATCGCGAATCCGATCGTGAACCCGATGTGTTCCGTATGACCCGCGTATGGCTGACCGCCTATTTCGCCGGCGAGCGCCCCGGCCTAGATCAGACGCCGCCGTTGCATCCCGCTGGCACGCCATTCCAACATGAAGTGTGGAATCTGGTGGCCGAGATTCCCTATGGCATGACGGTAAGTTACGGCGAACTCGCCGCCGAATTGGCCGAACGACGCGGTGGCGGCCGCATGGCCGCGCAGGCGGTCGGAGGCGCAGTGAAGCGCAATCCGGTTACTATCATCGTGCCCTGTCACCGCGTAGTCGGCTCGGGCCGCGCATTTGGCGGCTACGGCGGCCGACTCGACATCAAGGCCGAACTGCTCGACCACGAAGGCGTGGATCTGGCCCGCTTCAATCTGCCGAACCTTTGACGGCCCCAGCGGTCCGCCTCGTCAAAAGGATTGAGTGGTTACCCCTCCCGCTGGCGGGAAGTGGCACGTAACGCCGGAGGGTGGCCGGCTGGCTGGCATCGCAACCCTGCTACCCGACAATTTTCGACAAGCTGACGGGAATCCTCCCACGAATTGTTCGCCGTCGGTGCAGTCTTGCTCGATCGCGCCGGCCAAAACCGCACAATCCCTACAATGGAATGTATATGGTTAATTGCTGCGCGCAGCCGCACGGCCGCACGCGATCGCAAGACCACATGACCCAAGGGGATATGCAATATCAACGGAAGCAGGAGGTGCGTATGACCGGCATTATCGATTACGCGCACACCGAAACGCGCTCCTTCGCCGACTTGCCGTTCAACGAAATCGACGCCTTGATCATCTCCACGCTCATCTATGAGGATGTGGCCAGTATCTGCCCGACGTTGATGCTGGATGAGACGCGGTCAGGCTCGTTCGCCGCACGCATTCGCGCTTTCGAGCCCAAGCATCCGCTGATCTGGCTGAAGGGTATCTGGCATCCCGAGCTTGAATCGGTAAGCCTTGACGAGGCCAACCGCGAGCTGCATCGTTCGCCGGAAACGCATGCCGACGACAAGCCGCACGAAGCCCAAATGGTTTCAGTGGTCAATCCGGACCTGACCCACGACCTGTTCCAGGCCGCAGGCGAGAACCCCCGCTACGCCAACGTTCGCCTGGGCGCGGTGGTCGAGCACATCAATCAGGGCGAGCAAACCCAATTCGCCGCCGCCACCTTCCAACTGCCCGACGGCCACAAGCGCCGGAAGCCGACCTACAAAGGCACGTTGGTTATTTCCTTCCGCGGTACCGATGATTCGCTCATCGGATGGAAGGAAGATTTCAATATGGCTTTCCAGTATCCGGTGCCGGCGCAACGTTCAGCCAGCGCCTATCTGGATACGGTGGCGCGACTGTGGGAGGGTCCGATTATTCTGGTCGGCCATTCCAAGGGAGGCAACCTGGCGATTTACGCGGCCATGAACGCCGACCCCAAGGTGCGCAAGCGCATTCAGCATGTCTATTCACTGGACGGCCCCGGTTTCCCGCCGGAGATTGTGACCAGCCCCGTCTACCGCACCATCCAGCCGAAGGTGACGAAAATCGTGCCAAGTTCGTCGATTGTGGGCATGATTTTCGAGACCCCGGAGCCTTGCCGCGTGGTCTCTTCCGATTCGGATGGCATCATGCAGCATTCCGCCTTCACCTGGCTATTGGATGGCGACCAGTTCATCACCGAGCCGGATTTGAGTTCCAGCTCGCAGTTGTTTAACGAGGAGCTGAACCATTGGATCGCCACGCTTACGCCCGAACAGCGCAAGCGTGCGGTGGACGCGCTGTTCACCGTGCTGCACGCCAACGGCGCCACCAGTTTCAGCGAGGTGATGAGCAACTTCCCCGCTTCGATTCCGGCGATGCTTGGCGCGTATGTAGGGCTGACCCCCGCAGACCGGCGTCATTTGGTTGAGGCCCTAGCTATACTGTTCAAGGCGTCCACGGCCAAACGCAGGCCGACGCCCACCCCAGCTTCCGCACCAAGTTCTGCGACCGACAAAGGAACAGCCGAGACCCCAGCAGGAACCGCGACAGGAACAGATAGAGCGGCCCCGGCCAGAGCCGATACCGATACCGATGCCGGCACCGTAGCTTCGCCCTCAGCGGAGGACACAACTGAAATCGCCGATTAGCTCATAGACATGTCCACAAATAATAGTTATACTGCCCAATAAGTTATCAGACAGCGTGACCATATCACGCTGGTGCATCAGGAGGAAGAGATGCCACGTCCACGCCATGATTCCGAGGTGCTGCCCGCCAAAGAACGCCTAGAGAACGCTTTCTGGGAATTGCTCGCCGACCGCGACTACCGCAAGATCACCGTCACCGATGTGGTGCGTGAGGCTGGCGTGAACCGTAATTCGTTCTATTATCACTTCTCCAGCCTGCCCGAATTGGCCGATTCAGCCATCCTGCATCAGGTCGAATCGATTCCGATCAACCGCACCCCCGACCCAAATGGCAATCCCGAGGAACAATGGCGGGACCGCGTCACCGCCACGCTCTCCAATCCAGAGCAACGGCAACGCCTCGACCGCCTGGCCCTGTTGGCAGGCCCGCACAGCACGCTTGAACTGACCGAATCGCTGCGCGACTTCTGCCGTCTGCAAATGCTCAGCACATTGCAACGCGACCCCAAGAACCTTGACCTGAAAACCGATCTCATGGTCGAGTTCACCGTGGGCGGCATGCTCGCCGTGCTGCAACGTTGGCCCGAATTGAGCGACGCCATCGAAATCAAAGACCTGCTTAAAGAAGATGTGGCCGTGCTGGCCATGGGCATATACCTGTCCATGAGCCAAAAGGACATGCTTAATTACTGGAATCGCATCTTCATGCACAATGCGCAGGATTCGGCCGCCCCCGGCATGCCGGCCACCGCCACGCATGCCGCGCCATCCCCCATCTCACCGTCGAACGGCCCCGCAGGATTCCCCGGGTACACCGCTTGACCGAAAACCAGTGAGTCTGGATTGTTTCCGTCAAATGAACCCTGCGTGAGGTTTCTCACAAGGCGCAATCAGCCTCTCATGCTGGCGTTTCCAGCCCTCACACAGGAAGATGGAAGCATGAGCGAAACATCGAACAAAACCCGTCTGGAACATGACTGCATCGGCCAGATGGAGGTGCCGGCGAACGTCTACTGGGGCATTCACACCCAGCGCGCTATCGGCAACTTCCCGGTCTCCGGCATCACCGATAGCCAACATCCCGAGCTGATTCGCGCCTATGCCACGGTCAAGCGCGCCTGCGCCATCGCCAATGAGGAATTAGGCCTGATCGACCCGGCCAAGGCCGAGGCCATTCGCGCCGCCTGCCTGGAAATCGAGGCCGGCAAACTGGCCGATCAGTTCCCGGTCGATGTGATGCAGGGCGGTGCCGGCACCTCGTCGAACATGAACATGAACGAGGTGATCGCCAACCGTGCGCTGGAAATCACCGGCCACCAGCGCGGCGACTACGCATACATCCATCCGAACGACGACGTCAACGAGTCGCAGTCCACGAACGACACCTATCCGGCCGCCTGCAAACTCGCGCTTATCGACGCGATCGGGCCGCTCGCCGAGTCCACCAAGAAACTCGCCAAGGCCTTCCACGATCTGGCCGACAAACATATCAATGACGTGACGATTGGCCGCACGCAGCTGCAGGACGCCGTACCAATGACCTATGGTCAGGAATTTCATGCGTTTGCCACGCTGTTGAAGTCTGATTTGGCTGCATTCGATCGCGTGGTGCCGCTGCTGGCCCAGCTCAACCTCGGTGCCACCGCCATCGGTACCGGCATTTGCGCGGATCTGCGATTCCGCAAGTCCGCCATCAAGCATCTGGCGCAAATCACCGGGCTGCCAGTCACCGCCGCGCCCGATCCGGTGGCCGCCATGACGGATATGGGCGCGTACGTGGCCACGTCGGCTGCCATCAAGAGCCTCGCCGTGCACCTGAAGAAGGCCGCCGACGATTTGCGACTGCTCAATTCCGGGCCGCGCTGCGGTTTCAACGATCTCAACGTGCCGGCGCGCCAGGCCGGCTCGTCGATTATGCCGGCCAAAGTGAACCCAGTAATCCCCGAATGCGTCAACCAGTGCTGCTTCACGATCTTCGGCATGGACGTGACCGTGAATTGGGCCGTGGCCGAGGGACAGTTGCAACTGAACGCCTTCGACCCGGTGATGGTGCATGAGCTGCTGACCGGCATGGCGTTGCTGACGCGCGCCATGGAGACGTTCCGCGTCAACTGCGTGGAAGGCATCGAAATCAATGCTGACCTGGGGCGTTCATATGCCCAGTCCTCACCGTCGATTTCCGCCGCGCTCAACCATTACATCGGCTACGAGCACGCGGCCGACATCGCCGCCGAAGCCGTGCACACCGGCCGTACCGTGCGCGAGGTGGCCGGCGAACGCACCGACCTGCCCGCCGAGCAGCTGGACGAGATTCTCGATCCGATTCGTCTGGCCCGTGGCCTCGGCCAGACCTGCCGCGAGCACCGGGACTAGGCGTCACGGCGACGTCATCACCACGACGATGCTGCACCGCGGTGCCGCGGTGGTGCCGGTGGTGCCGACGGCACGCCACCGGTATCGCACCACCGGCACCACCGCAACGGCCAAAACCCGACGTGGGCCCGCATGTTTACGACTTCACCAGAAATGGTCGATACAGTAGGGCATATGACCGAATATGCACAAGACATCGCACACTGGTTTCAGGTCAATGCGGGCAAACTCATCTGGCTGGCCATTGTATTGGCCATCGTATTTGTGGCCGACCGCGTCATCAGCCGCGTGTTGCGCAAGATTCTGGACAATTCTCAGATTCCCAGCGCCTCGATTTTCGTGAATCTCACGCGCGTGACCATCTGGGTCACCGGTACGGCGATGGTGCTGCAGCCGGTGTTCGGCATCAATCCGACCACCCTGGTCACCGCCCTCGGCGTCGGAGGCGTGGCGATCTCACTGGGTCTGAAGGACACGATCGCCAACGTCATCGGCGGCTTCGGCCTGATGCTGGGCCGCGTAATCCAACCCGGCGATCTGGTGACCATTCAAGGCGTCACAGGTACCGTGCACGACATCACCTGGCGTCAGACCGTGGTGCGCACCCGTTCCGGAGACATGATGGTCATCCCCAATTCAGTACTCAATACCGCCGCCTTGACCAAGCTCACGCCGGCCAGCGAAGGCATGGCCACGCTTGAATTCACGGCCAAGGCCTCCGGTGACCCGTCCGCTATCAGTCAGGATATTCTCGACCGCGTAACCAAAGCTACCGCCGACGTGGCACTGGAGGGCCAGCCACCGCTGGTCAAGTTCACCGGCTTCTCCCCTTACGGCATGACCGGCCAAGTGCTTGTGTTCGCGCGCGAGGGTGTGCTGCCTTCCACCATCAAAGATATGGCGGCGCGAGCCATCGTCGGTTCGGGCACCGAATACCTTGTCGAAGATGGCGGCTCGTCAGACAATCTGTGATATCTCCCGGCTCGCCTCTCTGGGTCCGGCTATGACAGTCATGCGAACAGCATCCAACCGGTAAGCATCACAGTCAGCAGTAGGTACGCAATAACGCCGGGATTGGCATAGGCGGTGCGTATTTTAAGCCCCGCAGGCAACTCCTCTGGCGCAAGATAGAACTCCCAGCTCTTGCGCTTGGTGATAAGCAGCACGATACCGGCAATGCAGAGGCCCAACATCACTGTGCCGTACAACATCATGATGCCCATGCCGCCCATGTTGCCGGTTTCAGCCATACGCATGATTTCGGCCTCGCTGATTGTGCCGTCGAGGATGCGGGGATCGATCTGTTGTATCACCAATGGGGCGAGTACTGACCCGTTCAGGTTGATCAGTATGTGCATAGCCACTGAATACCGCAGGCGGGAGGTGCGTGTGTATACATATCCGAACATCAGTCCTAGGCCAAAGGCGTAGAAGAACTGGAACACGTTCATATGGAATAGCGCGAATGCCAATGCGGAGAACATGATTGCGGTCTTTTCTCCGTACCGGCGCAGGCGGGAGATAATCTCCTTGCGAAAAATCCATTCTTCGCAAACCGGTGCCAACAGGCCTATGAACAATGCGTTCACCCGCCAGTCGCTGCCAAGAATCACGTCGTTGATGCGATTGGTGGCCTGACCATCAGTGGCTCCGGCAGACAATATATTGCCAATCATATTGCCCAAGAGCATTACCGGAATGCACATGACGAAAATCTGAATGAACTCCCCCGCCTTCATGGGGTACTGCCGGGTGCGAATAACCGGTACACGAGTGAAAGCCAACATACTCAGCGGCATGGCCACCACATACAGCGGCCCGGAGGAGGCGAGCAGCACAGCCCAAGCGGGCACATCGGCGCCAAGCAGCGTTCGTAGTGCTTCAGTGGCCAGAATATTCAGCCCGATCCAGAACACCATCATAATGGCGAGCGCCGAGCCGATTGTCGAAAACCGGCGATGGGCCGTGAACCACCAATCGCGTGGGGTTTGTTGCGGCTGCTGTGGTTGCTCAGGTACCTGCGGCTGCTGCGCCGGCGGCATTGGTTTGCTCATACTTATCCCCCATAGTTACTGGCCGCAAACGGACCGATCACACGTGCAATACTCTTCAAGAATACGGCACGGCGTTTCGATTGCATTGGGAATGGGGGAGGAAATCATCAATGGGCAAAGAATGATCAACGTCAATCAATCCCCATGCCGAGAGAGTCCTCTACTCTGCGGGATTGTTGTGGGACGGCACGCGATTTTACCCGATTTTTTCGCGGCGGCCCACACCACTCCACATATGACTGATGACGCCGCACGAAGAAATGGCGTCATTGCAACGATTTCTCAATACAATCTGTGGGACGGCACGAATGTACATCGTTTGACGTTCATGCCATCCCACACCGGCGTGGGACGGCACGCGATAATCGCCCAAAAATCGCCGCCGTCCCACACATATCATTGCCGATAAGCCATTCGACGATCGTACAGTCACAAAACAGAACAGAACCGCACGATCATCGCAACGCCATTCAGCAGGCGAGCGTGGAGAGCGGCTCGTCGAGCAGGAGCACGCGCGGCTTGACGGCCAGAGCGCGGGCCAGGGCCACGCGCTGTTGCTGACCGCCGGACATCTGCTGCGTGTACTTCTTGGCCTGATCGGCAAGTCCCACGAGTTCCAGCTGTTCCATGGCGATCTTGCGGCATTCGGCCTTGCCCGTGCCGCGCACTTCAAGGCCGAATTCCACGTTCTCCAGGGCGGTCATGTGCGGGAAAAGCGAGTAGGCCGGAACACCATGGCCATCTCGCGCTTGTTGACCGGCACGCCGGTGACGTCCTGGCCGGCGACCATGATGCGTCCGCCTTGGATGTCTTCGAGACCGGCGAGCGAACGCAGCGCGGTGGATTTGCCGCAACCGGATCCGCCGAGCAGCACGACCATTTCGCCGGGCTTGATGTCCAGGTTGAAGTCGTCGAGCGCGTGCACGGTGGAGCCGGGATAGATCTTGACGACGTCACGCATCTGGATGGAGCCGCCGCCGCGCTTGGCGCTGTCTTTGAGCAGGGCCTTGGCGGCCTTGGTCACGTCCTTGCCGCGCACACCTTCCAGAGTGGCGGTGGGGTCGTTTTTGAAGGCGTCCTCGGCGGCAGCGGACGTGGGGGGCGGGTGCCGAAACAGAAGCCGCGGCATCGGCACCGGCATGGCGACGGGTGAAAACCGAATTGCTGTTCATCAGGTTACTTACCTTCCCTTGACTTGCGCATTGCGTCGGAGATCAGGTCGAGCGCAACGAGGAGCACCACGCCGAAGAGCAGAGCCAGCAGAGACATGGCGGTGGAGATAGAATTGGACTGGCCGAGCTGGTAGAGCGCGACCTGCAGGTTCATGCGGCCGAGCAGCGAGGCGACGGTGTATTCGCCCAGCACCACGGCAATGGAGATAAAGGATGCCGAGAGAATCGACTGCCACAGATTCGGGATGATCACCTTGAAGAACACCTTGGACCAGGAGGCACCGAGCGAGCGGGATGCCTCGACCAGCGTCTTGACGTCGATGGAGTTAAGCCCCACGGCGATCGCACGGAAGGCGAACGGCATCACGAGAATCACGTAGGCGAAGCACAGCCAGATTGGGTTGGTGCTCAGCACGTCGGCGGACAGCCAGCGGTAGATCGGGCCCAAACCCACCACCAGCACGATGGCCGGGATGGTCAGCGGCAGCGTGGCCGCCCATTCGATCGCGCGTTCCAAAGCCTTGGAGCGAATATGCACGATGACCATGATGGGCACCAGCAGCACCAGCATGATCACGACGGTGACCGCGCTCAGGGCCAGCGAGGTGCCGATGCCCTGCCACAGCACGGTCAGGTCGGCACCCAGCGACTCGCCGTCACCGGTGAAAATCGCGATCCACGGCGCGGCCGACCACCGGCCGGACAGCGGGTGACGCAGGGTGAAGATGAGCATGGCCAGCAGCGGCACGAACAGGAACGCCAGGGTGACGAACAGGATCACGAATTTGATGACGCTCTGCCTGCGCACGCGGGCGGCGCGCAGCTGCGGCGGCTTGACGCCGGTGCTGACGGTTTCGACGGTGCCGACGGTGCCGGTCTCGGTGCCGACGGTTTCGACGGTGCGTATGGTTCGGGAAGTCATTGCCAACGTCCGGCCCTCTTTTCCACGGCGTGGCTCAACAGCATGACGATGACCACGACGATGATCATTGCGAATGCCAGCACCTGTGCGAAGCCCTGCTGGTTGGGGTCCAGTTCGTTGCGCATGGCACCTTGGAACATAAGCGGCACCAGAATCGAACGCTGGGAGAACAGCGCGGCGGCGGTCGCGTATGCGGAGAACGCGGAGGCGAACAGCAGCAGGAATGCGAAGATGAAGCGGGGCGCCAGAATCGGGCATGCCACGCGCGTCCAGTACTGGAAGGTGTTGCCGCCGAGGGATTCGCAGACCTCGCGCCACTGCGGGCGGATCGAATCGACCGCGGGCAGGAAGATGATGATCATCAGCGGGATCTGGAAGTAGCAGTAGATGGTCACCAGGTCCAGCAACGAACTGAGCCAGTTCGGGTTCACGGTGTAGCCGGTCAGTGTCTTGATGAACATGGTGCCGATGCCGTTGATGCCGATGGTGGCGATGAATGCGAATGCGAGCATCACGCCGCCGAACTGGGCGAGCACGGAGGAGATGGCGGAGACCATGCGACGCAGCAGGCCGTTCGGCTTGGCGCCGATGACCAGTGCATAGGAGGCGAGCACCTACCACTGCGCCGATCAGAGAGGATGCTAAGGACACCAGAATCGAAGTGCCGAATGCGGCGATGGTGTTGGCCTCGAACATCTTATTGAAGTTCGCGAGCGTGAAGTTGCCACTGCGATCCTGGAATGCACCGACAATCACGATGACGGTGGGTGCGAGCAGGAAGCAGGCGGTGTAGGCGAAGAACGGGAGCGTGGTGGCGAGCGTGCCCAGCTCCTGGCGGTGCTTGTCCATCGTCGAGGAGAGAGGAGAAGCGGGAGTAGCGGACGGACCCGCGGCCTTGGCGGCGGCAGGTCCGTTCGATGCAATGGGTGCGATTGCGGCGGTCATCGGTCTGTGTCTCAGTTGCCGATCGTCTTGTCCCAGTTGTTCTGGAGTCACTCGGTGATGCGGGTGGAGTCGTCGTTGGTGTAGGAGACCGGCTCGCCTTCGATGGTGATGGCGTCCTTCAGAGTGGCCTGGTCGACGGTGCCGTCTTCCTTCATGGAATCGAGCAGCACCGGGTTGGCGCCGCCCTTGAACCACAGGTTCTGGGCGTCGGCGGTGTACAGGTACTCCTCCCACAGGCGGGCGGCGGCCGGGTGCGGCGCGTCCTTGTTGATGGCCTGGTTGTAGTAGCTGATGACCTGGTTCTTCGGGAAGGTCTTGTACTTCCAGTTCACGCCCTTGTCCTTGAGCTCCTTCTTGTAGGAGGCCTGGTTGTAGGTCCAGTCGAAGACCACGCCGGTCTGGCCGGAGTCGATGGTGCCGTTGGTCACGTCGACGGTGGTCAGGTTGCCGGCCTCCTGGAGCTTCTTGAAGAAGTCAAGGCCGGGCTGCAGGTTGTTGATGTCGCCACCGGCGAGCTGGTTGGCCATCAGGTAGCCGTTGAAGGCGGCGCCAGCCTCGGCTGGCTTGCCGTTGAGGGCCACGGTGCCGGCGAACTTCGGGTCGAGCAGGTCGTCCAGGGAACTGATGTCGCCGTACTTGTCGGCGTTCCAGCCGATGGACATGATACCGGTGTAGTCGGCGTAGTAGGCGCCATTGGCGTCCTTCTGCCCGTCCGGGATCTTGTCCCAGGCCTGCACCTTGTACGGGGCGAAGTAGTCGGTGGAGGTGGCGGCGATGGACTGGCCGACATCGAAGACGTCGGGGGCGGCGTCGATGCCCTTGTTGGTCTTGGCGGCGTCGAGCTCTTCCTTGGATGAGGCGTTCGGGTTGAGCTCGGTGACCTTGATCTCCGGGTACTTCTTCTTGAAGCCCTCGATGACCTCGCCGTAGTTGGACCAGTCGTGCGGAAGGGCGATGACGTTCAGCGCGCCCTCTTCCTTGGCGGCCGATTCCGCACCACACTTACCTCAGCACGCCCTCAATCAATCGCGTGATGAGTTCGGTGTAGCTCACTCCGGTGGCATCCCAAGCCTTGGGATACATAGAAATCGGCGTGAAGCCGGGCATGGTGTTGATTTCGTTGACCATCACCGTGCCATCAGGCGTCACGAAGGTGTCCACACGGCTCAAGCCGGCACCATCCACGGCCTTGAACGCACGCCGGGCCACGTCACGCACGTCCTCAAGCACGCTGACCGGCAGATTGGCAGGCACTTCCACGTGGCTGGCGGAGGCATCCATGTACTTGGAGTCGAAATCGTAGAACTGGTCGTCGTTCTGATGATCGAGCACGATTTCGCCGGGCCAGCTGGCTTCAGGCTCGTCACCGGCCTTCGGACACAGCACGGCACATTCGATTTCGCGACCATCAATCCCCTGTTCGACGAGCACCTTCCAATCGTGCTCGCCGGCGGTGGCGATGGCGGCGGCCAGACGATCCTGCTGGGTCTCGCGGTCATCGGCTTTCTCGACCTTGGTCACACCGAAGCTGGAGCCTGCGCGCGAAGGCTTGATGAACAGCGGATAGGTAAGACCGGCGTCCTCGATCTTGGCAAGCACATCGGCGGCGGTGAAGTTGCGCGCATCGACCGTCACACCGGGCGCGGTGGGAATACCGGCGGCACCCAGCACCACCTTGGTGTAATGCTTATCCATGCAGGCGGCGGAAGCAAACACTCCGCACCCCACGTACGGCACACCCATCATTTCCAGCAGGCCTTGAACCGTGCCGTCCTCGCCATAGGGACCGTGCAGCACCGGCAGTACCGCGTCCACATGGCCAAGGGAGGTCAGCGCATGGTGCATTTCCGGGTCGGGCATGCTGACGAAGCTGGTGCCGAAGCCGGAATCGGCGGAATTGATGTGGCTGGGCTCGCCGATGAAGAAACCGTCCTGGCCGCGAGAGGGGTCAAGCATCACCGGGCGCGATTCCGGGGTGATCTTTACGGTCGGCAGCTCGCCGCCATCCAGATTCCAGCCACGAGGATCTTCGCCGTTGATGATCCACTTGCCGTCCTTGGTGATGCCGACCGGAATCGGCTCGAACCGTTCAGTGTCCATGGCCCCCAGCACACCGGCAGTGGAGATGCAGGAAATCGAATGCTCGTCTGCACGCCCACCATAGAGCACCACAACACGCTTCTTGGCCATAACCATCCTTTTATTGAAACTACAACCGTTTTCAAGCCTATGCTTTGCACCGCCAACCGGACCGAACCGCGCTCGGACCGCCGCGCACAAGAGACGCACACCAGTCTACTCGCGCACGTCAACGACGTATACGCCACACGACTTTGCACGTACAACGTATACGCCACGTATACGTCGCTTCTCTCGTTATTCGCCGGTAACCTCGTGCCCGAACAGTCCGGCAAGCATCTCCGAGCAGGAAATGCCTTCGTTCAGCACGCGGCTCATCTGATACGCCAATGGGGTCGGCACATCAAGCTGCTCGCCAAGAGCCACCACCGCATCCGTGGTGGGCACGCCTTCGGCCACACCGTTGCTGACCTTGGTGGCCTCCTCGACCGTCAATCCCTTGCCGAGATTCGCGCCGAACGTATAGTTACGAGACAGCGGAGAGCCACAGGTGGCGATGAGATCACCCACACCGGCCAAGCCGAAGAAGGTCTTGGGATCGGCGCCAGCGGCTACGCCCAGTGCGGTCAGTTCGGCCAGTCCACGAGTTTCGATCATGGCTGCGGTGTTCTCACCGTAGCCGGCACCACGGGCCATGCCCACGGCCAGCGCGGTCACGTTCTTCAGGCTGCCGCACATTTCCAGACCGATGACGTCGGTGGTCACGAACGGCTTGAAATAGGAGGTGGTACATGCCTCGGCCACCTTCGTGGCATTATCGAGGTTCGTGCAAGCCACCACGGTGGCGGCAGGATGACGATCGGCGATTTCCTTGGACAGGTTCGGTCCGGAAATGGCTGCGAACCGGTCGGCCGGCAGGTCAAGGGATTCGCGGACGACTTCGTCCATACGCTTGTTGGTGCCACGCTCGATGCCCTTCATCAGGCTGACGACGATGGCGCGATCGGGAATCAGTCCCTTGAATTCGACGAGGGCCACGCGTGCGAACTGCGCGGCGATGGCCACGACTACGATGTCCGCGTTCTTGACGGCTTCGGCGCGATCCCCGGTGGCGGTCATGCTGTCCGGCAACTTTTCGACGGACGGCAGGCGCACGGCGTTGTGGTGGTGATCGCGAATGCCCTCGACAATCCGCTGCTCCTTGGCCCACATGGTCACCGTGTTGCCGGCGTCCGCCAGCACTTGGCCGAAAGCGGTACCCCATGCTCCTGCGCCGAGAACCGTTATATTTTTACCCATATCAGATTCCTACCTTCGCTTGTCGCGCAACTTCATCGGCACAATCTTGTGCCATGCTACTCGCCTAGGCTCCCCGTACGGGAACCGGTGCGGCTACTTCTCAGCCGGGAACGGGCCGCCGGCTTCCGGCCAAGGCTTACGACTCATGCTGCGGTAGTCCCAGTAGCCTTCAGCGGGGAACTGCTCGCCACGAATTTCCTCCAGTACTGTGTTCATGCGTTTGAGCACGCGCCACATCAGCTCGTTCACGGCCTCGGCAGGCGGCTCTTCACCCCATGAGTCCATGTCGGCAAGCAGATCGGAGTAATCGAGCGCATGGTCATAGCACATCACCACGTTTTTGCGCGGCCATGGCCACCAGTGGTTGATGGAGGCGGCACCCCACGTCACCGCCGGGTACAGCGGCACCTGATGCCCCAGTCTGCGCGAGGATTCAAGGGCGATGTATCCCACGCCCTCCTTAATGCTCATCACCCACTTTTTCGGGTCGCGGGTCACGGTGCCTTCCGGCCAGACCGTCAGCGGGCGGCCGGACGTCAGAATATCAATCGAGGTCTCTTCGATCTGCTTGGCCTTGCCCGAATGACGCTGCACCGGCTGCATGCCGACCAACCGGAACCACTTGCCGATCAATGGCCACTTCGCCATCTCGGCCTTGGCCATGTAACGGGGGCGGCGGCCCATGTGGAACAGGCTCATCATCGGCACGAACACATCAAACATGGTGATATGACTGGCGGCGGTGATGAACGGTCCGGTTTCCGGCACCTGTTCCAGGCCCCAGGCCTTGGTCTTGCAGCTGGCGCGGAACACAATGGACACCCCTCCCAGCAGTCGTTTGGTGGCCTTGGGATTCTGGGCGTTGATTTCCGGCTGATTGGGCGTGCGAGGGCCGGTCGGGTAATACTGTGTCGAGTCCACAAGCGTGTGGCGGGCGGCCAGACGCTTGACCTGCTCATCACTCAGCGGGCTTACGGCCGAACGCGGCGACGGTTTTCCTTTGGATGCCATGGTCTCTATTGTGGCACGGACCACCGCCCAACGATTCCAGCGCAACGTTCCCGGGAACGTGTCGCGGAACCACACCTCGCGCCCCCCGGTAGTGCCCGAGTTTTTGCGCACTTTGGTCTTCGCCCGTCCCCGTGGCGATGATCAGTTCGCTGACTGTACGTTCTCACCGAGCCTTGACATGTCGAGGTAGCGTCGCGTCGACCACTCGCTGGAAGTTACGTAGCGGACTCTCGCGCAGATGAGCATCAACGCGCTGCGCCCGTCCGGGAAGCTGCCGACCACGCGCGTGCGCCGGCGGATCTCGCGGTTCAGCCGTTCGATCATGTTGTTCGTTCGGATGCGGCGGCGATGCTCGCGGGGGTAGTCGTCGAGCAGGTAGGTCGTGGTCTCGCCGATGCCCTCCCTGAGGCATTTGGCGGCCTCCCTCAGTTTCCGCGCCTCCATGTCCTTGGCGACGGATTCCGCCTTCTCCAGCGCCTTGTCCCCCGATTCCATGGAGAATATGGCCTTCAGCGCGTCGGCGGCCCAGTCCCTGTTTTTGGGGTTGACCTTGGCGAGGATGTTGCGTTCGAAGTGGACCATGCACCGCTGGTAGCGGGCGCCGGGCAGCAATTCGTTCACAGCCGCCACCAGTCCGGCGCACCGGTCGCCCGTCACCAGCCTCACGCCCTTGAGGCCGCGCGCGAGCATGCCTTTGATGAATTCGCGCCAGCTTTCCGAGTCCTCCTTCATGCCCTCGGCCACCGAAAGCACCTCGCGCCGCCCGTCCATACCGACGCCGACGGCCACCAGGATGCTCACGTTCTCCACGGACCCGCCCCAGCACCTTTTGTGCCACACGCCGTCCATGAACAGGTACGGGTAATCCTGTTCGAGGGGCCTGCCACGCCATTCGTCGATGTCGGCGTATACCTTCTTGAGCTTGTCGCTCAGGGTCTGCGAGGGCATGCGGTCGCCCCACAGCAGCTGGCTGACATCGTCGACCTGCCGGGTGGAGACGCCGGCCAAATACATGTCGATCAGCGCCTCCTCGACGCTCTCCTCGCGCCGACGGTATCGTTCGATCACCGCCGACTCGAACACCGCCCCTTTCAGTTTCGGCACCTTGAGACTCATCTTGCCGGCCTTGACGGTCAGGTCGCGCTCGTAGTGGCCGGCCCGGTAGGCCTTCCGCTCCCCGCTGCGCTCGTAGCGCGCGGCGCCGGTGATCTCGTCGGCCTCCGCGTCGAGCATCGCGTTCAGGGTCTCCTCGACGCTTTTGCGGACCATCCGGTCCAGGGTGGTCTCCAACATGGCCTGGTCGACCTGTAGAATCTGCTGTGACATGGCTTCGTGCCCTCGTTTCCAATCGCGGTTTGTTTTGTTTGGCGACAGAAAATCGTACACAGGACACGGGCCATGTCTCTATCTCAGGCCCTCAACCAATTTGCGCAAAATCTCGGGCGTTATCGCCCCCCCGCCCAGCGAAACATTCCCCGGAATGCGTCGCACAATACGCGGCGGCCCGTCTGCACACACCATGCGCGCAGACGGGCCG
>OBXU01000210.1_pt1 | contig 23158 bp, 16 predicted proteins | sample 1476671 | NCBI WGS metagenome assembly OBXU01 (sample SAMEA2580182, study PRJEB22360) | human gut metagenome | biome: human gut; feature: human-associated habitat; material: faeces | place: Denmark | collected 2008/2010
TGGAAAGAAGCCCAGCCGGATGCTGGGCTTCCAACCAAAACTTATTGTAATAGAAAAGAGGGTACGCCGCATGAAAAAATATCTAACCACGCTGCTGGCCGCCTGCTGTATGCTGGCGGCTTTTTCCATGCCTGCATCGGCATTGGAGTATCACTTTGACGGCCCGGACGCAGGGCTGTTCGGACGCCCCACCTCGGACGATACCATTTATGTCACGATGGACAAGCCCGCGAATACTGACCGCAGCAAAAATGCCGCCTACATCCCGCCTGCCTTTGGAAGCCCAACCAGCTATACGCTGAACGCCGGAGAACTGCTGACGCCAAACCTTGTGAGCGGTTCGGCCACGGGAACGGTCAGCGGCACAGGCGGTGTGACCGTCCTGCCGCCCGCTGCTTCCGGCAGTGTCAACGGCAGCACAGGCTCTTACACGCCGGTGAAGTACACTGCTGTTACGAAGGACCTCTATTACAGCGGCGGCTACCTCGGTACGCTGAAAATCCCCACCCTTGGCCTGTCTGTTAAAGTGTATCAGGGGACAGACGCGGACGCACTCCGCAAGGGCGCAGGCCATTTTGCCAGCACCTCCATCTGGGAGGGCAATGTGGCTATCGCGGGCCACAATCGCGGCGTCAATAACCACTTCGGAAAGATCCACACCCTTGACATTGGCGACACCATCAAGCTGACTACCCAGTTCGGCACACGCAGCTATGAAGTGTACTCTGTCAGTAAGATCGGCGTGGACGATACCAGCGTTTTGAGCGACAGTACGGAGAACATCATCACCCTTGTCACCTGCGTGATGGATCAGCCGGATTACCGCTGGTGCGTGCAGGCAAAGGCCAGTTGATTTTTTGACAACAGAAATAAGCTGCGTTATGCTGTATCTATCAAAACATAGGAGGTACAGACAATGAAGCGAGGAAGTTTTGCAGCCGGTTTTCTTACCTGCCTGTTGCTGACGGGCGTCACCACCACGGCCTTTGCTGCCGGGATCATGGCGGAGCGCAGCAATCACCGCATTTTTGTAGACGGGCAGGAGGTCCAGATGGAAGCCTATGTCATTAACGGCAACAATTATGTGAAGCTGCGGGATATTGGCGAACAGGTCGGCTTCAATATTTATTGGGACAGCGCCAACGGCTGTGTGCAGGTGGAAAGCGGCAAGCCCTATACCGGCACGACACCGCAGAAAGCGGTTTCCGAAGCGGATGCAGCGGACAGTTCCCGTTATGTTCCCAAGGTGGGCGATGTGATCCGCTGCAACGACGGTACGGACTACACCATCAAGGATGTGTCCCGCTGGGATAAGAACGCCTTTTCCAGCGGCCCGCTGGGAGAACTGCCTGCCGCCACCTGTGACTGGAGCAAGCTGCCCCAGCCGGAAATGCCGCAGGCAGAAGCGCGCCATTTCACAAGCGGCGGGCAGGACTACCTTTTCCAACGCAACCTCTACGAAACGCGGCGAATGCTCTACACCCTGTATAACGCCATTGGAGAAAACCCGGAAACGTGGCAAAACGGCGCGCCCGTGAAGTTCCCCAGCGGGAATGACAAGGTGGAGATCAACCTGACCATTCCTGCAGAGGTCACGCCCCAGAGCTTCTGGCCGTGGCGGGCGGAACAGATCACGGAGCTGTTCAACTCCTGCCCTCCGGGGACCTACTCCATGGAGGCATGGGATGTCTACAAAAACGGCGTATTCCAGTACACCGAGTACAGCATCTATGTAAGCTGAAAAATTTATATCCACACGCAGGCGGTATGTGAAAAGCATACCGCCTTTTTATATCCAAAAAATTCAGGAGGAACGCACGATGAAAAAACGATTGATCTCCATGCTGCTGTTGGTGGTCATGGTGCTGGGGATGCTCCCGGCCACCGCTCTTGCCGCCAGCAGTGAGGAGGAAGCCCTTGGCGAAGTCAATATCTACAACGGCGAGCAGAAGCTCTCGTACCTCTCCATCAACGGGCGAATCCGCGAGCTGATCTATACCTATTTCAACCATGTGGATGCCAACGGCAGGACGAAGGAGATTCCCGCGTACTGCGTCAATCCGAATACAACGGGTGTGCCGCAGACCGTGGCCCCCGGCGAGAGTATCAAATACATCGCCAAGGAAAAGGGCAGCGATCCAAAAATTATGGGTATTATCGCTAATGGCTATCCCACCCGCGGCTTATCGGAACTGAAGCTGGAGAACAAGTACCACGCCTACTATGCGACCAAGATGGCGCTGTGGTGTTACTTGCTGCCGAATTGGAACATCAACAACCTGAAGGTCAATCCCGATCTCACCGGAAAAGAGCTTCAGCGGGCGCAGGCCATTCTCGCCGCCGCAAAGGACATCTATGTGCGTGGCACGGCGTGGAGCAAGGTGCTATCGCCCCGCGTCACCGCAGCGGCTGACCGGGACACTGCTTATGCCGTTACAGTAGACGGACAGCAGTACAAGCAGCAGGTGTTTACGGTCCACTCGGATACCTGGGTGTGCGACTATGCCATCCGTGTTGCATTTTCGGACCCTGCTTCTGTTCCCGCAGGAACGCGCATCGTGGACATGAACAACAAGGATATTACGACGATCACCACCTCCGGCACCGGAGATGGCTATGATGGAAAATTCAAAGTCCTATATCCCGCCGCTACGGTGGCAGGCAAGACCGGCAGCGTCCAGCTTTCCTTCTCTACCAATGTCTATCAATACGCAGTGTTTTACGCTGTTTGTGCAGAACAGAACAAATACGGCCAGCTCCAGAATTATATGTGCGACACCGACCCCACTACCACAATGAAACTGTCCACATACAGTAATTACAGCGATGGAGAGAAACCAGAAGTGCCAGACACCGGCCTGAAAATCATCAAGCTGGAGAAAGGCACGGACACGCCGCTGGGCGGAGCGGTCTTTGAGGTGGTCGGTCCCGACGGAGCCACTGTCGGCACCTTCGCTACCGGCTCGGACGGTACTGTGACCATCCCCCTGACGCTGGCTGGCAACTACACTGTGTATGAGCGTGTAGCGCCTTTGGATCACCTGCTCAGTGATAATCCCGCGCAGAATATCAAGGTGGAGTATGGCAAGGTGGCGGAGCTGACCTGCTGGAACGAGCCTTATGGCACGCTCCGTATCGAAAAGCTGTCCAACACCGGCGCACACCTGCCCGGTGCCATGGTGCAGATCAAGCACATTGAGAGCGGCGTGACCTACACCGCCGAAACCAATTTTGCGGGCTATGCCATTTTCGATAACATCAAACCCGGTGCCTATGAAATTAAGGAAATCACCGCCCCCTCCGGCTGGCTGAAGGATGATGCCACCTATACGGCTTCCGTGGCCACCGGCGAAACCACGACCTTTTCTCTCGTGAACAAGGAGCTGCCCGGACTGCGGATCATCAAGTATGACCGCAAGAACATGGTGGCGATGGCCAATGTCACCTTCGAGATTTTCCGCGACAGCGTTTCTCTCGGCAAATTTAAGACGGACGAGTTTGGCGAAATTCTCTTGACGGACGCTGCCCCCGGCACCTACCGCGCTGTGGAGGTGGATACCGGCAGCGACGGACATATCCTCGACACCGCGCCACAGGAGGTGGAACTGACCGCAGGGGACGGCATCAAGGAACTGCTGTTCTTTAATGACCAGAAACCCGGCATGCGGCTCATCAAGGTAGACAGCACCGACCCCAGCAAGGTCATTCCCAACGCAGTTTTTGAAATTAAGTCCGTGGCTGGTGATTACGGCCCCAAGGAGTTTACCACCGACCAGAACGGCGAAATTGACCTTTCCAAGCTGCCCACCGGCGCGTATGTGGTCACGGAGAAAGCCTGCGAGGGCTACATCATCGACCAGGCCCAGCGCATCATTCAGTTGGATGCCAACGAGGACGCGCAGTTCGTGTTCACCAATACCATCAAGCCCTCGTTGCAGATCATCAAGACCAGCTCGGACGGGAGCCGCCTGAAAAATGTTCATTTCCGTATCGCCAAGATCGAGGACGGAACGCACTACCTTGATCGTACCACCAATGAGCAGGGCGAAATTCTGATTGCTGATTTGGAACCCGGTGTTTACTCCGTGCGCGAAACGGCCACGGATTCCTCTCACATTTTGGATGTGCGGGAGTACCACATGGAACTGTTTCCTGGCAAGATCAGCAATCTGACCATCGAAAATCAGAAGCGTCCCAACCTCATCGTGTATAAGCATGACGCTGACACCGGCGAGCCGATTGCGAACACCGTGTTTGAAGTCCGTGCCGCAGACGGTCACAGCGTCGATCAGATCAAGACGGACGGCGAGGGCAAGGCGGAGCTGAAAAATCTGCTGCCCGGTGTGTACGAAATTATTGAGAAATCCGTGCCGTCCCCCTATCTGCTGGACGCACCCAGCCAGCTTGCAACGCTCTATCCAAACCGCGACCACACCGTTTATTTTGAAAACCACCAGAAGCCCAGCCTGACCGTCAAAAAGGTGGACAGCGTGACGGGCGATCCCTTGCAGGGGGCAAAATTCCAAGTAATCTACGCCAGCAACAACACCGTTAGCGGCGAGATCAATGACCTCGGCACCTACTATACCGACGAGCACGGTCAGTTCCAGCTCACCGGTCTGCGTGATGGCTGGTACAAGGTGACGGAGTTGGAACCGCCCATGGGGTACGCCATCAAGGAGGCCACACAGGAGGTCTATATCCAGTCCGGCACTTCCAAAGTGCTGACCTTTGAGAATATCCCTCTGTCTGCACTCATCGTCTGGAAGTACGATTCCGTCACCGGCGAAGCGGTGAGCAACGCCGTATTCCAAGTGAAGTACCTCACCGGCACCTCCGGCACGGGCGGTACGGTCATCGGCACTTACAAGACTTCCGCCAACGGCAGCTTCACCGTGACGGGGCTGAAAGAAGGCACCTACATCGTGGAGGAGCTTGCCAGCGACAGCGGCCATGTGATCGACACCGCACCCCAGACCGCTTATATCAGCGGCAAGCAGCAGGATGTGGTGCAGCTCTATTTTGGCAATTCTCCCAAGGGCAGCTTGTTAGTGAAGAAGATCGACAGCGTGACCCACAAGCCCCTTTCTGATGTGGAGTTTTTCGTCACCACTGCGGACGGAACGGTGGTGGGTGACGCCAACGGCAAATTCGTGACGGACAGCGCAGGCAGCTTCACGGTCAGCGGCATCACCCCTGGCACGACGCTGGTGGTAAAAGAAACCCGCGCCAAGAGCGGCTATGTACTGGACGATACGCCGCAGACGGCCACCATCAAGGCGGGTCAGACCGTGACGCTGGAGTTCCGCAACGCGCCGAAAGGTTCGCTCATCATTGCAAAGAAGGACGCTGTCACCGGCAAGGCACTGAAAGGCGTGACTTTTACCGTTACTACTTCCTCCGGCCAGTTCGCTGCGGATGCCGAGGGACAGATCAGCTCCAACGGACTCTATTGCACCGATGAAAACGGTAAAATCATTCTCTCTGGTCTATCGCCCGATACCTATGTGGTAACGGAAACCGCAACGATCCCCGGCTATGTACTGGACAGCACCCCGCAGACCGTGGTGGTCAATGCCAACGACACGCAGACGCTTACCTTTACCAACAAACCCATCGGTGGGCTTATCCTCATCAAGAGCGACGAGGACAGCAGCAAGCGCATCTCCGGCGTTCAGTTTGAGGTGCGTAAGATGAACGACGAGATTATTGGCAGCTACACTACGGACAATAATGGTGTGATCCAGCTTCCTGAACTGGAAAGCGGCTGGTACACCGTGACGGAGCTGAAAGCCGCGTCCGGCTACCTGCTGGATACCACGCCCCACCGCATTGAGGTCAAGGACGGGCAGACGGCCACGCTGGAGATCACCAACCACAAGTCCTCCCGCATTTTGCTCCACAAGGTGGACAAGGCAACAGGCAAGGGCATTTACGGCGCGGTGTTCCTGCTGTACGACAGCAGTCACAACCCCATCGGTGAATATGTCACCGATCAGGACGGCTATCTCTATGCCGATGAAGGGCTGGAGGATGGCCGCTACTATCTGCGTGAGATCAAGGCGGCAGACGGCTATGTACTTGATCCGGAGCTGAAAACCATCTATGTCCGCTACGGCTCCACCACGGAGATCGAGTGGACGAATAGCGCAGAGTGCGGCCAGATCCAGATCATTAAGAAATCCGCAGACGATAACGCCACCAACGGCCTGCCTGCTGGAACGCTGCTGGAGGGCGCGGTATTTGAAATTTACGACAAGGCCGGTAATGTGGTGGATACCATTAAGTCAGACCGCAACGGACGCGCTGTGTCCAAGACGCTGCCCCTATCCCGCTATACCGTCCGTGAGATCAAAGCGCCTGCCAATTACGCCATCAACCCCACAGTGATGACCGCCTATCTGGAATTCAACGGACAGATCGTCACCTTTGAAGTGCAGAATACCAGCGTTTCCACCGGCGTATCCATTAAGAAAACCGGTCCTGTGCAGGCGGTGCCCGGTCAGCCCATCCGCTATGTGTTCTCGGAAATTAAGAACAGTTCCACCACAACGCTCAATTCCTTTTACTGGCGCGATCAGCTTCCTGCGCAGGTGACGCTGAGCAAAATCGTCACCGGCAGCTACAATCAGCCGCTTTCCTACAAGGTGGTCTATAAGACCAACCTTTCCGGGGACTACCGCACTTTGGCGGATAATCTCTCCACCAGCAAGGTTTATGTACTGGATGCCCGCCCCGCTGTCCTCGGCCTTGCCGCCAATGAGCGTGTAACCGAAGTCATGTTCGTGTTCGGTATCGTTCCGGCAGGCTTTGCACAGGTGGAAACGCCGTACATCTACGCCACCGCCCGCAGCGGTCTTGCCAACAGCTCCGGCATTGTGAATGTGGCAGATGCGGGCGGCCTTTACAACGGGCAGTGGATTCAGGCAGTGTCCCGCTGGCTCACCACCGTCTACACAAAAACAACGGCGAAGCTGCCCAAGACGGGGTACTAAGCCTTGCGGCAGAATGACTTTCGCAGCGCCGCCCCTGTGTGGGCGGCGCTTTCCCCGTTGGTTCTCTGGCTGGCGGCAATCGCTGACTATGCCTACGAGGACGGTATGAACCTCTTTCAATGGATGGGGCGTTTCAGCCAAGTGCTGGAACGCCCCTTTGCCATCGGCTGGACGCCCTACACGCTGAAATGTATGCTGGGGAGCCTGCTGCTCTACGGCTGCGGCATCGCACTCTACTACTCCAACCGGGAGAACCGGCGACCGGGCGAGGAGTACGGCAGCGCCAAATGGGGCGACCCAAGGGCGCTGTGCCGGAAGTATATGGATCATCAGCACAAAGAGGCCAACATCATCCTGACCCAGCGCGTCCGGCTGGGCATGGACGGCTACGTCACCCAGCGCAACATGAATGTTCTGGTCATTGGCGGCTCCGGCAGCGGCAAGACCCGCTACTTTTGTAAACCGGGCCTCTATTCGGCCAACTGCTCCTATTTGGTCACCGATCCCAAAGGGGAACTGCTGAAGGCTGCGGGGGGCCTTCTTCTGTCTCTCGGCTATGAAGTGCGGGTATTCAATCTCATCGACCCCGAACAGTCCGACTGCTACAATCCCTTCGTCTATGTGCGGGAGGAAAAGGATGTGCTGTCCCTCATCGACAACCTTATCAAAAACACTACGCCCCGTAACGCCTCCAGCAACGACCCCTTCTGGGAAAAGGCTGAGGTTGCGCTGGACTCCGCACTCATGCTCTACCTCATCCACGAAGCGCCGCAGGATGAGCAGAACTTTGAAACCATGCTCTACATGATGAATTTTGCCGATGTGCGGGAGGAGGACGAGCAGTACCGCAGTCCTCTGGATATGCTGTTCCGGGCCTTGGAGGAGGAGCAGCCCGCCCATGTTGCCGTTAAGCAATATAAGGTTTTCAAGCAAGCTGCCGGCAAGACCGCAAAATCCATTCTTGTGACGGCTGCCGTCCGGCTGGCGGCCTTCAATATTCCGCAGTACGCCGCCATGACCTCAATGGACGAGATGGACTTCGGCAGTCTCGGCGAGCGCAAACGCGCCATCTTCTGCGTCATCCCCGTCAACGACAGCAGCATGAACTACCTTGTTGGTATGCTCTATACCCAATGCTTTCAGGAGCTTTACCGCCGCGCGGATCTGAAATACAACGGGCGGCTGCCTGTTCCCGTGCGGGTGCTTCAGGACGAATGGGCCAATGTCGCGCAGCCGGAGAGCTACCCGAAAATTTTGGCTACCTGCCGCAGCTACAACATTGGCTTGAACATCATCGTGCAGAATGTGCAGCAGATCAAGGCGCTGTATGAAAAGGAACACGAGAGCATCATCGGCAACTGCGACACGCTGCTGTTCCTCGGCGGCGGCAATGAGCCGGCCTCGCTGGAATTTATCGTGAAGCTGCTGGGCAGGGAGACGCTGGCTACCCGCACACGGGGACTGACCAAGGGTAGAAACGGCTCCAGCACCACGAACTACCAGCAGACGGGCCGCGACCTCATGACCATTGATGAAGTGCGAAAATTGGACACCAACAAAGCGATTTTATTCATCCGCGGTGAGGACCCGGTGATCGACCGGAAATATAACCTCAAGCGCCATCCCAACATCAAATTGACCTCGGACGGCAAGGCAAAGCCATACATCCACAAGCCGCAGGGCGCGCCGAATTATGCGCTGCCCGACCTGCCCTATGCGTTCAAATCACTGGACGATTACGAATTTATTGATACGGAGGATACAGAACATGAATCTGAACAAGAAGAACCTTTGGAAACCGATGGAGCCGAATAAGGTGAAGCGACGTTATTGGACGGCGGCTGGGGCTGCTGTTCTCTGTCTTTGCTGCGCTACGCCTGCGATGGCGGCGGGCGGCGATCCGCTGGATATTGTAAATAACCTTTCCGATTTTATCTTCAGCATTATCAAGGCGCTGGGCGTTATTATTCTCGGCTGGGGCATCGTGCAGGTGGGTATGTCGATCCAGTCCCACGATGCCAGCCAGAGAACGCAGGGCTTCCTCTGCCTGTTTGGTGGCTTAATGATCGCCTTTGCAAAAGAAATTCTGACCGCCATCGGCGCGATCTGATAAAAAGAGCCGGGAGATACTGCCTTGCGGCGGATCTCCCGGCTCCCTTGCGGGAGGTGATTTTCATTTGGATAACAACTGGATCGTAGAAAACCTGACCAACGCCTTTGGCGTCTGGAACAGTAAAATGACGGAAATGTGGTCACTGCTAACGGAATCGCCCCAGACTTTCAAGGGTGGCACCATCTGGCAGACCGTTGTGACCATCAATGGCGGGATGCAGGCCATCGGCTACGGGCTGCTGGTGCTGTTTTTTGCCATCGGCATCTTTCGCAGTGCCTCCGGCTTTCGGGACTTTCAAAGGCCGGAGCACTTGCTGCGGCACTTCATCTACTTTGTGCTGGCAAAGCTGGGTATCACCTATGGTATGGACTTGCTGGTAGATGTATTTGATGTGTGCAACGGCATTGTGGCAACGGCGGCGGGCAGCATCGGCGGCTTGACTGGCGCATCCGTGGCGCTGCCGCAGGAGATCGCGGATGCCATCGGAGATGTGGGCTTTTTTGCAAGCATCCCCCTTTGGCTGGTGACGCTACTGGGGAGCCTATTTATTACGGTGCTGGCCTTCATTATGATCCTCACCGTCTATGGGCGCTTTTTTAAGATCTATATGTACGCCGCGCTGTCCCCGGTGGCGCTGGCGTCCTTTGCCGGAGAGGGGACTTCCCATTTCGGCAAGGCGTTTCTGCGGAGTTATGTGGGCGTGTGCATGGAGGGTGCGGTGATCGTTCTGGCCTGCATCATCTTTTCGGCCTTTTCCTCCAGCGGTACGCCGGTGGTGGATAGCAGCGCCTCCGTGGTGACGCAGGTGTGGAGCTATTTGGGCGAGGTCATATTCAACCTGCTGGTATTGGTGGGCTTGGTGAAGTCCGCCGACCACATCGCCAAGGAAATGCTGGGGTTATGAGTGATCTCTTGCTTTCCGGGCCTGCCGTTGGGCGGACTTCCGTTCCCACTTTTCTTCCATTTCCCGCAGCCATTCGCTGACCGGCGCTTTCCACGGCTCACTTTTGCTGGGAATATTCTTAATAAGACTGCGAGGATTCAGCCCCAGCCGCTTTGCACGGGCAACGTCATCATCCGTCAGGCGGCATTTCTTTTTGGCGTCCTGCCAGAGCTGTTCGTTGTATGCCATAGCGCATATCGACCTTTCACTATTTTTCTAATCGTATCATATCACAGACAGCAAAACAATACGGAGGAATCTATGGAAATCAAAATCAACAAAGAAATTCGCGCGTACCGCGAAACTCTCTTTTTCGGTCTGTCCGTGCGGCAATTCATCTGCTCTGTTTTGGCGGTGGGCGCTGCGGTGGGGCTGTACTTTGGCCTAAACCATGTGCTGGATCGGGAAACGGTAAGCTGGGTGTGCATTGTCGGCGCGGCTCCCGTGGCCGCTGCGGGCTTTTTTCAGTATAACGGTCTGACGCTTGAAAAGTTTTTGTGGGCGTGGCTGAAATCAGAGGTCATCATGGCAGGCAAGCGTGTCTGGAAAGCGGAAAACTACTATGAAGAAGCGATGAAACGCGAGGTGAAGAAACATTGATGTTTTTCAAGCATCGGCGCAGCGCAGAACGGGACGCCTTTTCCGTTCCCCACAGCGTTCAAAAATCTATTCCCATCAAACGTATTTATCAAGACGGCGTGTTTCAGGTAAGCGGCAAGTTTTCAAAAACTTGGCGCTTTTTTGATGTCAATTATGCCGTGGCCTCCCCGGAAAAGCAGAGGGAACTCTTTATGACCTACTGTTCCTTCCTGAACTCACTGCCCATCGGAGCCACGGCGAAGATCACACTTTTTAACCGCCAGCTCAATCAAAAGGATTTCGGGCGGACGCTGCTCATGCCCATGCAGGGCGACCGCTGTGACTGCTACCGAAACGAATACAATGGGCTGGTGTTAGGCAAGGCGGCGGAGAGCAACAATCTCATTCAGGAGAAGTACATCACCGTTTCGGCAGAAAAGAAAAGCGTGGAGGAGGCCCGCGCGTTCTTCTCCCGTGTCGGAACTGACCTCACCACGGGACTTTCCCGTATGTCCTCCAACGTCCGTGAGATCACGGTCAATGACCGCCTGCGGCTTCTGCATGACTTCTATCGCCCTGGCGAGGAACAGCTATTCCGGTTCGATTTGGAGGACACCATACGCAAAGGGCATGACTTCCGGGACAGCATTGCCCCGGACTGTATCTCCTTTCAGAAAAATCACTACGAGCTGGGCGATCATGTGGGCCGTACCCTGTTCCTGCGGGAATATGCCAGCTTTATTTCCGACGAGATGATCACGGAACTGATGGACTATCCCCGAAACATGATGCTCTCCATCGACATTATCCCCGTGGCGATGGACGAAGCGGTGAGCGATATTCGCAAGCGCATTATGTCCGTGGAATCGGATATTACCCGCTGGCAGCAGCGGCAGAATCAGAGCAACAATTTTACCGCCAATATCCCCTATGACTTGGAGCAGATGCGGAGCGAAACGAAGGAGTTTATGGACGACCTCATGAGCCGCGACCAGCGTATGATGCTGGCTTTGGTGACGCTGACGCACCTGGCAGATAACCTTGAACAGCTTGACCAGGACACCGAAGCCCTGCAAGCCATCGGGCGGGCGCGGGGCTGTCAGTTTAACATTCTGCGCTACCAGCAGGAGGACGCACTGAACACGGTGCTGCCCCTCGGCCTCAAGCGCATTGACGCCACCCGTACCCTGACCACGGAATGTACCGCCGTTCTCATGCCCTTCAAGTCGCAGGAGATTCAGGACGCGGGCGGTATTTACTACGGCGTCAACGCCGTGTCGCACAATCTCATCATCTGCAACCGAGGAAACCTGCTCAACGGCAACGGTTTTATTACCGGCGTGTCTGGCTCTGGTAAGTCAATGGCGGCAAAGCAGGAGGTCTCCGCGCTGGCACTCTCCACCGACCATGATATTATCATCGTGGACCCGGAGCGTGAATATGGCGAGTTGGTGCGGGCATTGGGCGGCGAGGTCATCACCATCTCCGCCTCTGATCCAAACGGCTGCCACATCAATGCGCTGGATTTGTCCGAGGGGTATGGCGACGGCAGGGAGCCGTTGGTGATGAAGTCCGAGTTTATCATGTCGCTGTATGAGCAGCTCATGGGCGCGGACAAGATCGAGCCGCAGGAGAAGTCCATCATCGACCGTAGTGTGGGCAACATCTACCGGGAATATCTGAAAAACTATCAGGGCGAGCCACCTACGCTGAAAAATCTTTACGATGATCTGATGAAGCAGGTCAACCCGGAGGCGCACCGGATCGCGCTGGCGCTTGAGCTGTTCACAGTGGGCAGTCTGAATGTATTTTCCCACCAGACCAATATCAACACAAAAAGCCGCATTCTCTGCTTTGACATTCAGGATTTGGGCGAAAATCTGAAATCGGTGGGCCTGCTGGTGATGCTGGACGCCATTTACAACCGCGTTATCCAGAACCGCAGAGAGGGAAAATACACCCATGTCTACATCGACGAGATCTATCTGTTTTTCGCCAATGGGAGCGGCAGCGGACACGGTATTACCAATTACAGCAGCGAATTTCTCTACAAGTGCTGGAAACGCTTCCGCAAATATGGCGCGACGCTCACCGGCATCACGCAGAATGTGGAGGAATGTCTGCTATCCAATACGGCGCGGATGATGTTCGCAAACTCCGAGTTTCTGCTGATGCTCAATCAGGCCACCACCGACCGGGAGCAGCTTGCCCGACTGCTGGGTGCATCGGATACGCAAATGAGCTATGTGGACAATGCCCCGGCTGGCCACGGGCTCATCAAGGTAGGCGGAGCCATTGTGCCTTTCGCCAATGAGCTGCCCAAAAATACGGAACTGTACCGCTTAATGTCAACACGCCCCGGTGAGGACTGACGCCATGCGGGACTTGAAGATCAAACCCGGCATGGACACACCAAAGGCAAAGTTGAAGAACCCCGCGCCTAAAGACGCCGATTCCCTTCTGAAACAGCACATGGACAAGCGGCAGCGGGAAAAGGAGCCGGAAAGCCGCGATCCCGTGCGTTACGCCACCGACCGCGTGGAGAAAAATATGCGCCGTGGCGCATCTGGGGCGGCGGATGCCTCGCGGCGTATGATAAAGCATTATCAGGAGCAGAAACGGCAAGGTAGGAATAGTGCGTCGGAAAGCCGTACTGCGGCAGAAACGCTCGAAACCGTGGACGGTGTGATGCCAACAGAAAGGGGCCTGTCCGATACGCCTGCGGCGTATTCTGATGTACTGCAATCACACGCCGCACGAAACAAAGTCGGAAATCAGACCGTACCTCCGCAAAATTGCAGAGGTACAAAAAGCGCAAATGCCGCCCCGCAGGAGCGTGGGCGGCAGAAAGCCATACAGGACGCAAAAGCCGCCTATCGGCGGAACCTTGCCGAGAAAAGAACAGCAGAGCGGCACATTGTACCTCCACCGTCCGACCGTGGAGGCACAATGACCACTCCGCAGAAAGGCAATTCGGGGGTATCGGCCAAGGGCAGTCCTGCCCCCAAGAGCGGACAGGCCATGACCAAGGCCACGCGCGCCATGCGTGTTCTACCAACTGACCACGCAGCGCCGAACAATGCAATCATCACGCACCGCGCAAGGGCAGCGGCACAGAGAAAGGCACAGCGGGCGATGCTTCAGGATTCTGTAAAGAACGGCGGAAATGCCGCAAAGAAGCTGAGTGGAACAGCGGTGCAGGCGATAAAGGCCGTGGGCCGGGGTGTGGCATCTGCGGTCAGCTCCCTCCTGACCGCAGGCGGCGGTGCGGTGGTGCTGGTGCTGTTCCTGACGGTGATCCTTGTGGCGGCTATTGTTGCATCCCCCTTTGGTATCCTTTTTTCCAACGAAAGCCGGGAGGCTGGCGTTGTGCCGATCTCTGCGGCGGTGGCGCAGATCAACTATGACTTCAATGCCGAACTGGAAGCGTTGCAGACGGCAGAGGACTACGATTCTATCTCCGTGACCGGCCAGCCTGCCGATTGGGTGGAGGTGCTGGCGGTGTTCGCGGTGAAGGTGGCAGGCAGTAACGATGCGGACGCCGCGGACGTGGCCACCATGGATGCCGACCGCATTGCCCGCCTGAAAGCGGTCTTTTGGGACATGACCGTAATCAAAACGGAGGTGGAAACGATCAACCACCCCGGCAGCGGTGACGACGATGGCTGGACGGAGCGAAATCTCTATATCACCGTTACCGCAAAAACGGCAGAGGAGATGAAAACCGCGTATCATTTCAACCGTAACCAGATCGCGGCACTGGACGAGCTGCTGGAGCAGCGGGACCTCCTGCGGGAGCTGATCGAGGATGTGTACTCCGTCAGCGGGGATACGGCGGCGCTGCTCCGCGATCTGCCGGAGGGTCTGTCGACGGAGCGCGAGGCGGTGGTACGCACCGCCTGTTCTCTTGTCGGCAAGGTAAATTATTTTTGGGGAGGAAAATCCCTTGTGATCGGATGGGATGCCCGCTGGGGCGAGCTGCGGCAGGTCACGGCGGCAGGCAGCTCCACCACCGGAACCTATCGACCCTACGGACTGGATTGCAGCGGATTCGTGGACTGGGTATTTTACAACGCCACAGGCGGGGACTACATCATCGGTCACGGGGGCGGAGCGATGATGCAGCATACCTACTGCACCCCAATCTTATGGGAGGACGCACAGCCGGGAGATCTTGTCTTTTACCCCGAAGATAACCATGTTGGCATGGTGGGCGGTTGGGATGAGGACGGAAATATTTTAATCATCCACTGTGCCAGCGGCTATAACAATGTGGTCATCACCGGCAAAGAGGGCTTTACCTCTGTCGGACGACCTGATTATTATGTACAGCGGGAGTGATTGGAACGAATATGTAGTTCTTTGCCTGATTGTCAATGCTCTTGAAAAAACGACCCGATTTGCATATAATACATGACGATGTGACAGCGGAAAGGGGCGTGGGCGGCATGATCTCCGACGAAGAACTTTACAGGCAATATCTGCACGGTGATGAAGCTGGACTTGAAGCTCTGATGAAAAAATACGGCGATCTGCTGACCCTCTACATCAACGGTTATCTGCATGATGTTCACGAGGCGGAGGACTTGATGATTGAAGTCTTTTCCTATCTGTTCACGAAAAAGCCCCGTATCCGGGACGGCGGATTTAAGGCTTACCTCTATAAAGCGGCGCGGCACATGGCTTTACGCCACAAAAGCAGACGGCGACTTTTCTTCAACCTGGATGACCTGACCGAGGAGCCGGACGGACAAACGCTGGTGGATGAGGTCATCCGAACAAAGGAACGGGATCAGATTTTGCATTTCTGCATGGATGAGTTAAACCCGGACTATCGGGAGGCCCTTTATCTGACCTATTTCGAGGGCATGAGTTACTTGCAGGCCGCCGAGGTCATGGGAAAAAGCGTGAAGCAGATTACTAATATAGTATACCGGGGGAAAGAGCGTCTGCGCGGATTATTGGAACGGGAGGGGATCACAAATGTTGAGCCATGAGGAACGGATTGCAGAAGTAAAACGGCGTATCGCGGAAAAAGAGCATCAAAAAAGGCTGCAGCAGGCACGGATCGCCGCCGTTTCCGGCGTGGCAGCGTGTCTTGCGGTGATTGTGGGCGTTTCCCTGTTCATGCCCGGTATTGTGGAGCAAATCGAGCTGGGAATTTCCTCCGGCTTTGAAACAGCGGCAACGATGTTCGGCGGCAGCGCCACGCTGGGATATATCGTCATCGGACTGCTTGCCTTTGTTCTCGGCGTATGCGTGACGATTTTGTGTTTTCGAATCCGTCTGCTGAACAAAGAGGGACAGACGGAGGAGCAAAAGGGGGACAATGCGGATGGAACTTGTCAGTAACCTTTTGCAATTCATCGTTACCCTGCTGGGCTTTAGCCTGAGCGGAATCCGGTATCTGAAAAGCCGGACACAGGCGTATTTCCTGCTGACCTGCTTTTATGGCTGCTTTGCCCTCGGCTCTCTGTACTGGACGCTGTATTTGCTTTTATATTCTGAAACACCGCAGGTCTTTTATGTGTCGGAGTTTGGCTGGGTAGCCAGCGTCATTTTTCTTTACATCCTGCAATACGCGCTTTCCTCCGCGGAGGAAAGGGGCTTTGCGTGCCGCAAAGCCCTAATCGCCCTCTTGATCGGCGTTCCGCTGTGCGTGCTTTACTGCACCTTTGGAGACATCCTCTCCAATCTGCTCTGGTGCGGTTTGATGATTGTTGTTTCCTATCATGCGATCCGTGGCCTTGCTTATGCTCGGGCGCAGGTAGGGACAGCACGCGATATGCAATATTTTCACATTGGGGTGCTGTGCTATGTGGCGGCGGAATATGCTTTTTGGACTTCCGGCTGCTTCTGGCCGGGGGATTCCATTTCCAGCCCCTACTGCTGGCTTGACTTTCTGCTGACGTTCTGCATCTTCGCCCTGCTGCCAGCCACAGGAAAGGCGGTGCGGGAATGACCTATATTGAAAATGTATTTATCTGTATGGCGTCGCCCCTACTGATCGCCGCCCTGTGCATGGGAAAGCGGCGGACAAAGTTCTTTCTGTTTTGCCTTGCGGGAATGGGTGCGTGTCTGCTCTCCGCTTACATCAATACCTTTCTCGCCGCACTTTATGGGGCGGACACCTTTGGCGCAACTGCGGAGATCGCCCCGGTGGTGGAGGAAGTGATGAAGCTTCTGCCGCTGCTCTTTTACCTTCTGGTATTCGAGCCGAGGGCGGAACAGATCAAGATCGCCGCCGTGATCACTGCGCTTTCCTTTGCCACCTTTGAAAATGTCTGCTATCTGATCCAAAACGGGGCCGGACATTTTTCCTTTATTTTCTTCCGGGGCATCGGAACGGGAGCGATGCATGTCATCTGCGGGGCCATCGTCGGAGGAGGGCTTGCGTATGTGTGGCGGCGGATGTGGTTGAAGATTGCCGGAACCTGCGGCCTGCTGGGAGCGGTCATCACCTTTCATGCGATCTATAATCTGCTGATTGCCTACGGCGGCGCGGCGCAGTATATCGCCTATCTTCTGCCTGTGCTGATTCTGACAGCGGGAAAGTCGCTTGCCCGCCGTCTGACACCATAATGAAATAGATTTTTCTCTTTTGGGAGCTGCCTTTGTGCGGCTCTCAAATTTTTTGAAAAAATTTGATTTTGGGGTGAGAGTTTTTCTGTGTTTTTGTACCTATATAAGTGAAAGGCTTTTTAAGCTGAGTTTTCAGAGAGGAGGTTTTGCGTGTATGTACGATACAGAAAAGCGTGTTGCGATAGTAAAAAAGCGAATAGCGGAACACCGCCGCAGGCAGGCGCGGCGAAGCATCCGCAGTTTGTCTGCCCTGTGCGTCCTGCTGTTCCTGTCCCTTGTGGGAACGGTGGGAACGGTAGGGACGGTACGGGGCCAGCCGATAGATGCCGCAGGAATGTACGGCGCGATCCTGCTGCATGAGAGCGCGGGCGGATATGTGCTGGTGGCGGTGGCGACGTTTATGCTGGCCGTGGTGATCACGGTCGTCTGTATGCGGCTGCATGAACGGGAGAAGCAAAAACAGAAACAAGAACAAGAACATAAGGAGGACGCAACATGAAAAAAATCCTGTCCCTGCTTTTGACCCTCTGCCTGCTGCTGGGCGTTCTACCCTCTCAGGCCCTCGCCTATGTGGGGGACATTATATCGCCTGGCAGTACAAATGTGCAGACGAGCACGAACAATAATTCGCTCGTCCTACAAAACAACTATATCCGTGTGACGCTGAACAGGCAGACCGGCATCCTCACGACCGCTCCGACTGCGGCATCGGACAGCCCCGGCCAGCAGAAGCCCTACTGCGAGTTCATCACGTATGATAACGGAATCGGTTACAATAAGAAAGAAATCACACATCCCGCAACGCTCAGTCTGAAAAGCGCATCGTTTGTGGAGAAAACGCCGAACGGCGACACAAAGGCCATTAAGGCGGAGTATGCTCTGACATTCGAGCTGTCCGGGAAATCTGTTTCCGCAACGACTGCGGTTTACTATGAACTGGTGCAGTGCGGAGAAAATAAGTCGTCAGCAGACGCATGGGGCGTGCTGACGTCCGTTGATAACATCAAAATCAACGCCAACAGCTTCGGCGACCTCAACCTGGCTACCGATATGAGTGCTTGGTGGGGCTATACCCTCGACGGCTTCAGCGGTATGGGGCACGCCAACGCCACAGACGGCCCCGCCATCAAGATGAGCCGTACCGTCGTCAAGAATGAGGCAGAAGAGGAGATTTCAACCGAAAGCTCCGTCATCACCAGCAAGGTGGATGATTTGGATACCTGGCAATCTTTCTCACAGGGGACGGATTGGTGCTACAACTACATCACCGAGGTCTATGTGGACGGCTACGCCTGGGCAAATCCCTTTGTAGGACTGTCGGGCTACTATAAGAATAAGACCATCAAAGCCTATCTGCCCGATACGGTCAGCGTCACGCCGGGCAATAACCCCAGCAGCACCCGCGTGGAGTGCAGAAACGATATTGGTTACTATTTCAGCGGTGACAAGATCTATCCGAATTCAGGACGCTTTCTCTGGGGCTTCCGCAATCTGACAAAAAATGCGGCTGATGTTCCATCAGAGCCGGACAAGGTGGAAGTATCCATCAACGCCAAGCGGCTTGCTGCCTTTGCTGACGGGAATGACGGCGTAACGGTGGAATATGTTGCCGATGACGCGGCGCTGAACGCGCTGAAACAGCGGTACGGAAATCCCGTCGCCCTCATCAGCGGCGACTATGAGAGCAAAAACGGCACGGACTTTGCCTTTACCGGCGGGGCGGCGCTGCTCTCGCCCTCTGTGACGGCGACATGGGGAAATGGCGGTGAGCTCGTCATTCACAAGGACGGAACAATCACCCACAGTGGCCTGAGCCTGAATGCGCCCAGCTTCAAGTTCTATCAGCCGAACAGCGGCGCGGGCGAGGAATTGAAAATCAAGCTCACACAGGACGGCTTTTTGTTTGAGATCGACCCCGAAAAGAACGACGCCGTGATCTATGTGGACATCCCCTATGCCACGGCGAAGCTGGAAAAGGTCACCGCTGATGCCGCGGGAAACCTGGTGTTCGCCGGCGGGATCAGCTTCCAGACGGTCTTTGAAGGGGCGAGCTTCACCTTGAAAGAGCTGGGCTACGGCTTAAATGACAAAAATGAATTTACGGTCAATGGCGTCCATGCCACGGGCAGCTTTGACACGGCCAAGACGCTGTCGCTGGAGCTGGCGAAGGTCGAGGGCGAGGTCAACACCTTCAAGGGGAAGGAGAAATATGCGTTCACGCTGGAACTGAACGCCTTTGACCTCTTTGAGACTGAGGCGGAGCTGGAGCTGGTGCGCAGCAAAAAGGACGGCAGCCTGCTCCCCAATACGCTGTACTTTTTTGTGTCGGCAAGCCCCGGCATCCCCCTCATTCCTCCGGTGCCCATTGGGCAGCTCAACGGCGGCGGCGCGGGCTTCAGCAATTTGGCCGACACGGTGAACGGCGATTATTTCGCCATCCCGCCCCTCAAGCTGCGGGGTACGCTGAAGGGCACCTATCTCCACCTCATCGAGGGCAAGGGAGATGTGGTCATCGGCCCCAGCGAAATTTCCCTCAAGGCGAGCGATGTGGGCATCGTGGGGACGAACGCGTCCATCATCGACAGCTTCGGCTATTCTCTCCAGCTCAACGGCCAGGAGCGGACCTATCATGGAACGACCTACAAGGGCATTTACTTCGTCGGTTCCGAGACCCTTGAATTGGATCTGCCAAGCACTGAGATAGACGTATTTATCCTGGATACCTCCATCGAGCTGGGCGCGTTTGGCGGAACGGGTACGAAAAATGATACAAAGCATTTGTATCTCGGCGTGGGCGCCAACGCCGTTGTCAAAAGCAAGGTGCAGGTCCCAAGCGATGTGCCCGTGATTGGCGGTTGGAAGCTTGGCAGTTGGGACGTTGACCTCATTGTGGGCGGACAGACGGAGTTCCCAATCGAGGACGTCAGTGTTGACGAGGGAATGAAAAACGCTTTCAAAAAAATTGACGTGTACCTGGGCGCGATGACCGGGGTGTATGCCGGTGTCATCGACGCGCGGCTGTGGGTGCTTGTGCCGAATATCGTGGAGACCAACTTCCGCAGGGGCGGCGGCTGGGATGTTGAAACCAAATGGTTCGGCAGACTGCCCGAATGGGACTGGTCGGAAAAGGGCGTTGAGCCAGTGGTGCAGTCCATGCCGTCGGAGGACAGCGGCGAGGACGTCCCCATGCTGCTTGCGGCGGAGCCCGTTGCGCTTGCAGCCAGCGGCGAGAACTCAACGACTATCACAGTAAATGCCGGTACAGACGAAACGCCGTATATCCTGCTGGCATTTGACAAGAACATCACCGAGGACGAAATTAAACAAGCTCTGTCTGTTACAAAGAGTGGTGAAACCACCCCGATCCAAATCAACTGGCTGGGTAATAGCTACGAAATCAATTCCAGCTACGCCATCAACGCAGACACCGACATCATACATAACAAGAAGGACAACAAGGACTACCGCGTGGCGATCCTGCGGCTGAAAGAGGGCGGGACTTATCAGGTCAACCCGGGCTCGCTTACGCTTGACACGCAGAAATCCCAAGGCGTTTCCATTGCTCCGTTTGAAGAACTGGCTTTGTCTTTGAACAGCAATCAGGTGTCCGGTGGAATCAAATACGCCGAGGAAAATACAAAGTATGTGCTTCGCACCTATTTTGCCAATGAAGAGGGCGGCGCGGATTATCTGATCGACGAGCAGGAAGTAACGGATGCAAGTAAAATCTCAGTCACGATCCCGCAGAGCGGTGCGCTGGCCCCATCGGGCGAATACTATGTGACCTCTTTCCTGATGACGGAAAAGAGCGTGGAAAGCATCGACGAGAACGGCGAAAAGGAAACCCTGACCGGCCTTGTCGCCATCGACCATCAGCAGTTTAATACTCAGGTAAGCTATCAGAACCAAAACCAGCCGACCGCACCCCAAACTGTTACGCTGGAGCTGGCCGGAAACGAGGTCATGACGGCAAAGTGGGATAAGGTGGACGATGCTGCCGGCTATGCCGTGACGATTTATCAGAAAAACGGAGGCAAATGGATCGACACCGGCTTTGGCTATGACCTTGATAAAGAAACGACCTCTATCAATATGGCGCTGACCGTGGGCGGAGAAGAAACAACAAAGTCTAAAAACCTGTCCGCAAACGAGGCCTACAAAGTCGGCGTGAGGGCATACAAGGAAGATGCTGAGAACGAGGGCGGCAAGTATTACAGCGCGGAAACCGAGTCTGCGGATGAGGGTGTGTATCTGCCTGAATATACGCCGCTGAAACTGACACTCTCTGTAAACGGCACGACCTGCACGGCAGACGAAAATGGCGTGTACCACGCCTATATCGGCGGTGAATCGAATACGCTGGCGGTAAGCTGCGCTGACGACAACTCCAATGCTACTTTCAAGGTTACAAGAATGGACAAGACTACCGAAAACGAGATTGCGGCGAGCCAGGATGGTAGCTATACAATCCCTGATTTTGAGGGCAGCCTGATGTTCAAAATCGACGGCATTTCAAGCGTCACGGGCAGTTCGACCGCCAAAGATGTGACCAGCGTATTCCTGCTGGTGAGCGTGGACAAGACCGCCCCCGTGCTGACCCTCTCTGATCCGATATTCTATGCCGATATGACCACGGGTGCGTATGAAATCACCGGAACGGCGGACGCGGGAAGCGAGATTCTATACGGAAATGATGGTAAGTCGGTCTACGCGAGCAGCGACGGAACCTTTACTATTCCCGGTACACTGGAGTATGAAAACAGCGGTGTCCTTTCCCTCTACGCGCAGGATGCCGCAGGGAGCAAATCAGATTTGCAGTTTGCGCTGATTACCAAGCAGGAGCAGTATGCTGTTACGGTGAACGGAAGCTACGCACAGGATTCGGGCGCTGGGAGCTACGCTGAGGGTGCGATGGTCACAATCCGTGCGGGAACGCGCAGTGGCTATCAGTTCAGCGGCTGGACTTCCAACAGCGGTGTTACTTTCGCAGACGCGAGCAGCGCGACAACGACCTTTACTATGCCAGCTTCCGCCGTAACGGTCACGGCGAACTGGAGCAGCTCCGGCGGTTCCTCGTCCGGTGACTATGATGAGCCGAGCTGGCCTGTCACCGCGCCCGACACGGAAAACGGGAGCATCACCGTTCGGCCGAAGAACGCCTCCAAGGGCGACACCGTGACCATCACGACCAAACCCGACGCGGGCTATGAGCTGGAAAGCATGACTGTCACCGATAGGAACGGCAAGGCGCTGGGGCTGACCGACAAGGGCGATGGAATCTACACCTTCAAAATGCCCGCGGACAAGGTGGAAATCAAGGCCAGCTTCGCGCCGGAAAAGACCGCACAGGACTTCTTTACGGATGTTCCCGCAGGCAGTTATTATGAGGACACCGTACTGTGGGCAGTCAGGAACGGGATCACAGGCGGCATCGGCAACAAGCAGTTCGGGCCCAACGATCCCTGCACCCGCGCGCAGATCGTCACCTTCCTGTGGCGCGCGGCGGGCAGCCCCGCACCCAAGAACACCGGCACCGCCTTTGGCGATGTGAAGCCCGGTAGCTTCTATGAGCAGGCCGTGGCGTGGGCCGTGGAGAACGGCATCACCGGCGGCACCGGCGACGGTATGTTCAGTCCCGACGCTACCTGCACCCGCGCACAGAGCGTGACCTTCCTGTCCCGCGCGGCGGGCAGCCCCGCGGTCAGCGGCAGCGCTGAGTTCGGTGATGTGGCGACCAATGCCTATTACGCCGACGCGGTGGCATGGGCCGCCAAGAACGGCATCACCGGCGGCATCGGCGGCGGACTGTTCGGCTCCGGCAACGACTGCACGAGAGCCCAGATCGTGACGTTCCTCTATCGTAACTATCAGAGCAAGTAACCGTATACTAACCCCGCAATAAGAACGGGGGGGAAAAGAAGAGCACCACCTTGCACTATTGCCCGT
>OBXU01000214.1_pt1 | contig 22528 bp, 30 predicted proteins | sample 1476671 | NCBI WGS metagenome assembly OBXU01 (sample SAMEA2580182, study PRJEB22360) | human gut metagenome | biome: human gut; feature: human-associated habitat; material: faeces | place: Denmark | collected 2008/2010
CGCCGTTTTTTAACCCCTGTGAAGCTCAGTGGGACACGTTAAATTTGAACTCCACGATGAAAACGAAAACCCAATGATTCCAACGGTTCGCGGACGCCGCGAACGGCCCGGGCACTCTAAGGGCACTCTATTCTGTTGTCGCGAATCATCATACAGCACCCCGGAAACGCGAAAAGCGCCCCGCTCCCCCACAGCGCGTGCGGGTGGAGCGGGGCGCTGTGATGCGATGATGCAGGCTATTCCTGTGTCATGCGCCGGGCTTTGATCGTGCTGGCGCCGATGAGTGCGCCGACGAGGGTGCCAAGGGCGGTCAGGATGGTGACGGTCAGGTCGGTGCCCGTCCAGCCCGCGGCGGTGCCGATGGTCTGCACGCACACGGCCGACGCCGGCAGCGCGATCAGACCCACCCATTTCAGCACGTCATACACCTTGTCCGGGATGAGGTATCCCGCGGCTTCTTCTTCCATTGCTGCTTCCTTATGAATATGAGGCCCGCACCCGTGACGAATGCGGGCCATGATGGACTAGTAGTAGAGGACCTCGCCCGGATAGATGAGCGACGGGTTGCCGCTCCAGTATCCGGTGAGCCGGGTCCAGCTGATGCCGAGACGCTGCGCGATGCCGGACAGGTAGTCGCCGCTCTGCACGACGTACGTGCGGGACCCGCCGTTGGCGGTTGTGCCGCCGTTGTGGCAGACCACGTCGCCCGGATACACGCGGTTCGGGTCACCACTGGGGACGGTTGTCGCCGCGCAGGTGCGCGGTACCTGCGATTCCACCCTTCACGACTTGCATATCTTTAATTATTGTGTTATTATAGTTTTGTCGACAAGGAAAGGAGGTGGACATGAAATGGACGGACATCGTATCGGCGGTCAGCTCGGTGATAGGAAACATCCTCGCCGTCATCGCCATCGTCATAGCCCTGAGGCGTAAGCCGAAGCACAAAAAGTGACGAACGGGGTTCCGAATACTCGTACTATCCGGAACCCCGCGATTCCATCCTATTTCATGGATCATCATGAGGACAAGCACACTGTTCTGCATATGCGGCGTCGTATTCGCATTGCTGTCGCTGTCGCTCGGGTTCGTCGGCAAGCCGGTGCCGGCCGGCCTGTCGGGGCTCGCCGCCGGCGCCTGGTGCGTCGCCACCCTGCTCATGGAGAGGCGCGGCGGCGATGACGACTAAATACCTAAGCCTCACCGAGGTCGCATCCAGATTGGGCATCACGACCGGCGCGTTGGCCGGGTACAAGCTGCCCGAGCCGGACGCGATGATCGGCCGCACACGCGGCTGGCTGCCGGAGACCATCGACGCGTGGAACGCCGCAAGGCCCGGGCGCGGGGTCGGCGGAGGGAGGCCGCGCAAACACGCCGAATAACAAGAAAACGCCCCTCCCCCAGCAATGCTGAGAGAGGGGCGATGTTTCATAAGGGTGCAAAATATTCTTTTATGGGTTATCCATGCGATTTTTCACACCTGAGTTTGATTTCCGGGCGCGAGTTTGAGTTTCACGACCGAAAATTAATCACGGTTAAGTGTTGTCGATGATTACGTGACAACACTTAGTTACGTGACAACACTTAGTTTTGGCGAAGCGGATTGTACGCGACTCCGAAGCCGCCTGCGATGATGCCTGCGGCGGTGCTGACGAATCCGCCGATGTCGGCATGCCCGAAGCTCATGAGGCCCAAGCCGGCCACGGATGCGATCAGGGCGACCACGTAGATGATGGTGCGCACGGTGTCGCCGAACACCGGCGTGTAGCCGTCGGCGTGCTTGGCCTTGTCCACGTCCGCGCTCCAAGCGTCGAGCACCTTGTCGAGGTCGGTGTCGGACAGGGTGGTGACATTCGGCGTGGTGTCGGTCGTGGTGTCCGGCGTTGCGTCGATTACCGTGTTGGCGGTGATGCCGTTGCCCGCCGCGTCGGCGGGATCGGGAATGCCGTCGCCCGTAAGACCGGCGGTGCCGGCGGCGGTGGTGTTCTGATCTGTCATGATTCCTCCTTAATTACTACTTGAGGGCCTGTTCGAGCCGGGTCGCCCACGGCGCGGTCTTGCTGCCCAGCGCGAAGCACGGCAGGGTGCGTCCGCACTGGTTGGCGACCATTTGCAGGGCCTTGACCTGATCCGGGTGGGTCAGATTATGGAGACGCTGCCCGTCGAAATAGACGAGCCTGTTTTCGCCGTTGGGCTGGATGATGCACTGCATCATATCCTCCTCATCAGTGTTGTTGGTTGTGTCGGCGGTTCCGCCGAGTATCTGGTTCGCGCGTGCGAGCAGCCTATCGACCGGCAGCCCGTTGACGCACCTGTCCGGGCATCCGAAATGGTCGGTGCCGGGCACCTCGCGGTGCAGCCACACGTTCCCGGCGCGATTGCCGGAAGCGTCATGGACGAGCTGTTCCCACCCGTGGCGTCTGGCGATGTCCGCGCACAGTCTGGCGGACGCCTCGACCTCGGCGTCCGTGACCGGGATGCCCGCCATGCCGCCCTCATGCTCGATGGTGATGCCCGAGCAGTCCGACCGCCAGTTGGCGTCGGCCCAGCTGCCGTCGGCCTCGTCCACCCACTGCCAGACCTCGCCGCCCGAACCGACGCCGTAATGGCTGGCGGCCCGGAAATCGGCTCGCCGGAAGCAGCTGTCGGTGCCCGCCAATCTGCCGACCATGATGTGCAGGGTGATGTGATTGACGCTCAACCCCCTCCGCCCCTGGTAATGATTGGGTGAGCCGCGCCATCTGGCGAAACTAGCGCCTGTCATGCTCTCTGTCCTTCCCGCCACAATCTGTGGCAATTGAAAAGGCCACCTCCGAAGAGATGGCCTCATGTTGAAAATGTCACCCCAAGGTCTCGGGAGCCACGTCCGCGCGCAATTCGTCAGGCAGATGCGGCTTCGGATGACGTTCGAGGAAGCCCGGCTCGACGATCTCGCAGAATCGCTGGAGCCAGTGGAACAAGGATCTCGTGTAGGCGGCCAGGGCGAAATATTTCTCCTGCTGCTTCTCCAGGTGCCTGATCTGGCTCTCCTGCGACTCCATCTGCTCGCGCAATGGCTTGATCACACTGTCGGTGAGGATGTCGCATGCCTGGGCGGCGATCTGCGCCGTGTCCTTGCGACGGCTGGAGATGGCGCCGATGATGGCGCCCACTCCCCCGCCTCCGACAAGAGCCACGATCACTGCCGTCCAAAACTCCGTGCTGGAGAAGAGGTCTGGTGGGAACATCAGTCCGCCGTCCCGTCACTGCGCCATGTCTTGATCTCGGTGACGGTGGCGAGCCGGCTGGCGGTGATGGTCTCCGCGTCCTTGGTGTCCATATCCGCGATGACCGTTTCGCTGGCCTGACGGTCCGTGAAGGTGGCGGTCACGCCACGCGAATAATCGCACCATGTCTCCCCGCTGTCGTCCTTGTGGTCGAACGTCAATCCAAGGCGCAGCAGCTGGTAGACGAGCCCACCCTTTGGTGGCCTCAAGTCGAGGATGCCATCCTTGATGGTCGCGGTATCATTGTTGTCTGTGTTTTCGGAAGCCATTGCTTCCTCCTTCCTTTTTAGGCCCACACGGCGTGCCAGAGCGTGGTCGGCGACAACGTGCGGCTCAACGACGTGCCGTTGTTCCGCGACGAATCCCTGGACTGGCACAAGCGGATCTGCCTCGACTGGATCACCGCCACTATGACCGTGGCCAGACTCGGCACCACCGCGATCAGGATCACCGCCCACAAGGGGGTGCCGGCTGGAGGGTTCATGGATCGGTCCTTTCGGCGTATGCTCTGAGTATGAGTGACGTGGTATCGGCCGTCGGCGAACGCTACGCGTTCGGCATGGCGTACGACCTCGTCTGACGGTCTAAACGATGTACAAGGCGCTGGCCGGGGTCGCCGGGGTGCATGGCCACGCCGCCGCTGCCGATCACGCTGGTGACGATAATTCAGTCACATGGCGCCTCCCTCATAACAGGTCACAGCGTCCTCAGGAAGTGCTCGATGACGGTCGACTCGAATGCGTGGGCCGCGGCGTTGGGATGCTGGTTGGATTCCCCGACCCTCCACTTCGCGAGCGCGATGTCTTTCGCCTCGCTCGAGATGTCGGGGTTCGTGGACCTGAGCATCATCGGGGCCCTCTCATCCCCGTTCAGGTCGAGGCACGGGACGCCCCATTTCCTGGCAATCGCTATGGTCGCGAGCCGGTAGTCGTCGGTCTCGCATCCGTTCGACGCGATGATCCCGAGATGCGCGTCCGGGCGGTTCTCGAGGATCCAGGGCACGACGACGTTCCAGGCGCCGTAGAACGTCGTCGCGTCGGCGTCGTCGATCGTCCCGAGCTTGATGATCCCCGAGACGTCCTCGCCGTCGGACCCGGACGCGCCGGGGCGGTGGTGTGAGTCGTTGATGCCGAAATACAGTGTGACGATGTCGGCGTCCTCGGCGATCGTCCGGTAGATTCCGTCGCTGAAGCAGTTGGAGAAGCTCCCGTCGGCCGGCGTCGCGAGCGTCCTGCCTCCCAGCGCGAGGTCCTGGATCTCCATGTTGGCCCGGGAAGCGATGAGCCACGGATACGTCGCCACATGTCCCTGGTAGCGGCCCGATTCGATGACCGGCGCGGACGAGCCGGAAAAGTTCCCTGCCGTGAAGCTGTCGCCGCACACGGCCCACTTCCTCCCCCGGAGCGGGCCCCAGCAGCCGGACGCCTCGGGCAGCTCGACGTTGCCCCTGAGCCGGAGCCTGTCGTACGGCAGCGCGTCCGCGTCCCCGGCCTCGCGCAGCACGAACCGACCGGCGTCCGACGCGTGGAACGTGACGTATGCGAAACCGTTTTCGCTCGGCGTGAAGGACGTGATGCCGTCGGTATCCACGACGTCGATGGCGCCGCCGACGGGGTCCGTGTCGCGCACGATCACCAGGAGCCTCGCCCCCGGCGAGACCACGTAATCCACGCCGCCCTTGACCGGCACGGCGAGGAAAAGATCGTACTCCGGCGACTCCATGACGGTCAGCGAGCCGTTCATGTAGCGCCCCTCGGCGAGTTCCCGTCCGATCAGCAGGTTCCCCGCCCCCTCGACCAGGACGCCCAGGACGTCCCGTGCCGTCGGCATCGCGGCGACGGAACCCTCGAGCTCGCCGATCCGGTCGTCGTTCACGCTCACCCTTCCGTACGGCAGGACCGACGCGAGGTCGACGCCGTCGACGCACATGACCCACGATCCCGCGTCCCGCGTGGCAAAGGTCACGAACGCCCTGTCGTCGCCCTCGACGGCCTCGAACCCCGTCGCGTTCTCCCATCTCCCCGTGATCGCGTCCCCGGCGTAGACCGTGACGAACCGGGCCGTCGATCCGAACGCGTACCTGCGGCCAGGCTCGACCCCGACGACGAAGAACACGTACGACGAGCTCGACCCATGGAACCCGTCCGTGTTGACGAATCCCGGACGCGGGAACGACCGGACGAGGAGATTACGCGCGTCAGGACGGCAGGCCATGTCGAAACGGTCGGCGAGCAGACCGATCTGGCTCCTGACCGCCTCCCCGGCCGACCCGGACACGATCCCGTCGGCGGAGACGCGCACGTCGCGCAGCTCCGTGCCCACGTCGCCGCCGTCCCCGCCGGAAGCGACGAGCTGGTCCACCCTCGACGACAACGCCGCCACACGGTCCGACACCACACCGGCCAGCGAGGCCGCCGCCTCCATGCCGGCAGCGCCACCCGCCGACCGCGCCGCCGCGACAACGTCCGACGAGGCGGGCATATTCGCCTCCATCAAATCCACTATCTGCTCAGCCATACCAGAATCCTTCCGTGATGAACGTTCAATCCGACAGGGCGTAATAGCCCCAGCCCAACGTGCGCCTGGTCCCGCCGTCCAGCGACGTGACCGTGACCTTCCACTGGCCGGTCCGGCGCGACGCCCACACCGCGTCCGCGAACGCCGACGGCGGGATGTCCGCAATCGCATACCCGTCCGCGGTCATCTCCCCGCACGCGAGGCTGTACCACAGCTCACTCCCGTCAGGCGAACGCAGTTCGACCACGCCGCTCCACGAGCTCAGATCCACCGCCTTCACGGTCCCGTCCGGATACCTCTGCCTCCACCGGCCTCCCAACCGCTCGCTGTCGCCCCGCACGAGGCGCACGTCCAGACGCCCGACCTTCCTACCCATAGTCGCCATACGTGTTTCTCCCGTCTATTCGAGCGCCGGCTTGGAGCCGGGCACGTAGCCTTCCACATAGCTCGAGATCGCCCCGAACTGCACGTTGCACCAGTTCAGCAGTACGCTCGTGTTCCGCGCCTGCTTCTGCAGGTCGGCGGTCACCGTCTGCAGGGACGCCACCGTTTCGCCCTGCTGGCCCACGATCGATTCCAACTGCTTCTGCTGCGACTGCAGGGATGCCTGCTGCTGGCGGAGCTGGTCCTGCTGGCCGGCGAGCGCGTCCTGCTGCTGCTTGAGTTGCTGCTGCTGCCGGTCGAGCATCTCCTGCTGTTGGCGGAGTTGTTCCTGCTGCTGCTGGAGGATGACCTGCTGCAATCCCTGCGCGCGAGTCAGCGCATCCAGCTTCGAGGTCAACTGGGTCAGCTCGGTGCCCGTGGGCCGGTTCGCCTCACGCTTCTCCGCCTCACGGCGGCGTTGGGTTCTGACCTGTCTGGTGAGCATGTCGTTCAGGCCGCTGACGTAGCGGCGTTTGAGGTTGGTGACCGGGGTGTCGACCGGTTCGCCCTGGTCCTCGCGCACCGCCTGTTCGATGGTCTGGGCGAGCAGGACGTGGCCCGTGTCGTTCGGGGTGATGCCGTCGGCGCGCAAGTCGGGGTCGTTGCCGCATATGGCGCGCATGTCCGGAATGCACAAGGCGCCGGTCTGGTCGGCCGCGAGCCTGATCGCGGTCAGCACGTGCGCCTGCTGCTCGACCGTCGTGTCGTCCGTGCCGGCGGGGATGCAGCCGGGCCCGCAGCCCACCACAACCCGCGCCCCGGGAAACAGTTCGGCGGCTTGCGCGATCGTGTCCGCGACGGCCTGCTGCATGCCGGCCACATTGGCGAACGAATCCAGCAGACCGGCCATGAGGAACACGTAGCCCACCGTCACGCCCGTCGATCCCGCGGCGGCCGCGTCGAGCTGTCCCGTGAGCGTGTTCCCGTCGACCATCCACCCCGCGCCGGCCTCCGCCTGGTTGCGTTCCTCGAGGCCGAGCATGGTCGAGGCGAGCGTGGAGTACCTGTGGGCCGTGTCCGACGCGCCCGCGCCGGCAGTGACTTCGTCACCGCACCATACGGCAGTGCTTCCCGCGGCCGCCAACAGGACGGGAGTCATACCAGTGTCGCTCATCACTCGGTCCTTTCCTGCGCCTGGACGGTCAGCCAGTCGCTTGACGCGTCACCGCTGATGTCGGTGGCGCGGAGGTTGAGCGTCGTGACGCCCATGTAGTCGTCCCCGATGGTCAGGTCGATGGTGTCGCCGACCCTCACGTCGTGTTCCTCGCCGACCTTGAGTTTGTGGGTCTCGGCCGGCCATGCGTGTCGTTCGAGGTCGCCGATGGCGCATTGCTGGAGTGTCTTCATGTAGCTGACGGTGGTGTGGGAGGTGTCCGCGGTCATCAGGAGCATGCCGGTGGTGTCCAGTCCGCTGGTGCGTCGGCACATGAGGGTCTTGTCGTCGTCCTTGCCGCCGGTGAGCCAGACCTGGCTGGTCATGGACGAGCCGTCGCCGGAGAGTCCCTGGTAGATGACGCGTTGCCCGGGAACGATGGCGTTCCACCGCCATGCGTGGTCCATGATCTCCGAAGCGCATCTGAGGTCGTAGACGAGCGACCCGTCGTCGACTGTCCGGGGGTCGAACCGTGTCTCCGGCCCGTCCTCGAGGCTCGTGATGTCCTGGATACGGTCGGCGATGGTGGCGAGGTCCCACGCGTACCAGGTGCGCGTATACGATCCGCCCTCGGTCGCGGGCAGGCTGATCGGCAGGGTTCCCCATCGCATCGCTTCGGCGACGAGTCCGCGGATGATGTCCGGGTACGAGCCGGTCAGGGTGAGGGCGAGGTCGCCGGCCGGATGCTGCTCGTCGGTCATGACGCTCCGGTCCCTCCACGTGTCCTTGAGCGTCGCGTTGATGGCGAGTCGTTTCGTCAGGAGCGTGAGCCCGCCTCCGCAGGTCAGGGACAGGCGTCGGGTTTCGGCGTCCCAGTCGAGGTCGGTCAACGGTCCGGCGTGCAGCACCTGATTGCCGCGTTGGATGGCGAGGATCACGTTCCAGCATCGCAGTATGCTTCGCAGGCCCTGTCCGGCGGCCGTGCGCGTGTAGTCGATGGTGACGCTCATGCTTCCCGGCTCGTTGATGCCGTCGTTCCATGTGCACGACGTGTACGGCAGGCGGGTCAGGTGGCGTCCGGTGGTGATGTCGTACGCGTGCACGGTCGATGCGGGCAGTGGCTCGTAGGGCATGCGTTCACCTCCAGGCCGGTCTGACGGTCATCGAAACCTGCGCCCCGGCGTCAGCCGCGACCGTCACGGCGCTCGTGCCGGGTGGTATGCGGAACGCGAGGTCCTTGGTCACGGTCCCCGTGCTGGGTATCATGTCGTGGAAGTCCAAGGTCAGCCAGTCCGCGTCGCCCCGCCACAGGACCTCCCCGTCGCCCAGGGTGAGGCGCAGGGATGTCGCGTGCCCGGTCACGGCGATGGAAGGCCAGGTGGGCGCGTTGCCCTCGTTCCTGACCCGGATCACGCCGCCGGATGCCGGGAACGTGACCGGTTCGCCGTATTTCAACGGGTCGGGGCAGGAGATCACGAGCCCGAACTCGAACCCCTGCTCCCGCCAGCGCATCATCGGCTCGGGGTCGGCCGCCAGGAACCCGGTCAGCATGCGTCGGCCGGCCGCCGTGTGCTCCACGATGGTCAGCTCCTTGCCCGCGAGCGCGTTGATGCGGTCGCGGGCCTGGGCCGCCTCGACGCTGGACAGGCCGCGGATGACGCAGTCGAGGCTGATGCTGCGTGGTTTCTGGGTGAGGCGGCTCGGCCAGTACGCGCCGTCCTCCTGCGGCCGGTCGGTGGGTGTCTCGCGGACGGCGGGCGTGCCGAACAGTCCGGTGATCCCGTCCTTCTTGATGGCGCAGACGTGGTGGCGCCACCGGTAGTCGTCGCGCAGGACGATGGTGTCGTCCGGGCTGATGATGGTGATGCGGGTCACTGGTTATGCTCCTCCCCATCCGCTCGCGGCCTGGCGGGCGCGCAGGTCGAGCACGTTGAACATGTCGTCGGGGTTCATGCCGCGCGCGTCGATGTCGATGTTCACGTTGGTGCCGCCGACTTCCCTTGCGGGTGTGGGTGTCGTGGCGGTGCTCGTCCGTACGGGCGCGGTGACGGTCCGGTAGGCGAGTCTGACGTCGTCGGCGGCCTGTTGGGCGCGTCGCATGGCGTCGCGTACGGCTTGTTCGGCTTTTCCGGCGTTGTCGTTGACGCCTTGGGCGAACGCGGTTGGGATGCTGCGGCCTGAGTAGAGCACCCATCCCCTGCCGGAGAACGGTCCCTTCTTCGCCGGGGAGAACGGGAACAGGTCGCGGATGCTTGACAGTGCCCCGCTGACCGCGGACACGGCTCCGCCGATGGCGTTTTTGATGCCGTTGACAAGGCCGTTGACGATGCTCCTTCCGGCGGAGACGAGCATGCTGCCGGCGTTGCTGAAGATCCCCTGGATCCTGCCGGGGATGCTTCCGACGGTGCTCACCAGGTTGCCGATGAAACCGGTCGCGGCGCTGACCATGCCGCTGAACCCGCTTCTGAGCGTGTTGGCCGCGCCGTTGATGGCGTTGCCGATCGCGCCGGCGATGCCGTTGAACGTGTTGGCGATGCTGCTGGCGAAACCGGTGACGAACGCCACGGCCGAGGATATCGCGCCCGAGATGATATTCACGACCGTGTTGAACGCGCCGCTCACCGTGCTCACGATGCCGCTCACGATGCCGCCGATAACGCTCAGGATCGTGCCGAAGACGCTCAGGATCGTGCCGAAGACGCCGCTGACGATCTGGATGATGCCGCTGATCACGCCGGTGACCTGCGAGACCGCGCTCACGATGACCGCGACCACGTTGGTGACCAGGCTGATGATCTGGCCGATGACTGTCACGATCACGCCGATCACGCTGCTGATGACCGTGGCGATGGTCTGGATGACCGGCATCAGTGCCTGGATGATGCCCATGACGGTGTTGATGACCTGGATGACGATCGGCATGACCGCCGTGGCCAGATTCATGAGCGCGTTCACGATGTTCTGGATGACCGGCAGCAGCGTGGACACGAGGCTCGCGATGATGGGCGCGAGCGTGGCCATCAACTGGCCGACGACCTGGGCGATCGTCGTGATGACCGGCACGAGCTGTGAGGCGAGGCTGGCGATGACGGGCATGACCGTGGCGAGGATCTGCCCGACCGTGGTGATGACCTGTCCGATGACCGGCAGCAAAGCGCTGATCGCTGCCTGGATGCCGGGCAGGACGCCGCCGATCGCACCACCCAACGCCTGCGCCAAGCTCTGCAATACGGTGATGATCTGCGGGCCGACCGTGGACGCGATCTGCTGGATCTGACCGCCGAACTGTTCGAACAGGAGCCTGACGATGCCCAGGGGGCTGGCCAGTCCCATGATCAGCTGGGCTATCCCGGCCAATGCGGACAGGCTGCCGCCGGAGACCGTGAACCCGTTCATGAACCCGGAGAACATGCCGTCGATTGTGTCGGCGACGCCCTGGACGATCGGCGCGACCTGCTGCACGATGCCGGACAGCATGCCCTTGATGGTCTCCACGCCCTGCGAGAGCGCCTGCCCGGCCATACCGATGGCCTGCTGGAACGGTTGCGGGAGCAGGGACACGAGCCCGGAGAACAGGACCGGGATCTGCTGGACGAGGCTCTGCGCGATGACCTTGACGCGCGGGAGCACGTTCTGCATGACCGTGCCGATGCTGGACACGAGCTGATTGGTCAGGCCGCTCACGTCCGCGTTCTCCTGACCCAATCCTGCCAGCCAGTTGCCCCACGCGGCCTTCATCGAGTTCACGCTGCCCTCGATGGTGGTGGCCGCCTCCTTCGCGGTCGTGCCCATGCGGGCGAACGCTTCCTCCTGCGTCATCGCTCCGGACGCGACCAGTTCGGCGGCTTCCTCTGCGGAGATGCCGCTGATGCCGAGTTGGGTCTGGACGATGTGGATGGCTTCGACCACGTCAGCGAATTTGTCGACGCTCAGGTCGGCCATTTCGCCGTTGGCCTGCTTGACCTTGTTCGCATCGGCGATCATCCGCTCCATCTCGGCCTTGGTGCCGCCGTAGCCGAGCTTGAGGTTGTCGAGCATCGCGTAGTTGCCTCGCGCCAGCGACTGGTAGGTCTGCTGGATGGTCTCCAGCGAGGTGCCCATCTTGTTGGCGTTGTCCGACATGTCGACGATCGCCATGTTGCCCATCTCGGCGGCCGCGGCGGTGTCTCCGCCGAGCGAGCTGATCAGGCTCGCCGAGAAGCTGGTGATCTGCTGCATGTAGCTGTTCGCGCTGACGCCGGCGGTCTTGTACGCGTTGGCCGCATACGCCTGGACGGTGCCGCTCGCGTCCTTGAACAGCGTGTCCACGCCGCCCACGGCCTGTTCCCACGTCGCATACGCGCCGAGCGCGCTCTTGCCGACTCCCACGAACGCCGCACCGATCGCGGCGGTGGCTGCGAGACCGGCCGTGGACAGGGTGCGGAACACGGCGACGCCGGCGACACTCAAACCGTTCAACGCGGTGGATGCCACACTCTTCAACCCGTTGAAGGCGTTTCCGACGCCGCGCATCGCGGACCCGGCGATCCCGCCCATAGACGAGAACACACGACCAACTGTTTTCTGGAGACCTGTAGCGTTGACGCCGATGTTGGTCAGGTAGTTTCCGACGATGCCTGCGGCGTTGCGGAATGATGCGGGGAGCTTGGACGCGACCGTGGTGGCCACGCCGTTGACGCCTGTCGTGACCTTCGAGAAGGCCTTGCCCATCGTGGTCTCGATCGACCGGCTGCCCTTCTGCATGCGGGTGACGAGCGGGGTGATGAAATCCGCTTTGCCGAAGCTCTTGGCCACTCCGCCCAACGTGGACGATAGCGTCTTGAACTGGGCCTGGGCCTTGCCGGCCTGATCGTATCCGGTCCTGAAGTTCTTGGCCATGGCGCCGATGGCGGTGCCCACGCTCTTGGAACTGCGGGTCAACGCGTCCTGCGCCGCGGCGAGCGCTGATTGCCGGTTGCGCAGGGTTTCGGTGGCCTTGGCGGCGGCTTCGGATGCGGTGGAGGCTTTGAGTTGGGCGCTTTCGAGTCGGATCTGGGCCTTCTGGGCCTGCAGGCTTCCTTCCCCGTATTTTTCGACCGCGGCGTTGAGTTTCTCCTGAGCGGCCTGGACGGCGATGGTTGCGTCCCTTTGCTTGAGGAGTGCGCTGCTGTTGGCCTGCGCGGCCTTCGATACCTGGTTCTTGAGGTTCTTGACGAGGTCGTCGCCCATCTTCGCGGTGGACTGTTTGAACGCGTCGCTCGTGTCCTTGCCGACCTGTTTGCCGGTTTTGGCGCCGACGCCTTTGAATAGTTTGGAGAAGGTGCTGGAACCGTTCTTCGCGGCGGCGGTCATCTCCTTGCTGACGGCCGTTCTGAAGCCGTTCATGGTGGGGAAGATGCTGACGTGCGCGGATCCGACCTCGGCGCTCATACCGTGTCACCTCCCTGTCAGGTTGGTTGCGGGAAGATTGGTGTCATGAGCCGCGCGGCCTCGCGCCTCTCCTCCTCGGACGGTTCCGAATGACCGGACGTAGTCTTCTTGCGGAAGGGCATGGGCCAGTCCTTGCCGCCCAATGCTGCCATGACGGCGATGTCCGGAAGGCTGGCCGGGTAGTCGAGTCCTCCCATGCCGCTGCCGGTCCATGTGGACGGGTCGGCGGCAATCATCGTGAGGAGGGCCCACGCGTCCCCGTAGGCGAGACGGCGGCCGAGATCATGCTGGAGACTCCACCCCATTCGGGTGAAGTCCGCGCGGATCCGGTCGCCGTGCTCGCCATGCAGGAGCGTGTTGAACGCGGTTATTTTCCCAGGCTCGCGCCCTGGGTGCGGGCGATCACGTCGCCGTAGTCGGCGAGCATGTTCATGACCGCCTGTACCGGCTCCTTGGCGAGGAGCGTGGCCTGTTCACGGCCGCCGAACGTTTCGAGCAGCACGCGGAGCGCCTGGATGCTTTCGGTGTCGTTGGCGGCGTTGCCGAGACGGTCGAAATCGTCGATGGAGAGCGCGAGCGGGAGCTTGTAGACATGCCCGCCGGGCAGGAGCGCCCAGTATTCGCCGTTCTTCAGGACGTGCCGTACCGTGTACGATTCGCGCGCGGCCTCGATCGCCGCGGTCTCATCCTGGTCGGTCCACGCCATGAATTCGTCCACGCTCGGAGCGGCCGGCTGCTCCTCGTCGGCCACCGGCGTGGGCTGATCGGCGGTCTGGTAGGTGTTGGGGATGCTGAGGTTATCGTTCTCCATGATGGTCTCCTATCCTTGAGTTCCCTATCCAAATGTGGGTGGCGTCGACGCGCGGATAGGGAGGACGCGCCGACGCCGGACTATAGGGATGCCGTCAGGAGGCGGCCTGCAGGGTGATCACCGTCTTGTCGGTCTTGGACCCGTCCTTGGTGGTGCAGGTCACGTTGACGGTGCCGGAGTCGGCCTTGCCGGTCACCTTGCAGGTGGTTCCGGACGGGGCGAGCGTGACCTTCGCACCGGAGTCGTCGGCGCTCCATGTCACGGTCTTGTCCGACGCGTTGCCCGGAGCGACCGTGGCTGTCAAGGTGACGGATGAGCCGTTCTTCACGCTCGTGGTGTCGGGGGTGACGGTCACGCCGGTCACCGCGACCGTCGCGGATGCGGGCTCGTAGTAGGATTCGAGGTATTTCGCATTAGGATCGAACAGGCTATCGGCCTGCCAGGTCGCGGTCCACGCGCTGCCCTTGACGACGCCGCGCTCGGACTGGTTGGGTTCGTTGCCGGTCAGCTGGATGACTCCGGCGCGACGACGGACTCGTACCTTGCCGCCGGCGCCGCGAATGGACTCCTCCTGATAGGCGATCCACTTGTCGTTCTGCAAAATGTCGCTTACATGGTAGACGCCGTATTCGTCGGGTTCGCCGATCGTCATGCGACGGGTCAGCGCGTTGTTCTCGGCGATCGTGAACGCGGTCGTCAAGGATGGGTCGGCGTTCAGGCTGTAGCCGGACTGGTAGAATTCGGTCGCGTCGTCGGCGTCGCGCGCGTCCTGCGGGCCGCCGTCAGACGTGATCAGACCGACGCCGGATTCCTGGGACTTGAAGATTTCCGGCAACGCGTCGGCGACCTCCTCCGGCGTCTTGGTCGCGGCGATCATCTCAGGGGTGATCACGTTCGCCTCATCGTAGGGGGCGAAGCGTATGCCGCCTCCGAGGACGACCTCCACGCTGTCGAGGTCGTTGCCCTGCGTGTCTCGTGCCATGATAGTTTCCTTTCAAACAGATGGTTGTGTCACCATTGGCCGGTGACGGTGTATTCGACGGTCATGTAGACGGCGGCCGTATCGAGGTCGTCGGTGGTCGCGTACGGGCCGTTGCACCCGTCCTCGGTCACCGATTCGACCGGACTGCCGGGAGTGCCCAGCGGGCTGATCAACTGCTGGTCGGTGAGCAGGCCCATGACGCGGCGCGCCAGGTCCATGCACGGTTTCGAATTGGAGCGGGTCCACCCGTACACGGTGACGCCCACGCTCCGGTCAAACCGGCCGAGGCCGAGCATCGCTCCCCCGTCGTCGCGTATGACGATCAGCGGGTGCTGGCCGCGGTAGGATTCCGGCGGACGGTTGCCGACCTGCAGGCTATCCACATCCGTGAGACGCTCCTTGAGCCAGCCGCACAGGAACAGTTCCAGATCCGGTGGTATGGTCATCGGCCCACCGCCTTCAACGCGCGCGTCAGATTCCCCGTCCTTGATTCCACCGCGAGCGCGTGGTCGGAATCGGATTCGACCATCCATGTGGTGCGGTGCGCGTGTTTCTTCGATGCGAGATGGAGACTGTCGCGGTATGCCCCGGTTTTGACCGGCGCCCTCGCCTGGGCGTTGGCGAGCGCGACTGCGGCTTTGGCCTTGCACAGGCCCTGCACTTGCGGGCTGTTGAGGATCTGGTCGAAGAACCGTTCGTTGAATTTGATGGTGATTCTGGCCATTATCCCCTCCATTCGCTGATGGGTATCTCGATGGTGGGTTGGCTTCCGGTGAATGCGTTCACGTCGTGGCTCGGGTCGGCCGATACCGTCCACCGTCGCCCGTCGTCCGGTATCGGTTGGATGCGGTCGCCCGCCCGGACGTCGAGGTTGGGATTATTGCAGGTGATGTATCCGCTGGTGTCAGTCCGTTCGCGTAGTCCGTCCGGGGTGCGGGTGCTGGATGATTGGGTGAGCGCCCCCTGGAATTCGAGTTCCTCGGGATGGTCCCAGTCGTCCACGGTGTCCGCAGGATTGTACGGGTTCGGCCGTTTCGCGGCTCGCAATCGTTTGAATCGTGTGGCTCCGGGCATGGGGAACGCTCCACCGCCGGTGGTGATCCAGTCGAGTGCGCTGGTCATGGCCGGGCTCCGATCCGGTATGGTGCGAGTGTCTCCTTTTCGCTAGCGAGGAGAGTGACTGCGGGGGCGCCGTCCGTGCCGATGCCGTAGGTGACGCTGCTGCCGTTGACGCTCTGGCTTTTCACCAACCCGGCGGGAGTGCTTGCCGCGCGGCGTGCGGCCTGCAGGACGACCTGCTGCACGTCGGGCACGTCGTCCGGATCCCAGCCGGCATCGACGTCGTACGAGACCGCGTTGATGCCGGGACGGGTCGGATGGTCGAGCTCGATGAGCCCGCGCTCCATGTCGATCCTGGCGGTGTCGGTCACGTCCACGCCGTGCACGCTGATCCGCCGTATCAGGGTGATATGCATGAGGGGCAGGCCGATGACCAGCCCGCCCCTCGTATTGCACGATCCCTTGCACGCCTTGCTGGGCGCGACATGCCAGCCGCACCAGCGTCGCACTCTGGTCGTCGCGGCACGCACCCAGTATTCGGCGTCCACGGTCAGGGAGCCCGGCACGATGCCGGTATCGTCCGTTGTCATGCCGGCCTCCCCTCCGATCACTTCGCGGACTTGCCCAAAGCGACCTTGACGAAGGCCTTGGGGTACTTGACCTGCAGGCCGACGCGTTCACGGATGCGGAACGTGATCTTGTCGTTCGTGAAATCGGTGTCGTGCGAGTTGGTGGACTCGACGCGCAGACCGCCCTTGCGGAGGATCTTGCCGCCAAGGCGGAACGCGCCGACGATCGCGGTGCCCTTGGCGACCGCTTCGGTGACCACGGTGCGCAATCCCCACAGTGGCGGGTTCTGCATGATGCCGCCGTTGCCGTACTGGCCGTTGAAGAAGCCGCCTCCGAAGTACTGGCCGTTCGCGTCCTTGGACAGGCGGATGGCCTCATAGTCGGCGGGGTTGATGACGATCGCGTCGGCGGTGAAACCGATCGCGGTCGCGATCAGCGTGGTCGCCTTGAACAAGCGGTCCGGATCCGTGTCCGTGCCCTGGCTAAGGGTCTGCACGTCACGGTTGAGCAGGCCCTTGATGTTGTTGCCGCTGCCGTCTCCGGACAGCAGCTGGGTCTCCTCCTGCAGCTGCAGGTTGTACTGGGCGTGAGAGTTGATCTCGCTGACCACGAACGGCAGGTCCTCGGCCATGTTGTCGGTGATCTTCCACCAGGCGGCGATCTCCTTCAGCGTGTCCGACACCCAGGTGGGTTCGGGCAGGTGAATCTGCGGCTTCTGACCGCCCTCGGCGACCATGCCGGCGTTGCCCTCCAACGCGCCGTACACCGGGTATTCGATGGTGTTGCCGCTCAGCGTGCCCGTGTCGAACAGGTCGGCGATGACGAGCGGACGCTCGTACGGCCATACGCCGTTGCGGTCGATCTCGGTGACGAACGGCTGGTAGCCGGTATCGGTGGTGCGCCCGGAGCCGGCGGTGTGCACGTCCGAGCTGGCCTTGAACTCCTCGGTGACGAACGGGCTGTTCTTGGTCTGGGCGACGCTCAGACCCTTGGCCTGCAGCGACTGCACGTAGAAGTCGCCGAGCGTCTTGGCCTCGATGCGGTCACGTCCCTTGGATTCCATGCCCATGCGGTCGAGACCGGCGGACGCCTCCTTGAACAGGCTGATGCGCTCGTCGAGCGATTTGGCCTGCTCGTAATGCTCCTTGAGCTGCTGCTGTTCCTCGGGCGTGATGTTCTCCATGCCCTTGGCGATGATGTCCTGCGCCGCCTTCTTCTCGGCGGCGAGCTGTGCCATCAGATCCATAGGATCTCCTTTCATTGGTTTGCCAGCGAGAAGAAGTCGCTGATTTCCTTGAAATTCCTGACCCACTGCGGGTCAAGTCCCTTACCGTCCGGCTCGTCCGGATCATCGCCCGGATCGGCCTGTTCGTCGGCCGGCGAATCATCTTCCGGACCGGCCTGTTCGTCGTCATCCTGGTCGTCGTTGGCCGGCGTGTTCGCATCGGCGAGCTCGGTGAGGATGTCGATGACGCTGCGGATCTTGTCGAGGTTCGCGGCGCTGATCTTCCTGCCGCTTTTGACCTCGAGTACCTCGCATCCCTGGTTCGCGGCGACCTGCACCAGGCTGATCTCGAAGAGCTTGAGCTGGCGTATCTCCCGGTACCCGTCCCACGGGCTCTTGGATTCCTCGTCCTCGACCCATGCGGTCTTCTCGGCGATGAAGCCGATGCTCATCTGGTGGATGAGTCCGCGTTTAAGCAGGTCGTAGGCGCGTTTGCCTTCGGGGATGTCCAGGTCGAGACGGCCCTCGATGAGCAGGCCGTGCTCGTCCTCGACGGCGGAGACGGTCTCGCCGATCACGTCGTATGGGCTGCCGTCCTTGTGCTGCCAGTGCAGGGGGATGCCGGCGCCGCCATCGCGGAAGTCGCGGGACAGTGTCTCGGCGAACGCGCCCTTGACGATCACGTCGTCGTACATGTCCCGATCCCATGTGGATGCGTATCCGGTGAACGTGCCCTCGCCGTCGGGGCCGAGCTCCTTGATCTCGAAGCCGCGGAATTCAAGACTCACGGTTCGTCTCCTTTGCTCATCGCGTCCCATTGCGCGCGGAAGGCCGCGTCGTACTGGTAGCGGTATCGGAATTCCTGGAATATGTCATCGGCGGATTTGCCGTTCTGGCTGTCGCCGGTCTGGGCGTTCTGCGTGCGCCCGCCGTCCTGCGGGCTCGGCTGACCGCCCTGGGTGACGTTCAATGGGGTGACGAGCTCGTCACCGCCCTCCACACGGTCGAGGTCGAGGATGCGGCGTCCCTCGTTCGTGGTCATGAACGCGCGTCCGGTCGCCGTGGAGAGCGCCTGGTACTGTTCGATCAGCGTGCCGCGCAGCTTCGAATCGAGGTTCGCGCGAATGTAGCAGTCAGGCTCCCCCACCGCTTCGGGCAGGCTGTTGTTGAGCGCGTCCTCGAACGCGATCACGTACGGCAGCAATTCGATGTTCCACAGCTTCTCCTTGTAGGCGCTGATGTTCGAGTTGGTGCCGGTGCGGAAGCCGATGTTCTCCGGGCTGATCTGGAAGGCGAGCGCGACGCTGATGTTGATTTCCTCGCGTGCCTTCAGGTCGTCCATGTCGACGGGTTTGAACAGGTTTTCGACGGTGCGGATCTCCATGCCGTCGGGGAGGGTGGGCATGCCGCCTTCCTGGCCGCCGCCGCGCGTGTAGTTGCGCATGTATTGGACGAATGCATCGTAGTCGTCCTGTGGCCATGGGCTCATTTCCTTGGGCCTGTAAATGTAGGCGGGGAATTGTCCGCCGTTGGCGGCCACCGATTGCCGGTATTTGGCCATGGCCCTGGCCTCGTTGAGCAGGGGGCGGAGCACGTTGGTGACCGGGTCGCCGAATCGGAGTCCGCTGACGTATCCGACATCGAGGATGATTCGCGGATCCGGGAGACGGTATCGCAGTCCGGGGGCGCCGTCGATTCCGGTGATGGTCACGTCGGTTATCTCGCCGAACGCGTTGCCCGTCAGACTGTACGCGTCGGCGGGGATTCGGCGCAGCATCCAACGGTCGTCGTGCACGCCGAGGACGCACAGCCATTTGTCCTGCATGAGCATGTCGTTCATCAGGCTGCTGACGAACCGGTAGCGGCTCATTCCCGGCAGTGGGCTCGGGCGCCTCATCAATTGGGCGAGCGCCCCGTCCCTTACCTCCTGCGGGTCCCCGTCGGTTTTCCGGTAGACCTTGAGCGGGAGGCTGGCGATGTTGCGGGTGATGAAATCCACCACGGTGCGGACCGCGTACTCGCGGCAGTACATGCCGTTGATCCACCCAGTGAAATCGATGTCAGACGGCCATGCCGTGTCCGGAATGTCGACCGACGTTGCCGGGACCAATGCGGTGGATGGTTCGTCCTGCTTCATCGCGATTTCCGCGGCATTCGTGCGCAGGAGTCTGTCAAGGAGTCCCAATCCGGCCTCCTTTCTAGATCAGTTGGAGTTTCAATCCCGTAGTCGGCTGATATTTCACCGTGGGTTCGGTTTTCATGGATTCAAGCGCGTACAATGCTTCCGATTCGGCGATCAGGCCGCTTATCTGCATGGCGCTGTTCCTGCGATCCCATACTTCGACCTCGCCGAGCCGGCGGGTGATCGCGCAGGACGCCTGCTGTTCGATGGCCGGCTGGTTGGGGTGGCGGAGTTTGCCTTCACGGATCCTGTCGAGGAAGTTTCCGGTGCACGCGCCCATCTTGAATCCCTCGATCGGATGCACCGTCCATCCCGCCTGAGTGAGCTGATCCGCGAAGTCCACCGCGGGGCATCCCTTGGTTTGCACGGCGATCTCGGTGATGTTCGGCCACCGTTCGCGCAGACGGGCCAGGTAGCCTGGCACCCAGAGCATGCCGTCGCGTCGGGCGATGACCTCCACATGCGGAAGCCCGTCCGCACGGATGCCGGCCGCGGCTATGTATGTTGTGGTGCGGTCGGCGCTCGTGTCCACGGACAGAACCACGCGGCCGTCGTCCGGTATGGAGCTCGTGTCGTCGATGCCCTGCCGCCAGAGCTTCTGCGGCAGATAGGGGACGACGTCGGCGGTCAACCACTGGCAGAGCACCTCGGTGCGGTACGCGGCTTCGGTCATGCCGTCGATGTCGGCGGCGACGCTTTGCACGGTCATCGGCCCGTAGCCGACGCTCGGGTTCGCCTGCCGTATCGCGTCCTGGTCGTCGAGTTCGCACTTATCCGGTGCAGACCATTCGAAATAGCCGAATGACGCATCATGTCCGTCAGCGAATTCCTTGACCGTCTGCGCCTTGGTCTCGACGTTCCGTGTCCATTCGTCGACGAGCTTGCGGCCCTTGTCGACCTGCCGTTTGAGGACGACGCTCCGGTAGTCGCCGGCATTGCTGATGCCCCACAGTTGACTGGACCACACGGCCTTGGTGATCTGCGAGACCGCGTTCCATCCATCGTCATTGTGCTGCTCGCGCAGCTCGTCGAACACGGCGCGGGCGGCGCTCTTGGAACGAATGTTCAACGCGGCGCGCACGATGTACCGTGCCTTGTTCCGGCAGGTGATTGCCTCCTCGCCGTTCACGTAGCTGATGCGCTGCACCAGTTGCTGGAGGTCAGGGATGGAGAGTTCGGCCTCCTCCTCGGTCTCCGGTTTCGGGTTGCACCAGGTCTTGACCGTCTCGTAAGGTCCCTTCGCGTTGTCGATGGTCTGGGCGGCGCCGACGACCAGGAACTTCACCGGCGGCACCCTGTCCGGGTGCTTGACGGAGTCGATGAACAGCCACCAGCAGGCGAGCACGCCCATGAGCGTGGTCTTCCCGTTCTGCCTGGCGACCAGGACGATGATCCTGCGGAACCGGTACGAGCCATCCTCGAGAAGTTCGAGCGCATGGATCAGCAGCCATTTCTGCCACGGGTACAGGTGGACGTGCAGCACCATCTCCGCGAACATGATGACCGAATACCCGTTGCTCGTGGTCTCGTCCAACTTCCTCAGCGGAGGGGTGAAGATGCGCGGCCTCGTGATGCCGTGCTCGCCGTCCACGATCTCGCCCTGGATGATGCAGTCCTCCATGCATCACCCCCAATGTCAACCGAACTGTTCCTTGTAGCGTTCGAAATCGGTCTTCTTTCGCTTCGAGGGCTTCTCCGCCTCGTCGGAGGCCGGCGCTTCGGCCTTGAGTACCACCGTGGTCGGTGTCAGCCCGAGCGCGTCCATGTATTTCAGGAAGCTCGCGAGGCTCACGTTGTCGTTCTGCGGGACTTTGGGCTTTCCGCCGTTTTCGTTGGCCTCCATGATGGCGGCCTCGGCCAGTGTCTCCCAGTTGTCGATCTTCCAGGCGAGCGCGCGGGCCGCCGCGACAGCGGCGGCGTCCCTGGCGCGGAGATGCTTCGCATTCCGCAGCGACCTTTCGAGCGCCTCGGACACGGATTCCTGTGCGAACGAGGTCATTTTCACCTCCGTTTCCGCATTATTCCGCGCGCGCGACCCCGTATCGGAGACGTCTCAACGGAGAGGAAGACGGCCCACGCGGGAAGTAGGCCTCTCGAGGCCGGGCCAGAGATTTTACCGCCCCTACCCCGTCGGATCGGTCGAGATCCACTGGCGCGACAACGTCCCCAAGGGCAGTTCGGGATCCTTGTTGCCACGAAGCCTGTTGCATGACGTGTGCGACGGTCGGAAGCCGGCCGGATCGTACTGCAGGTCGGGCCGCTTGGACACGGGATAGTAGTGGTCGAGATTGAAGCTGTCGTCCGTGGTGTTGGGCTCGACAGTGTAGTCGATGGGCATGCCGCACAGCCAGCAGACCGCGTGCTCGCGCGCGCACCTCTCGCGGAACGCCTTCTTGTCCTTGGCGAACTGCCGGGTGCTGCCGCGCACCCTGTGCCCGGTTGTCATCAGGCGGACGCCATCTGCCCGGCCGCGACCAGGGCGTCACGCAGCGCGATGAACTCATCCTTGGTCGGTGCATCGCCGGCCGGGTCGGCCACGTGCGCGGCCTGCTTGACCAGTCCGGTCACGCTCGTGGTCGCGGCGGTCGGGATGACGCCGGGCGCGAGCTTGTCCGCGTTGATGGTGCCTGCGGCGATCTTATCGTCAGTCACCGCGCCGTCGGCGATCTTGGCCTCGGTCACAGCAGCATCGGCGATCTTGCCCTCGGTCACTGCGGCGTCCTTGATCTTCTCGGTCTCGACGGCCGAGGCAGCCAGCTTGGCCGCGGTGATGGAACCGTCGCCCGGCTCGGCCTGACCGCCGCCGAGATCTACATGGTTGCCGGAGGAATCGACGATGTCGAGATTAATGGCTTCCTGGGATTCGTCACGGTCGGCATCGCCAAGGATCGCGTACACGGGTGCGGGCATGATTGGGCCTCCTCGCCTGAAAGTTGGGCCTATAGGAACTTTTGTGTGCTTATAACCGTGGCCCGGCCTTGTGGGAGCAGG
>OBXU01000218.1_pt1 | contig 22467 bp, 20 predicted proteins | sample 1476671 | NCBI WGS metagenome assembly OBXU01 (sample SAMEA2580182, study PRJEB22360) | human gut metagenome | biome: human gut; feature: human-associated habitat; material: faeces | place: Denmark | collected 2008/2010
AACGGATTTGAAAGCCGGGCCCAATTCCCGCCCCAGATCCCGCCGATTCCATGACATCCGAACGCATCGAGCGCATCATCGATTTTTAATTTCTGTTTTAAGAGCACCACGGTAAAATAGCAGATCGGACTGACAAGTGCACCGATCAGGAAAGAAGACCAGATCGGAACAAATCCGGCACCGGGGGTGATAGCTACAAGCCCTACGACCAGCCCTGTAGAAGCACCGACAAGTGTGGTTTTTTTACTTTTCAGATAATCAATGAGCATCCAGATGAGCATTGCGGAAGCAGAAGCAATCGCAGAGGTCATAAAAGCGTGAGCTGCAAGTCCATCTGCCGCAAGAGCACTTCCGGCATTGAAGCCAAACCATCCGAACCAGAGCAGTGATGCACCCAGAGTGACAAATGGGATGTTGTGGATGCGGTAGGAAGTGTGTTCATATCCGCGTCTTCGACTAAGACAGATGGCAAGGACAAGAGCGGATACTCCGGAACTGATATGGACAACATTTCCGCCGGCAAAATCAACAGATCCTAAAGCGGCAAGGAAACCGTCTTCTCCCCATACCATATGTGCCATCGGATAATAAACAATCAAAGACCAGAATGCAATAAACAGAAACAGTGCCTTAAAACGCATTCTGCCGACGACAGCTCCGGTGATCAGCGCAGGGGTAATGACTGCGAACATCATCTGGAAACCGGCAAATACAAGATGTGGAATTGTATCAGCATAGGGTCCGGGATCGGCTCCTACACCCTGAAAAGCAAAATATCGGAAATCACCGATGATTCCGGCATGGTTTCCGCCGAAAGAAAGGGAATATCCAAACAGTACCCACATAACGATGGACAGCCCCATAATGCCGATGCAGGCCATCATTGTGTTGACAACATTTTTCCGGCGGACCAATCCGCCATAAAAGAAAGCAAGGCCCGGTGTCATAAGAAAAACAAGGGCAGAGCAAAGCATGATAAAACCAGTATCTCCTGAACTCATAAAATTTCCTCCTTTGAGATAAAAATAGTTTTTCTGAAAAGGCCTTTTATCAAAAAAAAGATGCCTGAGAGATTTTTAAAAATCCTTCAGACATCTTCGTCTGCAAACAGAATAGCAGAGAAGCTGAAAAATGACAAGGGTGAAACTAAACAAAGAATTTTTGGAAAATCATGCAAAATTTTCAAAATTAAACAAACAGGCAGAAAATTGTAATTGTTATTGTTCCGGCTAATCAAACTAAGTTTTGACGGAAACGCCGGCTAATAGTATAGTAGATGAAAAGAAAGTGAAAAGAGAAGAAAATAATGAAGAGAAAAAGTGTGAGAATTTATAGTTTTACCGGGACTGGAAGCTGTCTGGCGTTAAAACTGGCGGAAAAACTAAAACAGGAAGGATATGTATGTACAGGATATACTGTGGCACGTTTTGCAGAGGATAAAAGACTGCAGCGATTAAATGACGGATGGAAACAGGAAATCGGGGCATCCTGGGGAGAACATGCACTGGTATTTATCGGGGCGGCAGGAATCGCGATCCGTGCGATCGCTCCGTTTGTAAAAGATAAGTTTACAGATCCTCCGGTGATTGTTCTGGATGAGAAGGGCACATTTGCCATCCCGCTTTTGTCGGGACATGTAGGCGGAGGAGTAACTCTCGCGAAGGTTCTTGCAGAATACACAGGAGGCAGGGCGGTGATCACAACGGCTACAGATGTGCAGAAAAAGTTTGCGGCAGACGTGTTTGCCATGGAGAACGGACTCATCATTACAGACCGGGAAGAGGCGAAAAAAATCTCGGCAGGGATTCTTGAAAAAAAGAATACGGGAATTTTTTCAGAGTTTCCGCTTTTGGGGGATATACCCGAAGAACTGACCATATGCGGCAGTGAAGAACAACTGGAGGGATGCTGTGGGAAGATTGTGATCTGTGAAAAAAATCCCAGAAATAAAAAATCAGGTGTATTATATCTTTTGCCAAGAAATCTGTATGTGGGAATGGGATGCAAAAAAGGGACAAAAAAAGAAATTCTGGAGGCAGAGCTTTTGAAAACTCTGGAAAAGCATGGATTTTTACCGGAGCAGATCCGTGCACTTGGAAGCATCGATCTGAAAAGGGAGGAGGCCGGGTTGCTGGAGCTGGCAGATTCTCTTGGAGTGGAGTTTTTGACTTATTCCGCAGAATCACTTCAGGAAATTTCGGCAGTCAGCAGTTCTTCGGAATTTGTAAGAGGAGTGACAGGGGTAGACAATGTCTGTGAGAGAGCAGCGAAAAGAATGTGTCCGGATGGAGTGATGGTTCAGGAAAAGGCCTGTCTGAATCAGTGCACGGCTGCGTTTGTCTGTGGTGAAGTTATGGTAAAATTTAGGAAAGAGGAGGAAGAAAGATGAAGCGTATCTTGATTTTTTCAGGTACTACAGAAGGACGGGAACTGGCAGAATTTCTGAGAAACAGGCAGGTGGATGTCATCGTCAGTGTTGCCACAGAGTATGGAAGAGACTGTATGGATGTTGAGAGTTCTTCTAATGTAAGTGTGCGTACCGGACGTATGGATGAGACACAGATCCGGCAGTTTTTAACGGCGCAGAAAATTGATCTGGTGGTCGATGCGACACATCCGTTTGCAGCAGAAGTGACGAAAAACGTAGAGCAGGCATGCAGGATGGCAGGTACGGAATATATCAGATGTGTGCGGGAACGGCAGAACTGGGATGATAAAGGGGAGCGTGTTGTGCGTGTGGAAAGTGTACCTGAGGCAGTGGAATACCTGCAAAATACAGACGGGAATGTTCTGATCGCTACCGGAAGTAAAGAATTGAAAGAATATACCAGGATAGCAGGCTGCAAAGAGCGATGTTATGCCCGTGTCCTTTCTACACAGGTTTCAGTGGAAGAGAGCATTCGGCTTGGATTCGAAGGAAGGCATCTGATCGCCATGCAGGGTCCGTTTTCAAAAGAATTAAATCTTGCGATGCTAAGAGCTGTGGATGCCAGATATTTTGTGACAAAAGAATCCGGAAAATCCGGTGGTTTTCTGGAGAAGGTGCAGGCTGCAGAAGAGGCAAAGGCTGTGCTGGTGGTAGTAGGAAGACCGTTTGAAGTTGGGAAAATACTAAAAGAAACGAAAAAATTCCTAGAAATATGGGCAGGGCTGTGCTAAAATTTAGAAAGATTTAAGGAAAGGCTGAAACAGAAAGAGGACAGAATATGAGGCAGGGAATGATCCAGATTTACTGTGGAGACGGAAAAGGAAAGACCACGGCAGCTACGGGACTTGCAGTGCGGGCAGCCGGAAGCGGGATGAAAGTACTGTTTGCCCGTTTTTTGAAGAATGAGAACTCTGCAGAATTGTGTGTGTTAGATCAGATTCCGGGGATAGAAGTGATCCATTTACCGAAGTCCTATGGGTTTTATAACACGCAGTCCGAGGAAGAAAAGGCAGAGACAAAGCAGATGTATGGAGAATTGTGGAGGTATGCACTGGATCGGGCGAAAAATGGAGCGTGTGACATGCTTGTCATGGATGAATTTATGGCGGCAGATCACTATGGTCTGGTCCCGCATGAAGAGGCAATTCAGTTTTTAAAAGAAAAACCAGAAGGTCTGGAAGTGGTTCTGACTGGAAGAAATCCAACAGAAGATTTGATCGAAGCTGCAGACTATGTATCCGAGATCCGAAAAGTAAAACATCCATTTGACTGCGGCATTTGTGCCCGCAGAGGAATTGAATATTAAAAATGATACATTTGTATGTATGGACTCCATTTTCTAATACAGGAAACGCAGGGGTTTTTACATAAATTCAGATTCAAAGCAGATTTAAAAGAAAAAAGGCGGCAGGGGAACCGGGTGGGAATCCCGGACAATGCCCGTTGCTGTATTGGAGTAGTGGTATTTCATGAGGTCACTGTAGGAAATCCTATGGGAAGGCGAAATACTGTGTTTGATGCCTAAGTCAGAACACCCGCTTTTAAAGGAATCTGGAAGGTTACGGGAATATGACCGGGTGTATGCGAAACAGTCTCCTTTTTGAGTCTTTTGGCAGCCTGGAATATTTCAGAAAAATTTTGTCAAAAGAAAAGGAGAGAAAAGAACATGACAAAAAAACAGAACATCTTATTGAAGGCAAGCATCGCGATCGCGGTGTTATTTGCTATCGCACCGGCTTCAAATGCTATGCACATTATGGAGGGATACCTTCCGGCAGCATTTTGCATTGCGTGGGGAGTCATCTGCCTGCCGTTTATCGTCGCAGGATTTTTTTCCATTCAGAAAACATTAAAACAGAACAGAAAAACACTGATCCTTCTGGCAATGTCAGGAGCCTTTGTGTTTGTGATTTCTTCCTTGAAGATCCCGTCTGTGACCGGAAGCTGTTCCCATATGACAGGAACCGGACTGGGTGCGATTTTATTCGGGCCGACGGCAGCAGGCGTGTTGGGGCTGATCGTGTTATTATTTCAGGCAATTCTGCTGGCACACGGCGGACTGACCACGCTGGGAGCCAATACATTTTCTATGGCGATCGCAGGTCCGTTTCTTTCTTATGGGATTTATAAGCTTTGCCAGAAACTCAATGTAAACCGGAAGGTGGCAGTGTTTCTGGCAGCATTTTTCGGGGATCTGTTCACTTACTGTGTAACCAGTCTGCAGCTTGCTATGGCATATCCGTCTGAAGCGGGCGGGGTGGGAGCTTCCGCAGTGAAATTCCTTGGAGTGTTTGCTCCGACACAGCTTCCGCTGGCAGTAATGGAAGGACTTCTTACGGTTGTGATCGTGATCGCACTGGAGTCTTATGCAAAACCGGAACTCAAAGCCGTTGGATTTTTAAAGGAGGAAAAGTAGGATGAGTAAGAAAAATAAAACACTGGTACTGGTTCTGCTGCTCGCGGTGGTCCTGCTGGCAGCAGTTCCGTTTCTGACTTTGAAAGATGCAGAGTTTGGCGGATCAGATGATGCGGGAAGTGTGATGGTAGAAGAGATCCATGGAGAATATGAACCATGGTTTACCCCTGTTCTGGAAGAGTTTCTTGGAAAAGAGATCCCGGGAGAGGTGGAGTCCCTGCTGTTTTGTGTACAGACCGGAATCGGCGTGGGGATCATCGCTTTTTGCATGGGGCGTCTCGTAGAGCGGAAGAAGTGGCAGAATGATAATCATTGATAAATTAAGTTATTCCTCCGGACTTGCACATGTGAGCCCGGAGGAGAAGTTTGCATATGCGGTTCTGACCCTGTTGGTCTGTGTGGTCAGCCGGTCTGTTGCAGCGGCAGTGACCGTACTGGCGGTCAATGGAATTCTTAATGTAAAAAAGGGAAGAGTTCCATTTTACCTGTACTTGAAATACCTGATGGTACCCCTGATATTTCTGCTGTTGAGTACACTGGCAATCCTGGTCAATGTATCCAAAGAGCCGCTGGATGCCTATGCAATCCCGCTGGGGCAGTATTATGTGACATCCAGCTGGATGGGGCTGAAAAAAGGCGGGCAGATGATACTGACGGCGCTTGCAAGTGTTTCCAGTCTGTATGTCCTGTCTTTTAACACGCCGATGACGGAAATTCTGGATGTGTTAAAGAGACTGCATTTTCCGGGATTGTTCATTGAGCTGATGCTTTTGACATATCGGTTTATTTTTATCCTGATGGAAGGGGCATCTGCAATTATGACGGCGCAGAAAGCAAGGCTTGGAAACCGGGATCTGAAAACTTCGATCCAGTCTTTCGGGCAGATGGCATCGGTTGTGTTTGTGCGGGCGCTGAAGCAGTCGGATGCACTGTACAATGCGATGGAATCCAGATGTTATGACGGTGAGATCAGGGTACTTTCAGGAGAGTATCAAAAAAACAAGAGCAATTTCCGGAAAATAGCAGTTTTTGAGGCAGTCCTGATTTTGCTTGCGGTTTGGGAGAGAATAGGATGAGTGAAGAGATTATTTTAGAGGCGAGAGATATCTGGCATTCTTATGAAGAGAATGACAGGTTTTCTCTGCAGGGGCTGGACTTAAAAGTAAAAAAGGGGAGTAAGGTTGCTTTTATGGGAGCCAACGGTTCTGGAAAATCTACGTTTTTTCTCTGCTGCAACGGAATTTTACGACCACAAAAGGGAGATATTTTGTTTCATGGAAAACCGGTGAGCTACAAGAGAAAGGAACTTCTGGCACTTCGGGCCAAGGTGGGGATTGTGTTTCAGGACCCGGATAAACAGTTGTTTTCTGCCAGCGTGGAGCAGGAAATCTCATTCGGGATCCTGAATCTGGGTGTTGCAAAAGAACAGGCAAGAACAGAAGTGGAGCAGGTGATGGAAGAACTGGAGATCGTGCCCTTTCGAAAACGACCGGTACATGCGTTAAGCGGGGGGCAGAAAAAACAGGTCTCGATCGCGGATATTTTAGTGATGCGTCCGGAGATCATCATTTTGGATGAACCTGCAGCAGCCCTGGATCCGAAGCATACCCGCATGGTAAATGAGATGGTAGACAAACTTACAGAGCAGGGAATCACAGTACTCATGGCGACTCATGATATGGATTATGCATATGCCTGGGCGGATGAGATCGTGTTGATGAAAGATGGAAAAGTGCTCTGTCAGGGCGCGCCGGAAGCAGTGTGCAGAGAAACAGAAAAGCTGAAAGAGACGAATCTGGAAGAACCGGCTCTTTTACGGTTATTTGATCGTTTAAAAGCACGTAAAATAATAGAAGCAACAGGAAAAGCTCCAAGGACATGGAAGGAGCTGGAGCAGTTGATCGGATAGAAATTTCTGGAGAGGAAGGATTAAAAATGGAGAAAAAAGGAATTCTTGTGGTAAGCTTCGGAACCAGTCATCTGGATACGATGGCAAAAACAATACAGGTAATGGAAGAGCAGATCAAAGAATCATTTCCCGGGTATACAGTATACCGGGCATTTACAAGTCAGATGATCTTGAACAAACTGGAACGGACAGAACATAAAAAGTATGATAATGTCCGTCAGGCACTGGAGCGTATGAAGCAGGACGGGATCACAAGGGTGATCGTTCAGCCGACACATATCATCAACGGCATTGAAAATGAAAAAATGCTGGAGGAGATTCAAAAACATGCGTCGTCTTTTGAAAAAGTCCTGGTGGGAAAACCACTTTTGTCTGAACCGGATGATTATAAAAAGACAGTGCATGCAGTGATGGAGGATGTGGATCTGGAAGAAGGCGAATGCCTGATCTTAATGGGACATGGAACAGATCACCATGCAAACAGTGCCTATCCGGCGTTGGAATATACACTTCAGGCATTGGGATATGACCGCATTCATGTGGCGACTGTAGAAGGATTTCCAGAATTAAAAGACGTGATGCATCGGATCGAACAAAGACAGTATCGTAAAGTGGCACTGCTGCCGTTTATGTTTGTGGCAGGAGATCATGCAAAAAATGATATGGCAGGAGATGAGGATTCCTGGAAATGTGAGCTGGAAGAAGCCGGATATGAAGTTCGTCCGATCTTAAGGGGACTTGGAGAACTTCCGGGAATCCGTCAGATTTTCATGGAGCATTTAGAGGAGGCACAATGACAGAACAGGCATTTGTGTGGAAAGATCAGAAAAAACTGAGAATGGGATATACCACCGGAAGCTGTGCTGCGGCTGCGGCAAAAGCAGCAGCCAGAATGCTGTTTTTGGGAGAAGAGATCTGTCAGGTTTCTCTGATGACACCAAAAGGGATCCGACTGTATCTGGATGTGGAGGACATTTTGCGTACGAAAGACAAGGTACGCTGTGCGATCCGAAAGGATGCAGGGGACGATCCGGATGTGACGGATCAGATTCTGGTCTATGCAGAGGTTTCCAAAACAGAGGGAAAGCAGATCACACTGGATGGCGGCGTTGGTGTCGGACGTATTACCAGAAAAGGACTGGAGCAGGATATCGGCGATGCCGCGATCAATAAAGTTCCAAGAGCCATGATCCGTGAAGCAGTGGAAAAAGAGAAAGAGCGCGGCGGGTACACAGGCGGTCTTTCTGTGATCATTTCAATTCCTGACGGAGCAGAACTGGCAAAAAAAACATTCAACCCGAGGCTTGGTATCGAAGGAGGTCTTTCTGTGCTTGGAACCACAGGCATTGTAGAGCCAATGAGTGAGAAAGCTCTGACAGATACGATTTTCCTGGAAATGAAGATGCTCAGAGAAAATGGAAACGAGTACTGTTATCTGGTACCGGGAAATTATGGAAGTGATTTTCTGAAAGAAGCACTTGGTTATGATGGAAATCTTGCGGTCAAGTGCAGCAATTACATCGGAGAATCCATTGATCATGCGGTGCGGCTCGGGATGAAAGGAATTCTGCTGATCGGACATGTGGGCAAACTGATCAAGGTGGCGGCAGGAGTGATGAATACGCACTCCAGACAGGCGGACTGCAGGATGGAAGTATTTGCCTCACATGCGGCGATGGCGGGGGCTGATTCTGAAACCGTAAAAAAAATTATGGAAAGTATTACAACAGCAGAAATGACAGAACTGCTTGAAAAAGAACAGCTGTTGGGACAGGTTATGGATTCTGTAATGAAACGGATCGCATTTTATCTGAAGCACAGAGGAGGGGAGTCTCTTCGTGTGGAAGCAATCGTGTTTTCGAATGAAAACGGGATATTAGGAGAGACTTCCGGTGCAGAAGAACTTTTGGAAATCATACGTACAGAATCAGTGAAAAAGAAACGAACAGGAGAAAAAGAATGAGCGGAATATTTTACGGAGCAGGTGTAGGGCCGGGAGATCCCGAGCTTTTGACAGTAAAGGCACTGCGTGTCATGAAGCAGTGTCCGGTGATTGCAATCCCGGTATCGGATAAAAATTTTACAGAGGCGGCGTATGATCCGACAGGAACAGATCCTGCATATAAACGTTATCTGGAAAAATGTGTTGCCTATCAGATCGCAGTGCAGGCAGATGCACAAATCGGGGAGAAAGCCAAGTTGTATCTGCCAATGCCGATGATGAAAGAAAAAGAACGGCTTCGTCAGGTACATGACGAGGGTGCAGAAAAAACAGCAGAGCTTCTGGAAAAAGGAATGGATGTGGTGTTTATCACGCTGGGAGATCCGACCGTGTACTCGACCTGTATGTATATTCACAAGAGAATTCGGAAACAGGGATATGAGACAAGGATCATACCGGGAGTTCCTTCCTTTTGTGCGGCAGCGGCAAGACTGGATCAGAGCCTTGTGGAGAACCAGGAAGAACTGCATGTCATCCCTGCGTCCTATGAGATTGAAGAAGGATTAAAGATGGCGGGAACAAAGGTGCTGATGAAGGCCGGGCGAAAGATTCCTTATGTCAAGCAGGTGATCAAAGAGCAGAACTTAAATCTGACGATGGTAGAAAACTGCGGCATGGAGAATGAGACAATCTACCATTCGGCAGAGGAGATTCCGGATGAGGCAAGTTATTATTCATTGTTTATTGCAAAAGAGAAAAAATAGCAGAAGGGGAGGAGACGAAATGATCGTATTTGTAGGAGCAGGACCGGGAGCGGAAGATCTGATCACAGTGCGGGGACAGCAGTATTTAAAAGAAGCGGACATTATCATTTATGCAGGGTCACTGGTAAATCCGGGTCTTTTGCAGGTAAAAAAAGAAGGCTGTGAAGTATATAACAGCGCCTATATGACGCTGGAAGAAGTTCTGGAAGTGATGTATGCAGGGGAAAAAGAAGGAAAACGGATCGTTCGGCTGCATACCGGGGATCCGTGTCTGTACGGAGCGATAAGAGAGCAGATGGATGCTTTGGAAGAGCGTCAGATTCCGTACGAAGTATGTCCGGGTGTCAGTTCTTTTTGCGGGGCAGCAGCAGCGCTGCATGCAGAATATACACTGCCTGATATTTCCCAGTCTGTGGTGATCACAAGAATGGCAGGCAGAACGCCGGTTCCGGATAAAGAGTCCATCCGCAGCTTTGCGGCGCATCAGGCGACGATGGTGATCTTTCTGAGCACCGGAATGCTTGGAAAACTGCAGGAAGAGCTGATGGCAGGGGGATATCCGGCAGACACTCCGGCAGCGATCGTGTACAAGGCAACCTGGCCGGAGGAAAAAGTGCTGCGATGCATGGTCTCAGAACTGGAAAAAACAGCGGCAGACGCACAGGTGACAAAAACAGCCCTGATCGTGGTGGGAAGAATTCTGGAAGGAGAATATGAGAGATCACTTCTGTACCATCCGGAATTTACCACAGAATTTCGACAGGGAAAACAGGAGGAGCAGGCAGATGAATAGAGTGTATGTAGTCGGGATCGGTCCCGGAGCGGGAAAACAGATGACAGAAGAGGCGAGAGAAGTGCTGAATGCCTGTGATGTGATCATCGGATATACGGTGTATGTAGATCTGGTGAAAGAGCAGTTTCCCGAGAAAGAATTTCTGACCACGCCGATGAAGCAGGAAGTGAAGCGGTGCAAGATGGCATTTGAGGAGGCCATGAAAGGGAAAAAAGTGGCGATGATCTGCAGCGGGGATGCCGGTGTGTATGGAATGGCTGGTTTGATGTATGAGGTCGGTGTCGAGTTTCCTAAGGCAGAGCTTGAGATTGTGCCGGGGATCACGGCGGCAATCGGCGGTGCAGCCGTGCTTGGAGCTCCGTTAATTCATGATTTTGCAGTCATCAGTTTAAGTGACCTGCTCACACCATGGGAGAAGATTGAAAAGAGAGTCAGGGCAGCAGCCATGGCAGATTTTGTGATCTGTCTTTACAATCCTTCCAGCAGAAAACGTCATGACTATCTGGAGAAGGCATGTAATATGATGCTGGAATACAAAGCAGAAGATACAATCTGCGGAATCGTCAGACAGATCGGAAGAGACGGGCAGGAGAGCCGGATCCTTACATTAAAGGAATTAAAAGACACAGAGGTGGATATGTTTACAACGGTGTTTATCGGAAATGAACAGACACAGGAAATGGATGGTCACATGGTGACACCGAGAGGATATCGGGATGTGTAAAGAGAAAAGAATCGTTTATCTGACAGGAATCGGAATGGGAACGAAAGAGGGGATGACTGTCCGGGCAAAAGAGTCTTTAAAAGGCTGTGACTGTATGATTGGCGCAAAACGGCTTCTGGAAGTGGTATCCGATGCAGATTGTGTCTGCCATGCAGAATATCTGCCGGAAAAAATAGAAGAGTACCTTCGAAAGCATCCGCAGTTTTGCAGGATCGGGATTGTACTTTCCGGGGATGCAGGATTTTACAGCGGGGCAAAAAAACTGGAAGAAGTTCTAAATGGCAGTGAAGAACGGTATGAAATCCAAAGGATTCCGGGAATTTCGTCTGTTGTGTATTTTGCAGCTGCGCTACACACTTCCTGGGAGGATGCAGCCCTTGTCAGCCTCCATGGAAGATGGCAGAACTGGATTTATGAAGCAGAACATCATGCAAAAACATTTCTGCTGTTGGGCGGAAGAAAAGAAAATCTGAAAGAGAAGCTTTTGTATTATGGGCTTGAAGACTTGACGGTACATATCGGAAAAAATTTTTCCTATCCGCAAGAGCAGATTTTTTCAAAAACGGTAAGCGAACTGACGGAGGAGGATACAGAGGGGCTTTGCATTGTCTGTCTGGAAAATCCACATCCATCACAGAAGGTGTGCCGGCATTTGAAGGATGAAGCGTTTACAAGAGGAAACGTTCCTATGACGAAAGAAGAAGTGCGGACAATCTGTATCGCAAAGCTTGATCTGGAAAAAGATGCGGTTCTTTATGACGTTGGTGCGGGAACAGGTTCTGTTGCTGTTGAAGCAGCCTGTCAGGACGGCAGTATTCGAGTGTATGCCATTGAAAAGAATCCGGAAGGGATCGAGCTGATCCGTAAAAACGTGCAAAAACTACGGACAGATAATGTGCAGATCGTAGAGGGAACAGCGCCGGAAGCACTCAGGAAACTGGAAGCGCCGACCCATGTATTTATCGGGGGCAGCAGCGGAAATCTAAGGAAAATCCTGCTGGCAGTCAAAGAGAAGAATCCGGATGTACAGATCGTACTGACAGCGATTTCTCTGGATACGATGGCGGAAGTAATGGAAGCAGTGGATGAAGGGCTTTTGCGGGAACCGGAAATTGTACAGATTACAGCGGCAAAAGCGAGAAAACTGGGGCGTCATCACATGATGACAGGACAAAACCCGATCTATATTATTTCGGAGGGAGAAGCGTGAATATTCCAAGAATTTTAATTGCTGCACCGTCCAGCGGAAGCGGAAAAACGGTGATTTCCTGTGGGCTGATGGCAGCGTTTTGCAGACAGCAGAAAAATGTTGTTTCCTGTAAATGCGGACCGGATTATATTGATCCGATGTTTCACCGGGAGGTGCTCGGGATTGATTCTCAGAATCTGGATCTGTTTTTCTGCGAGAAAGAGCAGCTGACCGGGATTTTTGCAGAGCATGCCAAAAATGCCGATCTGGCAGTGGTAGAGGGTGTTATGGGATATTATGACGGCATGGGACTGGATACGGCAAAAGCAAGTTCCTATGATGTGGCAGCTGCCTTGCAGATACCGGTCGTGCTGGTGGTTTCAGCGAGAGGCTCCGCTCTGTCTCTGGCTGCTCTGGTGAAAGGGTTTCTGGAATTTAAAAAGGAGAGCCGGATTCGGGGAATTTTGTTAAACCGCGTATCTGCAATGTTGTATCCCCGTTTGAAAGAAATGCTGGAAAACGAGCTGAAAAAGGCAGGACATCCAATCAAGGTGCTCGGGTATATTCCGGAACATGAAGCGTTTCATCTGGAGAGCCGGCATCTTGGTCTGGTCACACCGGAGGAGATCAAACATCTGAAAGCACAGCTGGAGCAGGCAGGAGAGATTCTCTCAGAGACGGTAGATCTGGAAGGTCTCTATGAGTTGGCCAAAGAAGCAACGTCTCTGGAAATAAGCGTACCTGAGGATGAGGAGAAAGAAAATCCAAAGGTATCAATTGCGGTGGCAAGGGATGAGGCGTTTGGATTTTATTATAAAGACAATCTGAAACTGCTGGAAAGATATGGCTGCAATCTGGTGTATTTCAGTCCTATTCGAGATACCCACCTGCCAGAAGGAGTCAGCGGTCTTTTGTTAGGCGGTGGATATCCGGAATTATATGCCAGAGAATTAAGTCAAAACAAAACCATGCTTTCTGAAATCCGGGAAAGCATTCAAAATGGAATGCCCTGCCATGCGGAATGCGGCGGTTTTTTGTATCTTCATGAGAAGCTTGCAGATCCGAAAGGAAAACTCTGGAAGATGGCCGGCGTGATCAGAGGCGAGGCAGTGCCGAAGAAAAAACTGGTACGGTTTGGTTACATCAATCTGACAGGAGTGGTGGACGGTACGTTTTTGAAGCGAGGAGAGAGGATCCGCGGTCATGAATTCCACTACTGGGACAGTACAAATAATGGAACAGATGCAAAAGCGTTAAAACCGGACGGAAAGAGAAGCTGGGAATGCGTTCATATGCAGCAGAATCTGTTTGCGGGATTTCCACATCTTTCCTATTCGTCCAATCCGGTATTTGCAGAAAGGTTCATGCGGGAAGCAATCAGATGGGAGCAGTCACAAAAAGAAGGAGGTGAAAGAAAATGACACTGGAAGAGTTGAAAAAAGAGATCAGACCTTTGGATGAAACAAGTATGGAACAGGCAAGAGAGCACTGGATAAAGATCGCAAAACCATTGTTTTCTCTGGGAAAGCTGGAGGATGCAGTGATACAGATGGCGGGGATCAAAGAGACCCCGGATTATGAGCTGAAGAAAAAGGCGCTGGTCATTATGTGCGCAGACAATGGAATTGTGGAGGAAGGGGTCACACAGACCGGGCAGGAAGTGACTGCCATGGTAGCGGACAATTTTACAAAATCCAGCACCAGCGTCTGTGCGATGAGCAAAGTGGCCGGGGTGGATCTCTTTCCAGTAGATATCGGAATGGCGGTGGATGTTCCGTTAGTGACAGTCAAGGAAGAAAAAGTTGCCTACGGAACACGTAATTTTTCAAAAGAACCTGCAATGACAAGAGAAGAGGTATGGCAGGCAATTGAAATCGGCATCCGAAAAGTGGAACAGCTCAAAGAACAGGGATATGAAATCATAGCGACTGGAGAGATGGGAATCGGTAACACGACGACCAGCAGTGCTGTTGCGTCGATGCTGTTATCCGTTGCACCAGAACAGGTAACCGGGCGCGGGGCAGGCCTTAGCAGCGCAGGACTTGAGAAAAAGATTTCTGTTATTAAGGATGCGATTGCAAACTATCAGCCGGACAAGGAAGATCCGGTGGATGTTCTTTCAAAAGTAGGAGGCCTGGATATTGCGGGTCTGACCGGTGTCTTTTTAGGAGGAGCTCTGTACCGCGTTCCGGTGGTGATCGACGGATTTATCTCTTCTGTAGCGGCTTTGTGTGCCGCGCGTATGGTGCCGGTTTCAAAGTCTTATTTTCTGCCTTCCCATGTATCCAAAGAACCGGCAGGAGCTATGCTGTTGGAGGCGTTGGAGCTTTCCCCGCTTTTGACTTGTAATATGAGTCTGGGAGAAGGGACCGGCGCAGTGGCAGTGATTCCGATTCTGGAGATGGGGCTTTCGGTTTACAGGGAGATGACCACATTTGAAAAAGCAAAGATCGAACAATACGAGGTGTTAAAATGAGGTTCTTTGAGTCTCTGGCAATCGGAGTTTCGATGTACTCGAAAATTCCGATGCCCCGGGTGGAATGGAATGAAAAAAATATGAAATATGCCATGTGCTTTTTCCCTCTGGTAGGAGTGGTGACAGGAATTCTGGAGGTCATCCTCGGAAATGCGCTTCTTGTGTATACGTCATGCGGAACGTTGTTTTTTGCAGGAGTGATGACACTGCTTCCGGTACTGGTCAACGGCGGAATCCACATGGACGGATTCCTGGACACGATGGATGCTTTGAATTCCTACGGAAGCAGAGAAAAGAAGCTGGAAATTTTAAAAGATTCCCGCACCGGAGCTTTCGCAGTGATCGGATTTGGACTATATCTTGTGGCCAGTCTGGCATTGTGGAGTGAAGCAAAATCAGAAATGCTCCCGGTGATCGGGGCAGGATATGTAATGTCACGTTCCCTTAGCGGACTTTCTGTGATGGTGTTCCCGTCTGCGAAAAAAGACGGACTTGGACGAACCTTTCAGGAGCAGGCACACAGGAAACGGGTGGCAGTTGTGATGGTGTGCTGGTTTTTTGCGGCTTTGGCAGTGATGCTGATGACTTCTGTGCAGATGGGCGCGGCGGTTCTTTGCACCGCTCTTCTGGTATTCTGGTATTACCATCACATGGCGATGAAACAGTTTGGCGGGATGACAGGCGATCTGGCAGGATATTTTCTGCAGCTTGCCGAACTTTTGATACTGGCAGCAGTGATCGTCGCAGGAGGTGCATTATGAGAATCTGGCTGATCCGCCATTTTCGGACACAGGGGAATCTGGAAAGACGGTATATCGGAGGAACAGATGAGCCCATCTTGCCGGGGCAGACAGGAAATATCCTGTGTTGTCCGGAGAAGATCATCACAAGTCCGATGCTTCGCTGCAAACAGACCGCCAGGTTGTTGTTTCAAAAAGAGCCGGATCTGATCTGTGAAAATTTCCGGGAGAAGGATTTCGGGCGTTTTGAAGGAAAAAATTATGAAGAATTAAAAGACGATCCCGGATATCAGAGGTGGCTGGATTCCAATGGGACGATTCCTTTTCCGGAAGGAGAAGGACAGGAGGCATTTCTTGAGCGAACACGACATGGATTTGAGCAGATGATGGAGCATCTGATGGATCTGCAGTGCCGGGAAGCAGCATTTGTCGTACACGGCGGTACGATCATGGCGGTTTTGTCAGCGTTTTCTCAAACGGGAGGAGACTTTTATGACTGGCAGGTCTCAAATGGCAGCGGATATTCTGCAATCGCAGAGGAGGAAAGCTGGAGACAGGGGAAAAAACAACTGACGGAGATAGAAAAATTATGAGAACATTACTTGCATGTATGACAGGATTTGGACTGGATCTGATCTTTGGCGATCCTTACTGGCTGTATCACCCGATAAGGCTGATCGGACATCTGATTTCTTTTTTGGAAAAACCGCTCCGAAGTGTGGCGGGGAAAACACCCAAAAAACAGATTGTGGCAGGGGGAATTCTGTGGATCCTGGTGATTTTGATCAGTACAGGGATTCCATGTCTGATGCTGTGGGCGGCAGAGAAGATCCACCCGGCTGTTTCGTTTCTTCTGGAATGTTTCTGGTGTTACCAGATCCTGGCGGCACGTTCCCTTTCTGTGGAAAGTAAGAAGGTATACCATGCTCTGAAAACACAGGATGTGGAGGGGGCAAGAAAAGCAGTTTCCATGATTGTAGGAAGAGATACCAAGTCCCTTACAGAAGAAGGGATTGCAAAGGCAGCAGTGGAAACTGTGGCAGAAAATACATCAGACGGTGTGACTGCGCCGTTGATGTTTCTGATGCTTGGCGGTGCACCGCTTGGATTCCTCTATAAAGCGGTCAATACGATGGATTCGATGCTGGGATATAAGAATGAAAAAAATCTTTATTTCGGGAGAGTGGCGGCAAAGATGGATGACGTGTTTAATTATCTGCCATCCAGAGTATCTGCAGTTCTGATGATCGCGGCGGCATTTCTGACAGGAATGGATGCAAAAAAGGCAGCGCAGATTTATAAAAGAGACCGGAGAAAGCATGCCAGTCCGAATTCTGCGCAGACGGAATCAGTCTGTGCGGGGGCGCTTCAGGTGCAGCTGGCAGGAGATGCATGGTATTTTGGGGTACTGCATAAAAAAGAGACGATCGGAGATCCGATCCGTCCTGTCGAGGCCGAAGACATCAAACGGGCAGGAAGGCTGATGTATGTGACAGCGGTGCTTACCCTGCTGTTTGCAGGAATGATCCGGTTCTGGTATTTCTGGTAAGAAAGGAGACAAAATCATGGAATATATGCATGGCGGAGATATTTATACTTATGAAAATGTGACGGACTACTCTGTCAACCTCAATCCTTTTGGACCAGGAGAGGAGGTGCTTTTGGCAATGGAGGAAAGTCTGAAGCATGCAGGGGAGTATCCGGACAGCAAAAGCCGGAAACTCAGAAGTGCGCTGGCAGAACATCTGCAGGTTCCCCAGGAATTTCTGATTTTTGGAAATGGAGCGGCAGAGCTGATCTTTTTGCTGACCCATTCCCTGCGCCCGAAAAAAGCGCTCCTGACAATCCCGTCTTTTGCAGAATATCACAGAGCGCTTCAGGCGGTGGACTGTGAATGTGTGTATTATCCGCTCAGTGAGAAACACGGGTTTGTGCCGCAAACGTCTTATCTGGAGCTTTTGAAAGAAGATGTGGATCTGCTCTTCTTATGTTCTCCGGATAATCCAAGCGGAGCGGTAATCCCAAAGGACTTTCTGCTTGAGATTTTAAAGACATGTGAAGAAAAAGGGATTCTCATGATTTTGGATGAGTGTTTTGTGGAATTTCTGTCAGAACCGCAAAAACAGACACTTGCCAGAGAATGTGAGAGAAGTAAAAATCTGATGATTCTGCAGGCCTTTACAAAGATTTCTGCGATTCCGGGAATCCGGCTCGGATACGGGATCACATCCAATTTGGATTTGCTTGAAAAGATGGAAGGAAACCGGCAGCCCTGGAGCGTGTCCGGTGTGGCACAGGCAGCCGGGTGTGCGGCTTTAAAGGAAACGAAACGATGGCAGGAAATGCGAAAATGGCTGGAAACAGAACGGGCGTGGCTGGAAGAAAATCTGACCCGGATCGGGGTGGAGTGGTTCCCTTCAAAAGTGAACTATCTGCTCTTAAAGAGTTCCTATCCGCTGTTCTCTCTGCTGCTTCAGAAAAACATCCTGATTCGGGATTGCTCCAATTATGAGGGACTGGAAAAGGGGTATTATCGGATTGCGGTGAAGCAGAGAACAGACAATGAAAAATTGCTGAAAGCATTGGAATATATTTATGAAGGGGGAGAATGAGAATGGCAGCACCGATCATGATACAGGGAACCATGTCAAATGCAGGAAAAAGTGTTCTGGCAGGCGGATTGTGCCGGGTATTTCATCAGGATGGATATCAGGTAGCGCCTTTTAAATCCCAGAATATGGCGCTCAATTCCTTTATTACAAGAGAAGGTCTGGAAATGGGAAGAGCTCAGGTCATGCAGGCAGAGGCTGCGGGTATCGAACCTCTTGCGATCATGAATCCGATCTTGTTAAAACCGACCAATGACACCGGCTCTCAGGTGATCTTAAACGGAGAAGTACAGGGTGTGATGTCAGCAATGGAATATTTTCGCAGGAAAAGAGAATATATCCCGGTGATCAAAAGCGCCTATCAGAAACTGGATGAACAGTTTGACATTATTGTCATCGAAGGTGCGGGCAGCCAGGCGGAGATTAATCTGAAACGTGAAGATATCGTGAATATGGGAATGGCAGAGATGGTAGATGCACCGGTGCTTCTGGCCGGAGATATTGACAGAGGCGGTGTGTTTGCCCAGATTGTGGGAACCATTGAGCTTTTAGAGGAGCAGGAGAGAAGAAGGATCAAAGGAACGATCATCAATAAATTTCGCGGGGACAAAGAAATCTTACGTCCCGGGCTTGATATGCTGGAAGAAAAGACAAAGATTCCGGTATGTGGGGTTGTTCCTTATTTCCACCTGGATATTGACGAAGAAGACAGCTTAAGCGAGCGGTTCACGCACAGAGAAAAGAAAGGGCTTCTGGATATTGCCGTGATCCGGCTTCCGAGAATTTCTAATTTTACAGATCTGATGCCGCTAGAATCTATGGATGAAGTCGGTGTCCGGTACGTGACAAGTGCGTCACAGTTCGGCACTCCGGATGCGGTCATTCTTCCCGGAAGTAAAAACACGATGGAAGACTTGAAGTGGCTTCGTCAGTGCGGACTGGAAGGAAAGATCCTTCGCCATGCGGCATCCGGAAAAACTGTATTTGGAATCTGCGGCGGCTATCAGATGATGGGAGAGCTTTTGCAGGATCCCAAAGGTGTGGAAGCGGGCGGGGAACTCAAAGGAATGGGCTTGCTTCCGATACAGACTGTGTTTGCAGGGGAAAAGATGAGAACCCGCGTACAGGGAACTTTTGAAGGGCTGTCTGGAAGTCTGAGCAGTTTAAGTCAGGTGCCATTAGAAGGATATGAAATCCATATGGGAGTGACAACGTATACCGAGGAGCCTTGTCCGCTGGTGCAGATTCAGGAGGAAACAGGCGAAAGACGGATTCGATATGACGGCGCCAGAAAAAACAACTGTTACGGCTGCTATGTACACGGAATTTTTGATCAGGCTTGTGTCGCATCCGGGTTTGTTTCGGCACTTTTAAAAGAAAAAGGATATGATGCCGGGCAGCTTGAGCGTCTGGACTGGAAGGCATACAAGGAAACCCAGTACAATAAGCTGGCGGAGATTATCCGGGAAAGTTTGGATATGGAGTATATTTATCAGATTCTGGGGAAAGGAACGAGAATGCCATGAAAACAGTAATACGGATCGGAAGCAGGGAAAGCAGGCTGGCGGTGACACAGACCGAACTCATAAAAGGACAGATTGAGGCGCATTTTCCGCATATCCGTGTGGAGATCGTGACAATGAAGACGACCGGAGACCGGATTTTAGACCGGAGTCTGGAGCAGATCGGAGGAAAAGGTTTGTTTGTCAAGGAGCTGGATCAGGCTTTGCGAAAGGGACGGGTCGATCTGTCTGTGCACAGCTTAAAAGATATGCCGATGGACATCCCGGAAGATCTTCCGATTCTTGCATATAGCAAACGGGAAGATCCGCGAGATGTGCTGATCTTTCGGCAGGGACAGGCCGAAAGCATTTCCGGCGGGATGATTGGGACTTCCAGCAAGAGGCGGAGACTGCAGCTGGAGAGACTGTATCCGGACTGTCACTTTCAGGGAATCCGCGGAAACGTGCAGACGAGACTTCGCAAACTGGAGGAAGAAGGATTTTGTGCTACGGTTCTGGCAGCAGCCGGATTAAAAAGACTGGGAATGGATTCCTGTATCGGGAGATATTTTTCCTGTGAAGAAATGATCCCGGCAGCCGGACAGGGAATTCTGGCAGTGCAGGCAAGAGCCGGGGAATATCAGGAACTTTTAGAAGTGCTCAACGATCCCCAGTCTGAGGCCGCGGCGAAGGCAGAACGAGCCTTTGTAAAAGTACTGAATGGCGGATGTACTTCACCTGTGGCAGCATATGCAGAAATCAGAGGATCAAAGTGTTATATTACAGGGCTGTACTGGAGAGAATCAGATGAGAACTGGTTTGTAGAAAAGACAAGCGGCAATAAGAAAGAAGCAGAGCTGCTGGGGGAGACTCTTGCACACAATATGCAGAAAAAGTATGGAAAATAGAAAAGGAGCGCATATGGAAAGTCAGCAGAAAAAAAAGACGGGAAAGGGATCTCCATCCGGCAAAGTATGGCTTGCGGGAGCAGGACCGGGAGACGCCTCTCTTTTGACACTGAAAGTAAAAAAATGGATGGATGAGGCGGATGTGATCATCTATGATGCGCTGATCAGTGCAGAAATCCTGAGTCTGATCCCGGATGGAAAAGAATGGATTTACGTGGGAAAACGTTCCGGACATCACTGTGTCCGTCAGGAAGAGATCAATCAGATTTTGCTTCGTGAGGCGAAAGCAGGAAAAAATGTCCTTCGTTTAAAAGGAGGAGATCCGTTTGTATTCGGGAGAGGGGCCGAGGAGGTGGAGTGTCTGGCGGCAGAAGGGATTCCGTTTGAAATCATCCCCGGAGTGACTTCTGCTCTTGCAGTTCCGGCGTATGCAGGCATTCCGATCACGCATCGGGATTTTGCGTCTTCCTTTCATGTGATCACAGGGCATGCAAAAGAAGGCAAAAAAATAGAGATTCCTTATGACGCCCTTGCAAAATTGAACGGAACGCTTATTTTTCTGATGGGGATCACTGCCATGGAAGAAATATGCCGTGGACTGATCCAGGCGGGAATGGATGAGAATACACCGGCAGCAGTGCTGGAAAAAGGAACTACGGCAAGACAGAGAAGGCTTGTCAGCACACTTGCCAGGCTTTGGGAGGATGCGAAAGCATTTCAGGTGCAGACGCCTGCGATCATTCTTGTGGGAAAAGTCTGTACATTGTCTGAAAAATTTGACTGGGTAAAGAGTCTTCCTCTGTGGGGAAAACAGATCCTGACCACCCGACCGAGGCAGAACAGTTCCAGGCTGGCCGGAAGGCTCCGGGAATTGGGGGCACAGGTAATTGAGCTGCCGTCTATTACAACAAAGCCTGTCTGGCCCAATGAAGTACTTGGGACAATTCTGGGGAGTATCAGAGAACAGGAAAGCGAGCAGTGGCTGGTGTTTACCAGCCCCATCGGGGTACAGACGTTCTGGAAACAGCTCAGAATGCTGAAAATGGATGTACGCAATGTATTTCTTCCTCATGTAAAAGTTGCAGCCATTGGTTCCGGTACAGCAAAGGAACTGGAACAGTTTGGCGTGTTTGCGGATGTCATGCCGCAGACATTCTGTGCAGCGGCACTGGGGGAGGCGATCGCAAGAGAAGCAGCACCAAAGAGCCGGATTGTACTGCTGCGGGCGAAGCAGGGATCCGAAGAGCTGCTTCCGCCGCTGAAAAACGCCGGATTGAAGGTGGAAGATGTGCCTCTGTATGAAACGATCTGTAAATTGCAGGAGACTTTAAAGGAAACAATTGAGAAGCAGCAGAGGCAGGGAGAAATTGATCTGGTGACATTTACCAGTGCGTCCACGGTCCGTGGATTTGTACAGGCACTTCCGGGAATCGATACTACAAAAATACGGGCTGTCTGCATTGGAGAACAGACGGCAAATGAGGCAAAAAGATATGGAATGCAGATACAGATTTCAGAAGAAGCATCTGTGGAGAGCATGGTCTTAAAGATTCTGGAGCTGGCAGAAGAATAGAGAGGAGAGCATACAGTGGCAAAATACATAGGAAAACGGCTTGTTACAGGGATCCTTTCCTTGTTTGTTCTGGCAACGGTTACATTTTTTCTGACCAGGGCAATTCCGGGAAGTCCTTTTCAGGGAGCAAATGTGTCGGAGAGTGTGCTGCAGATGATGGAGGAAGAATATGGATTACATCAGCCGGCAGGGGTGCAGTATGTCACATATATGAAGCATCTGCTTCGCGGAAATCTGGGATATTCTTATCAAAATCCGTCCGAATCGGTTGCAAATATCATTCAAAGATCCTGGCCGGTGACTGCGGTGATCGGAGTTCTGGCAATTCTTCTGGCAATGATCGTCGGAATCGGGATTGGAGTCTGGCAGACTTTTTCGAGACACAGGCTGCTTCGTGGAGGGCTTTTTACCGGAACACTTCTGATCGGAGGAGTTCCCAATTTTGTGGCAGCAATTTTGCTGATGCTTGTATTTGGAGTCTGGCTGAAATGGCT
>OBXU01000219.1_pt1 | contig 21988 bp, 28 predicted proteins | sample 1476671 | NCBI WGS metagenome assembly OBXU01 (sample SAMEA2580182, study PRJEB22360) | human gut metagenome | biome: human gut; feature: human-associated habitat; material: faeces | place: Denmark | collected 2008/2010
GAGCAGCCATTAAGACTGCTTTAAATTACTTTTAATTTAAACTGATACTTGATTCTTTAAATTTCCTAAAGTAACTTCTATTTGTGCTTCGATATAACCACTTAAATCCTTTATTTCTAAGTTGATTAAATCCTTCGACTCTTTAGATAACTGATTTAATACATTTTTCTTTACAGATTCAGCTATCTTTTGTAATTCTTCTTTTCTAACATCTCCATCCTCTGTCTTTTCCTTGATTTCTTTAACCAAGGTTTGCTCCATTTTTACTACATTCTTAGTTACTAAGTCATTAGCTCTATCTATTGCGGAATTTATTAATGCTTTTTGATTTTCATCTTTAACTTTATCTGTTTCTGCTTTGACCTTTTCTGTTAATTTTTTAGTATAAAGTGTTACATACGCAGTACCTACACTTATAGCTCCACATGCAATAATAACTAATAATTGTGTTAAACTTTCTTTAATCATTTCCATTTTATTTTCCTACCTTTCAATTTTATTTTTTATTTCTTCTACATCTTCTTTAATCTCTTCAACCACATTAAATTTTGTGGCCAACTCTGAAATTACTTCTTGATTCTTACTTATTACATTCTGTAATTTCTCTTCTCTTAACCTACTTTCTTTTCTGGTCTCTATAAGTAGCCATATAAATAGTGCTGCCCAAGCACCTTGACTTACTATAGTTTTTGCCAATTCATTTTCCAATGTTGCACCTACTTTCATGTAAAAATAAGCAAAATAAAAACACCTTACTGGTGCTTAAATCTTGCTTTATAAATTTACTCTGCTATTAATTCGCTAAGTTCTGTATACTGTTCTACTGTTATTTTTCCTCCAGCTAGAAATATATCTAACGTACTAGATATTTCAGTAAATTCTCTTTCGTTTTCCTCTTTCTTTAATTCAGCATTAATCCTATTCTTTAAAATTTTGTATAAATTCATTTTACATTCCTCCATTTTTTATTTTATTTGATTCTATTTCTAAAATTGTATCTTCTACTTTAGAAATAGTACTATCATCTGTATTGTTTAAATATGCTTGTATGTCTGATACTCTAGTATCTTTTTCTTTTACAATAACCTGCCCTGTTTGTGTATTTATAGACTCGATTATTTCATTTTCTCCTATTTCTGCAACCATACAAGAATAGCGTTTCTTAACTTCTTCCCCTCCCTGTAAGGTATAAATTATGTTTCCTTCATCATCATATACTATCAATATTCTCATATTCATACTCCTATTCCTTATAATTTATAGAAAAAAGATATACTGTGCCATTCCACCCACATGATGTGTTGGTATTCCTCATATACAATGTTCTTCTATCATTTGATATACTTAATACTATTCTATTATCATCAAAGGCTGGTAAATAGTTCATCTGCAATTGTCCATTATTTACAATGATATAAGATCCCACTAGTAAAATATCAAACGGTGTATTAAAAGTTATTTCTACTGTTCCTCCAGCAGTCCAACCAATTCCATTACGCTTAATTGTTTCGATTGTAGCTATAGATTTAGCTTTCATAGCATTTCCTGTAATTAAATTGCCATTTACCCATGCATTTCTGCCAGCTATTATTGTACTTGCATCAGCATTTGCTGGAGTTTGGCTTGCTAAATTATTAGCTGTAATTCTTCCACCATTAGTATATCCTGCTGGAATATCTTTAGATTGACCACAATTTAAGTTTGCATTCATTGCTCCATTATTAGGTATATTTTGTGTCACTCTTCCATTACCATCATGATATCCTTTAGGTATAACCCACGTTTCATTTAATGATAATTCTTTATTTAATGAACCATTATTAGTCATAGTTCCTCTTAGATCTCCTGCATCTGTGCTGGCAGTCTTTCCAGCCAGGATGTCAGCTGCAGTTGCATTTCCAGAGCCACCCTCACCCTGTAATATAAAATTTGTTCCATTATACCTCATTGTATAAATAGAGTTTGCTTTAAGATTAGTAACAGCATTTCCATTAGCTTTTAATATAGCTTTAGCACCTAATCCATTAATATTTATCGTACATGCACCAGTGCTATCATTAGGTATTTTAACAGCTAATGCTAAAGGTTCTTTATATTCTTTCAATCCAGTAATTATACCAGTATAATCATTTGTTCCACTTGCATTTACCGGATATACTGTTCCTTCCGATAATTTATATAGATTATCTATAAATGTATCTATACTTTTATTTATTTCTTTCTGATTCCCACCAGTTAATCTTAAAAATGTTGTATTTGTGTTAAATACTCCATAATCATATGTTAAATTACTTAATTCAATAGTAACATTTGCTGCATTACCTATAGCAGCATTAATCTGATAATTCCAGCTAAATGGACCCATACTAGCAGGCGCATAATAATCACCATATTGTCCAGCTGTTCCATATGCATATAGGATTTCTCCTTCATCTGGATCCTCTGCAAATAGTCCTATCTCACATATATAGGTTGCCTCAGTAACTCCACTATTACTTATAGTTCCGCTTATTGTTGCTGTTTTTAATTCTGTGTTTGGTGTTATTTCCTGTATTCCTACATCAAATTTTGGCTTTATAAGAGCTGTAAGGGTTGCTGGGTTTCTTGTATCTAAATTTCCTGAACCAACCATCATTTTTGTAAAATGCAACTCTTGGCCAGCCTGCGCTTTAGCATATAATACTTGGCCTTTATTGGTTATAGACATATTATTAAATATTGCCATGTATTTCTTTACCTCCTTCACATTTAATAGTAGTTTTTTGTATTCCTCCAACTGTAATTCTTGAATATTCTTTCATATCAATTTTTTCTATAGGATCAAATGACATTTGTATAGTTGAAATTTGTTGACTATATACAACCATTGCAGAATGTACTTTAAAATCAATAGGTGTACGTCCTATATAATTAATTCTTACACCTTCAGGTTTAGGAACAATATAACCATGTTGAATTAAATCTTGCCGTATCTGATTTACATACCCTGTTATATATGCTGTTAAGCTCATATCTTGATTATCTTGTAATTGTAACCCTATATCATCAAATATATTGTTCCAAATCTCATATGCAGATTCTATTTTTCCATCCCACATATTCATGGCAACTTTAGCTTTAAGCACAAGTTTATACGTTTCATCATCTAAAACTGGATTATGTCCATTAAGTGGCTGAAATGTCAATGTCCTTTTTCTTCCTATGATTTGCCCTAGTATATCTAATTGTTTTCCTATTGCATTATCTAAATCAAAATCATTATCCATATTTTTAGTCATAATATAAGCATGGTCAATAATATTTAAACAACTACTCAACCATGCTATATATTTAGGTTTATCTCTATGCTGTGATGTTATATTATCTAAATATTTATCTATTGCCATAACATCACCTCTAACTTATATTAATAGTAATATTATCAATATTACCTCTACATACTTCTTTATAATTCATCTTTATATCTTCTGTTGATTGATTTTCTAAACTTTTACCTGCAGTAATAGCTGTTATAGAAAATGTTGGATTAGCTAAGCTTTCCATAGCTTGTAATGCAACTCCCCACAATGCTGATACTGTCAATTCTACTCCAATTTCTAATGAATTTAGATAAGTTTCTAATTTTTTCTTAATAGATTCTGTAGTAGCTGTTGTATATCCATTCAAGGTTTTTATATTTATCACTACAAATATATCATTGTATATTGGTCTAAAAAATCTTATAGGTGTTATTTGATCTTTAGAATCTAATATATTTACAACAACATCACCGTTTGTATAGCAACCAATGCCTTTATGTTTCCATATAGCTTTTGCTATCTCTTCATTTTCTCCACCTTCAGCTATTACAGTTATACTATGTGGTGGCAATCCTCTCTCATCAACCTCATTAGTATCATTTTCATAAACTTGTTTACGTATTACACCTTTTACTTGTGCTACTGCTCCACTAGTTCCTTCTAACATGGTGTTGCTTGCATTGGCAGTACTTTGTGATTGCCTTTGTCTTAATTTGCTATCATCTTCTAACTGAGATCCTATTGTTGAATTTTCTTTATTGTAAACACCATTCCAACCATAAGTAGGATTATAAATCCCTGTTATATCTCCTGAATTAGCAACTATAGGCCCAGGTATTTCACATACTGCTAAAACGTCAATTTGACCTTCATTAGGAATCGTAACTGTAGCCGGCAAATCCCATTTAATATTTCCATTATCTAATACAACACCATTTTTTATAGTTGTACCTGAAACTCCACTTATAGTAACTATACATTCACTGTAAGTAGCCGCTTTTCTCTTTATTCCATTAATCTTTACAATACTATCAAGTCCACGTCCTACAGCTTCATTAGGGGCTCTATTATTATAAACTTGTTGTGCTATTTGAAAAGCATCATATATTTTTTCACTTACAGTTGCAATCCATTGATAATCCTGACTATCATCTCCTAAATAAATATCTTGGCCAAAGATACTTTTTGCATCATCTATTAACTTATCTCTTATATCTGAATATGTTGGCATATGGAATCCAGTTTCATTAATATATGGAGAAAAATAAGACACATATATCAACTCCTTTCCTATAAAGTCAAACTAATTTCTATCTCACCATATTTAGTACTTACAGAACAGTTAAAACTATAGTTTCTATTCTCATAATTGCTATTAAATCTTGTTATAGATAATACATCTGGCGTATCAACTATTCTTTCTTTTATCAGACTATCAGCTATAGCTAAATTTTCATTAGTTCCACTTTGCCCTAATATTTTTTGAAATAATGGAAGACCTTCCTCTGTATTCTCCCACCATTCTCCTTTTAATAATTTAATTCTTGTTTTTATTGCTTGTGCAACCGCATAAGTGCCATAAGTCATATTTTGTTGCCCTTTTCCAAATTGATAATCATCATTGGAATCTAAAATTCTATATCTCAATTAATCACCTTCTATTGGAGTTATATCAATACCATTGATTTTTACTTTATTTGATATTAGATTAATTTCATTATTCTTCAACTCTATAATTGAATTTCCTGTTTCGTTTCTTAACTGGCATGAATCTGTTGAATAGTCTTTTATTACTCTAGGTTGTGACCATGTACCTAAAATTGCAAAGCCATCTGATAAATCATGTCTTCTCTTTTCAATTTGATTTTGTATACCACCATGCTGCCACCATCCATCTATACACATATCTCCAAAAACAACTAAACATTCATCACCTTGCTTTATAGGCATAGTTAAGCAATAACCTCCTGCTCTTGGAATTACTATTGGTACATCTAACAAAACTGGAATATCCATCCACTGTTTATTATAATCATATCCTGTAATTTCCTCTCTTAATGCTAATTGAACAGTTACAGTTTGTTCTTTTTCATCAAAACCTTGTATTATTCCTGGACAAGCAACTCTCAAATTATTTTTCCAACTATCACCCATGCATCTTTTTTGTTCATCTTCACTATTACTTATTTCTGCTATATTTCTCAAATAAAAATCCTCCTAACTTGATACTGAAGCGACTACACCACCTAATTGATCTATAGTTTCAAATTCTAAATACCAATCACTTCCCCTTGTATCTCCTTGATAAGTTATTTTTATAACTCTATAAATTCCATCTTTATCAAGACTTCTAAATAGCCCTTGTGAATCATCACTTTCAGAATCACTAACACTGCTACAATTAGGTATCTGTCCTTTATCTGCATCTATAAGACATTTAGGCCGTCCAAACTCTGGTGTTCCATAAAGTGCATGATATGCAACTTGATCTTTAGGCTCTTTTCCATCTCTTCCTCTTGCAGCATAACAATATCCATTACCTGCATATATAGCAATATGGTGACAATCATTGCCTTTACCCCAAAATACTAAATCTCCTGGTTGTGCTTCTGATTGAGATATAAACTTACCATCTTTAGCAACTTGATTATATTGTGGCCCTGTTATATCTACAATTGATAATCCAGCAACCTCATAACAATGTTTAACAAAAGAACTACAATCCCAATAGGTAATTCCTCCTACTGTTTGTCCTCTGTACTCTTGTGAATATTGCACATTAGGATCATCACATATCTGTTTTGCTTCTGCTATTATCTTATTTCTAATGCCTGAATCATTATCTTGTGATACTCCACCTACTGGCGAAACATTTGAGCCACTAATATCAATTTGTTTTGCTCTAACTAAGCTATTATCTACATGAATAAGTGAATTAAGCTTTATTTGTGGATTCAGTAAACACTTTCCTAATATTCCATAGTCAGATTGTTCTGGAGTCCCTATAAGTCCACTTTTAGGATTTAATTCAAATATTTCTCCTTCTGGCAAATCATCCATACTTATTAAATTTAATGTTCCATCATCCATATAAAACTGCATATCATGTCCTTTTGCAATCTGCCTTAAATAATCACTTGCTTTACCAAAGAAGACTTTTCCCCTAGGAAGTGCCTGACCTTGCAATTTATCAGAAATACTTCCAAGTTGAATAGGGTTTTCAGCTTTATTTGTCATATGATCTACAATACTTCTTTGTGTTTGTCCTCTCATAATAGAAAAATTAGCAATTTCAAAATTAATAGCTCGATCACTATCTAATGCTATAATTGTAAGCTTTGTTGTAGTCCCATCATCTCTACTATTAATACATTGAATAATATCTCCGTCAAAAATAAGACCGAATTGAGTTCCCTCATATCCAGCCTCTACTGTTACCCTTTTTCCATTCATCATTATTGAATTTTCTGTTTGAATATTTAAGTTATATATTTCAATAATTGATACATTAGGTTCCATTTGAATAGTCTTAACTATATTAAATACACACCTAAGTTGTGATACATCATAGGCATTATTATTTTCATCCGATACAGTTATTCTGTATCTTCTCCCAAATAATGCATCCCCTTCTTTTTCGCTACCTTTTATAACCTCATAGTTAGTTGCTTCAACAGTTATCATATCTGATTCACTATTTGCACTATCCCCAGAACTTCCTGTAAATTGTTCAAAATACTCTTGTGCTTTCTTTTGTCTTGTATCTAAGTGTGCAACTGCTGCATTTGGTCTTTCCCATTTAAAGCAAAATGCCTTAGTTAATTCATTTATATTATTATTACCACTCATAAAATCATCATGAGAAAGATATCCTTTTATATTATCATTCCATTGAAAAGATGCGCCAGTGTTTCCTAATTTACCAGATAATTCACCCCACAGAAAATTTAATTGATGTGTTAAGCTTGTTCCATATCTTTCAAGTTGTTTTCTTCTTTCGTAACTCCATTGACATAGACCGAAGCCTATACCATTTCCCTTTTCTATAGCATTTTCATTAAATCCGCTCTCTGCATATATGTTTCCCATAGTTGCAGCTATGCTTCTTTCTGGAAGCTCCTTTTCTTTTAAAAAGTTCCATACAGTTTGTTCTATACTCATTCTGTATCACCCCACAATAAAACAAAAGTACTTCCTAGATTCTTATCATTAGGTTTATCATTTTTTATATTGGGATTTATTTTAGCAATATAAGCTGAACCAATATTTAAATAACTATATTGTTCTAAAAGATTTAATCCACATACTAATGGAATTGAATTTATTAGTGGTTCTTTATTTGAATTCGATATATCCATGTTCCAACAATTTTGTTCTGTATTATATCTCAAGAAAAAGTAAAGCTTTATTTTCTTACCATCTATAGGAATAGTACTTGTGAATGTCTGATTAGGACTTGTTGTTAATGGTACTATATACATAAAACTCCTCCTTTATCCAAACAATTTAGACATAATACTTTCATCTGCTTTCTGAACCTTTTGGTCTCCCTCATTAGTTTCTTCTGATTTTTGAGGTCTTTCTGAAATCTTAACAGTAGTTACATTAACAACAAATATTTGTTTTAATGTAACGTTTGCCTTTAATCCATAAGCTGTTTTATTATCATCAGTTGCACTTATTGTTTCTATAAGCATATTAGTATATGTCCATAATCTAGTTATGACTTTAATAGGCATTCTTTGCTCTTGAAGTTTTCGTAGTACTTGATATGCATTAATTGATCTTGAATTCCCTTCAGTAAATTTGTTAAATGTCGTATCAGATATATCTTGCATTACATCACTCATACCTATCTCAAAACTTAATTTATTTGCTTCCATATAAGCATGATCTGATATATTAGCTCCACTTTGAATCGGATGTTCTGTAATAGTTAAATTACTTTCATGATTGATGTTAAAATAAGCATCAAAAATAAACTTACCTAAACTAGTGTCTAAGTAAGTTTTTATTATTTGTTCAGCCATCTAAAACACCCCCTGTAAGTTTCTGGTGCTTATTCCTGTTAGATTATTAGAAACCGCATTAGCTGTTGATTTACTATCACTACTGCCATAAACATTTATATTGTTATGATTGGTTACATTGTTATTACTATTAGAAGTTGTATTATTAGATGTACTTTTATTTGTAGTCACATAACTTGCAGTTGAATTGTTGTTTATATTATTATTGAATCCGCTTACTTTTTCCTTGGCACCTTGGATAAATTCCTTAGCTTTATCCAATTTCCCTTCAGACCATTCTTTCACTTTATCCCATGTTTCTTTAGCTTTATCTTTAATCTTCTCAAATGTTTCCTTTGCTTTTTTCCAATAGTTATCCCAAGGAACTAATGAAAGTCCTCCAGTTAAAATGGCCTTAATAACTGAAAGTATAGATTTAATTACTTTACCAGCATTTTCACTTTTACTTACTATCTTATCTATAAAACTACCTATTACAGATTTTCCACCTCTGAAATAAGTCATTATATCATCTATAAGACCTATAACTAAAAGAATAGGATTTAATATAAGCATTATTAATCCAACAATAATCTTCACAGCCTTTTTTACTGGCTCTGGTATCTTAGAAAAAATATCCCCTAACTTTGAAATAGCCTTTATAATGTTTGTAATAGGAATCAATATTTTAGTTATAACAGTAGCTATCTTACCTATTATCATAATTATTCTTAGTAATACACCAATTATTGTTCCTATAACTTTCGCTATTTTAGGAAGATTTTGAACTAACCAATCATTCATTCCATGAGCTTTACCTCTTATTTCATCAAGTGGCCCAGCTATATATTTAAGAACATAACTTCCAATAAGCTTAAAGAACTGCCCTATCATCTGCTTTGTTCTTTTAAATTCAAGTCCTAATCCTTGCACTACTTTAATATTTTTATTAAAATCTGCTGGTAATTTCATGTTTTTTAAATCACTAGTTAATTCTTTAAATTGTTTTAAAAGTGTAGGACTTAACCACAAATCTTCCATACTTGCATCAAGTGTATCTAATGCTGTACCTACTTCTCTAGCATTTTCTTTTGTAGTCCATAACTGCCTGCTTAATTTTTCAAACCGAATATCATCATTGGCTAATTCCTTTAAAGATGAAACTAATTTCTTTATTGCTGACATAGTTGCTACAGTTGCACCAATTATCAACATTAGTGATCCCGCACCTGTACTGGCAAAAGCTTTAATTGCACTTCCACCTTTACCCAATAACTCTCCAGCAGTCTTACTAACATCAGTTAAGCCTTTACTTGCATTAGATGCAAAATCAAGAATATTTTTCTTTGCTCCTTTAATATCCAACTTATCTAAAAGATTATCAGGAACTTTTATAGGATCTTTAGCATTTTCAGAACTAGAGTCTTTAAATTTATTTATATCTTTAACTTTATTTTTACTTTTAGGAGTTTTAGCAATATCTTCTTTGGGCTTAATTTCAGTCATTTCTTTATAAATCTTTTTGGCTAAAGAAATATCTTTTATCAAACATTTAAATGGTCCATTTAGAGCAACAGCCTTTACTAGAGTTGATGATGATGCAAATAAATTAAAAAGGTCTTTCAAAGAACCAGATGTCTCTGAAAAACCTTTATTGCTATCATCATTAAATTTTTTAACACTCTCATCTGCTTGTGCCAGTGATTCTTTGGCACTTTTTAAGGAGCTTTCATCAACATTGAATCCAATTCCAACTAAATATTGTTTTATTAAATCAAGTGACATTCATTATATCCTCCTTTCTGCAGCTTGTTGTGCCCTTCTCTCATTTTCATGCATAACCTTCATCATTTCATGAATATCGAGAAGATCATCTAAACTATATGTTCCATCCCATAATTCATGTTGTTTCCATAATCCTGCTTGAACTGGTGCAAATAGAAATGCATCTATATTTACATACTCTGCGGGGATAAATTCAAGTTCTTCATTACTGAACTGAAGTTCATCCCTAAGAAAAAACCCTGCACATTAAATATTAATGATTGAATAGTTAAATTCATAACTAACCCTATATCATATGCAATATCATTAATTCCCCATTCACCATTTTTTTGTATTACTGGTTGTGCTCCAGCTGCTAATAATTCATCAACAGATTTTAGACAATTATCTTGAATATATCTAAATTCCTCCTCTGGTAAATCAAATATTGGCTTTAATGCTTCAGATAAATTCAAACTCTTAAAATCAAAATTATCATTATCTAAGTTATCTATATCTATGTTTTCCAATATTGGGGGTAATAATTTCATTAATTTAAACAACATATATGATCCTGTTCTTGCATCCATCTTTTTTAATATAAATGTTCTTCCATTAACTTCTATAGATTTAGTATTTTCTACTGCTATACTCATATTTCTGTTCCTCCTAGCTCTCTGTTATTTCTGCTGCCATTAGATTCCAAGTTACTTGTTGTCCTTGAGCCTGATATCCTCTATCTGCTATCTTCTGTGGTGAAACTCCAGTACATACTGTTGAATCATTCAAATTTTTAGAATTAATTGTAATATTAGCTGAAGCCCATTCTGATGCATTTCCTTGTTTAACATAGTTATACCATTTCAGCATAAATTTATTAAAATCAGATACTTGCTGTACTGTTATTGCAATAGTACCATTTTTACCAGCTATTTTAGATATCATTACAGCACCATCCGCCGCAACATCATGAGCTGTATCATCATTTGCCTTTGCAATAGATATTGAGCCAAGACCTGCTCCTACTGTTGATGCAGCTCCAACACTAGGATGAGAAAACGAAACAGTAACATCCTCAAAACTATAAGTTTTATATGACATATATTATCCTCCTTATCTGTTAACATAAAGCTTAATAGATACATTTTCTATTGCTCCAGCACATTTAATTAATATGTAAACTGGAGGTGCTTTTCTTGCTTCTCTATCAGCTTGACTTTGACTATCTACACTATCCGATAATATTACATATCCCCTTGATAATGTATCACCTTTTTCTATGGTCAAAATACTTTCTGTATTCCAAACCCCTGGTGCAATAAATCCAATTTCTCTTGCTTTTTCTAAAGGTTCAGTTATAGCATTTAGTAAACTATCCATTCCTGCATCTGTCTGCGGTATCTTTGCACTTCTAGCAAGTGCACTTACAACTGATGTTTGAATATTATTGGTAAGCATATCTAAGTTAAGTACTTCATCAAAATGTGTTCCGTCTGCTGATACTCCCATTTCAAATAAATCATAAACAGAACCTCTATTTAGATAAACATTTCCATTTAAATTTTTGATTGCTGTTACTTGTGTTGATGTTAATGGTTCTGTCTCTACTCCTGATACTGTCTTATAAGCTAAAGTAAAAGCACTTCCACTTGTACTTGTATTTCTTCCCATAGCAACTCCCATTATTCCTACAGCTGCATAATCTGTCTTAGTAGAATATTGTCCTAATGCCCTATGAACTCCATTTTTCTTTAAAGTTTCAAATATATTTCCTGATGTTGCTGTTGGAACATCACTGTCACTTGTATCATAAAATAGATAACTTTCTGGACTAGTAGAATCTATATATTTTGCTAGTTCAACAATATCAGATTTTTCTATTCCACATACATATACTGCATACCATTCTGAATTAGCTTCCCTACAAGCAGTTACTGCTTGAACTACTGTTTCATTCTCTTCATCTTGTCTGCCTATAGCAACTTTTATTGGTCTTGGAGATTGTGAAAAATATTTTTGTGCCGCTAAATATTCTGGTTCATTTCCTTTCCATCCATCAGCTGTTAAATCTGCCATTTTAGAATATGTTTTTACTCTGTCATCAGTACTTATTACTTTTGACTTTCCTACAATTATTCCTAAATTAAAACTAGTTCTTACTGCACTTGCAGGACCTACACTTACACTAACATCAACAACATCATTTAATGGTAAAGTTGACATTGTATCATCTCCTATCTATTATGTTTTAATATAATATCAGCACTTTTAATATAAGGAACCTCACTTTCACGTGTAACTCCTTCATTAAATGTTGCTGAAAAATCTGTTCTTTCCCACCATTGGCCATTATAATATTCTGGCAACCTTGTAGGCATTGAAACATCTGTAATAAGAAATAAATTCTTTTCTTTAAACTTCTTCATATAATCAAAATCAAATATCAAATGTCTTATAATATCTGCATTGTCATATGAATTAGGACCATATAAAGTCCAATTGATTTTATGAACTCTTGTATATCCAACTTTCTTTTTTGCATAAGGCGCATCATTCTTTACTGGATCATAACAAATATTTAATTGTCTGGTCATAGCATCATCACTTGGTGTAATTCTTAAGAAACAAATATCATCATTTATTTTCCATCCGGGAGCTCCACCTGTTGGCCATGCAATTCTTACCTTACTTTGATTTTCTTTTTTACTTAAATCAATTCCAAGCATTTCACATGTTATTTCTGCAAAAAAATCTTCAATTTCTGTTAGTTTTAATACTTGATCTGCCATTAATTGCTCACCAGCCTCATACCTATAGCTGAATAGTAACCATATTGGCTATAGTCATTTACTTGATATAATTTATATCTTTCACCTTGCCACTCAATTTGGTCGGAAGTACCTTCAAATTCATTCTCTGATTCTTCATCTTGAATAGCATGAGTAGTATAAAGCTTCCTAATTGTATGAATTGTAATTTCTCCACCAACTCTATCGCCTTCTGGAATCATTTCGATTTCTTTAGGTTTAGATGGTGTAATAACTCCTATCATGCTAATCTCTTTTTCACCTTCTATAAATCTGCCTTTTACCCATTCACCAGACTTTCTAAAAACTTTAAATGTCTGTGCAAATCTAGAGTCTAACACTGCATGTGCAACATTAATCAAAATTACTCACCATCCTTTATTACATAGGTAATAGCTTTTCTTAATTCTCCAGTATCGATAAGTGGTCTGTCAGAGCCTTTCTTTTTGGCTGTTTCTTCACTGTTAGCAGCCCAATTATTAGCTGGATTAGTAAACCAATCTCTAGCAATGTTTTGACCTTGCATGCCTACCTTTTCTAGTCCAGGACTTATATTTTTACCATCTAATGCATCATTAGCAACATCTTTCATTAATGCAGCCATTTGCTCTTTTCCATCTTCCATAGCTGGTTCAAGAATGGGCCTAGGAGGAATGTTCCATAGCGGAGATCCATTTTCATGTACATATAACTCATGAGCTTCACTGTATGGCATATCATTATTGATGTTGTGTTGCATAGCATTTATCATAGATGTTTCTCTCGCCCCATTGGTATGGATATACATTAATTCAGCATTTGTAACATTGCTATCTGGATGCTCTGTACTATCCGGCACACCTATACATACAGTTTTCTTTGCTAAATCATTTAAAGATTTCAATATATCATCTGTTAAGTCTTTATCTATTGCTACATTACAAAATCCATTAAGCACATTAACACCTCCTAGTACACATACATTCCGCCTTTACTAACTAATTTACCTATAGTAGATAATTGCTGACCATAAGTGGTTAATTGCCACCCAGCCCATCCATTAACACTATTTGCGATTAAAGAATAATCTGTACTCACAGATACACTTCCAACACTAACGGATGTATCTAGCCCTTTAGCTTTTCCAGCTTCTAATACTCCAGCTGCTCCACTTTCAGGATCTGCAACACTTTGTAAATATAAAGTACAAAAATGTGCAATAAAAAAACACATTGCTACTTTCCAGTAGTTGTGCCATCTGCTTTGTTTTATACTTGTATTGGCTAAATCCAAATACATTTGTGCTACTATTTGTGGAACATTATAATCAGTTGTTTCCGGATTTAATCCGAATTGCGGATATACTTCGTAAAAATCATCTAATGTAAATGGTGGATTAGTGCCAGTCTTTATATTGCTGGCACTTCCTATAATTCCATACATAAAAAATCACCTACTTTTCTAAATTAGTAGGTGTTAGATCTTCGTCATTTTCAGCTTTCTTTTTATCTTTCTTAGTGGATATAACTAAAATAGTCTTATCTTTTTGGGCTAATTTAAATAAATCAGTTTTAGCAACCCAATCTGGTACGTCTTTAGTTTCTCCAGCTTTTATTGTGATTTCTTCATCATCACCTTTAAATAAAAATGTTCTATCACTTCTTATTCTCATGATATTAACCTCCTAAATTCCATCAGTATAGTTTACGCATTGGTAATATAAGAACTTAACTTGACCTATATTAGCCATATACGCTGTCATATATGCTATATTTTCAACACTTGGTTGAGTCATTGCTCTCATAAGTGGTTGCAATATGTCAATTAGTACTTTGCTTTCATCATTTACGTAGCAAACCATTCTATCAGTCTTTCCAGTACCAGCACCCACACACCATCTTGAAGGCTCTATTGCTAAATCAACACCTTGGTTCTTAGCAATATTGTTTTCAAGTAAATAAGTTAAAATAGATACATTGCCTGCCTCACTTACTTTTTGTGAAACAATGTAAGCATAGTTTTGTGGACTAATTAATATATGATTTGGAATACCACTATTATCATATTCTGAATGAGTCCATGCATCAGTTATAGCAGTATTAACATCATTCAATATTTCGTCTGGGGTCTTGTCTTTCCATGTAGCTTTACCACTTGCACCATTTTTTGCTGTTGTGGTTACCACATTAGGATCATTTACTAATCCATAAACTTTTTCTTCTTCTACCCCTTTATAAACCATTAAATCGATTGATTTGTTATAATTTAACCTAATACCATTATCTAAAATAGCATCTAAAGATCTTCCTATACCTTGCATCCTTTGTTGATCTACGAATGGTATTTTAAGTGCATTAGACCATAAAAATGTTCTATACAAATCCTTGCTAGTATTAGCTTGAATTACTGGAATATTATTCGATTGACCTCTAATAAGTCCGTTTCCATTACCTCCAGTAGTCGCATAGTCAACGAATAAGTTTGATGTAGTTTCAGCCCATCCGCCACCGGTCTTTACCGGTATATCTCTCGCAAATGTTACACTTGATAATGGTTCATTTAATTTTGTATCTCTTTTTTCAAGTTCTCCATTTAAATATGCCATACCATTTCCTATAGATGCACTATCCATAGCCATCATAGCATTGGGAGTAAATCCTGGTAATGGATGAACTACATTATTTCCAATTAAACTCATCTTCTATTCCTCCTATATTGTTCTAGTAAGTACTGTAACTTCAGCTACATTATTACTATCTTTTTTACCAGTAGTCCATTTAAGATTTGGAATTTCTACTGTGTTTTCTCCATCTGCTACAGCTTCAAATTGTCCTATAACCCCTTTTGTAACTGATACATTTTCTTTAATTCTTATATATACTTTTCCTCCTGCTGTTGGAGTACCATTATTACAAAGTACCATAATAGAACCTCTGTTAAGAACGTCACATACCTCGTTTGGCAGATATTCTCCACTAGCTGAATAGTAATCAGTAGCTTGTTTGATTTCTCTTACTGCAATACCTATAAATTTATCTGCTGTACTATTAGCAGCAAATCTGCTATAAGTATTATCAGCATTTAATACAACTGGCTCTCCGAATGCTATTGGTAATTCTGTTTCCTTTCCTGATGAAACATCACTCTTAATAACTTTTGGAGTAATTATTGCATCAACTGATCTTGATACTGTTCCTGGATAACCTAGATTTAATTCAATTCCTATTGCTTTACCTGGCATATTATTTTACCTCCTTGTAATGTGGATTTTGTTTTTTATATCCATCTTCGATAGCTTTCATTTTTGCTTCTGCTGCATCTGTTGCTTTTTGCATTTGTACTGCAGCACTTTTTTGAGCTTGCATAATTGCAGCATATGAATTTTTATTTCGCGATTTCTTCGTTACTGATTTAAATTGTGCCATAACAGAATCACAAGCTTTTTGTTTTGCTTTCTTATCTGGAATAGCTGCAATTATTGGTCTTACTGCTTTTAATGCCATAAGCATAGCAGCACTATCAGCATTTGGTATAGGATTAGTAGGTAATTCTTCTTGACTTTGTACTACTCCATCCGGAATATCTTTATCTGACATTTGTTCTGCTGGAACAGTGACAGACTCTTCCTCATCACCTGCAGTTGTTTCCTTACCTTTTTCTAGTGTATTAATTAATTCATCAATAGCACTTTCTGGCTCTTCATCTTCTGCCTTTGGAGTCGCTCCATTACTTAATAGAGCAATTAGCTTATCCATTTTTGCATTTAGTGCGGCTAATTCTGAATTACCACCTTCATCATTTGCTGGTGTTTGTTCTTGTGGTGTTGGATCTTCATCACACCCCTCTGATATTTCATTTAGCGCATCTGCAACCTCTTCCGGTTCTGCATCTGCTAGGTAATGTTTTAATCCTATAGCTTGTAAAATACTTTTTGTTACTTTTTTCTTAGCCATCTTCTTTTTTTCTCCCTTCTCTTTTTGAATTTTAGAATCTTTTATAGCAACACGGTCACCTGCTCTGCCAGCTTCAACAACTGCAACATGATTACCGCATATACCAATTTGACTATATGTGCCATCTCCATTGTCTTTGTATTGGCACTCATAACCACAACTTACCTCTCGTTTACCTTGATTTATTTCATCAATTAAAACTGAATCATAGATTATCAAGTCACCTACAAGTAAATCTGGCTCTTTAGAATCTTGCCGTATATTTTGAGTTGTACCCTTTAAAAACATATTTACATTTTGAGGTGTTAATAAGTCTGGAGGATGTTCATCTGTTACTGGTTTACCTTCAAATGAGGCTATAGCAGACTTACTGAATACTTCCTCTGGACTCCTATACACTTTTACAATTTCATCATCTCCAACACCTAATTCGCTTGCTAAATAGTCATACCATCCAGTACGCGCAATCGGTACATTGTGACAAATTAAAAAGTTCTCTGGTGTCCTTGTCATGTTAGGACTAAATCTTGATCCATAATAAGCTTTCATATTCTTTCCTCACCCCCTTTCAAATCTCCAAGTGCTTGGAATTTTTAGCATAATAAAAAGCCTTAGATATTTCTAAGACTCATCTTCCTTTGACTGCTCTTCTATTTTATATACGCCAACTACAGATTCACGCTTTACTACAATGTCTCCAATATTTATAAAATCCATATTTGAATTTAACATTTGATTTATTTCTGCTATTGTATTCCAAGTATAGGTACCAAAATCATCTTTACATTCAGTTTCAACTATAACTCTTATTCTTTCGTGAATATTATTATCTGTATCTATAATTATTTCTTTTGCCCTTTCTTTTATAGTACATCTAGCTCCAATTAATGGGCTTATGTCTGCTGCCATTAATTGATCTTTAATTTTTTTACGTTCTTCATCAGTTAATTTATCAGTAATAATTATAACTTCAGTATCCTTATTTAGCATTAAATTTCCTCCCTTTATGCTGCTATTTCTTCAAACTTCTTTCTTGTCATACTTTGTATAGATCCATTGTAATATACTTTGCATGGCCATTTAACAAAATCTAAGCTTACAACAGGCTCTGGATAACATCTACAATTAGGACATTCTCCAGCATGATAATAACCTAATGATGATTTTATCCCTAAAATCTTTTCTGGACTCGGTGGATTATCCCAGCATATTAAAACGCCTTCCATATGTGAATGTGAGCTTCTTACTCGTTGGTCCTCAGATGTTCTCCATATATACCAACGTACACCTAAATTTTCACATCTTGCTTTTGCTAACTCAGTGCTGGCCTTACTTACTTCAGTCCTTGCTATTAAATTTGCTTTCTTTTCAGATACATATTCAAATTCTTTCTGCAAGTCTTGTGCTATGTCTGAAGCTCTTCTACCACTATAGCTTTGTTTTGCTGCATAGTCAGTCATTTCCTTGGCTACATCTAATGGCATACTCTTTATTAATTCAGCATTCTTTTGTATCTGCTCATTTACTGCGCTACCTATAGGTCCACTTAATTCATTTTTTAATGCTTCATAAATAGTTCTACCTCTAGAATTTGCTTTGGCTGCTTCTCTCCACGTCTTACCTGCATCAGAAAAGATACTTGTTATCATCTTCTTTGAACAGCTTTCAGCATACTTTTTAAACTCAGTACTTTCAGTAAATTTCTTAAGAGCTCTTGTGATTTCATCCGCAGTTCTCAGTCCTCTAATAACTTTATTCATCCGCTTAACTATTTGTCTAAGTGACCTCTTATAAGTAACCTCAATTCGCCTTTGTGGTTGCCATAGGTCTTTTGCTGTATTCTTTCTTGGTACCATGCAATCACTCCCTATAATTACAAGAATAAATGTTTATTCTATTTATCAAACAAATCACTGTCACCTGATGGCATATTAAAATTTAAAGATGTTTCTTCTTCCTGTGGCATATCTCCAAATGAATCAGTATCATCATCCGCATTGTCTATATCTTCATCAGTTATATTAGTGAACATACCTGTTGTTTCAGACATTTCCTTAAGTTCCTTTAGAGCTATTTTCTGACTTATAAGGCCAGCATTAAATACATTTATTATTGTATTTGATTTCTTATCTATAATATCAGCTAATTCGCTTTCACTTGGTGCCCCTATAGGATTAAAGTCATAGTCTAAATCATCTGGAACAGCTCCAAACTCACTTATAAACATTATAGGCAATAACTTATCCAATACTGGTTCTAGTTGTGCTGTTTGTTTTTGCTCTACAGTTTCATAATAATTTTTACTATCACTTTCACCAGTAGCATTAAATCCAGCTGGAGAACGTCCAAACAATTTAGTAACAGGTATTTCAGCAGCACCAGCAACATCTAACATAAATGATTCGTATATATCATTAAGACCACTAAAGGTATATTGTTTAGTGTCAAAATCATCATCTTTATTTAATATATATATTCCCATATTAGACATAAGCCACTCTTGAGCCTGTACAGTATTGTATAAATCCTTTTGTGATTGTTCATCACCTAATGCTAATATTTCTCCTAAATCAGCCATTTTAAGAACTCTTAAATTTGCTAAGAAAATAAGCTGTGCTATATTCCAGCTTGTATTATCTCTTTTCTTAAGCTCATCAAAGATTATTTCAACTTCACTAGCTCCCCAGCCTACCTCTGTACACTTTTCTATATATGGAAGTTCTCTGCCTGTAAATCTTAATATTCTACTGTGGTGTACTCTTACTGTAAAGTTATCTGTGTTCCACTCATAATATTTAGGCAATCCAAAATCTGGACTTGATACATCTTCTATTAATGTTTCTCCTGGTGTTATTCCAGACCATCTGTCACCAACTATTAATCCTTTAAATGAACCTGGCATTATCATGTCATAATCTAATGGCTGGTCTAAAATATCCTCATGGCCATCTATTATTATTACTGCGGCAGCTCCACCATAAAGTCGGCCCCACTTTAAACCTTGTAAAATATCTCTTTGTATTCTTGTGGTCCTTTGAAGCTTATCAAATCTTTTAATCTGATCCGGTTCTAATTGTGTAGTAATATTAATCCAATTCTTAACCATATCTTCTGGTATAGCATCTATAATTTTTCTAACAATCCAGTGTGATCTATAAAGACTATTCATAAGCTGAAAGTTTTGTGTAAGTCTTGTCATTGGATAGTCGGTACCTTCTAAAAGATTCGGAGTGCCAGCTCCAAGCCTTGCTAATACATTTTGAAATGCATCCATTGATACAGTTCTACTATCGGCTATAGGCTTTGGCTTGTTGTCTTTACTGTAATTCCTACGATTTTTTCTACTTCCCACTTATTTGCCTCCTTTCTACATCACTAATCGTCTTGGTCTAATTATTGTTTTTACAAAGTATCTTATTGCATCCATTGCATGGTCTTTTTCTTTTACTGGTTCTTCAACACCTCTTAACGCTGATTTTTCATTCCAAACATATCCCGCAACCTCTTCCAAGAAATTAGGGCAGTTCTTTTTATGAACTTTTAGCTTTCTTGTTGCCATTAATGTAGATACCATTCTTATACCTTCAAGTACTTCATTGTCTGCATCCTTAACCCTTATTCCTTTTGCTCTTATAGATACTTTTAGCGCCTCAGCTGATGGATCTACTATAACAGCTCTTGGATGAACACCACCTATAAACTTAACCAAATCACCTGCAAGTACCGAAGTTTCCTTTTGGCCATCTTTCTTATTATTATGATAATATTCATTTACTACCCATATATTAGTACCATCATCCCATATATCTAAAAACACAGTAGGATTCGTCATTCCAAAGTCTATAGCAATGTATCTTTGTGCTATGTTTTTCAATCCTGGCGGCAAATCTTCATCATTAAATGTGTTTAATTCCTTATCCCACATATCATATATAGCACCATCAGCTATTACCCATTTCCCCTCTATCATTCTTAGATACCAAAATCCGGTATAGGCATTCCTTACGAATTGCTTATATTCTTCATCAAGACTAGGATTATCATCCAATTCAAAATGATAATCCTTAACCATACCACTCTTGACCTTTTCTTTATCTGTAATAAATTCTTTGTATAAATAGTGATATGGACTATCTGGATTAGTAGTTCCATATAATTTAGCACCTTTTACAGAAAGTCTGTTAAGTAGCTGTTTAAAAAACTTTTCAGGCATCAATGATAATTCATCACAATAAGCACCTGCTAGAGTTTTACCTCTTAAGTATTTTTCTGACCCTTCATCTTTTGCACCAATCACTTTAATATCTCTATCAAATATCCTCAAATCTCCAGATTGCTTATTATATGAATAATCATCTTCATCTAAAGTATCAAACATATCTCTAAGCACATTGTCATATATGGTATCTTTAGAAACTCCAGTTATCACTAATAACCCTTTAGGACCTTCAGTAATGTATTTAAACCATTTAAGCATCATCGCTATAGTTTTACCACTTCTTACACTGCCTTCAAGAATATTTATCCTGGCATCATCTTTTATTGGAGTATTTATAAAGCTCCATGCTTTTAATCCAAATTGTTCAAAATCCATTATTCAATCACCGGCCCTTTGTTAAATGCTTCTATTAATTTATCCATATTACCATGTGACTTATTATTTTTTATTCCAATAATCTTATTTAATTCAGCCTTCATTCTCTTAACTTTAAGCATTTGTTCTCCAGATACAGTAATTTCATATTGTTTAATAAGTGATCTTAACTCTCCCATTGCTCTTGATTGAGCTTTCAAGAATGATGCTTGTTTATCCCAAGCAAACTGAATATTATATCTTTCTGATGATGATGTATCTCCATTAGTTTCACCAGCAAGCTCTTTTGTGATATCATCTTTAGATTCAACTAACATTATGTTTTGAGCTCTTACTATAGCCGCATATTGAATCTGAATATTTTGCCATAATATTTTTGATGGATCCTCATCCATGTCCTTAATTATTTCCAGAGTTTCTGTAGGCAAATGTTTAGCAAAAAATCCATGAGTTTCAGCATTTTTATTTCGCAATGGTGAACTTGGTTTATGACCAACTGAGTTTTTATTCCCAGGCTGTCCGCCTCTTTTATTAGTAACGTTACTTTTTCTTTTTGGTAACGTTACTTTTAATTCCTGCTCCC
>OBXU01000229.1_pt1 | contig 21192 bp, 16 predicted proteins | sample 1476671 | NCBI WGS metagenome assembly OBXU01 (sample SAMEA2580182, study PRJEB22360) | human gut metagenome | biome: human gut; feature: human-associated habitat; material: faeces | place: Denmark | collected 2008/2010
TCAAGCAGATACCCCCTCGGCCCCCTTCCCGCCCAGCCCCAGCCACAACGGCTTGCCCGCACGCTTGGCCTTGATATCCCACAACGCGGAGAGCACCGCGCCGATGGCCATATGCTCCACGCCCTTTTCAGGGCCAAGCCAACGCAGCTGGGAATCATGCACGAACAGGTCCCATGCAATGCGCATGTTGTCGAGCAGTTCCTCGGTGTTGCGCCCAATCAGCACCTGCGACATCGATTCGATGGCCTTGCAAACCACGTCGTTGCCACGGCCGATGGTGAACACGAATCCCACACCCGTGATGCCGTCGTCGGCGCTGGTGGAAATCTCCACATACGCAGAGGAATAATCCGGATCGGGGTTCATTGCATCCGAGCCGGAAAGCGTCGTTGAAGTGGGGAATCGGAAGTCATACGTCTTGACTTTGGTGATGGTACTCATGTGTTCGGGCTCCTTCGCCTGGTGTGAACCAACGGCTATATCGTACGTCCGAATAAAGAAATTTGCAAACCTATTTGCGAAAATTTTTATTCAAGGCCGGACAAAGGGCAAGAAAACACGGAATTGTTACGGCACAATGCGTCATAATGGTGGGAACATCGACGAAATCGTCTCAGTAATTGAACGGCGAATATCCAAGAGGGAAGCACCGATGGTTAACGATACATCCACCCACAAGCTCAAGGTCGGCGAGCTCGCAAAAATCGCCGGCGTATCCGCATCCACTGTTTCCAAAGTCATCAATGGCAGGCCAGGCATTTCCGACGAGACGCGGAGACAAGTCGAGCAAATCCTCAAAGATCACGGTTACTCAAGGCCTCTGGTCAACACCAAACTCTCCCCCACCATAGAGCTCGTCGTCGAATACATTGAGCACAACGGCACGATGGAACTCATCAAATACGCCTCATACTGGGCGCAGCAGGCGGGCCTCGCCATCACGATCACCCAGACCAACCATGGCGATGCCACGGAAGACTGTTTCCGCGGCATCATCGATAGAAATCCCCAAGGTGTGATTATGCAGCAGATGGGCGGTCTGACCACTCAAGCGAAGTCTTTGTTGAAATCGCGCAGTATTCCCGTGGTCATCATCGACCCAATCGATACCGTCGATTCGGATGTGATGAGCGTGTCCATCGATAACTGGACCGCAGGATACCAGGCCGGCAAACACCTGCTGTCGCTCGGCCATCGACGCATCGCCGTTATCCGGGGGCCGGCGAACCTACAGACCAGCATCGCGCGCTATAGCGGATTCACCGCCGCTCTGCAACAGGCCGGGGTGGATCTGCCGGAGTCCTATATCGAACAGGGCGACTACTTCCCCGCCGAAACAAGCTATGAAGCAGCCTGCCGGCTGCTGGAACTCACCGACCGACCCACCGCGATTTTTTGCTGCAACGACTTATCTGCAGTAAGTACGTATCGTGCCGCACGAGAGCATAAGATCGCGTTGCCAAAGCAATTGTCCGTCATGGGGTTCGACGACATTTTCCCCGCCGGCCAACTCATGCCCTCCCTGACCAGCGTGCATCAGCCGTTCAGCGAAATAGCCCAACGCGCCGTGCAGATGATCATCGACAGCCGCAAGGGCAATCAGGGTGATATGCACGTCATCCTCCCCACCAGTGTCGTCACCCGGGAAAGTACCGTACCGCCTCAGTCATCGGCCCGATAATCGGCCAGATTCAAGCTGGCGGCCACCCGATTGGACGCGAACGCACCCACCGAAACCAGCGCATAGCACAGCACAAGCCCGCCGAAGAAGCTGGCCAGCGTGGCCGGTTCGGTCATCGAAGCGGCGAACAGAGGGGCCATAAGCAGCATGGAACAGCCGCCGGCCACGATCACCACGATGTTGAGCGGGGTGAGTACCTCGATGAATCGCGCACGGTTCAAGGTCTTGACATCAGTGCCCTCCAACACCAGCATGCGATATTCGCCGGCCTGATCGTACACGCTGCCGGCCTGCATCACACCGGAGCTGACCGCGGCAAGCACAGCGGCGAACACTAGCGTCAGGATACCGCCGGTGCCGATGTCGCGAATGAACACGGTGGACGGGTCGTTGGCGTCACCGACCACGGCGGCCGAGCCAAAGAATCCGCAGATCGAGGTGATGCCGGCGATGAACACGGCCAGTGCAATGCCGGACACATTGCGCCAGGCGCGCTTCGGATTGTCGAGAATACGGCGCATGGCAATCATCGTGGCCGCATCCTTGGGGCGCTTGGCCTTGGCCTTGGCGCGAGCGGTGACCACCCACGTGCCGATAAGATTCACCAGTGCGAAGCACAGCAGCATGAAACCGATGATCACGGCGTACATCACCGCCTGGCCGGCCTGAAGCAGCATGGCCGGGTTCTTGAAGACGATCACAGCCGCCACCATGACCACCACGAACAGCACCATACGGGTGCCCGAGGGCAGTGCGGTGGCGGTGCGCGAGGTGACGCCCAATGGGGTGATCGCCACACGACGCAACGTGACCAGCGACGAAATCAGCGCCAAGATGGCCACGCCGGCCAAGGTGATCACCAGAGCCAACGGTCCCACCCACAGCTGTTCGAAGGTGAACCGCTGCTCCTGGAAGGGAATCAGCATGACTGCCGGCATCAGGGCGCAATAGCCGGCAATGCCGATAAGCGCGCCGATCAGCGCCTGTCCGGCGGCGTCAAGCGCGGTGAGACGCACCACCTGACCGGTGGTCGCGCCGGCCAGGCGCAGGGCGGCGAGACGGGCGTCGCGGCGGGATGCGGCCAGTCGTGCGGCGGAACCGGCGAGCGCCACGAACGGCACGACGAGCAGCATGCAGGCGAACACCGCCAACACCACGTAGGCGGTGGAGAATTGGGCCAAGTTCGTCGGGTCGCTGATCTGCCGTTTCCACGCGGCCACCGTGTCGGGCCGGCAGGCGCCGAGGTCGAACGCGCAGGCGACGGTATGGTCGGCCGAAGCACGCCAGATGAAACCATGTACACCGCCGAGCACGGTGAGGAAGATGGTGGTGGCTGCGGCGAAGGCGATGATTGCCAGCATCGAGGTGTGGCCGGCGCTGCCGCGCGAGCCGGGGCGGTGAAACAGCCGCCAGAGGGCGAACGTGCTCATCGCGCGCCTCCTGCGGTGGTTTCGCTCCCGCCAGCGGGGGCGAAGTTGTGGTTGGCGCCTGTCTGGTGCAGACGGCCGTCCTGCATCATTACGGTACGGCCGCAGAACGAAGCAACGTTGGGATCATGAGTAACGACGACCACAGCGGAACCGTTGTCCCGCGCGGCGGCCATGAGAATGCCCATGACCTCGCGGCCGGTGGCTTGGTCAAGTGCGCCGGTCGGCTCGTCGGCGAAGACCACGGCAGGTTTGACGGCAAGGGCGCGGGCGATGGCGATGCGCTGCATCTGGCCGCCGCTCATTTCCCCCGGTCGGTGCATGGCGAGTGCACGCAAACCCATACGTTCCAGCCACAGAATCGCCGTGTCCGTGGCGGTGCGGTAGGGCACGCCGTCGAGCATCATTGGCAGGGCGATGTTTTCGACGGCCGGAAGTTCGGGCAGCAGTTGGCCGGATTGGAAGACGAATCCGAAGACATTACGACGCAGTTTGGTGCGGTCGGCGTCGCTCATATGGCTCAGGTCAGTGCCACGGAAGACGACCGTGCCGGCAGTCGGCTTGATAATGCCGGCCAACGCGTGAAGCAAAGTGGATTTGCCGGAGCCGGACGGGCCCATCACGGCTACTGTCTCACCCTCCCGGAGCGTGAAGTTCACGTGGTTCAGGGCGAGCGTGTGCATGGTCGGCATGGCGAAGCCGGGCTGGGCTGGCTGGGATGGCTGGCCGGCCTGAATGGCACCCGGTCCGGCCGCAGCGGGATTCGCCGACGCATAACCGGCTCCCGTGCCGGCTGGCATCACGCCGGTGACGCCGTGCCCTGCCTGTGCGCGGGCCATGCTGGCGGTGTAGTCCATGACCAGGTCGTGCGCCTCGATGACCGGGGCCCACTGCTGGGTGTGCGATGCCGGCTGCTGGAACTGTTGGGGTTGCTGAGACTGCTGAGGCTGAGCCGCCGGTCCCGACGCCGGCTGAGGCTGCTGCAATTGCGATGCTGCTGTGTTCATACTCCCGAGCGTACGGAGCGAACGCCCAGCCGACCATCGGGCTGCGGTATGAACCTTTCTGGATCACCGGCCCGCTCCTCATCCGCAAGGATTAGAGAGATACGCAGTCGACGCGACAATCCATATATCAGATGTTCATTGCTCGAGAAGACGAGGAACAGTGGAAGACCGGTTCGGAAGCTGGAACCACATAGGCCGGTTCGGCTGGATATGCGAATCGCACGCACGGTATGTTCAGGGAACCAGCGCGCTGCGCGCCTGTACATCGAACAGACCAAACAAAGGAGCCCACATGGCCATCGCAATCGACATCCCGCACACACCAATCGTGTCCGTACAAAAGTCGTACAACAGGAGTATGACTACAGAGAATAACAAGAACAGTCGTTTTGAAATGAGACTCACCTAAGAGCAACGTTCCAGAATCGACCAAGCGGCCGAGTCCAAAGGCATGACTTCGTTGCAATGGGCATTATCGAATCTGCTCGCCGCCGCAGATCGGGACATCCATGAAGCTCATATCATTCGGCTCAACAGTAAAGCGTGGAATGATTTCACCGCAGCATTAAACGAACCTATGGGCCTACGTCTGAATGAATTGTTGGAGCGTGATCCCATATGGACGTGACCAACTTCACTGAGCCTCGGCACCTGACTGCGAGCGAGGATATTTCTGGTTTCGACTGCGGCCTGCCATTGGTCAATGATTGGCTGGTTTCCACACACTAAGTGCATACAGCATTGAGCATTCGGAAGCTCCCGGTTGGCTGAGGCGAAATAGTCCGAACCCCATTCCCGTAATTTTGCTAGGCATGATGGGCGTGGATATCAGATTTCAAACCATGCACGTCGACAGTCAGTTACTCCGAGATGCGGTATTTCATTCTCTGAACGATATGATTTTCGGCATATCCCTGAATCATCTAGAATGTTTACTCCGCTCAATGTCCACAATCACCAATGATTAATGGCTGGAGACCGCTATTTGACGCCGACCATTGTCTGAATCGCATTCAGACACAACACTCCTCATTGCGCGCAGACCAGCGAGTTCCGCCGAGTCGGCGATGTGTCTCTTCGGCGGTTGATTTAGGATTTTCCGCATGCGACAGCTGACCACACCGCTAAAAATGCCATTTTCGCACTGACTTGGGGCGGAGGTCGTGGCGAAACGCACGAGGGAACGTGTGTCATCCGATATGGTCATGCCCGCCAGACATTGAAGCGTCCTGTCTATGCGCGGTTGATGTCCCGGTGGCGGGGTCAATCGATCGACATACGAACCGGGACAGATTCGGCTGTCCCGGTTCGGGATTTCGGCCTCTTTTGGCGAACCGGGACAGGCCCTTCCATGAACACCCGATATATGCAAATCCAAAACCCCGGAATTCCGCCATTCCCCGACGGCGACCATCGCACGATAGGGCGTCAGGTGAATGAGATTCTGTCCCGGTTGCCCAAAAAGAGGCAAAATGACGAACCGGGACAGCGAAATCTGTCCCGGTTGTCCCAAAAGAGACGAAATGACGAACCGGGACAGCAGAATCCGTCCCGGTCCACACGCGGTTCACACGGCATTACCCAAGTGAACTCATCGGCAAAACATTGGCCCAGCCAACACCACTACCGATGTCCAGCACAGGCCAGCTCGTCCAGGCGGGCGGCGAAGCGGGGCCAGTCGGTCTTCATAGCGGTGAGGAGCTTGCGGTTGGGCACGTCGTCAATCGGGACCCAGCAGATTTCCATGCTTTCGTCGTCGTTTGCCTTGGGCTCGACGGTGTGGCCGGGCTTTTCAAAGGCAAACACGGTGGTGTAGGCCCACGGGCCATGGTCCTCGCGGTAGGAGCCGACCACCTCGATGTCTTCGGGGGTGATGTTGGCTTCCTCGTAGCTTTCGCGCAGCGCGCCTTCGATGGACGATTCGCCGTCCGCAGTGGCACCGCCGGGGATACCCCACGTGCCACCTTCGGCGCTCCACGCGGCACGGTGCTGCATGACCACGTGAGTCACCTTGCCGCTCGCCGGGTCGCGGCGAGCCAGCAGAATGCCGGACGCACCGTTGGTGCCCCAATGCTTGCGGCCGCAGGCGCAGTCCACCCAGCCATCGCCGGGCTGGTGTACGTTTTCGACCGGCGGCAGAATGCCAGCGTGCTGGTTGCCCGAGGCCTTGCTTTCCGGTTCCAGTTCATCACGGCCGACATTCCACAGGTCGGTCCACGTGATGCCCAGTTCGCCGGCCAGATGCCGGGCCAACGGCAGGCTGAGGCCGATGATGCCGTGCGGATCGCCCTCAATGCTGTCGATGAACGCGCCGCCGAAGCCTTCCAGCGTGAACGATCCGGCGACTTCCAGCGGCTCGCCGGTGGCAATGTACCGTTCGATGTCGGCATCGGTGAATTCGCCGAAATGGACTTTGGCGTGGCTTGCGCCGCGCACGGTACGTCCGGTCGCGAAATCGATCAGGCAGTGGCCGGTCCACAGTTCGCCGGTCGCGCCGCTCATGCGCTTCAGTCGTTCTCGGGCCACGGCTTCGCTGTGCGGCTTGCCGTAGCATTCGCCGTCCAAGAGGAACATCGAATCACAGCCGAGAATCAGCGGGCCGACCGTCGCCTCGGTCAGTCCCGGCTGTCCGGCAATAGCGGTGGCGATGGGTTCGGTGATGGTCGGCATGTCGATGCCGGAGAAGTCGCGCGTGGTGGCGACTTCCGCCTTGGAATAGTCGATGGGCTGGCCAGCGGCGGCTTTGCGCAGGTCTTCGACGACGGCTTCGCGTTCCGAATCCTTGATTTCCTTGGCCTTGAGCGGGTAGGCAATCACGCGATCGCCGGTTGCGGCGGCGGCAGTATTGGCCACATCGCGATACGCACGGTGAACGGCCTCGGCCTTGGCTGCGGCAAGAATCATCACACGCTGCTTGATGCTCAAATCGTCGACGGTGACACCTTCCTCACGGGCGGCCGCTTCCAGCGCAGCAGGCTCATCCACGTGCGAGACGCGAATTGTGGGGCAGATACCCGCCGAATACAGCACGTCACGGCGAGGCTTGGACTTGGAAGCAAGAATTAGCGGAATGGACATGACTTAAGTCCTTATGCTCCCGCTGGCGGGAGCTGTCGAACGAAGTGAGACTGAGGGTGGTCTCTGCCGGTATGGCGGACTACTCTCAGACCGCCTGCGGCGGCCAGCTCCCGCCAGCGGGAGCCTTCTCCTCGACTTAGCGACGCTCGATTTCGACGCCGGCGGTGTTGATGGGCAGGTGAAGCACACGCCAATGGCCGGAAGCAAGCTGCTCCGATGCGATCTGGTCGATGGCTTCGCGGGCGTTGCCGTAATGCAGCACGAGCACGCAGGGGCCGGCACCGGAGACTGCGGCGGCATAGCCCTTGGAGCGGAAGAGCGCAATGAGCTCGGTGGACGGTGGCATCAGGACACCGCGATACGGCTGGTGCAGTTTGTCCTGCGTGGCGGTGAACAGTAGCGCGTTGGACTGGGCCTGGGCGGCCGCAAGCTCGTCGGCGAATGCCGATTCACAGGTTCCGTCAGCGCAAGCGCACGTATCGGCATCCTGAGCCGGGGCAGCGGCGACGCCGGACTTGCCCTGCTGGGCGGCCTGGGCCAGCACCACGGGATTCATCGCAGCGGGCAGCAGCCCCACGCGAGACACGTTGTAGACGGCGTCCTTGTATGGCAGTTCCCTAGGCAGCGCCTGACGGGCCTTCTCAGTGGACAGCTCATAGTCGGGCACGAACACGGCGGCGGTGATGGACGGGTCCACCGGGTAGTTGACGGCGTGGAATCCGCCGTGCAGCGGTTCACCACCAGGAACGGCGACCGAGCCGACGCCTTCCGCGGTTTCGAAGTCCCAAGAGACGGTCAGGCCACCGAACACAGCCGGGGCCACATTGTCCGGGTGGCCTTCGATCTGGGCGGCCATATCGAAGATGGCCGGACGGTTGAGGTCACCGGTCTGGGCGAAGGCCGCGGCGGCGGCGATGCCGGCCACGATGGCCTCGGCGGAAGAGCCCATGCCACGAGCCTGAGGGATGTTGTTGGTCGCTTCCAGCGTGAAGCCGAGTCGGCCGAGGCCGAACGTGGCACAGGCACGGCGGAAGGTGGAGACCACGAGGTGGGTTTCGTCGCGTGGGAGGGTGTCGGCACCCTCGCCGTGGATGATCACGTGGGCAATGCCGTCGTTCGGGTCGTCGTTGAGCGTGAAAGTGAGCTCGTCATGGTAGTCGAGCGCCAGACCCACGGTATCGAAGCCGGAGCCGAGGTTAGCGGACGTGGCGGGCACGCGCACGTGAACGCTATTGCAGATTGGGTTCATGGTTGTTCCTTAAAAAGGAGCTCCCCTTGTCAGGGGAGCTTGGGTATTCAGCTTTCAACTCACGGGCAGCCGTTCGACCGCCTCATCAGAGGGAGCCTAGACGGTGTCAGTCCAGCACGCGCAGGATGGACGGGTCACCGGTGACGAAGTCGAGCGCCTGCACGGCCTTGACGGTGTTGCGCAGGGTTTCCTCGTCGGTCAGGTGGGTCACGATGCGCAACTGCTGAATCTCGCCGTCGTAACCGGGGTCGGTCATGGTGGGCTTCAGATCCTGGTTCACACCGTTGATGGAGACACCGTTCTTGGCGAACTCGGCGGCGATGGCGGCCAGCACGCCCGGCTTGTCGTGGATCAGGAAGCGCACGGCGAATGCAGCCTTGGAGGCGGTAATCGGAGCCTTCGGCAGATTCTTGTACAGCGGGATGGACGGGCCGGTGCAGCCAGCAGCAATGTGGCGGGCTTCGGTCACCACGTCGCCCACGACGGCGGAGGCGGTCGGAGCGCCGCCGGCGCCACGGCCGTAGAACATGAGGTCGTCGGCGGCCTCGGCCTTGACGAACACGGCGTTGAAGGAGCCGTGCACGGAGGCCAGCGGGTGGTTCTCGTCGATCAGGGCCGGGTAGACGCGGGCGGAGACGCCGGCCTCGCCGTTCTCGACCACGGCGAGCAGCTTGATGACCTTGTGCTCGGCGGTGGCGGCGGCGATGTCGTCGGCGGTGATCTTGGTGATGCCTTCGACGGACACGTCGTCGATGGTCACGGAGGTGTGGAAGCCGAGGGTGGCCATGATGGCGGCCTTGTTGGCAGCATCGTAGCCTTCGATGTCGCCGGTCGGGTCGGCTTCGGCGTAGCCCTTGGCCTGGGCGTCCTTGAGCACGTCGTCGAACTGGAGACCCTTGGTGGTCATCTCGTCGAGAATGTAGTTGGTGGTGCCGTTGACGATGCCGAGCATGCTGGTCACCTTGTCGCCGACCAGGGACTCGCGCAGCGGGCGCAGGAACGGAATCGCACCACCTACAGCGGCCTCGAAGTAGATGTCGACGCCCTTGGCCTCGGCGGCGGAGTAGATCTCCGGGCCGTACTTGGCCAGCAGCGCCTTGTTGGCGGTGACCACGGAAGCACCGGATTCGATGGCGGCAAGCACGAACTTGCGGGCCACGGTGGTGCCGCCGATGAGCTCGATGACGATGTCCGAGTTGGTGGCCACGCTCAAAGTATCGGTGGTGACGATGGACTGGTCGATCCACGGGAACTTCTCGGTTTCCTTCGGGTCGAGGCAGGCGACGCCGGTCAGTTCGATCGGGCGGCCGATACGAGCGGACAGTTCGTCCTTCTGCTCGACAATCAGGCGGGCGGTCTGGGAGCCGACGGTGCCGGCACCAAGCAGGCCTACGCGAATCGGGGTTTCGCTGTTGTGAGCCAATTCAGGGTCCTTCCAAAAAGTTTTCTATATCCCACGCCTATTTTACGGATTATTTCCGACAGCAGACCGAAAGTACTCATCAAGCTGACGGCCCTTTTCGTATTATGACGGTTTTGGCCGCACATTACAGACTGTCAGGCGCTCACCTCTGCACGCTGATTACTCGCTGACGTCGAGGTTGAGTAGGTCGTCTACGGTCTGGCGGCGGAGCATGACGTGCGCGCCGGACTCGCTGACAGCAACCACCGCCGGAATCAGCGCCTGGTTGTAGTTGCTGGCCATGGTGCGGCCGTATGCGCCGGTAACCGGCACGGCGAGAATGTCACCGCGCTTCAAATCGGCGGGCAACTGCACCTCGTGAACCACAATGTCGCCGGATTCGCAGTGCATACCGCACACGCGGGCGAGCATCGTTTCAGCGGAACCAGTGCGATTCGCCAGACGCGCGGTGTAGTCGGCACCGTAGAGTGCCGGGCGAATGTTGTCGGACATGCCGCCATCCACAGACACATACACGCGCTCGGCAATCGGGTTGCCGGCACTGTCTTTGGCATCGGACAAGTGCACGTGCTTGATGGTGCCCACGCGGTACAGGGTTACGCCGGCGGGTGCCACGATGTAACGGCCCGGCTCGAAGCTGATGGCCGGGGCGGGCATGCCGAGCGCACGGTTGGTGCTGTTGACCGCATCCGCCAAGCGAGTGAGTTCCACGTCAATGTCCATTGAATCTTCGCCATCGGTGTAGGCCACGGAGTAGCCGCCGCCGAGGTCGATTTCGGGCAGGATGTAGGCGTCGGTGGCCCACAGGGTCTTGCGCAGCAGCATCATGCGCTTGGCCGCGTGAATGAAAGCCTCCGCATCGTGGATGTTGGAGCCGATGTGCGAGTGGGCTCCGACCAGTTCGAGTACGTCCTGGTTGGCGAGGATGGTCTTGAGCACGGCGATGGACGGACCGTCCGCAATGGCTTCCATCGCGGCGGCCAGCGCCTTGTCTGTGTCGGAGACTTCCTCGTGGCTCAGGTCGTACGGGTACTTGACGTCGTAGTGCAGCTCGCGCTCTGATTTCTCGGTCTTTTCCGCGCCATTTTCCGGGGAATGCGTCGCAGAAATACGCGCGTTGGTAGCGGCAGGAGTCACGTCTTTGAGGGCGTTCAGCACGTCGAGCACAGCGGCGTCGGCCCCGACGGCCAGCAGCGGCACGCCGAACTTCTGGTCCTCGTGAGCAGTGGAGATGTACTCGTGGCCGCCGGCGTGGACACCGACGGTGACGCGCAGCATCACACGGGCGCGTTTGCCGAGCCTGCGGGCGATGGCAGCAACGCGCTCCGGCTCGTCGGGCTCGTCGATCACGATTTTGGCGAAGCCCTGTTCGATGGCCAGCGCGATTTCCTCATCGGACTTGTTGTTGCCGTGCAGCACCAGACGACGTCCGGGAACGCCAGCGGCGAGGGCGATTTTCATCTCGCCCATCGTGCAGGTGTCCACGAACATGCCGGCCTCGGTGACCAATCGCACGACTTCTTTGGACAGGAACGCCTTGCCGGCAAAGCTCACGTGCGTAGTGGATGTGTTGAATGCTTCGGCGGCAGCGCGCACGAAGTGCCTGGCACGTGCGACTACTTCATCAGTGTCGATGAGATAGAGCGGCGAGCCGAACTCGTCGAGCAGCGATTCGGCGGTACGACCATGAAATTCGATGGAGCCTTCGGCATTCACAGCCGTAGCGGCCGGCCAAATTGGAGAAATAGGCATAATCACATCTTCTCGGGGGCGGTGACGCCGAGGAGGTCGAGGCCGTTGGCGATGACCTGCTGGACGGCGTCATTGAGCTTCAGGCGGGCGGCGGCACGGGCCGGCTCCGGGTTCTTGGCGATCTCCAAGGCCTTGCGAGCCTCATCGTCGCCACGGGTTTCCGGATCGGTCAGGGCCATCGGCACCACGCGCTCCACGTTGTACCACTTGTGATAGGTGGCGGCCAGCTCTTCGAGATAACGGGCCACCTTGTGCGGCTGGCGGTCGTCGGCCGCAGTGGCGAGCACGCTCGGGAACTGGGCGAGGGCGGCAAGTACCTCGCCGTCGGCCTCGGTGTCGAGCAGGGCCAGGTCGGCACCCTCGTAGCTGATGCCGGCAACGGCTGCGTTGCGGTCCACGTTCTTGGAGCGGGCGTGCGCGTACTGCACGTAGTACACCGGGTTGTCGTTGGTGTGCGAGGCGAGCAGGGCCAGGTCGATGTCGAAGTTCTGGTTGTAGTCGGAGCGGGCCAGCGAGTAGCGGGCGGCGTCCACGCCGACCACGGAGACCAGATCGTCGATGGTCACGACGTTGCCGGCGCGCTTGGACATGCGCACGGGCTTGCCGTCCTTCATCACGTTGACCAGCTGGCCGATGAGAATCTGCATGTTCTTGCCGGGCTCGTCGCCGAAGGCCGCGCACATGGCCATCATGCGGCCGATGTAGCCGTGGTGGTCGGCGCCAAGCATGTAGATGGCCACGTCAGCCGGGTTTTCGGCGCGATGGCGCTTGTCCCAGTAGTAGGCGATGTCGGCGGCGAAGTAGGCGAACTCACCATTGGACTTGATGATCACACGGTCCTTGTCGTCGCCGTGCTTGGTGGATTCAAACCAAGTGGCGCCGTCCTTGTCGAAGATGTCGCCGCGGGACTTGAGCTCTTCGATGGCGGCGTCGACCTTGCCGTCGGCGTACAGGCTGTTCTCATGGAACCAGACGTCGAAGTTCACGCGGAAGTCCTTCATGGACTTCTGAATCTCATCGAACATCATCGGCACAGCGCGCTTGCGGAATTCCTCGCGCACTTCGGTGTCGGCCTCGCCGAGCGGTTCACCGTCGTCGTTGAGGCCTTGATCTTGGTGGGCCAGTGCGGTCAGGTCCACGCCGTCGGACTCGGCTTCGGCCTGAACACGGGCGGCGATCTCGTTGATGTAGGCACCCTTGTAGCCGTCGCACGGGGTTTCGGTCTGGTAACCGGCCTCGCCGAGGTTGTTGGCCTCAGCCCAAGCGGCGACCAGCGACTTGGCGAAGCGGTTGATCTGCTCGCCGTGGTCGTTGAAATAATATTCGCGCACCACCTTGGCACCGTTGGCCTCGAGCACGCGGGCCATGGCGTCGCCGACGGCAGCCCAACGAGTGCCGCCGATGTGAATCGGACCGGTGGGGTTGGCGGAGACGAACTCGAGATTCAGGGTCTGGCCGCCCAGATGGGCGTTGCGGCCGTATTCGTTGACCTTGTTGAGATGCTTGTCGGTGTCGGTCATGGCACCGGCGGCGAGTACGGTGTCCACCACGGCGGCGGCCGAGGCGGAGTCGAGCGTGATGTTGATGAAGCCGGGGCCTGCCACCTCGACCTTGGCGATGCCGTCGGCTTCGGCGAGCGCGGCGGCGAACGGCTCGGCCAGATCGCGCGGCTTCATGCCGGCCTTCTTGGCCAGCTGCATGGCGATGTTGGAGGCCCAGTCGCCATGCGCGCGGTCCTTCGGGCGCATCACGGCGAGCTTGTCGACGGGCGGAATCAGCTCGTCGGTCAACGCGCCGGCCTGGCCGGCGGCGACGAGGTTGTGGGCAATGCTGGAAATCAGTTCACTTAAGGCTTCAGGGCTCATTCTTCTAAGGATACTGAGAACGGCGACACCGTGCCGCGTCCGGTCATTGTCGGCGGCCATAATGGAACGACGTGCGAAAGAGGTGCATATGGCCGGGCTCAACCCCCAATCATTGGTCACGTTGTGGCAGATCGAACAGTATGGTTCGTTCTCCGCCACGGCCAAGGCCACGGGTTGGTCGCAGCCGGCCATCAGCCAGCAGATCAAAAAGCTGGAGGCACAGTGCGGTTCGACTCTGGTGCAACGCACCTCGCATGGTGTGGAACTCACCGCCACCGGTTCGATGCTCGCCCGCCACGGCGAGGCCATCGCCGATCGGCTGGAGCGGGCGGCCCGTGAGGTCGAGGATTATCGGCATCATCGGTTTGCTCACCTGCATTTGGTGGCCCCACCGTCAATCTGCTCTACTATCGCGGCCCGTACCGTGGTCAAGCTCAGTATGTTCACGGACATCGAGCTGAGCCTGATTCAGATGGAGCCGCCGGAGGCGATCGGTCTGATTTCCCAAGGCAAGGCCGATGCCGCCGCCGTGTTCCGGTACAGCAGCATCCCGAACTTCCTGCACATCGGCGACGATCTGACCTTCCAGTCGCTGGGTTACGATCCGATGCGATTGTTGGTCCGCCGCTCCAGCGACATCGCCAAACGATTCGAGGAGACCGGCGAACCCGTGCCGCTGTCCGCCGCCAAAGACGAGCATTGGATCGCCGGCTGCCCCACCTGCCGCGCAAATTTGGTGAAACTGGCCACCCGTGCCGGATTCAAGCCGGATATCCGCCACTGCACGGATGATTACTGGGCCACGCAGAACCTGGTCGAGGTTGGCATGGGCGTCTCGCTGGTGCCGGCGCTCGATACACATATCAATCTGCAAGGCGATCTGGTGGCCTGTCCCATCGCCGACGATTTTGCGGCGCGCGAGGTCGGCATCGTGACTCGTGCCGGCGACCATCGTCCCGCGCTCGGTTCATTGCTCGAAGAGCTCGAGCGCACGTCACTCAAATATTTGAGTGCCAAGTAGTCGGACAGCGATAAGCAAGCTTGCGAACGCCATCACGATTTCGGGGAGCCAGACCGTTGAGCAGCCCTTCTGTACCAGGAACAATGACATGTTATGAGCATGAACAACGTTTCCCAGTCAACGACTTTGAGCAGCGCAACCGCCGGTGCCTCTTGCTTTGATGCCAATCACATCGACGTGACGACCATCGAAGATCTGAAGCAGGTCGGTTCGGACAAATGGACCCGCTACCCCGGCTGCATCGGCGCATTCATCGCCGAGATGGATTACGGTCTGGCGCCGTGCGTGGCCGAAGCCATCGAAGAGGCCACCGAACGTGGCGCGCTCGGCTACATTCCCGACCCGTGGAAGAAGGAGGTCGCCCGCTCGTGCGCCGCATGGCAGCGTCGATACGGCTGGGATGTGGATCCGACGTGCATCCGTCCGGTGCCGGACGTGCTGGAGGCGTTCGAAGTGTTCCTGCGCGAGATTGTGCGCGCCGGCAACTCCATCGTGGTGCCGACTCCGGCCTATATGCCGTTCCTGAGCGTGCCGCGCCTGTATGGCGTGGAGGTCCTTGAGATTCCGATGCTGTGCGAGGGCGCCGGCGAGAGCAGCGGGCGCAATGATGAATGGCTGTTCGATTTCGACGCCATTGAGCAGGCGTTCGCGAACGGCTGCCATGCCTTCGTGCTGTGCAACCCGCACAACCCGATCGGCAAGGTATTGACGCGCGAAGAAATGCTGCGATTGTCCGACCTGGCCGCCAAGTACGACGTGCGTATATTCTCCGATGAGATTCACGCGCCGTTCGTCTACCAAGGCCACACGCATGTGCCATTCGCCTCAATCAACTGGCAGACGGCCATGCAGGCTTTCACCTCCACTTCAGCCTCGAAGTCGTTCAATATTCCCGGCACCAAGTGCGCGCAGGTGATTCTCACCAATCCGGACGATCTGGAACTGTGGATGAGGAACGCGGAATGGTCCGAGCACCAGACGGCCACCATCGGTGCCATAGCCACCACTGCGGCCTATGACGGCGGCGCGGCATGGTTCGAGGGCGTGATGGCGTACATCGAGCGCAATATCGCGCTGGTCAACGAGCAGATGCGCACGAGATTCGCCAAGGTGCGCTATGTGGAGCCGCAGGGCACGTATATCGCGTGGCTGGATTTCTCGCCACTGGGCATTGACGACCCGGCCGACTATTTCTTCAAGAAAGCCAATGTGGCGTTGACGGACGGCCGCGAATGCGGCGAGGTCGGGCATGGATGCGTACGCATGAACTTTGCCATGCCCTACCCGCTACTGGAGGAATGCTTCGACCGCATGGCCGCCGCACTTGAGGCGGACGGGCTGTTGTAAAAAATTGTGGCTCCCCTCAGAGAGGGGAGCCGAGGAACGGCCGAATTAATCGAAGTCGGCACCCAACGCTTCGAGTTTGCCGCGGAAGTCGGCGTAGCCTCGGTCGATCAGGCTGATGCCGTGCACGTCCGAGGGGCCTGACGCGGCCAAGGCCGCGATCAGATGGCTGAACCCACCACGCAGGTCCGGCACGTCGATGTCGCGTCCGGTCAGCGGGGTCGGTCCGAAGATCACGGCGGAATGCTTGTAGTTGCGCTGCCGGAAACGGCACGGCAGCGAGCCCAGGCACTCGCGGTACAACTGGATGGTGGCACCCATCTCGACCAGCGGCTTGGTGAAGCCGAAACGGTTCTCGTACACGGTCTCGTGCACGATCGACAGGCCGTTGGCCTGGGTCAGGGCCACCACGAGCGGCTGCTGCCAGTCGGTCATGAACCCGGGATGCACGTCCGTCTCGATCGCCACGGGCTTCAAGTCCCCGCCCGGATGCCAGAAACGAATGCCCTTGTCCGTCACCTCGAATTTGCCGCCCACCTTGCGGAACACGTTGAGGAACGTGATCATCTCCGGCTGGGTGGCACCCTTGACGAAAATGTCACCGTGCGTGGCGAGCGCGGCGGACGCCCAGGACGCCGCCTCGATGCGATCCGTCAGCGACGTGTGCGTGTACCCCTGCAGTTCCTTGACACCCTCGATGCGGAAGGTGCGATCAACGTCCACAGAAATGATTGCGCCCATCTTCTGCAGCACGCACACCAGATCCATGATCTCCGGCTCAGTGGCCGCGCCCGACAGTTCGGTCTTGCCCTCGGCCAGCACGGCCGCCAGTAAAGTCTGCTCGGTGGCGCCCACCGACGGGTAGGGCAGGTGGATCTTCGCGCCGTGCAGGCCGTTGGGCGCGGTGATGTGGATGCCGTCCTTGTGTTCCTTGTCCACCGTGGCGCCCAGCTTGCGCAGCGTCTCCAGATGGAAGTCAATCGGACGTCCGCCAATCGCGCAGCCGCCCAACGCGGGAATGAACGCTTCACCCAAACGGTGCACGAGCGGGCCGGAGAACAGGATCGGGATGCGCGACGAACCGGACAGTGTATCCACGTCGGCCACATCGGCCAGCTGCACACGCGAGGCGTCGATGGTCACAATGCCGTTCGCACCGTCCACATCCACGTCCACGCCGTGCAGACGTAGCAAATCGGACACCACATGCACGTCACGAATCTCCGGCACGTTCTTCAGCACCGACTTGCCCGGTGCCAGCAACGCGGCGACCATCGCCTTGCTCACGAAGTTCTTCGCGCCACGCACCTTGATCGTGCCATTCAAAGGCTTGCCGCCCTCGACATGCAACACGTCATCCGGATTCTCAGCCACGCCACTCTCCTCAATCAATCAAGATTCAAAAAAATGCTACCGTCCAGTTTGCCATAAGCCATGTGCCGACTCCGTGAAATGCACCCCAGCCGAACTTTGATCACCGTGCACAACGGATCCCATACCCCCCGTCGAATCAAACCGATAACGTGATCTTCCTCACATTTGCCGCCACGGCGTTCTCCATACTTCTACGCTACGATTCAGGGCAATGGCATCAGACGCCATGGCCACAAGCAAAGGAGCATTCATGACCACAGTCGCCGTCATCGGCTGCACGCACGCCGGCACGTTCGCCACCACCTCGATTCTCGCCGAGCACCCCGATTGGACCGTCCATGTTTTCGAGCGCAACGGTACGCTGTCCTTCCTCTCCTGCGGCATCGCCCTGTGGGTGGGCGACCACGTATCCGACCCGAAGAAAATGTTCTACTCCTCCCCTGCCGCTCTGGCCGAAGCCGGCGCGACCATGCATATGCGCACCGACGTGACGTCCGTGGACCTCGACGCCAGAACCCTCACCTACCGCGCGCTGGACGAGGCCGGAGACCCCGCCGAACAGACCCTCGCTTTCGACAAACTGGTCGTGACCACCGGCTCACGCCCGGTCATCCCGCCGATACCCGGCATCGACAGCCCGCATGTGCTGCTGTGCAAGAACTGGGATCACGCCATCGCCATCAAGGAAAAGGCGAAAACCGCCAAGTCGGCAGTGGTGATCGGGTCGGGCTATATCGGCGCGGAAATCGCCGAGCAGTTCAGCGTCACCGGCGTCAAGACCACGCTGGTCGACGGCCTTGATCGCCCGCTGGCCAATAATTTCGATAAGACCATCACCGATCAGGTGGCGGCCGCGTTCGAGGAGCACGGCGTCACGCTCGCGCTCGGCCAGAAGGTGGTCGAGTTCCGCGACAATGACGACGACACCGTCACTGTGGTCACCGAAAAGGGCGAGTACACGGCCGAAATGGCGATTCTGGCCGTCGGCTTCCTGCCGAACACCGACCTGCTCAAGGGCAAGGTGGACATGCTGCCGAACGGCGCGATCGTGGTCGACGACTACATGCAGGCGTCCGCGCCGGGCGTGTACGCCGCCGGCGACTCCGCCACCGTGTTCTACAACCCCACCGGCCAGCACGATTACATTCCGCTGGCCACCAACGCGGTGCGCCAGGGCCTGCTGGTGGGCCGCAACATCGAGACGCCGACCGTGAAGTACATGGGCACGCAGGCCACGTCCGCCGTGCAGCTGTACGATCTCTCGCTCGCCGCCTCCGGCCTGACCCGCGCCGGTGCCGAACGCCGCGGGCTCACGGTCCGCGAGACCTCGCTCACCGAGGATTATCGCCCGGACTTCATGCTCACCACCACCCCAGTCACGTCGATTCTGACCTGGGACCCGGAAACCCGCAAGGTCAAGGGCGGCCAGTTCTGTTCCAAGGCCGATATCTCCGGCGCGGCAAACGTGATTTCCATGGCGATTCAGGCCGGCTTCACCATCGACCAGCTCGCCAACGTGGACTTCCTGTTCCAGCCGAACTTCGACAAGCCGGTCTACTACGTCGGCGCCGTGGCCATGAAGGCGGCGGCCGAGTAAGACGGCTGTACCCACCGCAAAAAAGAAACCCCGGCGTGATGGGCGCCGGGGAGAGAAAGGAGAGAAGAAGAAAGAGGTTAAGTTATGCAGCTTGTTCGGCCGTGATTACATATAACAGCAACAGTTTCAATGCAACATGGGCACTGTCTGGGAATCGTCTGGGAATCACGGCCCGTACAGGCTGTTGCTTGTTTTTGGAGCCGATTTACCGGCTGGCCTTGATCTTGTGGGCCAGTTCGGCGTCCCACATCGCGCCGGTGGCGGACATCACCGAGTCCGCGCCGGCGCCACGGTACGCCTGGTAGTCGGCGGGCGAGACCACGCCGCCGACGCCGTTGATCGCGAAATCGAGCCCGAGCTTTTCACGAATCGCGGCCAGACGGGCGACCATGTCGAGGCCGGCGCCACGAATCGCATTGCCGCACACGCCTGAGCGATCGCGGCCCGCGCCGGGCAGGGCCTGATTGCCATTGGCATCGACCAGTTTGGCGGAAATCGTATTGATGGTGCTGAAGCCCTGCACGGTGCCGTGGCCCACGGTGGAACGCACCATAAGCTCCAGAGCGTCGTCGCTGGGGATGTAGGCGAGCTTGACCATCAGCGGGATGTCGCCGATCTCCTGCTTCACGGCCTCGGTGATGCGGCCCACGAGCAGCGGATTGTGGCATAGCAGGCGGTTGTGGCCCTCGTTGGGGCAGCTGGTGTTCATCACCATGAGCTTGGCACCGGTCTCCTTGACCAGGCGGGCGGTAGTGGCATGGTCGGCGATGTATTCCTCCTCGCTCATGCCCTCCACACGCGAGCCTTGGAAGCTCGGGACCAGCACTTGACCGGGACCGGCGGCCTCGATGGCGGCGCGCATGTCCGGCTGCCAGACGTCAGGGCTCTGCGAGGGCACACCGAAGCTGTTGGAGATGGAAATCGGCTGTTCATAGTTGGTGTCGGCCAGCACGCCTTCGTCCAGTTCGGCGCTGCCCGGCGTCAGTGAACCGTCCGCCGACTTGGGGTGCACGGCGAGCACGTTCGGGAACGGGTTGCAGCCCCAGGCGCGCGAACGCACGGTTTTGTAGGTCGCCAGATCGAAACCCATGTGGAAAGCGGCCGTGGTGAAACGGCTGTTGAGCAGCGGGCCTGCGGGAATGCCGAAAGGCAGGTTGACCGGCTGGCCCAAAAAGGTGGCCAAGGCACCCTCGGAGGCACCCTCGCTGGTGGTTCCGGCGGCATCGGCACCGTTGCCATCCTTCAGCGCCTCGGCGAACGCGCCGAACGGCCCTTGCTCATAGTTGTCTTCGTAACTGCGGCTGACATCGTAAAACGGCTCAAAATCACTCATGCTTCAACGATAAGCCAACCTGCATGCGCACACGCACACTCAACCCATCATCGCGCCGACAAACGAAATAATGGCGAAAGCGGCATTGGCTACCACAAAGATGATGAACGTCGGAGCTGCCCAGCCAAAGTACGTGTCTGGAATACTACGATTCGTACGGTGATATTGGCGCATCTCTTTGCCGTATATCACGAATATGATAATCGATCCGATCACGCCGATCACAGATAGCGACAATGAGAATATCAAATATGCGTTGTCATCAAGATAGTTGCCGGCAAGGGTACCGATGGCGCCGGAAAGAATCGCATTGTTGAAGATGTGCAGTGCAATCGACCAAACCAACGAGTATTCCATGGCCACGAATCCCAGAATCAGGCCAAAGAGGAACGCGAATGTGCCTTGCACTACGTCGTCATGGAACAGGCCGAACACCATTGCCGAGGTGACGATGGCGAAGTTCTTGCCCAACGGCTTGAGCTCCTTCATCAGTACGCCGCGGAACAGTACTTCCTCGCAAATCGGAGCGACCAGCCCAACGTACAGCCACATGCTTACGGTGACGCTGGATTCGGCGATGCTGTCTGACGTGGGAGAGGCAAGATCGGTGCCCAGCCTGGAAAAAGCGACCTGCACCAACATAACGATGCCTTGCACGCCCATGCCCAGCACGATGAACATCAACGCCCAGAGAGGCTGCATGCGCCCGCCGCCATATTGGCTGATGTGGCCAAGCTGATTGGGTTCCCCGTACGAGTCGCGATGCTGGCCACCAAGCCAGAATTCGCAGGTGAAGATGTCACGGTGGCGCATGAGCAGCAGAAATCCGAACGCGACGAACACCGATATCAGGCTGATGATGCCATCCCACTGCACGCCGGACAAATCGCTCGCGGTTATTACGCCGACGATAATGATGGCGACCATTGCGCCCAAGAGCATCATGCCTTCATAGGCGAGAGTCAGTCCCATTACACGATTGACCACCGTTGTAGATGACTTTGTTTTAGCTTGTCGCTAGAGCGAAGTCATCTGCATGGC
>OBXU01000230.1_pt1 | contig 21158 bp, 17 predicted proteins | sample 1476671 | NCBI WGS metagenome assembly OBXU01 (sample SAMEA2580182, study PRJEB22360) | human gut metagenome | biome: human gut; feature: human-associated habitat; material: faeces | place: Denmark | collected 2008/2010
AGCGCATGGAGTAGTGGTAGGTCTCATAGGTGTCGGTCCACCCCTCCCCGGATATCTCACTGGCGCCTACGGGCTCTCCCGCCGCTCCGATGTACGCCTCAGTATCCGCTCTGGAACTGCCGAAATAGATCATATTCTGTCTGGTCTGGCGGTAGGCGCCTCTCTCTCCCTGCTCCCGGGCCAGAGCCCGGTAGGAGGGGGTATCGGCCGAGCAGATCTCCTCCGCCGCGGCTGCTGCGCTGTCCGCGGCCGGGCCCACAGCCTTTCGATATGCTGTCAGCGGCAGCCGCAATAGCATACAGATCCAACTGTTCCGCCGTATCCGCCGCCGAGTGGTACAGGTAGCCCCGCCCCCTCTGCATCAGCAGGACAGCAGGTATTCCAGAGAGCTGAAACGAGGTATGGTCGCTGGCGGTCTCCACTCCGCTCTCCAACCCCGGATTCTTTTTCTGAAGCAGGTCGCTGACCCAGTTCGCCTCCCCGTCTACAGTACACACCAGAGTCCCTGTGGAACCGAGTCCGCCCAGCATATCGAACTGGATCGCACCGACTATCCGAGTCCGCTCCTCCTCTGTCAGAGAGGCGGTGTAGGTCCGGGATCCATTCTTACCGTTCTCTTCATCGGTGAAGCTGAGGAAGCGCACCTCCGTATCAGTCGGTACATTCCTCAGCGCCTCCGCCGTATAGAGCAGGGCAGCCACACCCGAGGCATTATCATTTGCCCCATAGGCAGTGGGCACACTGTCGTGATGGGCGGACAGCACCAAGATATCCGCATCGGGAACAGAGGCCGCCTTTACCGCGGCGACATTGTGCCCGGTGCGGCCCTGGCCGTCGGTATAGGGCTGGAGAGTGACGCTGTACCCCATTTCCTCAAAGCGGTCCCTCAGGTACCGGACTGCATCGGCCTCCCCCTGGGAGCCCACCGGCCGGTGGTGTGCGGCAAGGATCTCCAGATCGTCCCGGAGCTGCCCGACATCGGGCAGCCCGGCGGCCCGCTCCAGCATGACCAGCGCCTCCGCTGTGGTGATGGTATCCTCTGGGGCCAGTTTATCCCCGCTCCGGCCTGCCATTACCCCGGCCTGCTGGCACCAGAGCACAGCATCCCTCGCCCATTCCGACACAGTGCCGGCGTCCCCAAAACGCTCGAGTCCTTGGACCGGTACCTCGGGTGTTCCCGCCTGTCTCCAGAGGATAGCGGCAAATTCCTGCCGGGTGACAGGGCGGCCTGGCTCATAGGTTCCATCTCCCACGCCAGTGAGATAGCCCTGCCCTGCTGCCCAGCCCACGGCTACGGCATCCTTTTCAGACACATCAGAGAAAGGGCACTCCTCATGCGCAGAGGGCTGCCCTGCCGACTCATAGAGCAGCCGGGCCACCGCTCCGCGGGTCAAACGCTGTCCCGGCGAGGCCAGAAATGCCCGGCTGACCGACTTTTCCCGTCCCCAGGCCAGCGCCTCGGCTGCCCAGGCCGGCCAAGGGGTGCCGGAAGCTCCGGCGGCCGGGAGCAGCAGAATACCGCAGAGCAGCAGCGCACCTATCCGCTTCATTAAGCTCACCTCATCCAAACGTATACCGCCGCAGTGGCTGTTAAACATTGGACGGATGAACGGTCTGAAAAGTTTTTCTGAGCGCATAAAACACGGCCTCCGCCTGAACCGGAGGCCGTGTTTTATGCGCTTGGTCTTCTTCTCTCTGCTTACGCACGGGCGAGGTTTTTGAAGTAGTGGTGGGCCCAGCACTCGGTAATAATTTTCCGGGCCGCGAACAGCGCCGCCAGAGAGGGGTCCAGTCTGGGGGCCACCTCCACCACGTCCATGCCGATGATGTTGAGGCCGTCAAAAAGGCCCTTCAGCAGGTCCAGGAGCTGCCGGGCGGTGAGGCCGCCGAATTGGGGCGTGCCGGTACCGGCGGCATAGGCGGGGTCCAGGCAGTCAATATCCAGAGTGATATAGACTTTGGAGAACCGCTTCATGTGGGACACCATCCGCTCCAGTGCCGCCGGCACCCCCAGGTGGTCCAGATCAGCGGCGGAGAGGACGTTGATCTTGTTGTTCTGGTAGAACTCCAGCTCGTCGGACTCGATGGAGCGGATGCCGAGGAAGTAGAGGTGGTCACTGTCCCCCACGTGGGACAGCTCGGTGGCCCGCCGCTCGGTGGAACCGTGGGACAGAATGTCCCCGTGCATCTCGTGGCAGAGATCGAAGTGGGCGTCGATGTGGATGATACCGAAGTCCTCCTCCACCGCCCGGTTGACGCCCCGGTGGACGGGGATCGTCACCGAGTGGTCGCCGCCGATCATGGTAAAGAACTTTCCCGCCTTCACGGCCTGATAGGCCAGCTCCTCCGCCTCGGCGAACATCTCGTCCCGGTCCTTCCCCACGCAGTCACCCAGATCCTTGACCTTCACAGAGGAGATATCCCGGAAATCCTCGGTGGTGGGCGAGATGGTGTGGGTGATTTTCCGCAGCTCCTGGGGCGCCTCACAAGTGCCGGAGCGGAAGCTGACCCCGCCGTCGTAGGGGATACCGAACACAGCTATGTCGGCCTCCTCCAGGGGGAGCTCCGGGTGGTTCAGGCCCGCCCAGATAGTCTTGTCCTCCGTGATAGAATTTTTCAACAGCATGATGATGAAACTCCTTTCTCGTCCTGTTCCCGGATGCCCCGCTGGAAGTCGGCCCGGACAGCCTCCAGCAGCTCAGGCCGGGTGAGCAGGTCGTAGCCCACACCCGCCAGGGCACAGACCCCCAGCCGGGTGGCCCCCCGGCCCTCCTCGGTCACGGTTCGGGCGGCGAACTCCTCCGTGTGCAGATCGACACCCCCACATCCGTGAATGCCGAGCATCCCGTGGAGGGTGGGTATCCGGAAGCTCACGTTGCCCGCGTCGGTAGATAGGCGGTTGGCCTCCTCCACCACGACCGGCTCACCCAGCGCCGCCATGTTCGCCTCATAGGCATCCAGCAGCGGCTCGTTGAGCAGCAGCGGCTGGGTGGGACACAGGTACTGGGTGATCTTCAGCTCCGCCCCCATGCTGTCCGCCGCCCCCTGGACACAGCGGTTGATGCGCTCCACCGCCCGACGGGTCTTCCACTCCTGGTCACAGCGGATGTAGTAGCGCAGGCTGGCATAGTCGGGGATGATGTTGGGCAGGGTGCCGCCGCTGTTGAGGATACCGTAGATGTTGGCGTCCAGGTACTGCTTGACCTGGTTGACGCTGAGGTAGGCGGCAACGGCGGCGTCCAGGGCGTTGATGCAGTCGCTGCCCGGCCCGGCCTCGTTGGCATGGCACTTCTTTCCGAAAAACTCGTACTGCACGGGATAGATGCCGATGCTCCCCATCCGGCCGCAGGTCTTTTGATAGGGGTGTAGCATGAGGGCCACATCCAGCTCGTCAAAGGCCCCTTCGTCGGTGAGCTGTACTTTGGTACAGGTGACCTCCTCGTCGGGCGTACCGTAGACAATCAGGGTGCCGCCGACGGCGTCCACCGTCTGCCGCAGGACAGCCGCAGCTCCCGCCGAGACGACGCCAATGAGGTCGTGGCCGCAGCCGTGGCCCACCTCGGGCAGCGCATCGTACTCGCACAGGAAGCCCAGCACCGGCCTGCCGGAGCCGTAGACTGCCCGGAAGGCGGTGGGCAGGCCGTGGAAGTTCTCCTCCACCTTGAAGCCCTGCTCCGCCAGCCACTCCCGCAGCATGCGGGAGGAGTTGACCTCCTCCAGCCCCAGCTCAGGGTGGTCGTACATCGCACGGGATATGGCCCAGAGCGCGGGGAGGAAGCTCTCCGCCGCTGTTTGTATTGTCTCTTTCATCGAAATACCTTCTTTCTGCTCACATTGGCCCGAGGCGGATGGCGTTGGCGATCAGCACCAACACCGCGCCCGCCGCGAACTGGAGGCCCAGCAGGGGAATAAACCACTTGGCCCACTTGCCGTAGGGAACCTTTGCCATGGTCAGGGCCACCATGAAGGTGCCCGAGGTGGGCACCAGGATGTTGGACAGGCCATTGCCGATCTGGAAGATGATGCAGGTGGTCTGTCGGGTAATGTCGGCCATGTCGCCCATGGGGAGCAGGATGGGCAGAGAAGTGGCCGCCTGCCCACTGGCCGAGGGAATCAGGAGGTTAAGGAAGTTTTGGAATACGTACATACCCAGCACTGTCAGAGAGGAGGGCAGCGAGGTCAGCAGGCCGGAGGCGCCGTACAGGATGGTGTGGAGAATGTTGCCGCCCTCCAGCACGATGAGGATGCCGCGGGCAAAGCCAACCGCCAGCGCGCCGGCCGCGAAGTCGGCCACGCCGCGGCTGAACAGGCGGCCAAAGCCGTCGAAGCCCACCCGGGCCACAAAGCCCACGACGATGCCCATGCCCAGGAACAGGGCAGAAAGCTCGTTGATATACCAGCCCCACTTGAGCACGCCCACGATCAGCAGGGCGAAGGTGGCGCCCATGACCAGCAGGACCAGCTTCCGGGTGCCCGTCAGCTCCGGAAGATCGTTCAGATCCACCTTCTCCTCCCGCTGGCGGTCGAACTCGTACATCAGGCTGCGGGTCGGGTCCCGCTTGATGCGCTGGGCATACAAATAGATATACACCGCCGCGATGGTCAGCATGACCACCAGGATGATGAGGCGGTACCACATGGCCGAGTACATGGGCAGGCCCGCGATGCTCTGGGAAACCCCCACGTTGGCGGCCTGGACAAAGGAGCCTGCGTAGCCGCTGGAGCTGCCCACGATGGCCACCGCCAGGCCGGTGATGGAGTCGTAGCCCATAGCGATGCAGATTGGTACCAGGAAGGGGATGAAGACCAGGCACTCCTCAAACATGCCGAAGGAGCCGGCGCCGAAGCCCACCACAAAGATCATGATGGGGATCAGCAGCTCCTGCCGTTTGGAGGTTTTCTTGATGATGCGTCCGATGCCCGCCTCAATGGCCTTGGTCTCCGCCACAACTCCGAAGGCGCCGCCAATGATGAAGATAAAGGCGGAAATATAGGCGGTTTCGATCAGGCCCTCCTGTACGGCCATCAAAGCCTTCATCGGGGTCACCGGGGTCTGCTCGATGCGGTGGTAGCTGCCGTCCACCAGCATCTCCACGCCGTTCTCATCCACGTAGGTTTCGTACTGGCCCGCGGGAATCACATAGGTCAGAATGGTACATACCGCGATGATGAGCAGGAGCAGCGTGAACATGTGGGGGATACGGATACCTTTTTTCTTTGGTGTCATCTTTAACCCTCTCCTAACTTCAGATATGTGGTCCACGCATAACCACTGCCCCTAGAATAAGCAAACCGGATGCCAGCTTGTCAAGAGAGGCAAACATAGTTAGAACTGCCTGCACTGCCAGGGGTTGCGCGGAACGCGGCCGCCTCGCGGGACAGGCCCGGCAAAAAGAAAGCAAGAATTTTTGCGCAAAATGCAAAAATTCTTGCTTTCTACAGTCCTATCCGTTGAGATGGTACTTCATCATCTTGTATTGAAGTGCCTGCCGGGTCAGCCTCAGCTTCTCCGCGGCCTCCGTAACCGTCCGGCTCTGCTCCAGCGCACGGACAATCAACCCCTTCTCGTAGCGGCGGACCGCCTCCTGAAGCCCCATATGTTCCGGCATAGGCCACGGCTCCTGCCTCTCCCCCGCCTCCTCCTCGTGGTAGAAGATATAGCGGGGAATATCATTGAGCTGTACCGTGGCCCCGGTACAGAGGTTGAACGCCGACTCCACCGCATTGCGCAGCTCCCGTACATTGCCCGGCCAGTCATAGGCCAGCAGGGCATTGCGCACCAGCTCGCTCACGCCGGAGATCGCCCGCCCCATGTTCCGGTTGTACTGCTCCACATAGAAATCGGTGAGCAGCGGAATGTCCTCCGGCCGCTTCCGCAGGGGTGGCAGCGCCAACTGCACCACACCCAGCCGGTAGAACAGGTCACGCCGCAGCAGCCCCTCCCGTACTGCGGTGATAGGATCCACATTCATGGCGGAGACAATACGCACATCGCTGTGCACATCCTGTTCCCCGCCCACAGGGCGGAACCGCTTCTCTTCAATCGCCTTGAGAATCTTGGCCTGGAGGGACAGATCCATGGAGTTCACTTCGTCCAGGAACAGAGTGCCTCCATCAGCCTGTTTCAGCAGTCCCTTCCGGTTTTCCGCCCCGGTATAGCTCCCACGCGTAGTGCCGAACAGGGTGCTCTCCAGCAAGGTGGTTGGGATGGCCGCGCAGTTTTGCGCCACAAACGGCCCCCTGGCCCTGGAGCTGTGGCTATGGAGTGACTGGGCAAAGAGTTCCTTCCCCGTGCCAGTCTCTCCCCAAATGAGCACGGGAGAGGTGTTGGCCGCCACCCGCTGAACGGTATCCTTGAGCGTCAGCATCTCCGGGTTTTGGGTAATGATGTCGTCCAGCCGGAACAGCCCCTTGTGCGGATTGGCCAGCCAGTGGTTTTTCCCATCCAACTGAGCGTCCTTGTGGTAGAAAACCGAGGTCTCCATCGTCCCAATCAGCTCGCCGCTGTACTCCAGCGGAAAGGTGGAGCTGACCAAGATGGTCCGCCGGCCGTAAAAGTCCGTCAATTCCTGCTTTTCATTGAGCACCGGCGCCCCCGTCCGCATGACCCGGAAGTGGCTGGAGGTCTCCTCGGTCAGTTGCGGATAGGCTTCGAGGATGTTCTTCCCGATAAAGCCCTCGTCGGCCAGCCCGTTTTCCTGCTCGGAGAACATGGCGGAGTATTCGATGGTCCCATGCCGGTCTGCGATCAGAATCGCATCCACACCGTCGTGCAGTCTGGACATGTAGTTGAGCCATTTCCCTATCACAGGCATCACCTCGCCGGAAATCACGCGCCAGCCTGCTCTCCTCGGGAGCGCTCCGCCGGCACACCTATTTTTTCTATTTTACAACTATACCATAAAATGTTCCGGCACACAATTCCCGCGGCAGCGGCCCCCCTTCTCCCGAACCCGCCTCCGCCGCTTCATATCGTCCCGCGTAGTTGGGTAAAATAAAAAATATTTGATTCAATGGGGGGCAGAACCATATGGAACTGCGAAGCATTACCGTGGAAACGCTGGCTGCATTCGCCCAGGCGCTCCGGGCAGAGGAGCGCTGCACAGAGACCATCAAACAGTACACGCGGTCGGTGCGTCAGTTTGCCGCCTGGCTGGCGCCGGAGACCGTGGCCGCCGGTTCGGCGGGCGGCTGGAAGGCCGAGCTGCTGCGCCGGGGCCTCTCCCCTGCCACAGTTAACAGCAAGCTGGCCGGGCTGAACCGTTTTTTTCGTTTCCTGGGCTGGATGGACTGCACGGTCAAACCACTGCGGCTCCAGCGGCGGCTTTTTCGCTCCCCCGACCGGGAGCTGAGCCGGGCCGAGTACGGCCGCCTGCTCTCCGCCGCCCGGGGACTGGGCCGGGAGCGTCTGGGCCTGCTCATGGAGGCCATCTGCGCCACCGGAATCCGGGTGAGTGAGGTGAAATATCTGACCATGGAGGCCGCCCGCCGCGGCCGGGCGGAGGTGTCGCTGAAGGGGAAAATCCGCACAATCCTGATCCCCGGTAAGCTGTGCCGCAAGCTGCTGCAATACGGGCGGGCACAAAAAATCGCCTCCGGCGAGATCTTTCTCACCAGAAGCGGCAGAGGCATATCCAGAAAGCAGGTGTGGGCGGAGATGAAAGCGGTGTGCCGGAAGGCCGGAGTGGCAGACAGCAAGGTGTTTCCCCATAACCTGCGCCACCTGTTTGCCAGAGCCTTCTACCAGGCCAGCCGGGATGTGGTCAAGCTGGCCGATGTACTGGGCCACTCCTCCATCGAGACCACCCGGATCTACCTGCTCTCCACCGGCGCGGAGCACGCCCGCCAGCTTGCCCGTCTGGGGCTGATATCATAGCGGCAAAATAAATCTTTTGTCCTATATACGGCTTGAAAAGCAAATGTTCAGTACATAGAACGGTATTCATTTTACCACATCTTTTGCTCTCTTTCAAGAAGTGCAGCCTGTTTTGGACATGGAAAAGCAGACCGGGGCAAGCAATTATGCTTCACCGGCCCATCTTCTGCGCCCATTTTTAGCCCCGTGCCTCGGCACGGGGCTTTTTATCGCCCTTTATGCCGCATCCTGCCGGAACACACAGGTGAACCTAGGACAAAAGATTTATTTTGCCATACAAAGCGAGGTGATTGCAGCAGGTCTTTTTGAACAATAGAGTCCCAGCATATTTGAAAAAAGGAGGATAAGTATGCGAAGAATCTTGAAGCGATTCACGGGTTTGTTCTGTGTGCTGGCCCTGTGCCTCAGCATGCTACCCGTGAGTGCCCTGGCGGCCGAGGACGCGCCCTCGAATCAATCAACCACTCTCCTCTCGGATGACAATGTGGCGAAAATTGAGGAAAACGAGTACCCCACGCTGGACGAAGCGGTGGAAGCAGCGGAGGACGGTGCAACCATCGAACTTCTGGCCGATGCCACGACCAAGGGATGGAATTTAACCAAGAGTCTTACCATTACGTCGGCCCCGGATCTGGCGGAAAAGCCGACCGTAACCTTTGAAAAGGACGGCATTGCCCTGTGGGGCAAGACACTGACCTTTAAGGGCATCGACGTTGTCATGAACGGGGTTGGTTCCACACCGTATGGAGAATGGACCTGGATGACGATCTGCGCCAGCAAAGATGCCGTTCTCGCGCTGGACAACGTCAATATGACCATGGATGCAACCGGTAGCACCGGTTCCCCCCATGCGATTTACTTCTGTAGCAACAATAAGCTGAATCTGACAAACGGCTCTGTCCTGACGATTAAAAACTACCCGAACGATGCTCTGGAGTGGGACGGCGGTGATGGCGGGTATAACGTCAATATCACTAATTCTACCTTCATCTCCGACCACAACCGCTCCGGCTTCACGGGTACATTCTATGCCACGATTACCAATTCTAAGGTGGATGTTGTCAACAGCCTTGGAAATGGCTCCAATGGCTCTCACTTTATTATCGAGGATTCCGAAGTCAATTTCAACAACAACGGTTCCCATGGCCTTTCTGCCGGTGAACTGAGTATCGATAACTCCACCGTCAACACAAAAAATAACAACGGTATGGGGATTACCGTAAACAACGCCTTTACCGTCGAGAACGGTTCCATTGTTACTGTGACCGGAAACGCCGGGAATTCCAGCTATGGTTATGCCGCTGTACGGCTCTACAACGACTATCCATTCACAGTGGACAGTACCAGCGAGCTTTATATTGAGGATAACAACAACACCGGACTGTATGTGCGGCAAGGCAATCTGACGGTAGAGGACGGGGCTGTCCTCAAGATCACCGGCAACAAGGTTTCGCACAGCCTGCTGGATGGCTACGGCGGCGGAATTTATGTCGGCTATGGCAATAACTATGACCCGACTGTAATTCTGCCCGCCGATGCCATAATCTGCAACAATCATGCACTTGTTGCAGGCGATGATATCTATGTTTCCGAAGGTGTCAGCGGGCCCTCTCTCTCCTTCGGAAAAGTGGGCTCCGGCTGGACCCTTGACGGAGGGGAGGGAGACTGCATCGACGCCATAGACGGCTGGTACGACGACAGCGAGGGCGCCCGCTGGGAGGCGCATGAGGAGCCCTATCACGCGGTGGAGTTCACGGATTTTGAGCCGCTGACCGGGTTTGCCTCTGCAACCGGACTTACGGCGCTAAAAGCAGCCCATGGCCTGAGCCCTCTGGAGCCCGGCGAAGAAACCGGATGGGACACCTCCAAATCCAAGACCGCAACCAATCTGGACAGCAATTTTGGGTCCGACGTGACCCTGTCCCTGCCCGCGGCAGAGGAACAGCTCGTTACAGATGTGGTCTTTGTATTGGACAAATCTACGAGTGCAGCGGTTGAGGCCAAGTCTCTGGAGATGCTTCGTTCCCTAAAGGATCAGCTTGAGAACACTGGCGCGAAGATCAATGTCGGTGTAGTTATTTTTAATGCGGTTGCCAATGTCGCCAATAATGGTGAATTTTTTGATCTGGCTACCGAATATGCGGACATTGAAGCCGCGATCCAGCAGACACTAAAGAGTGGAACCAATATGCACGCCGGACTGCTGGCTGGCAAGGCAATGCTGGATGCAGATACAAGTGTTGATAGCTCTCGGAAATATTTAATCCTTGTCAGTGATGGTTTAACGTATTATTATTGTAAAGGCGGAAACTACGATCAGGCATACACAATTTCCTCCAGAAACGGCGGTGATACCGGAACGGGCGGAAGGAACGAACAGCCAAATGACGGATTGTCCGCGTGGGAATGTAAATATTCCTCTGATTATGTCCCGGAAAATTGGGCCAGCTACTTTGATGCAGTAAAAGGCGTATTGGATAGTGAATACACCAAATATGAATATTCTTTGAACGATCCGAATCGTCCAAAAACAAGTGATTTGGATTCTGAAGGCTCCATCCCTTATGTAAATAGGAACGGCTATCCAATCAACGTTGATCTGTCTCTCTACAATAGTAATGCGCTCTATCAGGAAATGAGCAAAGAGTACCATTGTTATGCGCTGAAAGCTGAGAGCGGTGTCGACAGTTATGGCTTTGGCATCAGTTTCATGGACTACCTGGCCGGCGGCGAAACCGTTGATTTTACCGACATCCAGAACGACATCTACTACCTGCTTGATAAAGGCAGCTATGTGGTGGATGAAATTGGCTCCGGCACCGACAACAAAAGCAATGGGTACGACTTTGATTTTGTCAACGACATAGACCGTCTGGCCCTGACCGTGGGCGGAGAAGTTCTCGACAAGACCGAATTGATTGACCCTTCGTTTAATGATCCCTATATCACCAGCGCCTATGGCTTCGGCTTCAACGACGCGGCAAACGCGGACGAATCAGCCTATTACTTTGTGCTCAAATACTACGCCAAAGGCCAGGACGGTGCGTCCGACGAGTGCTTTGTGTGGGAGATCAACGTCCCCGTCTCCAACTTTGCCCCTGTTCAGTTGACCTACACCGTGAAGCTGACGAATCCCCAGACTGCCGAGGGGACTTACGGCCAGTACGATGCGGACGGCAGCGAGAACTACAGCGGCCTTTACACCAACAACAGCGCGACCCTGTACCCGGTGGACAGCAACAGCCGGCCCGGCCAGCCGGAGAACTTCCGCAGGCCAACCGTGTCCTACACCATTCAGACCAGCCGCCCCGACCCCGGCCGCCCCTCTCACCGCCCGGACCGCGACGACGAGCCTGAGTCTCTGAATACCGAGGACCACGTGGCCTATATCATCGGCTATACGGACGGCACTGTGCGGCCGGAGGGCGATATCGCCCGCAGCGAGGTGGCCACTATCTTTTTCCGTCTGCTCACCGACGAGGCCAGGGAGGCCTATTGGAGTCAGAGCAATCCATACTCCGACGTGGCTTCCGGCGACTGGTACAACAACGCCATATCCACCTTGACCAGCATGGGTATTCTGGACGGCTATCCGGACGGCACCTTCCGCCCTACCGAACCCATCACACGGTCTGAGTTTACCAAAATTGCAGTGAGCTTTTTCGAGTTTACCGAAGGGGACTTGACATACGACGGCCGATTCTCCGATGTGGAGGGAACCGAGTGGTATGTGACCTTTCTGGCCGCAGCGGTGGAGTACGGACTAATTGAGGGCATGCCCGACGGCACCTTCCACCCGCTGGACAATATCACCCGGGCCGAGGCGTGCACCATCGTCAACCGCACCCTGGGCCGGGCCCCTCATGAAGCACACCTGCTGCCCCGCGGAGAGATGCTCACCTGGCCGGACAACAATACCTCCGCCTGGTACTACGCAGCCATGCAGGAGGCCACCAACTCCCATGACTATATCTGGACAGAAGGGGAAGACACGGAGGAGTGGACCGGCAGGCTGACGGAGCGCGATTGGGCCGCTCTTGAGCGAGTCTGGTCCGACGCCCATGATGCGCCCGGCGGCGAGGTGATGGACTGAGGCCGCCGGAAAAACGGCGGCAATCCGGAACATCTGCTTCCTAGTGAAACCAAAATGGGCCGGAGAGGACATTCGTCCTCTCCGGCCCATTCCGGTCTTTGGCGGCACGGGTTCGGCACACCCTCTCTGTCACCGCTCCATATTCATTTTTCCCACTGATCCCGCTCCCGCTTCTCTTTCCTGTGGAATTTCGGCAGGGAGGGCGTCTGAATCGGACCTCGCCCGGAGGGAAGCGGCGCATTGCCGCGGCGGCTGACATGGTAGACCGCCGTGGCCCCCACAGACAGGCCCGCAACCGACAGGCCGCCGATGATTCCCAGAAGTGGATTGGCGGCCAGCAGACTTCCGAACATGAAGTTGAGAACCACCCCCACCAGCGAGATGATGCTCAGCAGCCGGGCATTCCGGTTGATATTGTTATTGATGATGGAGGTATAGGTATCAAAGTCCTTGAGAACCGTGCTCTTGATGAGCTCATACCGCTCCTCCAGGAAGCGGAACTCCAGCAGCACCTCGCCCTGAAGCACATAGCTGTTCTGCATCTGCATCGGATAGTAGCCCTTGTCGATCCGCGACAGGATCTCCTTTACCGCCAGCACCATATTCCCACACTCGGTGTAGCGCCTGCGGAAATCCAGCAGACGATAGGTGCCGCTGTTGTCGATGCAGTTATCCAGGGCGTCCTCCAACTGCTTCATCTCGCCTGTGCAGCCCTCAATGCGCAGGGAGAGATCCTGTATTTTGAACTGAAGCGCGTACATCAGCAGTTGTCCGATGTACTTGACCGGCTTCTCCTCCAGGAAGGCGCGAAACGCCCCCTGTGTGGACTCCTCGACAACTGCGTTGCTCCCCACCTGCCTCACCCGCAGGGCGCCGGGCAGCATTTCATCGCCGTAGAGCAGCTCCAGCACGACCTGTTCCTCTCTTCCGGTCATACGGTCCTGGGTGACCAGCTCCTCCATCGGGGCAAAAAAGATACAGTAAGAGCTGCCCTTAATCCCCTGTTCCTCCCGGAACTGTCCCCGGTTCATCGCGGAAAAAAAGGTCAACGCTTCCATGGACAGCCCTCCTTCTGCAAATTGTATCGCCTAACGTATCATAACAGCAAAGCTCCCACCGCAGTCTCTCCCGCGGCAGGAGCACTCCTGTTTTTTCCTAAACTGTTTGCGGGTGTCCGCCGCCCTCTTCGGGCAGCCTCCCATATTTGTTCGAGAGAACCACCCGGGGACGCTCCGCCGCCTGTTCCGAATCCCAGGGCAGGATGTCTCCCGGCTCCCGGAGATAGTTGAGGATCTGCCAGATCCCCTCCCCGGTATAGGAGCTGACCCGAAAAATCGGATGGCATCCCGCCAGCTCCAGCCAGCCCTGCGCCCGGTCCGGATCACCGTCCGGATGGTCAATCTGGGTCACAATGCCGATCACCGGGCGGTTGCAGCAGGCCGTCACACAGGGTGGGTAGAGCGAGTACGGCTCGGTGGAGCTCAGCAGCAGCCCCACCACGTCGGCCTCATAGGTATAGAGCGCCAGCGCCTTCGCCAGGCTGGCGTTTTCTGCATACTCCCCCGGCGTGTCAATCACCACATCATAATGGTTTATGTACTGTGTCTTGTGATAGTGGATCACATCGCCCTTCAGCGCCTGCGTGAGGGTGGTCTTTCCGCATTCGCTCCGGCCCATTAAAATAATTTTCTTCATGTCCTCGTAATTTCACAGATGGTAAACCCCAGGTGATTCTTCAGATAGGTCAGGATACTGGACACTGCGGCCTGTACGTTTGAAATGCGTCCGGTAAAAATGAGGGTTCCGCTGAAGCGGTCAATAAACCCCATCTCCACCTTGGAGGTCTTGGTCGCAATATCGCCCGCGATTACGGAAATTTCAGAGGGCGTCATGCTCAAAATTCCGATGGCGGCCTGCTGGTAGTCCACATTGGGATTGAGGCCCAGCTTCTGATAGATAATCTCATCCGGGCTTGCAATAATATGGGCCAGAGTGACCTGCTTGCCGGGCACCATCTCCTGAACAAGCCGCATCTTCCCCTCCTGCACGGTTCCAAAGTCCATTAAGTCCATCCTATTTCACCTCGTTTGCTCCGCTCAGGCCCAGCGCCGCCTTGATTCTGGGCATATTATAGCCTACAATCTCCTCCGCGCCGATCACCGTGACCGGCAGGCCCGTATAGCCGCGGCTCTCCATAAAGGCCTGCCCGGCCTTATCCTCCGCGAGGTTGATCTCCTCATAGGAGATCCCGCCCTGTCTCAAAAACTCCTTTACGCTGCGGCAGTAGCTGCAACCGGGCATCGTATAGATGCGCACGGGTGCCGTACCCGCCAGCACCGGAGCCTCGCGTTCCGATATGTCCGGGCGGAGGTTTTCCTCCCCGGCCTTCCAGCCAGCTGCGCACAGGCCGCCGGTTTTCAGCGCGGCCAATACCCGGAGCACCTCCTCCGGATTGCGGCCGATGTTGTTGTCGTGGATTACGCTGTAGCGCACTTTTTGCTCCGGGTCAATCAGGAACAGCCCACGCAGGGCCACCCCCTCCTCCTCCAGCAGCACCCCGTAATCGGCGCAGACCCGCAGAGTCTGATCCGCCGCCATGGGGTAACCCAGCCCGCCCAGGCCGTTGCGCTGCCAGGCCTGATGGGTGTAGACGCTGTCCGTGCTCACGCTGAGCAGCTCCGCTCCGGCCGCACGGAAGGCCTCCCGGTGCTCTGAGAAGGCTGTGAGCTCTGTGGGACAGACAAAGGTGAAGTCCATGGGGTAGAAGAACAGCACCAGCCATTTCCCGGCATAGTCCGGCAGCGCAACGCGCACAAAATGTTCTCCGTCCGCCGACAGCGCCTCCATGGAAAAATAGGGCGCCTGCTTTCCAATGAGTCGTTCCACAGAGCTCACAATCCTTTCTTACCAATTCTTATTTATCCGGCTTATAGAAGCACTGAGAGCAGTCGTCCTCCTTGGCCTCCTCCCGCTTCTGCCCGTCCTCGGGCTGGTAGAAGCACTGGGGACACTCCTCCTCCGGCCTTTCCTCCACTGCCTCCGGCTGGTAAAAGCACTGGGGGCACTCTTCCGGCTCACCGCTCCTGTCGGGGGCGTGGTACATACCCTGGGGCACGCGCTCCCCCTCCCCAGGCTTTTTGCGGTTGGGTGCTGGATAGTGGCAGTTGGGACAATCCTGTGAAGCCATACTGATGGCCCTCCTTTCCGCGTCTGTTCCTGTTTCCCTTAGTTCGTCAGCTTGTCAATCAATCCCGGATGGGGCGATGCGATCACGCTGCTGCTTGTAATATCCCCGGTCTCCTCCAGTTGATTCATCGCGGCCTTAACCGCAGAGCGAACCGCGGAAACCTCGCCGGTGAGAATAACAAAGCCCTTGCCGCCCAGGCCGCGGGCAATGCGGATCTCCATCAGGCGGACGTTCGCCGCCTTGGCGGCATAGTCCCCCGCCTCAACGGCAGTCAAAGCCGTCATGGTCTCGATCACGCCGATGGAGGCGATGTGTCCTACCTCCGACGTGCCCACGATCGCCTCCGGGACGGAAGCGTGCACGTTGTTGATGGTGTGGTGCCCGACCAGATAGATGCCCGCTGTCTGGCGGCCGCTCTCCATGGCGCTCTTCACAGCGCCTACCGCGCCGCAGATGATAATGACATATTTACCCGGACAGGTGGGGGTCGCGGTCAGCAGCTCCACATTGGCGGCCTTCAGCACCGCATCGGCGGTTTCAATGCCGACGGGGATGCTTTTCAATTCCAGTAATCCGATGGACTTTCCCATAACTGGCCTCTTTTCCTATGGATTCCTCTGTTGGCTCAGGCATTGATCACGCTGCTGACAGCGTTGATCACAATCGTCAGGATAAAGATCGTGGTAGCAGGGGGGTCGATGTGGGTGTCGCAGTGGCTGTTCAAGCTCTTGCCCACCAGGTCGCCCAGCAGGGAGCCCAGGATGCCGAAGAGCACGCCCAGCAGAGCGCCCGCAGGGCCCCAGGCGGTGATGCCGGCCACGGCAGCCAGCCCGGAGGGCAGGAAAATGTGGTGAGTCGCGGGCGTGGCGAAGCCGGTCTGGGTGAAGATCAGCGTGATGGCCGCAAAGCCGAAGCACACGATCGGGAAGATGCTGAACGCGGCGGTAAACTCATTCTCGTACAGGAATGCGGCGATGAAGCTCACCACAATGCCGATGCCGCCGCCCAGTACCACGTTATAGACGAAGCCCTTCCCGGTGGCGAACCACTCGCGCTTTCCGGAGCCGGTGTACTTGCCGGTCAGGCCGGTCTTGCCGAAGGCCAGACGGGTGACAACCGCCAGAATGAAGACGGTGATGCCGGGCAGGTCGGTGGTGGCGTGGCCGGCGCTGCCGATGACGGGCAGCAGGCCGATGCAGTAGTGGATCAGGAAGCCCAGCACCCCGAAGATGCCGCCCACCAGGAGCACGTCGGGCTCACCCAGGCCGTTGAGGGAGGACAGGATGTCGGTGCCGGAGGCCAGCTTGCCCTTGCGGCCCGCGTAGCCGGCGGCGGCCACGCCGCCGGCAAAGGCGATGTGGGGGCCGACAAAGGAACCAAAGGCGAGGTAGTTGACTGCAACATCGCCGCCCACGCCGGCAGCCGTCAGGACTCCGCCCACCAGGGCGTAGATACCAGTCATAATAAAGGCGGGAAGGGCGCCCATATAAGCGCCGATAATGCCGCCGCCAAATGCGGCGATCAGAGCCAAGATATCCATAAATCAGTTCCTCTCCAATCTTTATTGTTGGATGGTAATCTCTCTCTCGGTCACCGCGGTCACCGTGCCCGCGATGCTCGCGTGAAGGTTTGCCCCCAGCTTTCCCTCTGGGGCCGTCGCAATCAGGGCTCCCTTCTCCACTCTGTCCCCTGCGCGCACCACAGGCTGGGCGGGTGCGCCCACCCCCTGGCTCAGCGGCAGGGTCACCATTTGATAGTCGCAGGAGCTGTCCTCCATCGGGGCGGGAACATCATAGCCGTCCAGCCCCAACTGGTGAATCAGCTTGTGAACCGGGTATCGCTTGTACTGCCGGAACGGCGCGGCCGCCTCCGGCTGGTTGTGCAGCGCATTGCGGACACCCTTCTTTCCCATCTCGCCCTTGAGCATCCCGTTCAGTTTCCAGGGCTGAAGCCCCATCACGCAGGCGTACTCGCACAGGCGGCAGCCGCAGCACAGGAAGGCGTTCATGGGGGTATACTCCGGGTCGCAGAGGGCGCCATAGGCGGCCAGGCGCATCATCTTGTGCGGCTGGATGCGGTGCCCCAGCAGGCCCCGCGGGCAGACCTCGGAGCACAGGGAGCACTGCATACAGGCCACCCGGGCATCCTGGAGCATCCGCGGCACGGGCCGGTTCAGGCTCTGGAGGAGGGAATGGCCCTCCGGGACCACGATGAGTCCCTTTGTGGTCTTGGTAATAGTGCTTCCGGTGCTCACCACACGCCCCATCATGGGCCCGCCGTTGATGACCTCATAGTGCTCCACGGTGGGGCCGCCCGCCAGGGCCAGCGCCTCCGCCACCGTGATGCCCAGAGGCACCTTCACGGTCTTGGGGGTGCGCACCGCACCGGTCAGCGTGACATACTTCTCAATCACCGGGGCCTGATGGCGGACGGCCGCCAGCACATTGAGGGCCGTCTCCACATTGCTGACCACCACGCCCACATTCAGGGGGATGCCCCCCTCCGGGACCACGCGTCCGGTCACCTCGTAGACGATCACCTGTTCGTCACCGGCGGGATAAAATGCGCCCATCCGGTGAATCCTCAGCCTGGGATGCCTGGACAGCTCCCGCTCCAGCGCCTCCACCGCCGCGTGGTAGTGCTCCTTGAGCGCCACCACGCCCTGGGACGCCCCGACCTGCTCCACGAGCAGATCGAGGGCGTCCAGCAGGTCGCCGGCCTGGAGGGCCATCAGCTGCTGATCCACCCGGAGCAGCGGTTCACACTCCGCTCCGTTGATGATGACGGTGTCCGCCTGGGCCTTGAGCTTCACATGGGTGGGAAATCCGGCGCCGCCGGCGCCCACCACACCGGCCTGTTCCACCAGGCCGAGCAGATTCTCTTGCATAATGGCCCAAACCTCCGTTTATCTGACGTCCATCCCTCCGACGAGCACGCATCTGCGGCGCCGGGCAAAGGATTTGGCCGAAGTCAGGCCCTCTCCGGTGGGACCGGCGATGGTAAACGTGGTATAGCCCTCGCCGCCTACGCCGATGCCGGCGTAAGAGGGGCCGTTTTTCACAAAAATCGTGGTCTGGATGAGCTTGGCCATCTTGGTCAGCTTCTCCACGTTGCGGGAGTGCATCATGGCGGTGTGGCGGTTGCCGTGCTCCACCCGGACGGCCATCTCAATGGCCTGATCCACGTCGGGAACCCGCACCAGAGGCAGGATGGGCATCATCAGCTCTACCTGCACGAAGGGGTGGTCCTCCTTGGCCTCCATGAGGATCACTTTCACGTCATCGCCCACGGTAATGCCGATCTTGTCCAGGATGTACTTGGCGCTCTTGCCCACAAACTCGGTCTTGGGGCTCTTGCCCTCCTTGGTCACCAGCTCCACCAGCTGGCTGATCACGGCGGGGTCCTTGACCTCGTAAGCGCCGTTCTTCTTCATGTTGAAGATCAGGTAGTCGGCCACGGAATCCACGGCGATGACTTCCTTCTCGGCGATGCAGGGCAGGTTGTTGTCAAAGGAGCAGCCGTCCACGATATCCTTGGCGGCCTTCTCGATGTCGGCGGTCTCGTCCACCACGACGGGGGGATTGCCGGCGCCGGCGCCGATGGCCTTCTTGCCGCTGGAGAGCACCGTTTTGACGATGGCGGGGCCGCCGGTGGCCACCAGCATGCGGATCTTGGGGTGGCTCATCATGGCGTTGGTGTTCTCAATCGAGGGGGCGGACACGGTGACCACCAGGTTGGCGGGCGCGCCTGCCTTGCAGAGGGCCTTGTTGATGAGCTGAATCAGGTGCAGGGACACCTTCTTGGCCCGGGGATGGGGGCTGAACACCACCGCGTTCCCCGCCGCCAGCATGCCGATGGAGTTGCAGATGATGGTCTCCGTGGGGTTGGTGGTGGGGGTGATGGAGCCGATCACGCCGAAGGGCGAGTACTCCACCAGGGTCAGGCCGTCGTCGCCGCTCATGGCGTCGGTGGTCAGATCCTCGATGCCGGGCGTCTTGACCGCGGCCAGACGGTTCTTGATGAGTTTGTACTCATAGCCGCCCATGCCAGTCTCCTCCACGGCCAGGCGGGAGATGTACTCCAGATTCTCCTGGTCCAGCACCACGTCGCGGATGGCCTGGACATAGCAGGCCCGGTCGTGCATGGAGCGGTTCAGATACTCCCGCTGGGCCTCCACGGCCGCGTCCACCGCGTCGTTCATGCTCTCAAATACACCCCAGTCCCCGCCGGACGGGCAGGTCTGGGCGGAAGCGGTCTCCGTGCTCAGCTGGGATACAACCCGCTTCACAATGGATTCGACCACATTCTCATCAATGTTCATTTGCTGTTCCTCCTTAGAGAGACATCGCGTACCGCGCGATGTCCATATCCTGTTCCACCGTACCGCCGGATACGCCGATGCCGCCCACGACTTCCCCGTTTACCACATAGGGGAAGCCGCCGCCGAACAGCACGATTTTTCCGGGAGCGGAAGCGTCAATGCCGTAGAGCGGGCCGTCCGGCCGGGCCGCCTGGCCCAGCTCATGGGTCGGCATCTGGAAGGCGTTGGCGGTATAGGCCTTTCCGGCCGAGACGTCCACGCTGCCCAGCAGCGCGCCCTCCATTCTCTGGAGCAGGACCAGATTGCCGCCGCTGTCCACCGCGGAGAACACCACCGGAACCCCGAGCTGTCCGGCCCGCTCCACGGCCCGCTGGGCCATCCTCTGGAGCGATGCCAGGCTAAAAGGGGGCAGGCCGCCCTCCGGGGCGGACAGCTGTTTCCGGACCAGCGCAGTCACCTGCGCCCTCAGGCGCTCCTCCTGCGTCAGATCCTCTTGAAGCCTGGCCAGCGCGTATACCGCGTCGGACAGGCGGTTGATGTAGCGGGCCAGCACCTCGCGTACCGGCTCGTGCTCCGCCAGGGCCACCACATGGCGCTCCGCCCGGCGGACAATGGTACGGGCCACATGGAGCGCCGCCGAGGCGGGGTCCACGCCCGGAATGACGAAGTGGGTCTGCTTCCCGGTGGTCTCGGTGCACTTGTCCACCACGCCCTCCAGAAAGGCCACGTCCTCCTCCGAGATCTTTCCCGTCAGCCCGGCCGCACCCTGCTCGTCACTGGCCAGCTCCGCCCCCAGAGAGAACAGCCGGCCCTGGATGCGGTGGACCGTGGTGCGGATATATTCCCGGTCGGTCTGGGCATACGCCAGCCCCAGCATGGAGTTGGCCTCGTCAATGGTGCCGTAGCACTCCACCCGCAGGCTGGACTTGCTCACCCGGGAGCCGCCTACCAGGCTGGTCTGGCCCTTGTCTCCGGTTTTGGTGTAAAGATTCGCCATCAGCCCACCTCTACCGTATCCACAATGCCCACGATGGAGGTATCCACCGGGGCGTCACCCTTGCCGAACACATAGCGCGCGGAGCTGCCCTTGCAGACAATGACAATCTCGCCGGTCCCCGCTCCCACGGAGTCCACGGCCACCTCGCTGGTACCCGCCCGCTCCAGGCGCTCCGTCAGCTTTTCCACAATCAGGAGCTTCATTCCCACCAGATGCTCGTTCTTGCTGGTGGAAACCACGGTCCCGATCACTCTTCCCAAATACATTTTGCCACCTGCTTTACGTCTCTTTTCGGATGCAGATGTCCCGGCGGCGCGCCTCATCGGCGGCCAGTTGGGTAATCAGGGTCTCCCGCGGCACCCACAGGGTGCTGTGAGGCGGGCAGCCCTGAACGTGGCGTCCGCTCAGAACCCTGCCCTCCAACCGGAGCTGGCCGGATCCCTCCTGCTTCCGGGGCGCGGCCTCCGGCCTCGCGGCCGGCGCCGCCGTCCGGGTCTGTGGTCCGCCGACCGCCCGCAGCGTCTTGTCATAGAGGCCGCCGGAGGTGGTCAGGTGTGCGCCGAAGGAGCGCAGGGTCTCCAGATTGTTCCGAAGCGCCTGCTTCAGCGGCTCCGCCATATGGAAGCCGCGCTTTAGGCGCTCGGCGTGATCCGGGCAGCAGCCGTCGATGTTCACCACAACGTT
>OBXU01000231.1_pt1 | contig 21102 bp, 19 predicted proteins | sample 1476671 | NCBI WGS metagenome assembly OBXU01 (sample SAMEA2580182, study PRJEB22360) | human gut metagenome | biome: human gut; feature: human-associated habitat; material: faeces | place: Denmark | collected 2008/2010
GGGTGCGCGGCTCGGTGCTCGACCAGATCCCCGGCGTGGGGGAGAAGCGGCGGGCTGAGCTGCTCAAGGCGTTTAAGAGCATCAAAAATATCAAATCGGCCACCCTGGCGGAGCTGGAGGATGCAGTGCCCAAAAACACCGCCCGGGCGGTCTATGACTTTTTCCATCAGAAAGGGGAGGAACCATCATGCGAGTGATTACCGGAACGGCCCGGGGGATGCGGCTCAAAGAGTTGCCCGGGCTGGAGACCCGGCCCACCACCGACAAGGTGAAGGAGTCGGTCTTCAACATCGTGCAGTTTGACGTAGAGGGCCGGCGAGTGCTGGATCTCTTCGGCGGTACCGGCCAGATGGGCATCGAGGCCCTGTCCCGGGGTGCGGCGTCCTGTACCTTTGTGGACGTGCGGAAGGAGGCCGCCGCGGTCATCCGGGCCAACCTGGCCCACACCAAGCTAGAGGAGCAGGGGAAGGTGGTGCAGGGGGACTACCTGGCCTTCCTCACCGGCTGCCGGGAGAAATTCGACCTGGTGTTCCTGGACCCGCCCTACGGCGCCGGGATGCTGGAAAAGGCCCTGGAGGCCATCGCCAAGATTGACATTATGACGGAAAATGGTATAATAGTCTGCGAAAGTGCGGCGGAGAGCGCCCTTCCGGAGCTGGCCGCCCCCTATGCCAAGGGGCGGGATTACCGCTACGGCAAGATCAAGATCACGCTGTACCACCGTGCGGTCTGACGGGCTGTGCGACAGTTAAGGATGTGAAGCCCACATGAAGACCGCCATCTATCCCGGCAGCTTTGACCCCATCACTCTGGGACACCTGAACATCATCAAGCGGGCCGCCGTGTGCTTTGACAAGCTGATCGTGTGCGTCATGGTCAACTCGGAGAAGGTCAACCGGGGACTGTTTACCCCGGAGGAGCGGGTGGAGCTCATCCGCCGGGTGGTGGCCAAGCTGCCCAACGTGGAGGCGGATTGTTCCTCCACCCTCATCGCCGAGTACGCCCGCCAGAAGCGGGCCTGCACTCTGGTGAAGGGCCTGCGGGCGGTGTCCGACTACGAGAATGAGCTGCAGATGGCGCTCATCAACCGCAAGCTGAATCCCCGGCTGGAGACCATGTTCCTGCCCTCCAGCGCAAAATACACCTATGTGAGCTCCAGCATGGTCAAAGAGATGGCCCGCTATGGGGCGGAGCTCTCTGACTTTGTACCCCGGGAGATCATCGGGGACGTACAACGAAAGATGGACAGCAGGAGGGATGGCTGATGGCCACCGGCGTGGAAGAATTACTGGATATGCTCTTTGAGATGATCGACGAGGCCAAGAGCATGCCCCTGAGCAGTGACAAGTGCATTCTGGAACGGGACAAGGCCCTGGATCTGCTGGACGAGATCCGGGCTCAGTTCCCCATGGAGCTGGCCGAGGCCAAGAAGCTCATCGCTGCCCGGACGGAGTATATCGCCTCCGCCAAGCGGGAGGGGGAGCTCATCCGCAAGCAGGCGGAGGAGAAGGCACGCCAGATGGTGTCGGAGGACGAGCTGCTGGCCCAGACCAAACAGAAGGCAAACGAGCTGATGCGCACTGCGGAGGAGCGCAGCCGCGATCTGCGGAAGGCAGCCAACGACTACTGCGAGGATGCCCTGCGCCGCACCGAGGAGGCGGTGGCCGAGGCCTACGACGAGATCAAGAAGTCGCGGGCCCGGTTCCGTGCCTTGGCAGGCGGCGGCGCCCCGGCTGGCCGCCAGCCCTACGACGTGGAGGCGGAATAAAACCAAACACCAAACAGAGAGCCCGCCGGCGGAACTTCCGCCGGCGGGCTTTGAGATGATCGATAAACCTTCCTGCCGAAGGCTTCGGAGGGAGGAATAGTGTGAAAGGGAACCGTCAGGGTTCCCTTTCGCGTTCGATCAAACGCCTTTTTGAACCTTTTTCGAGGGTTCAAAAAGGCTCTCTGCCTGTCGAGAACTTTTCGACAGGCAGAGAGCCCGCCGGCGGGCTCTGCTTTGCTGTGGGAGAGGGCTCAGGGGGCTTTGTAGTCGGGGGCGCGTCCGATCTCCTGGATGAGCTCCTTCATAGCCGCTGCCATGGCGTCGATGTCGGCGTGGTTGTTGAAGTACTGGCAGGAGATGCGGAAGCCGCCCACGTAGTCGGTGAAGCGCTGGGCAATAAAAATCTTGCGGGCGTGGAGCTGCTTGAGTACCCAGCGGTCCACATCCAGATCGTCATAGAGGCGGGCAATGACGATGCCGCCCCGCCGGCCCGGGTCGCGGTGGGTGATGATGGTGGCGCCGATGGCCTCCAATTGATCCATGCAGTAGGCGCTGAGCGCCCAGATGTGTTCCTGGATGTTCTCGATGCCGATCTCGTTGACCAGGCCCAGGCTCTCCCCCAGGGCAATGGCGCCGGTGTAGTTGGAGGTGCCGCCGATTTCGTACTTGCGGGCGGTCTCCGGGAAGGTCCAGTCGTGGACGGAGGGAGCGGCGGGATTCTCCCAGTAGGCGCCCCAGCCGCCTTCGGGAACGGTGGTGTTCAGGTAGCCGGCATAGCTCTGCTTGATCTTGGACAGGGAGTTCTTGTTGACATAGAGCACGCCGGTGCCGTAGGGGCTGTTCAGCCACTTGTGGCCGCCGGCCACCAGCAGATCAAAGTGGCACTGCTTGGTGTCAATCTTGGTGACGCCCAACTGCTGCACCGCGTCCACCACCAGGAAGATCCCCTTTTCCTGGCAGAAATCACCGATGTCCTTCATGTCGCTGGCCCAGCCGTTGCACCACTCCAGGGTGGACATGACGATGATGCGGGTCCTCTCATCGGCCAGGGCGGCGAAGTCGTCCACCGTGAAGCGGTTGTCCTTGGTCTTGCATACCCGGATCTCGATCTTCTTCTCCCGGCGCATCACACACCAGGGCAGGGCCACCTGAATGAACTCCAGATTGGTGGTGATGATGTTGTCGCCGTCGGCCAGCTCGATGCCGCGGGCGGCGATGTTCAGGCCATGGGAGGTGCTCTCCACCAGGGCGATCTCCTCCGGGTCGGCGTTGAGCAGCTTGGCGGCTTCGTCGTATGCCTTGCCGCGCAGGGAGTCCATGGCGATGTGGTGGGCGCTGGAGTTCTCCTCCTCCTGGGTGGCGGTCATGTCGGCAAAGGCCTTCACCGCCCGCACCGTGCGCTGGGGGGCGAAGCTGACGCAGGCCGCGTCGAGAAAGACCATCTGCTCCAGAACGGGCCACTCCTGCTTGCGGATCGCTTCAAAATCGACGGACATAAGTACTACCTCCTATATTTTTGTGGGTGATGGCTGGGTTGTATTCCTCTGGTTTTCCTTCACTGGTGAAGCAACATCCCTCCAATCGACTGACTTTTTGAGATCAAACGCTATAATGGTAAAAAATTACCAATTATGGAGTTGGGAAAACAGATTATGACAGAGACCGGTATTCTGACGGATGCCTCACCCTGGATCAGCGTCGAGCCGGCGGCATGGCGCCCGCTGACCGAGGGGAGAACGCCGCGCCTGTTCCGAAAAAAGACCTTTCTCTACACTCAGGGGCAGCCGGCGGAGCATTTTTACATCATTCAGCGGGGGCGGGCCTGCATCTCTACCTCACGGGCGGACGGCCACGAGAAACAGCTCTACATCGCGGAGCGGGGCGCCCTGTGCGGGGAGAGCGCCTGTCTGCAGCGGCAGCCCCACGCGTCGGCGGCCCTGGCGATTGTGGACACCTGGGCCTATGCCGTCCCCCGGCTGGACATGCTGGAGGCGCTGCGGGAGGACTGGGCGCTGAATCAGCGGTTCCTGGAGCTCTGCTTTCGGAAAAACACGGTGCTGCTCGGTCAGGTGCGGGAGCTCTCCTTTGATCAGGCGGAGCGGCGCATTGCCCGGACCCTCCTCAATCTGGCGGCCCAGTATGGGCGGCCCTGCCCGGAGGGGGTGCGCATCTCCATCCGCTTTACCCACCAGGATGTGGCCGGTATCATCAATACAAGCCGCATCACCACCAACAAGGTGATGAAGCGCATGGAGGAGGAGGGGATACTCCTCAAACGGGAGGGCCGCTATATCCTGCGGGCCCTTCCCGCCTTGGAGCGGCTGGCGCGGGGAGAGGGTCAGTAGCGCACAGCCCTTTCGCTCTCCCGGAAGGCGCGGCTGTCTGGCAGGAGGGTGCGCCCGTAGCCGGAGACGATGGCGAAGATAGTCATAACCAGCAAAAGAATGGGATAGAACTGGTGGGTGACGATCTCCAGTGTGGAGACGGGAACCGCGCCGGGCAGGTCGACGGCTGTCATCATGGCGGCGCACACCACCGGCACCATATAGGGCATCAGGTAGTTGAGGGTGCCGCCGGAGCAGATGAGGAGGTTGGCGGTGCGGTAGCCGTGGAGCTGATACTCCTCCCCCAGCCGCTTGGCCAGGGGGCCGGTGCCCACGATGGCCGCGGTGTTCAGGCCGGTGGCCACGTTGAGCAGGATACAGATGGCGACGATGGCGCCCTCGGCGGAGCGGGGACCGACAATGAAGCGGTCCATGGACTGGATCATCATATCAATGCAGCCGCCCTTTTCCAGCAGGTGGATCTGGGCGAACAGCAGCATAACCAGCAGGATGGTGGGGACCGCGCCCTCGATGCCCTCCATGATGAGGCCGCCTGCGCTCAGGGGTTCCGGGACGGAGATGATGTCGCTGAAGGTGATGGTGCCGGTGACCAGTCCCAGGAGTACGCCGGTGACGATGCCATAGCTCAGCGCCTCCAGCAGGTGGCGCTGGAGCAGGCAGAAGACCACCACCACCACGGGCACCAGCAGGAACAGCAGGGCCGTAGGCCGGACCGCGGCACTCTGGACGGCGGAGAGATCCGCGGCCTCACCGCGGGAGCCAAGCGCCAGATAGAGGATCAGCGTCAACGCCGCGGCCGGCAGGACATATTTCAGGCGGCTGCGGAAAACGCCGCCCAGGTCCACCTTCTGAGAGGAGGAGGCCGCAATCAGAGTGTCCGATACCGGGGAGACGTTGTCGCCGAAGGCCGCTCCCGATACGATGGCGCCGATCATCAGCGCCGGCGTGGCCCCGACCAGATAGCCGATGGGGTAAAGAATGGGGCCGACCACGAAGATGGTGCCCACCGAGGTCCCGGTGGAGAAGGCGATCAGGCAGGTGAGCAGAAAAGAGGCGGCCACGAACTTGTTGCCCAGGAAGTTGAGCTCAATGAGATAGTGGGCCAGGGTGTCCACCAGGCCGCTGGTCTCAATGAGCTGCCCGCAGATTCCGGCCAGCAGGACCGCCATGATCAGGATGCCCCCCACCTTGTTGGTGGCGCCCTCGATGATGGCCTCGCAGTAGGCCGTCTTGTCCTTGGCCAGGAACAGGCAGACGATCATGGGGAGGAGAAAGACCACCCAGTATTCCGGTACGTCCGCCTGCTTGACCGCGATGTAAATTAGCCCCACGATGGCCAGCAGGATGGGCGCGAAGGCCACCCACTTTCCGCCGTAGTAGGTGATGTGCGTTTCCGGTGCGGCTTGTGTTTGATCCATAGGTACCCCCTTTTCAGCACGGATGTGTTCAATTTTGTGAAACAGATATCTGTTGTGGTTAAAAGTATACCTGTATTTTCCATGAATACTATTAAATGCTTTACAAAAGAGGTGGCGTTTTTGGGGGAATATACCCGAATCCCGAACCGCGTGCGCGGCGGGACTGCACCGTTTTTTTGTTTACGTAATACCGCAAAATATAGGACTTTTTTGCCGCCAAACCGCAAGGGATGGCGGTTTTTTGATACCATTTGTAACGAAATACAATCGAACATATGTTTTTAGTGCCGAAAAGCAGGGGTTTCAGTGGAAAAATCGGCATTTTTCCCGTTAAAAAAGAAGAAAAAACTGTTGCAATTCTGTAACAGAACATTTATACTAGAGAAGAAAGTGGGGCGAAGTGGAGCAAATCACCGCTCTTAAGCAGTAAAGTGGGGGGAAGTGAGCAGCATGACCGGCACCTATGAGCACAGCATTGATGCCAAGGGCCGTCTGTTCATTCCCGCAAAGCTCCGGGAGGAGCTGGGCGTCACCTTCTATCTGGCGATGGGTGTAGACGCCTGCCTGGCCATCTATCCCCAGTCTACCTGGGACCGGTTTACAGAAAAATTTTCCTCCCTGCCTATGAGTCAATCCAAGGCCATGCGCCCCCTATTCGCCAACGCGGCCAAGTGTGAACTGGACAGCCAGGGCCGTATCGTCATTCCCCAGAAGCTGCGCAGGTATGCCGGTCTGGACAAGGACGTGGTGATTCTGGGTGTCAACGACCGGGCGGAGATCTGGAGCGCGGACGCATGGCAGGCCCAGGAGGAGGAAGAGATGACGCCGGAGAAGATGTCGGCCTGTATGGAGGCGCTTGGATTCTGATATGAGTGAGCAGGTATTTTCCCACAAGCCGGTGCTGCTGGACGAGTGCATTGAGGCCCTGGCCATCCGGCCGGAGGGCGTGTATCTGGATGGCACTCTGGGCCGGGCGGGCCACAGCCGGGAGATTGCCCGGCGGCTGACCACCGGGCGGCTCATCTGCGTGGACCGGGATCAGGCGGCTCTGGACGCGGCGGAGGAGCGGCTGGCGCCGTGGCGGGAGCGGGTCACCCTGGTACACAGCAATTTCTGTGCGCTGGACGCCATCCTGGACGGGCTGGGCCTGGACGGGGTGGACGGCATGCTCTTTGATCTGGGGGTGTCCTCCCCCCAGTTGGACGACGCATCCCGGGGCTTTTCCTACAGGACGGACGCCCCCCTGGATATGCGCATGGATCAGACCGACACCCTGACGGCCCGGGCGGTGGTCAACGAGTGGCCCCAGGAGGAGCTGCGGCGCATCCTCTGGCAATATGGGGAGGAGCGGTACGCCCCCGCCGTCGCGGGAGCCATCGTCCGGGCCAGGGACAAGCGCCCCATTGAGACCACGCTGGAGCTGGTGGAGGTCGTCAAGGGGGCCATGCCCCCTGCGGCCCTGCGGGAGAAACAGCACCCGGCCAAGCGGACCTTCCAGGCCATCCGCATCGCCGTCAACGACGAGCTGGGCTCGGTGGACCGGATGGTGCGGGAGGCGGTGCCCCGGCTGAACCCCGGTGGGCGGCTGGCGGTGATCTCCTTCCACTCGCTGGAGGACCGTATCGTGAAAAATGCCCTGGCGGCCTTCGCCAAGGGGTGCACCTGTCCGCCGGATTTTCCCGTCTGCGTGTGCGGGAAGAAGCCCCAGGTGAAGCTGGTCAACAAAAAGCCCATTGTCTCCGGAGCGGCAGAGCTGGAGGAGAACCCCCGGGCCCGCAGCGCCAAGCTCCGGGTAGCGGAAAAACTGTAGGAGCACGGAATTTACCAAAGAGATTGGAGTGGACGGACTCATGGCAACTGCCGTCAAGCGCAGAAGCAGATACACGAATTACAGCCGCGTACCCTATGACGCGTATGATGGCTCCGCGGCGCGGCAGCTCCAGCGGGAGGAGGTTCTTCGGCCCAGGCCCATGGTGCGGCCGCGGGAGCGGGCGGTGGTCCGGCCCCGGGTGCGGGTACGGGAGGCGGGACTGGTTTCCCCCTTCGCTGTGGTGGGATTTCTGGCGGTGGGCGTGTTTGCCGTGCTGCTGCTGTTCAGCTATGTGCAGTTGACCACCATCTCCCAGCAGGTGGTGGAGCTGCGCAGTGAGATGACTGCTCTCCAGTCGGAGGAGGCCAAGCTGCGCACCGCATATGAGCTGTCTTATGATCTGAGCAGCATTGAGGAGACCATGACAGCCAGTGGTGCCATGGTTCGGCCGCAGAACGGGCAGGTGGTGTATGTGGACCTGTCCGAGCCGGACACCGTGACCTTTTTCAACCAGGACGAGGCGGTCGCTGGACTGGACGGCATGTTTGAGAGTGTAAAGTCCATTGCCTCCGAGATTGTGGCATATTTCCAGTGAGTACGGCCATATAGTGATCTGCAGACCCCAGAGAAACAGACGGGCTGCCCCGGGCGGCCCTTGAAGAGAACGAGCAGAGAGGGCGTAAGAAAAGCAATTTTCTTACGCCCTCCTGCGATATATCACCCAATCCCGCGGGAGAGCGGCAGACGAGATTTCTTGAGTGAGGTGAGCCAGCCATGGCAGACAGAAAGAGAAAGCGTATGGTCCAGCAGCAGCCGGACCGGCGGGCGAACCGCACCATTTTGGTGCGCACCCTGTTCCTGCTGACACTGTTCGGCGTGGCGGCGTTCGTGCCGCTGCTGGTCCGGCTCTGGCAGATCCAGATCCGCGACTACGACAAATACCAGGGAATGGCGGTGGAGCAGCAGACCGCCGACAGCACGGTGGAGGCCAACCGGGGCACCATCTACGACCGAAGCGGGGAGACTCTGGCCATGAGCGCCACGGTCTACAACATCCAGCTCTCCCCCAAAGAGATCCTGGCCTGCCAGGAGGCGTATCGAGAGAAGGCGGCGAACGCAGCAGAGAATGGGAAGACACTGGACTACCCGGAGCCCACCAACGAGTTCATTGCCTCCAACCTGGCCCAGCTCCTGGATCTGGACGAGGCGGACATCCTCAATCGCCTGACCAAGACCAGCTCCATGTATGAGATCATAAAGTGGCGGGTGGAGGACGACGAGCGGGACGCGGTGATCTCCTTCATCAACGAAAACCATATCACCGGCATTTACACCCCGCCCACCACCAAGCGTTACTATCCCAAGAACAGCCTGGCGGCCCAGGTGATCGGCTTTGTGAACCCCAACGTGGATAATCACGGTGCCTATGGCATTGAGGCTCAGTACGACGACGCTCTCTCGGGCGAAACGGGGCGGATCGTCACCGCCAAAAACGGCGACGGCACACAGATGCTCTACCGCTATGAGGACTACTACGACGCCACTGACGGCGACAATCTGACCCTGACCCTGGACAGTGCCATCCAGTCCTACTGTGAGAGCATCCTGAAGAAGGGCATCGAGCAGTTCGAGGTGCAGGACGGCGGCTTCTGCATCGCCATGGACCCCAATACGGGAGAAATCCTGGCTTGGGCAAACTCCCCAACTTTTGACCTGAACAACCCGTGGACGGTAAGCGACCCGGTGCTCAACCAGTACCTGGAAGACATCAAGAGTGGCGGTTACACTAAGGAGGAGGCCTACCAGAAGGCACTGGCAGAGGGGGCTTCCAGCGAGGAGGCCCGGGACAAAGCCATTTCGGCGGCGGAGACCGAGGTGCTGTATACACAGTGGGCCAACCGCTCCATCAGCAGCACCTACGAGCCGGGCTCCACTTTCAAGTCCATCGTCCTGGCCGCCGCCCTGGAGGAGGGCGTGGTCACCGAGAACAGCCACTTCTACTGCTCCGGTGTGGCTCAGGTGGACGGCTGGAACGGCCCCCCCATCAAATGCTCCGACCGGGATGGTCATGGCGACCAGAACTTGGCCAAAGCGGTGGCCAACTCCTGCAACCCGGCCTTCATCAAGATCGGCCAGGCCCTGGGTGCGGAAAAGTTCTACGACTATCTGGAGGACTTCGGATTCCTGGAGAAAACCGGCATCGATATGCTGGGCGAGCAGGACTATAGCAGCTTGATCTGGCCCAGGGATAAATTCACCGGAGTGGATTTGGCGGTGGCCTCCTTCGGCCAACGCTTCCAGGTGACCCCCATTCAGCTTATCACAGCGGCCTCCGCCGTCATCAACGGCGGCCACCTGATGCAGCCCTATGTGGTCAGCCAGGTGACCGACGGCGAGGGCAACGTGCTTCAGCGCAACGAGCCCACCGAGGTGCGCCAGGTGGTGAGCGAGCAGACCAGCGAGCGCTGCCGGACCATCCTGGAGGGCGTTGTGAACGGCGGCACCGGCTACCGCATCGGCGGCAAGACCGGCTCCTCCCAGACGGTATACAGCGACGACTACACCATTGTCTCCTTCCTGGGCTTCGCCCCGGCGGATGATCCGCAGGTGATTATCCTGCTGGCCTATAACAGCCCCAAGCCCGCCTTCCCCGGCTCCAATACCACCGCCGGCGGCTGGTACATCAGCGGCGGCAACATGGCCGCCATCATGGCCGGCGAGCTGCTGGAGGACATTCTGGGCCACCTGGGCGTGGAGAAGACCTACACCGCCAACGCCGACGTGCTGGTGCCCAACCTGTCCGGGCTGAACCTGGCGGACGCCACCTCCGCCCTCCAGAAGAACAACCTGACCCTGCGCACCGTGGGCGACGGCGGTACCGTCACCGGGCAGATCCCGGCGGCGGGGGCGTCCATCCCCGGCGGCAGCCAAGTGGTGCTCTACATGGGCGAGGCGGTGCCCACCGACCAGGTGCAGGTGCCCAGCGTCATCGGCCTTACCGCCGAGCAGGCCAGGCAGAAGCTGGCCGACGCGGGTCTCTATATGCGGGCCAGCGGCGCAGCCGAGTACGGCTCCGGCGTGACGGCCTACGAGCAGTCCACCGCCGCGGGCGCCTCGGTCAACCGGGGTACCACCATTGAGGTACGCTTTACCGACAGCACGGCCAGCGGCGCGGGCCTGTAAAAACGGGCCGACAACATGGGAAACGGGGTGAGGGCATGAAGCTGAATGAGCTGTTGGACGGCGTGGCGCTGACCGCGCGGCATGTCCAGGACGTGGAATGTTCAGGAATCTGCTGCGACACCCGAGACATGACCCCCGGCTGCCTCTTTGTGGCGCTTCCGGGGTACAAGACCGATGGACACCGGTACATCCGGCAGGCCCTGGAAGGGGGAGCGGCGGCGGTGCTCTGCCAGCGCCCCCCGGAGGGGGAGGGCCCCTGGCTGGTGACGGAGGACACCCGGGCCGCCCTGGCCATCGCCTCAGCCAACTGGTTCGGCCATCCGGCCCGGGAACTGACCCTGCTGGCGGTCACCGGGACCAACGGAAAGACCACCACCACCTATCTGCTCAAGGCCATGCTGGAGGGGTGCCTCCACACAAAGGTGGGGCTGATCGGCACCAACCAGAACCTGATCGGGGAGGAGAGCCTGCCCGCCCACCGCACCACGCCGGAGTCCTACGAGGTGCAGGAGCTGCTGCGGGAGATGGCGGATGCGGGGTGTACCCACGTGGTGATGGAGGCATCCTCCCACGCCCTGGTGCTCCACCGCCTGGACGGCATCCCCTTCCGGGCGGGTATCTTCACCAATCTGACCCAGGACCACCTGGACTTCCACGGTACCATGGAGGCCTACCGGGACGCCAAGGGGCTGCTGTTCCGCCAGTGCGCCGCTGCGGTGCTCAATCTGGACGACGAGGCGGGCCGGTACTATGCCGAAACGGTGCCGGTTCCGACCTTTACTTACTCGGAGTGCCGGGACGAGGCGGATCTCACGGCCAAGAACCTCCGCCTGTTCCCCCAGCGGGTAGAGTTTGAGGCGGTGACCAGGGACGCCATTTCCCGGGTAAGGCTGCCTATACCCGGAGGCTTTACCATCTACAACGCTCTGGGTGTGCTGGCCTGCGGGCTGGTGCTGGGCCTGCCGCTGGACGGCTGTGCCGCCGCACTGGGGGCGGCCCGGGGGGTGAAGGGCCGCATCGAGGTGGTGCCCACCCCCACGGACTACACGGTGCTCATCGACTACGCCCACACCCCTGACGCCCTGGAGAACATCCTCACTACCGTGCGGGACTTCACGCCGGGGCGGGTGATCTGCCTGTTCGGCTGCGGGGGCGACCGGGACCGCACCAAGCGGCCCCGTATGGGGGCTGTCGCCGGGGCTCTGGCCGACGTGGCGGTAGTCACCTCAGACAATCCCCGTACTGAGGTGCCCATGGACATTATCAACGACATTCTGCCCGGCCTGGAGGGGGCTCCGGCGGAGGTCGTGGTGGAGCCCGACCGTCGCGCCGCCATCCGGCGGGCCCTCTCGCTGGCCCGGGCGGGGGACACGGTGGTGCTGGCCGGTAAGGGCCACGAGACCTATCAGGAGGTGGACGGCGTGGAGTACCACCTGGACGAGCGGGAGGAAATCGCCGCCTATTTCGCCTGAGAGGCGAGGAAGTTTGTTGCTTTTTCGAGTGGAAACCATGCCGGGATTGTGATAAAATATCGAACCGGCTCACATGGGCCGCAATTTGGAATGTTGAGAGGCTTTGGAGGTTGCAAAAGAGATGTTAAGGATTGTAATCAGCTTTGTGGTGGCCTTTGCGGCGGCCGCCCTGGGCGGGAAGGGGCTCATCCCTCTGCTGCGGCGCATGAAGGCCGGGCAGTCCATCAAGGAGATCGGCCCCACCTGGCACATGTCGAAGCAGGGGACGCCCACCATGGGAGGGCTGATGTTCATCATCGGCTCCGCTGCGGCGGTTCTGCTGCTGGGGTGGCCGGACTTTGCCGCAGGGCGCTTCGGCGGCGGCTTTGTGCTCCTGTTCGCCCTGGTGTTCGGCGTGATCGGCTATATTGACGACTATGTGAAGGTGAAAAAGCACCAGAACACCGGCCTGACCGCACCGCAGAAGTTTCTGCTCCAGTTGGCGGCGGCCATCGTGTTCACGGTGCTGATGCGCAACCACCACTATCTGACTCCCGACCTTTACATCCCCTTTGTGAACGTGACCCTGTCCCTCCCCTGGCCCGTTTATATGGTGTTCGCCGCCTTCGTCATGGTGGGCACCGTGAACGCCGTCAATATCACCGACGGCATCGACGGCCTGGCCACCGGCGTCACCATGCCCGTGATGCTCTTCTTCACCGCCGTGGCCTGCTTCTGGGGGCAACTGGAGCTGGGGATCTTCTCCGCCGGGCTGTTCGGCGGGCTGTGCGGATTCCTGATCTATAACTTCCACCCCGCCAAGGTCTTTATGGGCGACACTGGCTCTCTCTTTCTGGGGGGAGCGGTGTGCGGACTGGCCTTCGCCCTGGATATTCCCCTGGTGCTCATCCTGGTGGGCATCATCTACATCCTGGAGACCCTGTCCGACATTCTCCAGGTGGGCTACTTCAAGCTGACCCACGGCAAGCGGATCTTTCGCATGGCGCCCCTGCACCACCACCTGGAGCTGGGCGGCTGGAGCGAGGTGAAGCTGTTCTGTGTGTTCTCCGGCGTGACCCTGCTGGCCTGTGTGCTGGCCTTTCTGGGGGTTATGGGCCGGTAATCCACTGAGTTGAGAGAAAGGAGGGGAGCCCCCTGGCAAAACGCAAGCGCGATCTGACCATTGAGGAGCAACTGGCCCGGGGACCCATGGACCTGCCCTTCCTGATGCTGGTGCTCCTGCTCACCGGCATCGGCGTGATCATGGTGTTTTCCGCCTCCTACGCCACGGCGTACCTGCAGGAGGACAAAAGCCCCACCTTCTACTTCTTCCGCCAAGCCCTCTTTGCCGCGGCTGGCCTGACCGTGATGTATATCACCTCGAAGATCAACTACCAGACCTTCCGCTGGCTGTCGGTCTTCGCCCTTGGGCTGGCTGTCCTGCTGCTCATCGCGGTGCTCATCCCCGGCATCCACACCAGCCGTTCCGACGGCGTGAAGCGGTGGATCGCCGTACCGGGCATCGGAACCTTCCAGCCGTCGGAGATCGCCAAGGTGGCCGTCATCATGTACTTTTCCGCCCGGCTGTCCAAGCGGAACACGGAGAAGCCGCGCCGCCTCTCCCCCCGCAGCCCGCTCAGCGGTGTGGTGGGCTTCCTGGACCGCATCGGCTTTCTGGAACTGGTGCCCTATGGACTCATCCTGCTGCTGATTGTGGGCCTGATGATGCTGGAGCCCCACATGTCGGGTACAATCCTGATTCTGGCCGGCGCGGCGGCGGTGCTTTTTGCCGCCGGCATCAAGCTCTACTGGTTTGCCGGCGGCGGCGCGGCCCTGATGGGGCTGGTGGTGCTCATGATGAGCGGCTACCAGTCCACCCGCATCCTGGTGTGGCAGGATCCCTGGGCTTATCCCCGGGACGGCGGCTATCAGATTATCCAGTCCCTCTACGCCATCGGCTCCGGCGGACTGCTGGGCCTGGGCCTGGGCAAGAGCCGGCAGAAGTTCCTCTACCTGCCCGAGCCGGAGAACGACTTCATCTTTGCCATCGTGTGCGAGGAGCTGGGCCTGATCGGGGCCGGAATCGTCCTCATTCTCTTTGCCCTGCTGGTCATGCGGGGCTACTGGATTGCCATCCACGCCAGAGACCGCTTCGGCGCCCTTCTGGTGGTGGGTATCACCACCCTGACCGCGGTACAGGTGTTCCTGAACATCTCCGTGGTCACCAACCTGATCCCTACCACCGGCATCTCCCTGCCGTTTTTCAGTTACGGGGGTACGGCGCTGATGATCCAACTGGCGGAGATGGGCATCATCCTTTCCGTTTCCCGGCAGATCCCGGCGCCGAGACAGGAGTAAAAAAGTCCAGGGAGGACGCTGTTCCCCTGCGCGGCCAGGGATAGTGGTGTGCTCCGCAGGCGCATGTCCTGCTGCGCACATCCTCTGAATTTCTTTCACCCTATGGCGGGTGAAGCTTTTTAGGCCGCAGGGGCGACCAGCGGCCGCCCTACATTACGAGGAGGAGAAAAAAGGAATGAGAGTCCTCTTTACCTGCGGGGGAACGGCGGGCCATGTCAATCCCGCCGTGGCCCTGGCCCAGATGTTCCAGACCCGCAACTCCGGCTGTGAGGTGCTGTTCGTGGGCGCCGACGGCGGCATGGAGACCCGGCTGGTGCCCAAGGAGGGGTACCCCATTGAGACGGTGACCATCACCAACTTCCGGCGGTCCCTCTCTCCGGCCTCCATCGGCCACAACGTCAGAACCCTGCTGAACATGAACAAGTCCAGGAAGCAGGCCAACGCCATCCTGGACCGCTTTCAGCCTGACCTGGTGGTGGGCACCGGCGGCTACGCCTCCTTCCCGGTGGTGAAGGCCGCCGCGAAGCGGGGGATTCCCACCGCCGTTCACGAGTCCAACGCCGTCCCCGGCCTGACCACCAAGACCCTGTCCAAGGTGGTGGACGTGGTGATGGTGGGCTTTGAGGAGAGCCGAAGCCACTACGACGACCCCGGAAAGGTGGTGGTCACCGGCACGCCGGTGCGTACCGACTTCTTCCGCTATACCCGGAAGGAGGCGCGGGCAGAGCTGGGCCTCACCGATGACAGGCCCCTGGTGCTCTCTGTGTGGGGCAGCCTGGGGGCGGAGGTGATGAACCGCCAGATGGCGGAGTGCATCGCCCTGGAGTGCCGGGACGGCGCCCCCTTCCACCACATCCACGGCGCGGGCCGGGACTACCGGGCGGTGCTGGACGCCCTCCAGGGCAGCGGCCTGGCGGACCACCCGGAGGTGGATGTGCGGGAGTATATCTACGACATGCCCCTGGTGATGGCAGCCGCTGATCTGGTGCTGTGCCGGGCGGGGGCGTCCACCATCGCGGAGATTGCCGCCATCGCCAAGCCGGCGGTGCTGGTGCCCTCCCCCAACGTGGTGGCCGACCACCAGACCAAGAATGCCAGGGTGCTGGCCAACGCCGGCGGCGCGGTACTGCTGCCGGAGGGGGAGTCCTCTGGAGAGAAGCTGTACGCGCTTATGACCGGGCTGTTCTCCGACGCCCCCCGGCGGGAGGCCATGAGCCGTGCCCTGCGGGACATGGCGGTGCCAGACGCGGCGGAACAAATCTACCAGACTCTGGTCCGTTTGATGGAAAAACGGGCCAACTGAACCAGCCGTCCTCCCTCCGCATAGGATAGCGTACCAAACGACTTGCGGAGGCTGGATCTATGAGTGCTTACATCATCGAGGGGGGACACCCCCTGGACGGCTCTGTGCGGATACACGGGGCAAAAAACAGCGTACTGCCCATTCTGGCGGCCTGCCTTCTGGCCCCGGGCGAGTGCGTCATCCACAACTGCCCGGAGCTGTCCGACGTGGCGGCCTCCCTGGACATCCTCCGGCACCTGGGCTGCCGGGCGGAGCGGCAGGGGGACGCCGTGGTGGTGGACGCCTCCGCCCCCACGGGCTGGGACGTGCCCGACGCGCTGATGCGGGAGATGCGCTCCTCCGTCATCTTCCTGGGGGCCATCCTGGGCCGCATGGGACGGGCCGAGCTGTGCGCCCCCGGCGGGTGTGAGCTGGGGCCCCGGCCCATCGACCTCCACCTGGGGGCCATCCGGGGCCTGGGTGGCCGCATCACCGAGGACGGCGGCGGCCTGCGGGCTGAGGGAGCCCTGCGGGGGGCGGACCTCGTGCTCTCCCTGCCCAGCGTGGGGGCCACGGAGAACGCCATGCTGGCGGCGGTGTGCGCCGCCGGCACCACCACCATCACCAACGCCGCCCGGGAGCCGGAGATCGTGGATCTCCAGGGCTTTCTGCGGGCTATAGGGGCGAAGGTGCACGGGGCGGGCAGCTCGGTGATCACGGTGGAGGGCGGCGTCCCCCTCCACGGCGGCAGCTATGCCGTCATGGGCGACCGCATCGTAGCGGCTACCTACCTGGCTGCGGCGGCCTCCGCCGGCGGCACGGTGGAAGTGACGGGGGTGGACTACCGCCACCTGTCCACAGTGAGCGCCGTGCTGCGGGAGGCGGGGTGCGACGTGCAGAGCGGGGCGGAGTCCATCCGCCTGCGCCGGGACGGCCCCCTCCAGGGGGTGCGGCCGGTGCGCACGGCCCCCTACCCCGGCTTCCCTACCGACGCCCAGGCGCCGCTCATGGCCGCCCTGACCCGGGGGAAGGGCTGCACCGTCTTTGTGGAGAACATTTTCGAGAGCCGCTACCGCCACGTGGATGAGCTCTCCCGCATGGGGGCGGACATCCGGGTGGAGGGCCGTGTGGCGGTGGTGTACGGCGTGCCGCGGCTCCACGGGGCCCAGGTGCGGGCCACGGATCTCCGGGGCGGAGCGGCGCTGGCGGTGGCCGCCCTGGGAGCGGAGGGACGCAGCGAGCTTACCGGTGTGCACCACATCGACCGGGGCTACCAGTCCCTGGAGGGAGATCTCCGCCGCCTGGGCGCAGAGATCCGGCGGATTTAAGGGTTTTCTTAGGATACGTTCACAAATCCGCAACCTTTCTGTGGGATACTGACAGAAACCAGAACAGACAGGAGAGCAGTTGGAATGGCGGCGAGAAGGAACAGACGGGGACGGCGGCGGAATCGGGGGCGCTTCAGCGCGCTCTATAAGCTGCTGTCCGTTCTGATCATCTTCGCCGCCATTTTGATGGGCTGTGTGGTATTCTTCCGGGTGAGCACCGTGGAGATCACGGGGGACTCCCCCTATACGGAGGAGGAGATCCGCCGGGTATCCGGCGTGGAGCAGGGGGACAACCTGTTTACCCTCAACAAATACCAGATCAGCAGCCGTATTTACACCCAGCTCCCCTATATCGGTACCGTGAATTTTGAGCGGAAATACCCCGATACCTTTGTCATCCACGTGACGGCCAGCGTTCCGGTGGCGTGGATTGAGAGCGGCGGCAGCCGCTGGCTGATGGACACCGACTGCAAGCTGCTGGAGAGCGGCGGAGCGTCCTTAACAGAGGGTAAAGCCCAGGTGCGGGGGCTGGAGGCAGTCAATCCCTCGGTGGGCAGCGTGCTGACCGTGCCGCCGGAGCAGCAGGACAAGCTGGACCAGCTCAAGGGCTTCCTGGCGGCCATACAGGCCCGGCAGATGACGGGCAGCCTCACCAGCTTCCTGGATCTCACCTCCAACAATGAAATCCGCTTCGGCTATGGGGCGAACCTGACCGTTCTGTTCCCAATGAACGGAGATTTTACGCAGAAGACCTATTATCTACAGCAGACCCTCTGGACCATGGATGAGAAGGGAATCCCGCGAACCGGCACGTTGGACTTGACCTACGACAACCAGGAGGGACATCTGCTGCCGAAGCGGTGGCTGCCGGAGGCATCCACTGCGCCGGAGCTCAGCCCGCCGCCCGCGGCGGAGGCCGGAACACAAGGAGAGAACGATGCCAATGAGAAGACAGATGCAGAATAAGGGGGAGCTCGCCGTCATGGTGGTATGCGTGGTGGTGGGCTTCCTGTTGGCGGCCCAACTGCGCAGCGTCAAGCTGGCGGGGGCGGCCGACGCCACCAACGCCAGCCGCCTGGAAACCCTTCAGAACCTCTACAACGAGGTGGTGGATCAGAAGGACGGCCTGGCTGACCAGGTGAAGCAGCTCCAGGGTGAGCTGGAGCTCTACCGGGAGCAGGCCGCCTCCGGCGAGGCGGGCAGCCAGGCCCTCAAGGCCGAGCTGGAGCAACTGGAGATCACCGCCGGACTCACCGATGTGGAGGGCCCCGGCGTCACCATCATCCTGGAGGACTCCAGTCAGGCTAACGTTACCGGAAACGAGGCCGACTACCTCATCCACGACAACGACCTGCTCTCCGTCATCAATGAGCTGCGTTCCGCCGGGGCGGAGGCCATCTCCCTCAACGGAGAGCGTATTCTGGCCACCAGCGAGGTGCGCTGCACTGGCGCGGTGGTAACGGTGAACGGGCGGCGGTACGCCGCGCCCTACGTGGTCTTTGCCATCGGCGATCCGGACACCCTCTACAGTGCGCTGACCATGCGCAACGGCGTGGTGGACGTGCTCAGCCAGTGGGGCATCACCGTGAAGGTCACTGCCAGCGACCAGCTGCTCATTCCGAAATACAACGGCACCGTGGAGTACCAGTACGCCAAGCCCATCCCGGCGGATGAGGGCGGAGAGGAGGCGGTGGGCTGATGCTGGAACTGATCGGACTGGTGGCCGGCCTGCTCATCGGCGCCTTTTTCCCCTGGACCATCCCAGCCCAGTGGTCCCTCTATGTGGCCGCAGGGCTGCTGGCCGCCCTGGACTCCGCTTTGGGCGGCTTCCGGGCCCGGGTTAAGGGGGAGTTCAAACTGGGGGTGTTCCTCTCCGGCACCATCGGAAACGCGGCTATCGCGGTGTTCCTCACCTGGCTGGGCCAGAAGCTGGGACTGCCCCTCTACCTGGCCGCCGTGCTGGTGTTCGGCACCCGGATGTTCCAAAACTTTGCGGAAATCCGGCGGGAGCTATTGACCTCCAAGCAAAAGAGAGCTAAAATAAGTCAAGATATAGTTAGAGACGGGGAGGACGGCACAAAATAAGTCCTTTTTCGGCCTTACCCGCGCAGTTACAACGAATTCGGTTCACATAGGAGGAGCAGTTATGGCGTTTGGACTGGATACCGGTCCCGATAATGTCGTTACCATCAAGGTCATCGGCGTCGGCGGGGGCGGCAACAACGTAGTCAACCGGATGGTGAAATCCGGCACCAAGGGTGTGGATTTTATCGCGGTCAACACGGACAAGCAGGCGCTTGCCATTTCCAGCGCGACGTTTAAGATTCAGATCGGTGAGAAGCTCACCGGCGGGCAGGGCGCGGGCAGCGACCCCGAAGTGGGGCGCAAGTCCGCTGAGGAGAGCCGTTCCGCTGTGTCCAAGGCCCTGGAGGACGCGGACATGGTGTTCATCACCGCCGGTATGGGCGGCGGCACCGGTACCGGCGCGGCCCCCATCGTGGCCGACATCGCCAAGGAGATGGGCATCCTCACCGTTGGCGTGGTCACCAAGCCCTTTAACTTCGAGGGACGCCGCCGTATGATGCAGGCCGAGAAGGGCATCGAGGAACTCCGAACCCGGGTGGACTCCCTGGTGATCATCCCCAATGAGCGGCTGAAGTTTGCCACCGATCAGAAGATCACCTTTGCCAATGCTTTCGAGATCGCCGACGACGTGCTCCGCCAGGCGGTGCAGTCTATCTCCGATCTGATCAAGAATACCGGCTTCATCAATCTGGACTTTGCAGACGTCACCGCCGTCATGCAGAACGCGGGCATGGCCCACATGGGTGTTGGCCGCGCCGGCGGCAAGAACAAGGCCGAGGATGCCGCCAAGATGGCCATCTCCAGCCCCCTGCTGGAGACCTCCATCAACGGCGCCAAGGGCGTGCTGGTCAACGTCACCGGCTCCATGGACATCGGTCTGGAGGAAGTGGAGATCGCGGCCAACCTGGTGCAGCAGGCCGCCCACCCCGATGCACTTATTATCTTCGGCGCCGCTTTCGACGACACTCTGGAGGACGAGATCCGCGTCACCGTCATCGCCACCGGCTTTGAGGAGGTGGAGGGAGCTATGCCCAACAAGCCCTTCAGCGCCGCTGCGGAGAAGAAGGCCGAGGCCCAGCCTCAGGCTCCGGCGGCCCCCGCCGCCCCTGCGGAGGAGGATCCCTTCGAGGACATCTTCAAGATTTTTAACCGGGGCAAGTAAACATTTATTACAAAAGCGGCCCGGGCCATGTGGCCCAGGCCGCTTTTCCCCCTTTTCAAGGGGAGAAAGCTGTGATACCATAGAGCTGAATACCGAAAGGAGGATTCCCATGCTGTTTGTCTGTTACCCCAAGTGCACCACCTGCCAGAAGGCCAAGGCGTGGCTGGAGGCCAGGGGCCTGCCCGCTGAGGTGCGGGACATCAAGACCCAGAACCCCACCGAGGCGGAGCTGCGCCGCTGGCACGCCCTCAGCGGCCTGCCCCTCAAGCGTTTTTTCAACACCAGCGGCCTGCAGTACAAGGCCCTGGCCCTGAAGGACAAGCTGCCCGGCATGAGCGAGGATGAGCAGTTCGCCCTGCTGGCCACCGACGGTATGCTGGTCAAGCGCCCCATTCTGGTAGGGGAGGACTTCGTGCTGGTGGGCTTCCGAGAGGCCGAGTGGGCGGCCCGGCTGGGCTGAGACCCTAGGCGGGCAGGCGGCGCTCCAGCCAGGAGAGCACGTCCCGGTACACCTCGTCCCGGTTGGCCTCGTTGAGCATCTCGTGCCGCCCCTCCGGGTAGAGCCGGACGGTGAGATCCTTTACCCCGGCATCCCGAAACCAGCCGGCCACCTTTTTGACCCCCGCGCCGTTGGCCCCCACCGGGTCCCGGTCCCCGGCGAAGAAATACACCGGCGTGTCCGGATCCATGCGGGCCAGATTGGCTGGCTTGGCCAGGAGTTGGAGGCCCACCATCATGTCGTGGTACATGCCCACGGTGGGAAGGAAGCGGCACAGGGGGTCGGCCCGGTAGGTGTCCACCACCACCGTGTCCCGGGAGATCCAGTCCGCCGAGGTGCGGACGGGCTTAAACTGGCCGTTGTACCGCCCCACAGAGAGGGCGTCCAGCAGGGGGCTGTGGGCCCTGGGCCCC
>OBXU01000232.1_pt1 | contig 21030 bp, 21 predicted proteins | sample 1476671 | NCBI WGS metagenome assembly OBXU01 (sample SAMEA2580182, study PRJEB22360) | human gut metagenome | biome: human gut; feature: human-associated habitat; material: faeces | place: Denmark | collected 2008/2010
TCCAAATGCCTCAGACTGTTGACAAAGTGACTGTCGACAGTCTTTTTAAAATCTGATAGAATATCTGTGGCAGAAACGTACTTCATAAACCCAAAAATAGTCGACGTTTCTGCCATTTATTATGCCAAAAATGATATAATTATAGAGGGTTTATGGAGGATATCACAATGGCTATGACTAACAGAAACAATGCAAAACTAGATTGCATGATTTACTATACATTAGATGAATTAGTACCACAGGATCATTTGGTTCGTAAGATGGAAGAGGCTCTTGATTTTCGGTTTATTTATCCGAAGGTTCAGCATCTTTACAGTCGTCACGGCAGACCGAGTATCGATCCTGTGGTTCTTTTTAAAATGCTTATCATAAATATCGTGTTTGGAATCAATTCTATGCGCAAGACATGTCAGGAGATCGAAGTCAACTTGGCATATCGCTGGTTTCTTGGATTAAGTATTGATGAGAAGATTCCAAACTTTTCTACATGGTCTCAGAACTATATTCGTAGATATAAAGATTCAACTATATTCCAGGAAATCTTTATGGAAATACTAGAACAGGCCGTTGATTATGGCTTTGTCGATTTCACAACGGTATTTGGAGACAGTACGCATCAGAAGGCAAATGCCAATAAAAGAAAAAGTGTCAAAAAAGAAGTAGAGATTCTCAAAAAGAAATACGAAGATGATCTGTTGGTTGAAATCAACGAGGATAGAGAATGTATAGGTAAAGAGTCCTTTGATTCAATGGTACATACAGAATATGTACATGATGAAGAAACGGGTGAAGAAGTAAAAAAAACTTCAACTAAAACAATTACAGAAAGCACTATAGATCCAGAAAGTGGCTGCTTCCATAAAGGTGAAAAGGAGAAATGTTTTGCGTACTCGCATCAAACTTTCTGCGATAAGAATTCGTTCGTACTGGCAGTTACAACAGTTCCTGGAAATGTACATGATAGTGTTAGTTTTTTTGATGCCTATGAAGAATTGATCAATGGAAAATATGGATACCTGATTAAGAATGTTTCGTTAGATGCCGGATACATGACACCCGCAATATGCAGAGCCATTGTACAAAATGATCAGATTCCTTATATGCCATATAAAAGACCAATGACCAAAAAAGGCTTCTTTAAAAAATACGAATATGTCTATGATGAAGAATACGACTGTTATCTATGTCCAAATGATAAGATCCTAATGTATACAACTACTACAAGAAATGGATACAGACAATATAAATCGGATCCAAAAGACTGCAAGGATTGTCCTCTTAGAAACAAATGTACAAAGAGTAAGAACATGACAAAAGTTATCGAACGTCACCTATGGGAAGAGTTTAGAGAATATGCCGATGAAATCCGTCATACTATGGAATGGAAAGAAATTTATCCACAGAGAAAAGAAACCATTGAACGAGTATTTGCGGACTGTAAAGAAAACAATGGACTACGTTTCACAAGGTTGAAAGGCTTGAAGAAAAACCAACAGAATGCTTGGTTGATTTTTGCGTGCCATAATCTGAAGAAAATGTCCCTTTGGAGAGGAAAATATAGAAGAAAGTCATCAAAAAATTCAATATATCCTTCAAAATATACAAAAAAAGACAATTTCATTTCGAAAATTGCCTATATACAATAAAAAGCCTATGTCCTTACGAAAAGGTATAGGCTTTTGTCAACAATCTGAGATGAGCATATGAAAATGCTCATCTATTTTCAGTTTAAATAATTAATAACACCCTTTAAATCATCACAAATAAAAGTTGCCTTTTTTCGTGTTTCATCATCTACAAAAGCTATATCTGGAATATATCCTACTTTCATATTTGCTCGATTAGCAGCTTCAATACCTACTCTAGAGTCCTCTAAAACCAAGCATTCTTCAGTCGGAACATCTAATATTTCAGCTATTTTTAATAATATATCAGGATTAGGTTTTGGCCTCATATCTTCACCAGTCATTAGTAATTCTATTTGCATTTCAAAACCCAAATAATTCAATGTTTGCTTAATAATTTCTTTAAATGAATTACTAGCTATTGCAATCTTATAATTATTTGCTTTTAAATATTCATATAATTCTTTTAAACCACTTTTATTAGCATCTCCTGGATTATTAAAAAACTTAGGAAAGTATTCTTTTACCATTTCAGCAGTTACTTCTTCTTTAATATGCTTGAATTTTGGGTATTTTTGAATCACGATAGCTGCGTTATCTGGTCCTGTTCCTGTAATTTTAGAATATTCATCTAATGATAATTGAAAATCATATTTACTACCTACCATATTAAATAGGTTAAAATACATCATTTCTGTATTTACCATTAATCCATCCATATCGAATATAACTAGTTTAATTTTTTTCATTTAACCACCAATTTTTACTAATATCTCATCATTTCGAGCGTATTTAAGCAATTCCTCTTTCTTTAACATTGGAATATCTCCCATAGGATACGTTAATCCTAAATGTTCATATTTTGATTTTCCTAAATTATGATATGGCAACAAATTCACTTCCTTGATTTTATTATCAATAGCAAAATTAATAATTCCATTAATAGTGTCTTCATCATAATTAAATGAAGGAATAACAGGAACACGAATAATAATTTTTTCTGGACATAAACTTGCCAATTTTTTTAAATTACTTAAAATACGATTACCATTCCCTTTTGGAACCTCTTTTAGTTTTTCAGGATCAATATGCTTCATATCATACAAAAACAAGTCAATCTTATCTTGAACCTTTTCTATCTTTTCCCAGTCTGTATCTCCTGTTGTTTCTATCGCCGTATGAATACCATTATTTTTACATTCACTTAATAAAGCACACAATACATCGTATTGTACAAACGGTTCTCCACCACTAATAGTAACACCACCATTTGACACTTCATAATACTCTTTATCTTTAAGTATAATCTTCATTATTTCTGAAATAGTTTTTGTTTGGCCTATAAAATAAATTGCTTCTGCCAAACAATTATCTGCACATAATCTGCACTTAATACACGTATCTCTATTTATTACTATTTTTCCATCGATCAACTTAATAGATTGTGTAGGACAATTTTTTATACATGTGCCACAAAGTACACACTTAGTTGTATTATAGAGTAATTTATCAGAAATTGTTTGAGACTCTGGATTTGCACACCATGGACACCTTAATGGGCACCCTTGTAGAAATATGGTTGTTCTAAGCCCTGGCCCATCATGAATGGCAAATCGCTCAATTTCCATAATTCTAGCTGTAGCATCCATAACTAAATGCCCTCATATAAAGTTCTAGATAACAATTCTTCTTGTACAGCTCGATCTAAATTTACAAACACAGCACTAAAACCACTAACTCGTACAATTAAATTAGGATATTTTTCAGGATGTACCATTGCATCTTCCAAAGCATGTTTATCAACTACTGTAACCATAACTTGACAACCGCCTTTTTTAAAATATGCTTTAATTAACATCTTGATCTTATCCATATTTTCTTTAAAGAAAGATTTTTGGAATTTAATATTTTGAACAGAACCAACATGATATTTTGCATCAAATTTTGCTAGAGAATTCAACATTGCTGTAGGACCATTTTTATCTGCTCCACCTTGCGGATTATTAGAAGGATTTAAATACATTGCAAAAGTTCTACCATCTGGTGTAGCTGCAGTATGTAATCCCCAATCAGTATTCGTTTGATTATTAATGATTACAATTCCATAATAATGTAATCCTTTAACAACGCCTTGTTCCCAAATACGTTTAGCAACACGTTCATATACACGATTAGCCATTTCATCTACATCATCTTCATCATTACCATATTTTTTACACTTTATCATTTCCTTGCGCATAACTTCATTGTCCTTGAAATTATTAACTACAGCATCATTTACTTCTTTAAGTGTATATTTCTTATCATCAAATACTAATTTTTTAATTGCATACAAAGAATCTGAACAGTTGATATTTCCGAAAATTTCACAGCATCCACCCAAATATTTTGCGCCACCGTCTAATAATGCTTTACCACGTTCTATACAATTATCCATAAGAATTGAATTATATAAGAATGAGACTTCAGCATTTAAATTCTTATAAGAATTAATTTGAGCATCTACACATAAATCGACATAGTAATCTGTTAACTTACCAAATTCTTCGAACAATTCTTCAAAAGTATTTAGTTCTTCTATAGGACGAACCTTATGTTCACCAGCTTTATATACATTATCAAATGGATCTACTCCTGCATTCATTGCAATATTTAATGTTTTTGATAAATTAATAACAGAGTTTGGAGTACCTACTGTCATACCAACAAGATTCATTTCTCCACATCCAAATGGTGCATATTGTTCAGCTTCTTTTTCATTTACATGCATACAGTTCATTAATCCTGGAACATGTACAGCATCATTATATAGAGTTGGATATGTAGCACCGTCCGCCAAACATTCCATTGCTTTATCAAAAATATCTTGAGGCGTGTCTTCATACAAACGTAAAGTAAATTGCGGTTCTACATAACGGCATTCATGACATACTTCTAATGCAATACGTGTAAAAGTATCTGCTGCCTTAGGATTCCTTCTTCCTCTTCCTCCAACAATAACTCTTCCATTTACTGTAGTACGTTTATTTTCAATCATTGTCCAAAGATTCTTCACATAACGTTTAGCTTGTTCATAGGTAATTACACCACTGTCTAAATCATTTTGTAGATATTCACCTAATACGTCATCCATTCTTCCATAATTGATTACACTAGCCATAGTTGCATACAACCAGAATAATTGCATTGCTTGATGAAAAGATTTAGGACGTTCAGTGCGAATTACTTGTAAACTATCAATAATTGTCTGAACCTCTTTTTTTCTTTCCTCACTATAATTATCTAAATCATTTTCAAGTTTATTCATTAAATAATCACAACATTCAGTAAATAAATCTAATGCTTCTAACGAACATAGATGAAATTTATTCTCCGGATCTTTAACTAATTCTTTTTCAATTTCTGCTTTCAAACCAGAAATTCCATTATCCATTAGCTTATTGTAATCTAGCATCATTCCACTAATACGAGTCAAAGATGAAACAGGGGCATATGTCCAATTTATAGTATTAGCCATTGTATTTACTACACCATCTGTGTAATCTCTCATAAATTTTGTTTTAACATCCTCTGTTTCCCAATATGTTACTAACTCATCTACTCTTTGTTTTTGTTCTTCAGTTTCTAATTGATCCCTTACTTTGTTCAAATTGTAATTGTGGCAATAGTGAGCAACTCCTCCTAATGAAGTTACACTTCCAAAGCCAATAGGTAATGCATCAAAGCGACCAATAAACAAATCATCTTCCATCAAATTTCTAAACATCTTTGGAAAAATAACTCTTTGACATGCAAGTTCTCTTTCTTCTTTAGATAGATTTGCTGTTTCTTTATGAACACGAGTATATTCTTCCATTATTTCTAATTGTTCAATCGGAGATTTTTCGCATGGTAATTTTGCCTTAATTTCAATATTCGTTTTTCTTGCAGTAATATTTTCTTTGCTCATTTTCTTTTTCCTCCTGATTTTTAAAACAAATGTGCCCTCAATAGAAATCAACATCCACTTGAGGGCACAAACTTAGAGAACAGAAATACAAATTACATTATGTAAAAGCTTATTTTATAATTATTTGATTACTATCTCTTCCCCTTCTACCATCAAGTAATTTTTATACGATTCCAAATCCATGTAATACGATACATGATACTAATAAAATAACGATTAATACAACTGGTGAAACATTTTTCTTCTTCAACAAATACATGCAACCTAATACTAAACTTAGTGGTAAGATACCAGGAGCAATTCCATCAAGAATACTTTGTAAATAGAATTCAGATCCATTCATAGAGAATTGATATGCAAATTTCGTTGAAATATTTAAGTAAGTCATTCCTCCAACTGTCATTAAACCTACGATTGTTGCAGCTTTAGTTAAAAATTGCATAATTCCATTTTCTTCAGCATCTTGTAAAAAGCTTGTACCCATATTATAACCAATTACAGGTAATAAGTGTCTAGCTAATGTAGATGGAATATTAAAAACAATAAAGTATAGCAATGGTCCTAAAATGCTTCCAGCAAGGCCAAATGAAACAGCAATACCAGTAGCAATTACTTTTAATGAACCCCAGAAAATTGAATCCCCAATACCTGCTAATGGTCCCATTAATGAAACTTTAACAGCATTAATAGATGTAACGTCATAATCAGGGTTTTCAGCAGCTTCTTTTTCCATAGAAGTAGCTACACCAGTAATAAATCCAACAACTTGAGGAGTTGTATTGAATAATTCCCAGTGACGCTTGTAAGCTTCAATACGATCTTTTGGATTCTTATAATATCTGTTAATAACTGGAATCATTGTATATAGGAAAGCCAATGCTTGTTGTTTTTCCCATTGATAACCACCCATGGCTGTCATTGAACGCCAAATAACAGAATTCATCATCTTTTTATCTTCAGGTTTAACTGTCAAAATGTTTTCTTTTGTGTTAGTCATCGAATAGCACCTCCTCATCTTTAGCTACCACGACTGTTTTCTTATCTCTACCTTCAAGTGTATATAAAACAAAGCCCCATAATACACCACAAATTGCGATACCTAAAACTGGTAAATGGAAATATGCAGCTAAAACAAAACCAATAAAGTAGTAAACAGCCAAAGATTTACTCCACATCATCTTTAATAATAATCCAAAACCTACAGCTGCTAAGCATCCAGTTGCTACACCTAAACCACCAGTAATTACTGGAGGAATAGAATTCATGAAGTTTGTAACTGCTTCTGCACCTAATAGAATTACTAAGAATGAACATGAACCAATTAATAAACTATAAATAATTTGTCCACCAAATAAGAATGGTCCAATTTTTTCAACTTCACCATTTTCAACCCATTTATCAACCCATGGATTTGTAAATGAACGAAGTGTAAATACTAATGTTTGTAATTGAGCCATCAACAACCCCGCAGGAACTGCTAAAGTAATTGCTGTTTCTAATTCCATACCTGTTAAAATAACGAATGCAGTAGCAATAGCAGTACCATTTGTTACGTCACTTGGAACACTACCAACGTTAACTAATCCCAAGAATACTAACTCTGCAGATGCACCGCAAATAATACCCATTGATAAATCACCTAATACTAATCCTACTAATGTGCCAACTATAATTGGTCTATCAGTAAATGTATATCCTGTCATGTAGTTAGTGAAGAAACATGCAGCTACCACTAAACCTACTAATAATGCCTCTAAAAACATCAATTATCCCTCCTTTATATTAATGAATTAAATTTTCTTTTTGTGTCTGCTGGATCTGTTCTAGTATCAATTTCGATTCCAAAGTCTTGAATCTTTTTAACATTTTCAATATCCTTTGGTGTAAAACAAATTTGAGCAGTTATCATTTTCCCATCTTCTTGCCCAATATTCCTCATACCACCAATATTGCATGATTCAATTCCTTTTACAGATTCAGCAATTTTTAAAGCATCATCACTATTTTTTACAATTATCATTATTTTGTTTTTATGGCTTGCTGGATTATTCAGTAAAGCAATACCATTTTCGACTGTGCGTATGGCAATCCCAACATGAGAAGGTTTTGCCATTTTCATTCCCAATTTCATCAACTCATTATTAACAACTTCATCATTCGCAACAAGAATGGCATCAACATCAAGAACACCACACCACATTAACGCTACTTGTCCATGTAATAAACGAGTATCAATTTTCAACTGTTTTATCATTCAAACCCCTCCTTTAAACCATCATTTAATGATTTCACTCGATCATAATTAAGCATAAATGTGTTGTTGGACGAACTTTGGATAGCTTTATCAATAATTTCCGAGGTGCTCAAATGATTATCATTTAATATTACTTCTAAAATCATTCCAAGGTTCATTCCTGAGATAAGATATACATTTTTGTTACTGCATAAACAAAGTAAACTATTATGTACACTTCCACCCAAAAGATCAGTGAAAATTATGAACTCATCATTTGGATGTTCAGTGATTTCTTTGTACATAATGTTGTAAATAGCATCTGGTACAATATAGTCAGCCAAATCAAAACTAGTTAATCCTTTATTACTACCAGTTATCATTTCTACAGCCGAAACCATTCCAGAAGCCAATTTTCCATGAGATGCAATATAATATCTTCTCATTTTGTCCTCCTTTCCACTCACCCTATATATAGCAATTTTTCGTGCCAAGTTATAAAACCTATTTAGTAATTATAAAAAAAAGAGAAAATCCTAGTAATATAAATAATGCTGTGGTGTGGTCACCCCTTTAAACGAAATTGTGATTAATCTTATCCTTTAAACTGTTTGTGGTTTTGATTCAATCAGTTTAGTATATCGCCAAGCACACCAAAACATAAAAAATGAGGAAATTGTCAAGAATACGAAGTACTGAGTATTCCGCTATCTGAAGTCCATGTAATACGCTACAGAAGTCCACATAATCCGTAAAAGAAGTCCATTTTTTTAAATCTTAATACGTAATACAAGTCCACAAAAAAACACGGTCAAATTAAATCAACCGTGTTTTTTTGTTATTTCTTATCTTTTAATTTAGAGTATGTTTCTCTTAATGATTTTCCATGTAATGTAATCAAATAAGATGAATTTATTATCCTATCTAATATCGCATCCGCTATAGGTCCTCCATTTAATAATTGATGCCAACCATCAAATGAATATTGACTACAGAATATTGTTGATTTCTTATTACACCTTATTTCCATCAATTCAAGTAGATCACTTCTTTCTGATTCATTTGTTGATTTCAACAAGAATTCATCTAGTATCATTAAATCGTATTTCCCTAGTTTTTTTAGATACTCATTATATTTTCCTTGAATCCTCATTTCTTCAAATTTTGAGAATAGTTCTGGTAATCGAATATATAAAACTGTTTTTCTATCTCTACATGCATGGATCCCCAAAGCGTTTGATAACCATGTTTTACCACAGCCGGATGCTCCTACAAAAATTACATTCAAACCGTTGTTTATATAATTGTTTGTAGATAATTCCTCCATTTGCGAGCGATCGAGTTTTCTGTCTGGATTATAATTAATTGATTCCATACTTGCTGTAGAATCATAAAAATGTGCATTCTTGATAAATCTTTCTATTGTATGATTTACTCGACTATCATATTCCATATCAATTAATTCGCTGAACCGTTCATCGAACGATAATTGACTGTATTCTGGGTTTGCACTTTGTAATTCATATTGTTCTGCAATAACCGGTAATCTCATTTTCTTCAATTTTTCTATCAATTCACTCTTATCCATTGTTCTTGCCTCCGTAATAGTCTTTTCCTCGCACAAAGGCATGCATATCACATTCACTTTGTACATTATCATTTTTATCTTTCAAATCTTGATTTGACTGTAATATCATCTTAATATTTTTATAGCCAGGCTGACTGATGTGATCCAACGCCAATTGACACGCATTTTCCAGTCTGGTTTTTCCATATTTATCTGATAGTTTCAACAATGACATGCAACCTTTATAAGCTTGTTCTTCAACTTTATAACGATCAAATAGTTTGGAAACTAAAATCGAAGTATTGTCTCCAATAGAGACAGCCCACTTCATAAAACGGTCTTTGTTCCATTGAAATTTTTGGTGATTCTCCGGCATATGACTTTCATTTGTTGAGTATTGATTGATACGACCATATAATCGATCATGGGTACAAATTTGATTCATTTTATAATATACAGTTACAGTTCTTTTTGTGACTTTTACATCTACATAATTTCCAACGTATTCATATGGCACAGAATAATTCATTTTTTCTATCGAAATATGATAATTTAATTGAACTTTAGCTCGTTTCCATACACTCAACTCAAATGGCTGTTCAGGCAGAGCTTTCATAAACGGAAGTTCTTCGTCTAAATATACGCTTTTTCTGGAACCTTCCTTTTTCTGAAAAGGTCTGTTATTGAAATTGTCCAATTCTTTGATAATTGCTTTGTTTAGGTCCTCAAACGAAAAGAATTTCCTGTTTCTAAGTTTACCGACAATAGCTACTGTACAATCTCCAACCGCGCCTTCTACAGCTGCCTTATCTTTTTTATCTTCAATTAGAGATAATAAAGATAAAGAAACTGTTGAAATGTTCCAGCAGTTTGCGAAGAAGATGATTGAGCAGGCAGGAACAAAGTGATAAATTTGAATTGTGAGGGAAAATACAGATGAATCAAGGAAGAATTATTGTGATTACAGGCTCACCGGGGACAGGAAAAACAACAACTGCGTCAATTGTCGCAAAGGAATCAGATATGGATAAATCAGTGCATATGCACACCGATGACTTTTTTCATTACTTAAGCAAAGGCGCAATACCACCACATTTGCCAGAATCCAACGAGCAAAATCTGGTTGTCATTGAAGCCTTTTTAGAAGCTGCAAAGCGATATGCTCGTGGCGGATATGATGTAATTGTAGATGGGATTGTCGGGCCATGGTTTTTGGAGCCATGGAAAGCTCTTGCCCAAGAAGATTACGAGGTACACTATATTGTATTAAGAGCGAGTAAAAAAGAAACTATGAAGCGAGCTGTGGAACGCTCAAAATTAGATAGAAAAACAAATATTGAATTAGTGGAAACAATGTGGGAGCAATTTTCCGGTTTGGGAGTATATGAATCAAATGTCATAGACACAACTACATTCACAATTAAAGATACGGTTTCCGCAATAAAAGAAAGAGTTGCATGTGGGACGTCTTTACTATCTTAGACATTCCCATTTGTCAGGAAGATAGCAAAGCCAGCCGAGCCAGTCAACGGTCAAGATGAACGGCGCATTTCATGCGCCGCCGTTGACAGTCCCGCCCGTCTTTGCTAAAGGGTAATCAAGGCGGGAAAGCCCTAAAATGGCTTCACACCTATTTCAATAATTGGAGGAGATAAAAATGAGATCAGAAAAGGAAGTTTATGATATTGTTTTGAATTTTGCAAAAACAGACAAACGCATTCGCATGGTTACTTTGGAAGGATCTAGAACAAATACAAATATTCCGCCTGATGATTTTCAGGATTTTGATATTACTTTTTTTGTTACGGATATGGACAGCTTCACAAGTGATGATAAATGGCTAGATATATTTGGTGAAAGGTTGATTCTGCAAAAGCCGGAAGATATGGAATTATTTCCAGCTGTAGAAAAGGGATTTTCATATTTAATGCTGTTTACTGATGATGTTAAGATAGATTTAACTTTGCTGCCGCTGGAACTGATAGACGAGTATTTTACATGGGATAAACTGGTAAAGTTACTGTTGGATAAAGACAACCGTATCGTAAAGCCGCCAATACCAACGGATATAGACTACCACTTGCAGAAGCCTACTCAAAGAATGTTTGACGATTGCTGTAATGAATTTTGGAATACTACAACATATGTAGTAAAGGGCTTATGCCGCAAAGAAATTCTTTTTGCTATTGACCATATGAATGATATAGTACGAAAAGAATTGCTTCGCATGATTTCCTGGCTGATTGGTATCAAACAGGGATTTCATTTCAGTTTGGGAAAAAACTATAAATTTATGAAGCAATATGTCCCAGAGGAATTGTGGGAACGACTTATGTCCACTTATAATATGGATTCCTATCCCCATATGTGGGAATCCTTTGAACAATGTATGGCATTGTTCCGGGAGGTTTCGTCAGAAGTGGCATGCCAGTTGGATTACCAGTATCCACTATATGATGAAAAAATCAGTAATTATGTGATTCGGCAAAAGAAAAAATATGGCATTGAAGATGATAACAAATAAAATTTTTTCAATCGAAAAAATTTATTTTGATTATTCAATTTTGAAAAACTGAATACCTCAAAATCAGAAAGAGAGCGGCCAAGCACTTTGAGGGATTGGCCGCCTTGTCCACCCATCCAGCGGGACAGCGGGCGGAGGTCAAGGCCGGGTGTAAACCCGTTCATTTCAGCCTTGACGGTTGCCCGTTGTCCTGCTACTTTTCCGGGAGTGTGGCCACAACTTCGGGACACTTTGTCCACAAGTTGGAGCGTAGGACGAGGAACTGGGGCTTTCATATACGCCCTGTCTGCTGATGAGTCCAGACCTGCGCTTGCGGCTCCACGCCACGCAAGCACAGCCCTGTTTTCCTGCCGCTTCAAATGCCCTTGCCCTCCCCGGCGGCAACGGCATTTTCACGGCAACGCCGGCAGAGCGTATAACACACTACACTTTGCTTCGCAAAGTCGTGTGCCAAATGGGGGCGTTGCCCCCTTTGGAAACCCCCACAAGAAAAGGCGGTACGCTACCCCTCCACGGGCGCATACCGCCTTTTCTTGTTATCCAGCCCTCCGGCTGTATCGGTTGAGCAAAAGTCCGCGTGGGATTGATGTGGTATCTTTAACTTTGGGAAACTCCCAGTTCCCAGCCACTCATTAAAAACTCATTATCAGCAGCATCGCTAGCATTCTTATAATTTGTATACGAATCAACAACAGTATAAACCGTAGTTAAAGCCAATTTCTTCCAATCCAATGAATTTGCCATTGCTAATATACCTATTGGATTAGGAACAGAACTTCTAATTGCTGCAGCCTTTTCCTGGTTATACATATACTGAAGTCTTTCTCTTTTTGTAATTATATTCATATAGCTTTTAATGGCAGTTCGCAAGTTGGATAAATGCGTTTGTGTTAGATCATCTATTGCTTCAGGATTAATATCATTCAATAACTCATTATAAATTTGTTCCAGCATAACCCTATTGTCTTTTGAAGACTGGATTTGCTCAGAAATGATTGCTAAATAGCACAGCATAGAAAAAGAATTGAGTTTTTTAAGTTCTTCCTCATTAGGTACATCTTCGTCTTCTCCATTAGCTTCTATTGTTTGTTGTTGATTACTATCAGCATCATTATCTATTATTATTTTTTCGTTTTCGTCGTCATTTGTATCAACATTTTCCTCAATAATTTCCGTTATATCTTGGCTAGAGTCAACATCTTCATTTTTCTGATTACCGTTCGAGCAACCAAAAAGAGTAATCATAAGCAAACTGCATAATATTGTAATTAAAAACTTCTTCATAACATTATCCCTTCAAATAACAAACGTTTTTTACAAAGACAGAAATAAAAAGATGACATACAAACACAAATAATTATGCTATGTATTGCCACCTTCACCTCACCTTAACTATATCTTTCCTCTCAATTATAACATTAACAAAAATAACGCTCAATGAACTTTTACTACCGCAACATGTACATTGAAATATTTTATAAAATTGTTGTCCAATAATCATTTGTTTCATGGCCTATTAAGGTGAAGGGATAAAAATTCCCTTTATTCCCCATGATCTTTGAAAATAGGATAACAACTGTTAAAACCAAAACCTGTATGCTCGAGCTGGATCAATGATGCGCGATGACTGCCATATACAGCCTATATATATTATATGGTAAGAGCGATGATACTTCAGAATGATCAGCAGCAGTCAACTGTGCCATGACGGCATATAGGATAATGATACTTTTAGCGATAAGCGCACGCGTAAGATGCGTGGGTGAAACTCCCATGACTGATGATTGACAACCATCTGCTTTAACAGGATTCCCTATCGTTTTCGGGTTATCAGGGATAAATAGAAAACAAGATAAATACTAGATTAATCAGCCAGGTTCAACAGCCTGGCTTTACATATGAAGGAGCTGTAATATTTATGACCAAAGTAAAACGAGGAGATGTTTTTCTTGCTAACCTCAGTGATGCAACCGGATCTGAACAAGCTTTTGTTAGACCGGTTGTCATTATTCAGAACAACTGTGGCAACAAGCATAGTCCTACCACCATTGTTGCCTGCCTGTCTTCCAAGATTGAATCAAAAGCCCATCTTCCTACCCATTACATTCTTCCGGAAGGCATTGGCCTCAAGCATCGTTCCATGGTCCTTTGCGAACAGATCAAGGTCATCGATAAGTCCAGGCTGCTAAAGAAGATCTGCCATATTTCAAAAGGACATATGCACATCATCGATCACAAGATCAAAATATCACTCGGTCTAAAGAATATACATAGACAAAAATCATAGGTACAAATCCTACTTTTGCAGGTGGGATTCTTTTTTATCAAAAGCCTATAACAAAGGAAAGGAGGATAACCAGATGGATAAGAACAAAAACAGATTCATAGATGCAAAAGAAATCATGGAACTTACCGGATTATCCAAATCTGCTGCATATAAGCTAATCCAGCAGTTGAATGAAGAGCTTGCACAGAAAGGTTACATGTATGTTCGTGGAAGAGTTATCTATCCTTATTTCTATGAAAGATTCTTTGGAAAGGATGGAGATAGAGATGCCGGTATATAAGGATAAATCAAGAGGAACCTGGTATGTCGTTACCCGCTATAAGGACTGGACGGGCAAGCTTAGGACCACAACCAAAAGAGGATTCAAGTCCAAGGTTGAAGCCAAGCGTTATGAAGTTGAATTTGCTGAAAAGAAGGATAACAGTCTATCAATGACTTTTGGAAGCTTTGTTGAAATCTATATGGATTCAATGGAAAAAAGATTGAAGGAAAATACACTTCAGACGAAAGTAGCAATCATTGAAAAGAAGATACTGCCCTATTTCAAGGACAAGAAGCTTTGCGAGATAACGCCAACCGATGTAATCAGCTGGCAGAATGAGATGATGAAGCAAACTACCAAAACGGATAAGGAGTTTTCCCCCACCTATCTAAAAACACTGCATAACCAACTGAGTGCAATTTTCAATTATGCCGTCCGCTATTATGGCTTGAGCAGCAACCCTGCTAGAGTTGCCGGCAATATGGGAAAGGAAACAAATGGTGAAATGCAGTTTTGGACCAAAGAGGAATACATGACCTTCTCCAAAGCCATGATGAAAAAGGATGGAATCTTCCAGGCATTTGAAATGCTTTACTGGTGCGGATTAAGACTTGGCGAAATGCTGGCATTAACGCCTTCTGATTTTGATTTTGACAAGAAAACCGTTCGGATCAACAAAAGCTATCAACGCATCAAAGGCGAGGATGTAATAACAGATCCTAAAACCATCAAAAGTAACCGTGTTGTCCAGATGCCAGATTTCCTGGCAGATGAAATGGTAGACTATTTATCCAGGCAATACGAGCTTAAACCAAATAACCGAATCTTTACAGTTACTAAATCCGGCATGCACCATGAAATGGATCGAGGATGCAGGGAAACCGGAGTCAAAAGGATTCGTATCCATGATCTTAGACACTCACATGTATCATTGCTGATCGAAATGGGATTCTCTGCTGTTGATATTGCCAACCGTGTTGGCCATGAAAGCGTAAAGATCACCTATCGTTATGCTCATATGTTCCCTTCCAAAGACAAGGCAATTGCTGATAAGCTTACTGATTTCAGAGGAGGTGCTTTCAATGAGTAAGAAGAATGTAGATCAGAAAGGAAGATTCAGAAACAAGATTATTTCCTTCCGTGTTTCTGAAGAGGAAGCCAAACTTCTAAAACGTCGTGTTTTGTTATCAGGACTAACAAAACAGGATTACATAATCAACTCGCTCCTTGGCAAGGAGATAGCTATTTATGGAAATCCGTTTGTATTCAGAAGCCTTCATGATGAACTTGTGCATTTTACCAACCTATATGGTACGGCGATTGATTCCGATGATGAGGAAATGATGGTCTGGGTACTAGAAATGATCCTGGCGATGCGTTCAAAGGATAAAACAATCGTAAAACCGTAAATTTGTTTTCAAAAATATTTTCATATGAGAATAGTACAACGTAAAAATGGCTTAAATAAGGCACATTATTGTGATTAGGAACTATTCTTCATGTGTAAGAATTTAGTCATTTTCATCTGATTTCAGATCAAAAATGGCTATTTTTTTATGTTTCTACATAGATTCTCGAATGCAGAAATCAAGTTTTTGTATTCGTTTCTATGATTTTCATGTGATTATTGAGCTGTTTTACTGATAAATAAGGCAAATGTTCCTGGTGGCTTGGAGGTGTGAACCTCTAAGCCACGGTTTGCTTCAGGGTCCAAAAATACCAACGTCTAAGCCACCGGGTACCTTTTGGCAAAAAACGGGTCAAAATGTTTTCACGGAGCGCAAAAATAGTCCAAAATCGACTTATTTTCGGCTCTGAAAACACAGAAATTCAGTCAAATGTTTTCAAAATGTTTTCACGGAAGTTATAGACATCAAAAAAACCGCTAATATTAGCGGTTTTAAGAACTTTGGGAACTATTCGAACTCGATATAGCTATACTGATATACTGCATAATATGTATTAGTTTTTCCACATTTATAGACTATTTTATATTCACTTTATGCATATATTTTATCTATTATTTATATAACTGGGGTCAAAATGTGGTCACAGTTTTGTTTCACATTCTTCACTATCATTCTTTTTTTCTGTGTTTATCTCTATCTTTTTTCCATTAATATGTCCAAAAGTCAAAACTGTTAACATAGTGTACTCTCCCTCATCTTAAATAATCCATAAATAGAGTATACTTCACATGTATTATATACCATATGCGTAACATATTAAAATAATAATTGCTTGGGAAGTAATCAAGTAGATAAAGGAAAATAAAAAAGTAGTACATCATCTTTTCGATATACTACTTTGAAAAGCCTCATTATCAATTTAATAACACTAACGAAAACCGGGCTTTTCTATATCACATCATCTTTATGTATTTACAATTCAAACAAATCATTTGAATTCTCATATTGGCCACTAAATCTTCTATTCGCATTTATATAATCAATTAGATATACAATCTCCTTATTTGGAAGTGAAACCTTATATAATTGTTCTATCTCTAAAAGAATCCCTTTAATTAAATCAAATTGCGGATATTTCTCTTTATCAAACTCATATTTATTATCATCCAAATAATTTTTATTTGTTACCATGCGTTCAATTAAACAACAAATATGAATATATAATCCCAAAGTTCCTCCACTGCTAAATTCCATTTGCAATTCTTTTTGCAATTTATCAATAATTCTTTCTACACTAACAATAATCTTTCGTGGATCTATAATATTCAAGTGACTCATCAAATTTTCTAATGAGAAATTCTTGATAATATTTTTCTTAAAAGCATGCACTTGTTGTCTGTTCAATTTTCCTTGGAACAACTCATAAATAACTTTTTCATCTTGCTTTTCAATTAATCCTTCAATTGATAAGAAAGGTATTTTTTCAATTTTGGGATCCTGATTGCCAACTATAAATAGGACATTATATTTTTCAAACATAGAAAAATCGTTCCCTTTTACTTGAAGATTTTTAAAATCATATGTTAATAATTGCACATTCATAGGATGAGGTAAACTCACATCAATTAATTGCGCAATCTTATTTGCCATTCCTATTCCTGACTCACATATTGATAAAATAGCATCAGGTTTAATACGATTTTTTATAAATGAATACTTACTATAATTTGCAGTGCTTGCATTTTTCAAAATGGATTCCATATCTTCATTTTGCATAATTCGGTTTGCTACATCTAGTGCCATGCGAGTTGTCACGTTATTGATAATACCAATATCAGTTTTAAACTTATTCCCTAATCCATTATTTATCTGTTCTAATGAACCCATATCAACTAATACAATCAATTCGTTGCAACTTCTTGTATTTTCAATTTTTTCTATTAAACGATTTGTTATTTGTTGCACATCACTACTTATCGGCATATCAATTGCATCAAATACATGTTGCCCAACTAATTGATTTACTACTTCTGCTATTCCACTAGCAATTGAATAACCATGAGAAATAATAATACCTGGAATTCTACTTGATTCTACATCTTTTTTTAAATAGGAAAGTAAGAAAAATAGATTCATTTTCCCAACAATATTCTTTTTCATAAGTTCACTATCACTAAGTAAAATCAACAATTCGTTTGCTATCTGCATTTTATAACTATACATCATAGATAATTGTTCTAATAATAGTTCAATCACTTTTATTTCTTCGCCAAAATGCAAATCATCATATTGAACAGAATTTTTATTGTCAATAACAAACTTTGATAATACACCTATTTCATGATTTGAAAAATTAATTGGTAAATATTTGTGGCTAATAATATTCGTAATATTGGTCATCAAATTAATTATTAATTTTTCTGTATATTGTTCTGGATTTAATTCTTCAAAAAATAAATAATCAACATACTTTCCCATAATTTCAGTGCACTTAGAAACAAGGGCATCCAAAGAAAGCTTTTTATCCATCCATCTTTGAATTAATTCTATAAACTCAAGATTTGTAGTATATAATTCATTTTCTGTTTTACTATAGTCCTTTAGTTCATCTATGCTAAGCAGGATTCGGTCATCCTTTAAACTATTTATTGTTTTAGATTGTGTTTCTACAATATATATTGGTAAATTACTTACTTTGACAATAACATTCTTGTCTAAAGACGTAACCAAACTATTTGCGACCATATACTTAATTACATTTTTTAACTCACCAATATTTCCTGAATATTTATAATTCAATAGCATTTGATAAGCTTGTCTACTGATTTTAATAATTCGTTTGGTCATCTTTTCTTCTTCAGATAACACATTATATATAATTTCTTTTTTCTCTTTTAAAAACCGTTTATCTAATGGAGGCAATGTAACAACAATTGGTATTCTTCTTAGCAAAGTTTTCAATAAAACATTACTCGGATTTTCTGTTGTTGCAAAAATAAGTCGAATCTTTGATGAATACCATGTTTCATTATCTCCAACTTTATGGAAAATTCCCTTATCCATAAACAAGAAGATTTTCTCTTGGCATTCTGGTCTTAAACTATGAATTTCATCCATAAAAATCATGCCATTATCAGCTATACTTAATAGACCTTCTTTATCTTCTTCAGCACCAGTATATGCTCCTTTTGTGTACCCAAATAAATTAGTCAAAAAAAGTTCTGGATTGTTTGAATACTCAGCACAATTCACTGTAACAAATTTGCCGTCAACTGGAATAAGACCTTTTTGTTTACCATATTCGAATAAGAGACTTGCTAAATAACTTTTACCTGTTCCGGATTCACCATATAACAATATTGGCAAACCATTGTTAGGGTAATTAATGGCTGATTTACACTGTTCTACAGCATATTTCAGACTTCCATTATAACCAACTAAATTTTCACAAACATTATATTCTTTTTCAATAAAACTTCTAAACTCCTGAATAGATATAAATACGTTCTGTATATCATAAATTCGGTAATATTTTGTTAGTTCTACTTTGTGAAAAAAAATGTTTGGTTGATTTACAACTTTAATAAAGACTCCTTCTTCGTGTAGTTGATCAAGTATTTTTGCTATTTTCTGACGTGTTACACCATATTCAATAGCTAATCCAATAGCAGAACACTCCTCAATCTCATCCCATTTTAATGCTTTACTTTTAATACGAATTGATTCTTCAATTTGTTGTTTTAAGTCAATCATTTTAATCATCCCCTTTTGTAATTCTAGTTTTTTATTTATAATATTATTATAATACTAATGATATCATAAAGTGTTGAAAGGCTTAACAATTATGAAAACAAATTCACAAAGACAAGAACAACTTATTAAACCCAGTGTTAAACCTAGTAGTCATTTTTACCATTCTTTTGCTCATTCTCTTCAAATTCTAAGCATGTCAAATGAGCAACTTTTTTCTCATTTTCGTAATATAATTAATCAAAATCCTTTTATAGAATATCTTCCACATAAACCTCATAATGAGCAACAACATTCTGCAATAGATTTTCAATATGTAGAAAAAACACTGCAAGACGATTTATTCTTCCAATTAGAAACTTATAGAGGAACATATTCTAAAAAAATTTGTTCTTTTATTATAAACTCTCTTGATGAGAATGGTTTTTTATCTTATTCTTACGAAGAATATTGCGAGTTTTTAGAAATTAATGCAAATGAATTCCTTAAAAATTTGCATATTATTCAATCTTTTGAACCAGTTGGAATTGCAGCAATAAATAGCATAGATTCAATTAAGATTCAATTACAGCAAGATGGACAAGAATTTGCTTTAGATTTATTTTGCAACTATCAAAAAGAAATAATGGCAAAACAATATGAATATATTGCACAAATGAAAAATACAACCACTGATGAAGTAATGGAAGCGATGGATATTATCAAAGAAACAAACCCTTTTCCGGCAAATTCATATCAACCAAAAACTTTTGACTACATCTATCCTGATTTCATCATAGAAGTAGAAGATTATCAATTAACAATCAAGCAATCCGATTATGGAACTATTAGTTATAGTAAAGATTACTATAAAGATATTCAAAATGATCCTATTCTTCATCAGTATTTCAAAGATGCTTCAATATTAATATCTGATTTAAACAAGAGAAACTCAACTTTATTATTGATATGTAATGAATTAGCAACTATTCAAAAAGATTATTTAGTTTTTGGTAAGCCATTAAAAAGATGTACAATTCTTGAACTTTCAAAAAAATTAGGTATGCATAGTTCAACAATTAGTAGAGCCATTCGTAATAAATATTTTGAATGGAATCACCAAATTTTTCCTTTAGAATATTTATTAACTGCTAAAAAAACAAAAGATTTATCAGATCCAATTCAAAAATCAATTTTACTTCTTATCGCTAAAGAAAATACATCTTTCCCTTATAGTGATTACGAATTACATATGTTATTAAAAAAACAAAATATATCTATTTCTAGAAGAACTATCAATAAATATAGAAAAATCATGGGTATTGAAAATTCTTATAAACGCAAAGAAGAATATCAACTTTAGAAATAGATGAGCATATGAAAATGCTCATCTCAGACTGTTGACAAAGTGACTGTCGACAGTCTTTTTAAAATCTGATAGAATA
>OBXU01000235.1_pt1 | contig 20789 bp, 23 predicted proteins | sample 1476671 | NCBI WGS metagenome assembly OBXU01 (sample SAMEA2580182, study PRJEB22360) | human gut metagenome | biome: human gut; feature: human-associated habitat; material: faeces | place: Denmark | collected 2008/2010
GGGCGGCCTCTGCGGCGGCCCGCCCGCCGTACTTATCTGATGCTCAACAAGCCCAGGGGCTACGTAACCACCCTCTCTGATGAAAAGGGGCGGCGCACCGTGGCGGAGCTGGTGGCCGGCTGCGGCGCCCGGGTGTGGCCGGTTGGGCGGCTGGATCTGGCCTCCGAGGGGCTGCTCCTCCTCACCGACGACGGGGCGCTGACCCACGCCCTTCTCCACCCCAGCCACGAGGTGGAGAAGGAATACCGGGTGTGGGTGGAGGGCGACGTGGACGCCGCCCTCCCGGTGCTGCGGGGCCCTATGGAGCTGGATGGGTACGCCCTCCGTCCGGCCCGGGTCACTCCGGCGGGGGAGGGAGTGCTCTCCGTGGTCATCCATGAGGGGCGCAACCGGCAGGGGCGCCGGATGTGCGCCGCAGCGGGCCTGCGGGTGCGCCGCCTCCAGCGGGTGCGGGAGGGGGAGCTCTGCCTGGGCGCGCTGCCTGTGGGAGCATGGCGGCGCCTGACAGGTGAGGAGCTTTGTCTCCTGCGAAAATGATCTCTTTTTTGCAAGGAGATCAGGAAAACTTGCAGAAAGGGGATTGCTTTTCCGGTCAATTCCCGGTATGATAGGGACGAATCAAAACACAGCGTGGTATCATTCCCGCCACGGGCGGGCAGAAATGCGAGGGATCGTCCACAATGTCCAAAGATATCCTTTCGGTCATTCAGACCAATATGAGTACCTTTTCCAAGGGACAGAAGCTGATTGCCGGCTTTATCCTGGAATCCTATGACAAGGCCGCTTTCATGACTGCCAGCCGCCTGGGCAAGACGGTCAACGTCAGTGAGTCTACCGTGGTGCGCTTTGCCGCTGAACTGGGGTATGACGGTTATCCCGCTATGCAGAAGGCCCTGCAGGAGATGATCCGGAGCAAGCTCACCTCCATCCAGCGCATTGAGGTCTCCAACGACCGCATCGGCAATCAGGACATCCTGTCCATGGTCATGCAGTCGGATATGGATAAGATCCATATGACTCTGGAGGAGACCAACCGGGAGGACTTCGACCGGGCGGTAAGCGCCATTGTGGACGCCCGCCACATCTATATCCTGGGCGTGCGCTCCGCGGCGGCCCTGGCCAGCTTTCTGGGCTTCTACTTCAACCTGATTTTTGACAATGTCACCGTGGTACACGCCACCTCCACCAGTGAGGTATTCGAGCAGCTCTTGCGCATCGGTCCCAACGATGTCATTGTGGGCGTCAGCTTCCCGCGGTATTCCCGCCGGACGGTGAAGGCCATGCAGTTTGCCCACGACCGGGGGGCCGCCACCATCGCCCTCACCGACAGCGAAACCTCCCCCTTGGCTCCCATCTCCACCCTGACCCTGCTGGCCAAGAGCGATATGGCGTCCTTCGTGGACTCCCTGGTGGCTCCGCTGTCGCTGATCAACGCGCTGATTGTGGCCATCGGTCGCAAGAAAAACGACGACCTCTCCCAGACCTTTGAGACACTGGAGCAGATCTGGGATGAATATGAGGTCTATGAGAAAGTGGAAGAGATCACTTGAAGCATGTAATTGTCATCGGCGGCGGTGCGGCCGGCTTTATGCCCGCCGTCGCCGCCGCCCAAAAGGGTGCAGCCGTCACCCTGCTGGAGCGCAATCCCAAGCTGGGGCGCAAGCTCTACATCACCGGAAAGGGCCGCTGCAACGTGACCAACGACTGTGCGGCGCCGGAGGTGCTGCAGAATGTCCCACGCAACAGCCGGTTCCTCACCAGCGCCGTCACCCGCTTTCCCCCGGAGGCGGTGAAGGCGTTTTTTGAGGGCCTGGGAGTACCGCTGAAAACAGAGCGGGGGAACCGGGTCTTTCCCTGCTCCGACAAAGCCGCTGACATCATCGACGCCCTGCTGTTGGCCCTGCGTCGGTCCAGGGTGCACATTGTGCAGGACCGGGCCCGCGCCCTGCGACGGGAGGGTGAGATCCTCACCGGCGTGGAGGGGGAGCGCGGCTTTTACCCCGGCGGGGCGGTGGTCATCGCCACCGGCGGGGTTTCCTATCCGCTGACCGGCTCCACCGGTGACGGATATGCCCTGGCTGAGGCGCTGGGCCACACCATTCTGCCGCCCAGAGGCAGCCTTGTGCCACTGGTGGCGGAGGGGGATGCCTGTGCAAAAATGCAGGGCCTGTCGCTGCGCAACGTGGCCATTCAGGTGCGCAACAGCAAAAAGAAGACCGTCTACGCCGGGCAGGGGGAGTTGCTGTTCACCCACTTTGGCCTGTCCGGGCCGCTGATTCTCAGCGCCAGCGCCCATATGCGGGACTTTGACACAGAGCACTACTACATCAATCTGGATTTGAAGCCCGCACTGGATGAGGAGAAGCTGGACCGCCGTCTGCTGCGGGACTTTGAGGAGAACGCCAACCGGGACTTTCACAATGTTCTGGAGGGCCTGGCACCCCGCCTGATGGTGCCGGTGCTGGTGGAGCGTACCGGCATCCCGGCGGCGGAGAAGGTTCATTCGGTGACGAAGGCCCAGCGCCGCCGTCTGCTGGAGGTCCTCAAGTGCCTGCGCATCGACATACAGGGGCCCCGCCCGGTGGAGGAGGCCATCGTCACCTCAGGCGGGATAAAGGTATCCGAGATCAATCCCACCACTTTGGAATCCAAGAAGGCCCCCGGCGTCTATTTTGCCGGGGAGGTGCTGGACGTGGATGCCTATACCGGCGGCTTCAATCTGCAAATTGCCTGGTCCACCGGCCACGCCGCTGGAGAGGCCGCCGCACAAGACATAGGAGGAATCAACCCATGACAAAGCACAAGAGCATCGCCGTGGACGGCCCCTCCGGGGCGGGAAAGTCCACCCTGGCGAAGCTGCTGGCCCGCAGGCTGGGCTTTTTGTATGTGGATACCGGGGCCATCTATCGGACCGTAGGTCTGCGGGCCTACCGGGCCGGAGTGGACCCGGAGGACGAGGCGGCGGTGACCGCTCTGCTGGACGGCCTGGACATCGAGCTGAAGTATGGCGCGGACGGCCTGCAGCATATGTATCTGGACGGCGAGGATGTGACCGATGCCATCCGCCAGCATGTGATCTCCCGGTATACCTCCGGCGTGTCGGCCATCCCGGCGGTGCGGGCCTTTCTCCTGGAGCGTCAGCGGGACATGGCCCGGGAGCACGATGTGATCATGGACGGCCGGGACATCGGCACGGTGGTCCTCCCCGGCGCGGATGTAAAGATTTTCCTCACCGCCTCGCCAGAGGACCGGGCCCGCCGCCGCTTTGACGAGCTGCGGAAGCGGGGGCAGGAGGCGGACTATGACACCGTGCTCCGGGATATCATTCTCCGGGATGAGCACGACACCCGGCGCTCCGCCGCGCCGCTGCGGCAGGCGAAGGACGCCCTGCTGGTGGATACCACCGGAAATTCCCTGGACGAGAGCCTGGACGTCCTTCTGGAAACCATAAAGGAGCGTCTGAAGGCATGAAGAAGCGAAAGAAAAATGTCATTTACTGCATTGCCTATATGGTACTCTGGGTCGTGTTCCGTATCGTGATGCCCACACGGTGCATCAATAAACAGAACAGGCCCGAAGGGGGCGCGCTGCTGTGCGCCAACCACACCCGCACCAATGACCCACTGTTCATCGCCTATGCACTGGGGTGGCATTACCAGATCCACGTCATGGCCAAGGAGGAGATTATGCACTGGCCCTTCATCGGCTGGGTGCTGAAGCACGGCGGCATTTTCGGCGTCAAGCGGGGCAAGGCGGACGTGGCGGCTATCAAGACGGCGATGAAGTACCTGAAGGACGGTGAACTGCTGCTCATGTTCCCGGAGGGCACCCGCCACCAGGACGGCGAATTCGGCGATGCCAAGACCGGCGCGGCCATGCTGGCCCTGCGTACCGGCGTGCCCATCGTCCCCATCTATCTTCCTGCGGAGAAAAAGTGGTTCCGCTGGAATCCCGTCGTGTTCGGCGAGGCATACTATCCTAAGGCCCCCGAGGGGCGTAAGCCCACGCCGGAGGACTACCACGCGGTGGCCGATGATCTGATGGAGCGCATTGAGGCTTTGAAGCCTCAGGCTGGCCGGTGAGGCTGGAGCTGGCCCGCTCCGCCGGCTTCTGCTACGGAGTCCGCCGGGCGGTGCAGATGGCGGAGATGGCGGCGGAGGAGGGCCGGCCATGCGTCATGCTGGGGCCCATCATCCACAACCGGGACGTGATCGCCTATCTGGAGTCCATAGGGGTGGGCCTGGTGGACACCCCGGAGGAGGTTCCGCCGGGGGTGGCGGTGCTTATCCGTTCCCACGGGGAGGGACGGCCCGTCCATGAGGCGCTGGCGCGCCTGGGCCGGCCGGTCATCGACGCCACCTGCCCCAATGTGTCCCGCATACACCAGATCGTCTCCCGCGCTGAGGAGGGGGGGCGGCAGGTGCTCATCATCGGCACCCGCACCCATCCGGAGGTGGCCGCCATCGCCGGATGGTGCCGGCGGCCGGTGGTGCTGGAAGGGGTGGCGGAGCTGTCGAACTGGCTGGAAACCGCGCCGGAACGGCGGGACATACCTCTCACTATGGTCTCACAAACCACCTCCACCCGTTTTATTTGGGATTCCTGCGTAGAAAAAGCAAAAAAAGAGTGTACAAACTTAAAAATTTTTGATACAATATGTAATGCTACGTGTAAACGACAGTCTGAGGCCCAGGCGCTGGCCGCGCGCTCCGATGCTATGGTCGTCATCGGAGGGCGGGAGAGCTCCAATACCAAACGGCTGGCCGAGTTATGCGGGGCACTCTGTCCCATGGTCGTTTGGATCGAACGGGCGGCGGAGCTGGAACCTTCCAACCTGTGTCGGAAGGCTTCTATTGGAATCACTGCGGGCGCGTCCACGCCTGAGTGGATTATAAAGGAGGTCTATGACAAAATGAGCGACGAAAACATTGAGATCGAGGAATCCTTCGCTGAAATGCTGGAGAAGTCGATCAAAACTTTAAATACAGGGGAGAAGGTTACGGGCGTTGTCACTGGCATTACGCCTACTGAGATCTATGTGGATCTCGGCACCAAGCACGCCGGTTACATACCGGTGTCCGAACTGACCGACGACCCTACGGCCAAGGTTGAGGACCTGGTAAAGATCGGCGACGAGATTGAGACCTATGTCATGCGTGTGAACGACCAGGAGGGTGTGGTCACCCTCTCCAAGAAGCGCCTTGACACCGTGAAGAGCTGGGATGACATCGAGCAGGCCCGTGAGGAGCACACCACCGTTGAGGGTGTGGTCACCGAGGAGAACAAGGGCGGCGTCGTTGTGTCCATCAAGGGTGTGCGCGTCTTTGTGCCCGCCTCCCAGACTGGCCTGCCCCGGGAGACCCCGATGAGCCAGCTGCTCAAGCAGCATGTCCGCCTGCGCATCACCGAGGTCAACCGCGCCCGCCGCCGTGTGGTGGGCTCCATCCGCGCCGTTGAGGCCGAGGAGCGCGCCGCCAAGGCCGCCGAGGTGTGGGCCAACATTGAGGAGAACAAGCGCTATACCGGCACTGTGAAGAGCCTGACCTCTTACGGCGCTTTTGTGGACATCGGCGGCGTGGACGGTATGGTTCACATCTCTGAGCTGTCCTGGTCCCGCATCAAGCATCCCTCCGAGGTCGTCTCCGTGGGTGACACCGTGGAGGTCTATGTCATCTCCTTCGACAAGGAGAAGAAGAAGATCTCCCTGGGGATGAAGGACCGCTCCCAGAACCCCTGGGAGGTGTTCACCGGCAAGTATCAGCCCGGCGACGTGGCCAATGTCCGCGTAGTCAAGCTGATGACCTTCGGCGCCTTTGCCGAGGTTGTGCCCGGTGTGGACGGCCTGATCCACATCTCCCAGATCGCCGACCACCGCATCGACAAGCCCGGTGACGTGCTGAGCGAGGGCCAAATGGTGGATGTGAAGATCATCGACATCGACTACGACAATAAGAAGGTCTCCCTGTCCATCCGCGCCCTGCTGGAGGGCGGCGACGAGCCCGCTGAGTCCGAGGATGTCAACGAGGAGTAATCACATTCCTACAATGAAACCGTGCTGTTTCCGCTTGGAAACCGCACGGTTTTTTTCATTTTTACAAATAAGACACACAAAATGACTTGCAAAGGGTGAGGAATGCGTCTATAATACGATATGTAGGGTAAAAATGAAGTTATACGCATCGGAATGTTCTGCTGGGAGGTGGGAGCGTGTTTCAGGTTGGAGACAAGATTGTGCATCCAATGCACGGTGCCGGTATCATTGACAGCATCGTGCAGAAAAAAGTCAACGGCGTGGTAAGGGATTACTACATTCTCAAGCTGCCGGTGGGCGGCATGCTGGTCATGATCCCCACGGCAAACAGTGAGGAGATCGGTGTTCGCCCGGTGGTGAAGGGCGACGAGGCGGACCGGGTGATCGCGGCCATCCCGGACATCGAGGTGGACATGACCCCAAACTGGAACCGGCGCTACCGGGAGAATATGCTTCGCCTCAAGAGCGGGAATCTGCTGGAGGTGGCCCGTGTAGTCAAGGGCCTGATGCTCCGCGAGGAGGAGCGCGGCCTGTCCACCGGGGAGCGGAAGATGCTCCACTCGGCCAAGCAGATTTTGATCTCAGAGATTGTGCTCTCGCAGGATGCCAGTTATGAAGATGTTGAGGCGCGCATAAATACCGCCTTGGCCTAATACAGTCTGTAGGGGCGGTCCGCTGTGACCGCCCACCGGACCCCTGGAGGGAAACGGGGGAGGAGCCGAAACGGCTCTTTTTTTGTGGAGGAGGAATGGACATGGCCGGACTGCTTGGGCGGCTGTTCCGGCGGCAGCGGACACCGGAGCTCCGCTGTTCCGCCGTGGTCCCCGCGGCCGGGAGCTCCACCCGGATGGAGGGCCAGGACAAGCTGCTCCTTCCCCTGGAGGAGCAGCCCGTTTTGCTACATACCCTGCGGGCGCTGGAGCTGTGCCCCTATCTTGCCGAGATTATCGTGGTCACCCGGGAGGATCTGATCGTCCCCATTGGCCAGCTCTGCCGGGATGCCGGCTTGTCCAAGGTCCGCAAGGTGATAGTGGGTGGGGCTACCCGCACCCGCTCGGTTCTGGCCGGGCTTGGGGAGCTCTCCTCCGGCGCGGAGTTGGTGGCCATCCACGACGGGGCCCGCCCCCTGGTCAGCCAGGAGGTGCTGGAGACGGTGATTCTCCGCGCCGCAGAGTGCGGCGCAGCCGCCCCGGCGGTGCCGGTGAAGGACACCGTAAAGCGAGCGCGGGACAGTCTGGTGGAGGCTACGCTGGAGCGTTCGGAGCTCTTTGCCGTGCAGACACCCCAGGTGTTTCAGGTGGATCTGATCAAGGCCGCCCTGGTCAAGGCCCTGGAGGACGGGGCCGCCCTGACCGACGACTGTGGAGCGGTGGAGCGGCTGGGCATCGGCGTATCCCTGACGCAGGGGGACTACTGCAATTTGAAAATCACCACCCCGGAGGATCTGGCGGTGGCGGAGGCGCTTTTCGCTTGGAGGGAGCAGCAGTGAGAATTGGACATGGATATGACGTACACCGCCTGGTGGAGGGCCGGCGGCTGATTCTGGGCGGTGTGGAGGTGCCCTTTGACAAGGGCCTGCTGGGTCACTCCGACGCGGATGTGCTCACCCACGCGGTGATGGACGCCCTGCTGGGCGCCTGCGCCCTTGGAGATATCGGGCACCTGTTCCCGGACAGCGACCCGGCCTACGCGGGGGCGGATAGCCTGCGGCTGCTGGACGAGGTGGTTTCCCGCCTCCGTCAGAGGGGATACCGGGTGGGCAATGTGGATGCCACCGTGCTGGCCCAGGCCCCAAAACTGGCCCCCTATCTGGAGCAAATGCGCCGGAATCTGGCCTGGCGGCTCCAGGTGCCGGTGGACGCTGTCAGCGTCAAGGCCACCACAGAGGAGGGCCTTGGCTTTACCGGCACGGGAGACGGCATTGCCGCCCATGCCGTCTGCCTAGTGGAGAACCTTCTGTAACCGGCGAACCAGACGCTCCTCCGGTGCATACACTGCACTGAGAGGAGCGTTTCTATATGGTTTACTATCTCATTGTCTGCCGTTCCCTGACCTACGCCCAGCGGACGGCCTCCGCTCTGGAGCGGGCGGGCATTACGGCCCACATCCTCCGCTCGCCAAAGATGATTTCCGGGGAGGGGTGCAGCCACTCCGTCAAGGTTTCGGAACGCAATCTAGCCCCGGCGCTGCTGATTTTGGGCCGCGCCGGGCTGACGCCCAAGCGCATCTATATCATGTCCAGCGACGGCAGCTATAAAGAGGTTCTGCTATGATCTATCTTGACAGCGCGGCCACAACCTTACAAAAACCGCCCGCCGTGGCGCGGGCGGTTTCGTCCGCAGTGGGGCGCCTGGCAACCCCTGGCCGCGGCGGGCATGTTCCCGCCATGCGGGCGGCAGAAACCGCCTTTCTCTGCCGTCAGGCAGCGGCGGAGCTCTTTCAGGTGGAGAGCCCAGAACAGGTGGTGTTCACCTCCAACGCCACCCATGGGCTGAATCTCGCCATTCATTCCCTGTTGAAGCCCGGGGACGCCGTGGTGATCTCCGGCTATGAGCACAACGCCGTCACCCGACCGCTCCACGCCCTTGGTGTCAATATCCGGGTGGCTGCAGGCCCGCTCTTTGATCCGGAGGCTCAAGTCCGCGCCTTTGAGCGCCAGCTGGACGAGACGGTGAGGGCCGTCATTTGTAACCATGTGTCCAACGTGTTCGGCTTCATCCTGCCGGTGGAGGGCATCGCGGCCCTGTGCCGGGAACGTGGAATTCCCTTTGTGCTGGACGCCTCCCAGTCGGCCGGGTGTCTGCCCGTCCACATGGGGGAGCTGGGCGCAGCCTTTGTCGCCATGCCGGGACACAAGGGACTTTACGGTCCCCAGGGCACCGGCCTGCTGCTCTGCGGGGCGGAGACCCACCCACTACTCATGGGCGGCACCGGAAGCGCCTCGGCGCTCCAGGCCATGCCCGATTTCCTGCCCGACCGCCTGGAGGCAGGCACCCACAACATGCCCGGCATTGCCGGCCTGCTGGAGGGACTTCGTTATGTTCAGACACAGGGGACGGAGCGTATTTTGACCCATGAGCGCCGCCTGATCCGCCAAGCGGCTGCCGGACTGTCCCGCATTCCCGGCGTGACTGTCTACGGGGATGGGGGAGCCGTCCAGGCCGGCGTGCTCTCCTTCCAGATAGACGGAATGGACTGTGAAGCGGTAGGCGAGGCCCTGGGCGCCAGAGGGATTGCCGTCCGTGCCGGCCTGCACTGCGCGCCGCTGGCCCATCAGTCGGCCGGGACGCTGGAGGCTGGGACAGTCCGCGCCAGCGTCTCCGCCTTCAATACACCCCGGGAAGTCGAGCGCTTCACACAGGAGGTTGCGCGGCTGACCGCCGGGCAAAAATAGCCGCGTCTGCGGCTATTTTTTGTGTCTGCACACAGGGCCTGTTCACAGAAAATTGATTTCCCTTCTACTTGTCAACCGCCTGTGAATACAGTATAATAAATCAGTTAAAGGATATACATGTACTCTGCGGGAAGCAAGGATGCCGGCGCGGCCGGAAGCGGGAGACGAGGAAATGGAAGGCATTTTGTATTTGCTCCAGGAATTCAAGGGAAAGGTCGTCCTGTTTGGTATCTCTGATGTGGTTGATATCGCGATCATGGCCTTTCTTATCTATAAGGTGATTATGCTGATGCGCCGCACCAACTCCGGCGCGGTGGCCAAGGGCGTACTGCTGCTGCTGTTTGCCCTGGGTGTCTCCACCTTCTTCCACCTCAACACGGTCAGCTATCTGCTTCAGCAGCTCATGGTGTGGGGTGTGGTAGCCCTGGTGGTCATTTTCCAGCCTGAAATCCGCCGCTTTCTGGAGCAGATGGGCCGCACCAGCCTCGGGAAGGTGTTTACACCGGAGGAGGCACGCAACGAGCTGGACAGTGCCATCACTCAGACGGTGGATGCCTATACGTCCCTTTCCAAGAGCAAGACCGGCGCGCTGATGGTGTTTGAGCGGAAAAACATGCTGGATGATGCCATCAAGACCGGAACCGCGCTGGACTGTACGGTGAATGCCGAACTGCTGAAAAATATCTTCTGGAACAAGGCCCCGCTCCACGACGGCGCGGTGATTGTCCGCGCTGGACGGATTGTGGGCGCGGGCTGTATGCTTCCCATGTCGGGCAATGTAAATCTGTCGCGGGAGTTGGGCATGCGCCACCGGGCAGGCATCGGAGCAAGTGAGCACACGGACGCCGTGGTGGCTATTGTCTCGGAGGAGACCGGCTCCATCTCCGTGGCGGTGGGCGGCATGCTCAAGCGCCACCTGGCGCCGGAGACTCTGGAGCGCCTGCTCCGCAATGAGCTGCTTCCGGAACGGGAGAATGACGAGGTCGCGTCCAAATTCAAGCTGGGCAATCTGCTCCGCTTTGGAAAGGGGAAAAAGCAGGATGGGAACGAAAATTCTTAACAGCCGGTGGTTCTATGTGGTGCTCTCCATCCTGCTGGCGTTTCTCCTCTGGGTCTACGTCGGCAACGACCCCAACTCGGTGGATACCGGAACCCTGCGGAATGTCCGGGTGGTATTCAGTGGATTGGAAAAGCTTGAAGAGCGGGGACTGATGATCTCTGAGGGAGCAGAGCAGACGGTCAATTTGCAGCTGTCTGCCCGCGGCGAGGTGTGGAGCCGCCTGAACCAGGGAGATACCACTGTGGTGGTGGATGTCTCCGGTATTACCGAGCCAGGGGAGCAGAGTGTGGCTATTACCTCACGCAACATCAATTTTCCCCGCTCCATCACCATAATCGACTCCATTGATGTACGCTACACCAGCCCAAGTACCATCGACTTCACCGTTTCCCGCTGGAGCAGCAAGGAGATCCCGGTTCAAGGCACCTTTAACGGCAGCGTGGCCGAAGGCTTCCAACGCCGTGACTTCTCCTTCGCGCCGGATACCATTACCGTCAGCGGCCAGGAGGAGTTGGTCAGTCAGGTGGATCACGCCCAAGTCACCATCTCTCAGGAGGACATGAATTCCACCTACAGCGCCGACTGTAGCTATACCCTCATCGGCACCAACGGCCAGCCCATCGCCGCCGGCCTGGTGGAGACGGAACCGGAGACCGTGCTGGTTACCCTCCCGGTGGAGAAGATGAAGGAGGTGGAGCTGACCGTGGATCTCATTCCCGGCGGTGGAGCCACCGCAGATAATGTAACCGTAGACATTGAGCCCAGAACCCTGATGGTAGCGGGCAGCGCAGAGATCCTGGATCAGTTGGACCGCATCAGCCTGGGGGAGATTGACCTGTCCAAGGTATTTGGCACCCTGACACAGTCTATGACGATCAATTTGGACCCATCCCTGACCAATGTCAGCGGCACTACAGAGGCCAAGGTAACCGTCACCGTGGAGGGCTTGGTCACTAAGACACTGGAGGCTGGAAATATTGAGATTATCAATAAGCCGAGCGGCTATGAGATCACACGCAACACCCAGTCCTGCACGGTTTTGATCCGCGGCACCCAGGAAGCCGTAGATGCGGTCACGGCCTCCCAAGTCCGGATTGTGGCCGATCTGTCCAACCTGGATCTGTCCACTGGAAGCCGGACAGTGCCGGTCAAGGTCTATCTGGATGGCAGCAGCGAGGTGGGCGTGGTCGGTGAGTACAACATTTCCATTTCGGTCTCAAGATCGTAGAAATCAGGTGAAAGTATGGTTCAAACAGCAAAGGTAACCCGCGTCCTGGCTGACGGCAGGGCGGAGGTGGCCGTCAAGCGTCAGTCTGCCTGCGGCCACGACTGCTCCAAATGCGGCGGAGGCTGCAGCGAACTAATGGTCAGCTCCACCGTAGCAGTGATTGCCGCCAATCCGGTCCGGGCCATGCCCGGCGACATGGTGACGGTGGAGTCCTCCACCAGCCGGGTACTGGGCGCGGCTGTGATCGTCTATCTGGTGCCCTTCCTGCTCTTTTTCGCCGGCTATTTCCTCTGTGCGGCTTTCCGGCTCTCTTCGGGAGTCAGCGCGGCCGTCGGGGTGGTCGGGTTCGCACTAGGGCTCCTGCTGGCCGTTCTGTGGGACCGCCGGGTGCGCAGGCAGCAGGCCATTTCCTTCTGCATTACCGCCATTGCGCCGGAGGCCTGATGTTCGGCTATGTGCGCCCCAACCGGGACGAGTTGAAAGTGCGGGAGCTGCGGGACTACGAGGCCCTCTACTGCGGACTCTGCCACGCATTGGGAAGGCGGCACGGCTTTTTCGCCCGGTTCTTTCTGAACTACGACTTTACCTTTCTCGCCATGCTCTTGGACGGCTCGAAGCCTACGGCGGAGCAGAAGCGCTGTCCGGCCCGCCTCTGGTGTCGGAAAAAGGGCTGCATCTGCGCCGGAAGCGTGGATGCGGCGGCGGACGCCGGAACCATCCTCAGCTATTGGAAGCTGCGGGACACGGTGGCGGACGGTCCCTTCTGGAAGGGAACTGCCGCCCGGGTTCTGTCCTTTCTGCTCCGACCCGGCTACCGCCGGGCGGCCCAGGCCCGGCCGGAGTTTGACCGGGCGGTGCGAAGCTGTCTGGAGGAGCTCCAGGCCCTGGAGCAGGAGGGCTCTCCCTCACTGGACCGGACGGCGGACACCTTTGCCCGCATCCTGGCGGCGGCCGCCCTTCCGGCGGAGTCCTCCGCCCGGACCCGCGCCCTGGAGCAACTCCTCTACCATGTGGGGCGGTGGATTTACCTGGTGGACGCCTGGGACGATCTGGAGGAGGACGGACGCACCGGGTCCTACAACCCCATTGCCGCCCGTTTCCCGGAGCAGGTGGAGGCCAACCGGGATTATCTGCGCACCACCCTTCTCCACTCTCTGAACCTGGCCCGCTCCGCCTGTGCGCTCCTGGAGCTGGGCCACTGGCAGGGCGCCGTGGAGAATATCCTCTATCTGGGGCTACCTATGGTGGAGGAGCTGGTCTTTACCGGCCGTTGGAAGGCCGTCAATCATCAAAACAGGAGAAGGATTTCATGACAGATCCGTACATTGTGCTGGGGGTCAAGCCCGACGCCAGCGACGAGGAGATCAAACGCGCCTACCGGGAGCTGGCCCGGAAATACCACCCGGACAACTATCAAGACAACCCCCTGGCCGATCTGGCCGAGGAGAAGATGAAGGAGATCAACGAGGCCTACGATACCATTACCAAGATGCGCAGCGGGGGAGGGGCCTCCGGCGGCTACCAGAGCCAGGGGGCCTACCGCGGCTCCTACCAGGGCGGCTATCAGCAGCAGTACTCCAGCGCCTCCTCAGGGAGCCTCTACAACCAGGTACGGCAGGCCATCAACATGGGCGACATCGGCCGGGCCGAGCAGCTCCTCCGCGGCGCTGCCAGCCAGGATGCCGAGTGGCACTTCCTAACCGGGTCCATCGCCTACCGCAAGGGCTGGCTGGACGAGGCCACCCAGCATTTCCAGATGGCCTGCAACATGGACCCGGCCAACGGGGAGTACCGGCAGGCGCTGATGATGATGCGCCAGGGTGGACAGGCCTCCCGCCCCTACGGCTACGGCGGTGGGATCGACGCCTGCGACTGCTGTACGGCCTGCCTGTGCATGAACATGTGCTGTGGGAACTGAGCCATGCGAAACCATACTGAAACGGGCGCAGGCCGGGTGGCCTTGGTGGGCGTGCTGGCCGCGCTGTCGCTGATCGCCCTCTATCTCTCCGCCGTCTCGCCCACGGCGCGGATGGGTATTGTAGCCATTGCCGGCCTCTTTCCTGCGGGGGCGGTGGTGTCGGCCGGGCTGAAGGCGGGGTTCTTCTGCTACGGCGCAGCAGGCCTGCTGGGCCTGCTGCTGGTGCCCGACAAGGCCAACGCCCTGCTCTACCTGCTCTTTTTCGGCCTCTGGCCCATGCTCAAGAGCCTGCTGGAGCGCATTCCCGTCCGGCCGCTGGAGTGGCTGTGCAAGCTGGCGGTATTCAACGCCGTTCTGACCCTGTTCTGGTTCGGTCTGCACAGCCTGTTTCTGCCCTTCCTGCCGGAGACGCTGCAAGCGCCTTGGATGGTCTATGCGGCGGGGAACGCAGCCTTTTTGATTTACGACGTGGGCTTCTCCAAGCTTATCTCCTTTTATGTGGCCCGGGTGGACAGGGTATTGCGAAAGACTTCCTAGTCTGGTATAATTTTTGAATAGCCTCAGAACAAAAGACGAATGGAACAGGGGGAACCCGCGTTGGTGAAAAGTATGACGGGCTACGGCAGGGGAGAGGCCGTGGTCCATGGCCGCTCCATCACTGTGGAGCTGCGCTCCGTCAATAACCGCTATCTGGACTGCACCATCAAGCTGCCCCGCATCTATGTGTTTGCGGAGGACGCCATCAAATCCAAGGTACAGGCCCATATCTCCCGGGGCAAGGTGGATGTGTTCGTCACCATCGGCCCGTCGGAGAACGGGGATGTATCCATCTCGGTCAACAAGCCTGTGGCGGATGGCTACTATGCCGCGCTGTGCGCGCTGCGGGACAGCTACGGCTTAAAGGACGACATTTCGGTTTCCCTGCTCTCCCGGTTCCAGGATGTCTTCCTGGTAGAGAAGACCCAGGAGGATCTGGAGGCCGTGAGCGCGGACATCTGCTCCGTGCTGGAGCTGGCCCTTCAGGACTTTGACGCCATGCGGGCGCGGGAGGGCGAAAAGCTCTTCCAGGATGTGACCGGCCGGGCACACACCATCGAGGCCCTCACTACCAGGGTGGAGGAGCGCGCCCCCGGCATTGTGGCCGACTACCGGGCCCGCCTGAGCGCCAAAATGGCGGAGGTGCTTCAGAACACCCAGCTTGATGAGAGCCGCATCCTCACCGAGGCCGCCGTCTATGCCGACAAGGTGGCTGTGGACGAGGAGACCGTCCGCCTGCGCAGTCACCTGTCCCAACTGGACCACATGCTGGCCCAGGAGGGCCCCGTAGGCCGCAAGCTGGACTTTCTGATCCAGGAGTTCAACCGGGAGGCCAACACCATCGGCTCCAAATGCAATGATATTGAGACCGCCGGATACGTGGTGGATATCAAGGCCGAGATCGAGAAGATCCGGGAACAGATCCAGAACATCGAGTAAGGCGGTGGGGCAGGATGAAGCTTATCAATATCGGATTTGGAAATATGGTTTCCGCCGGACGGCTCATCGCCATTGTCAGCCCGGAGTCGGCCCCCATCAAGCGCATGGTCCAGGAGGCCCGGGACCGGGGTGTGCTCATTGATGCCACCTATGGGCGGCGCACCCGGGCGGTGCTCATCATGGACAGCGACCACATCGTTCTCTCGGCCCTACAGCCAGAGACAGTGGCCGGGCGGCTGGGCGGCCGGGAGAACGAGCCCGCCCCAGAGGAGGATGAGGACGCATGAACCTGAAAAAGAAAACCAGGGGGCAGCTCATTGTGCTCTCCGGCCCGTCTGGTGTGGGCAAGAGCACGGTGATTTCCGAGCTCCTGAGCGAACGGGAAAACATCTACTTCTCCGTTTCTTTCACCACCCGCCAGCCGCGGGTGGGAGAGGAGGATGGCGTCAACTACAATTTTGTCAGCCGGGAGCAGTTTGAGTCCATGATTTCCGGCGGTGAGCTGTTGGAATACGCCGAATATGTCCATAATTACTACGGCACCTCCCTTCGCCTGATCGAGGAGAAGCTGTCCGCCGGCACCGACGTGCTGCTGGATATTGAGGTGCAGGGCGCGGCCAAGGTGCGGGCCAAGTGCCCAGACGCGGTTTTTATCTTTATCATCCCCCCCTCCTTTGAGGAGCTCTCCCGCCGCCTGCACCGCCGGGCCACCGACGCGGAGGAGGTCATCCAGGGCCGCCTCCAGAAGGCCCGTGAGGAGTGCAAGCAGATCCCCAATTATGACTATCTGGTGGTCAACGACAAGGTATCCGAGGCCGCGGGCGAGATCATCGCCATCCTGACGGCGGAGAGCTGCCGTACCAAGCACCGAATCAATCTTGTGGAAGGAGTCTGATCCAATATGATGCTCGAACCCCCGATGAACCAACTGCTCAAGCAGGTACCCAGCCGCTATATGCTGGTGAACGTAGTGGCCCAGCGGGCCCGCCAGGTGGCCAGCGAAGCGGAGGATGCCGGGATTCCGCTGGACGACAAGCCCGTGACCATCGCTATCCGTGAGGTGGCCGAGGGCAAGGTTGAGCTGAACGACGAGGAGTGAGCATAAGGCAAGCGACGGGGAAGCGCCCGGCGCTTGCCTTTTCTGGAGGAAAGGGGGCGGAGAGATGGAGGGGAATACCGTGGCCAAGATCGCGTTGCAGGCCGCTACCTACGCCATCGACAAGCCCTATGACTACCAGGTACCGCTGGAGCTGCTGGACACCCTGCGCCCCGGTATGCGGGTGGTCGTCCCCTTCGGGGCGGGCAACCGTCGGACGGAGGGCATCGTCCTGGCGCTGGAGGGCGGGTACCCGGACGACCCAAGGCGCAAGAGCATTCTCACCGTTCTAGACGAAGAGCCAGTGCTGGACGGCGAGGCCCTCCGGCTGGCCCTGTGGATGTGGGAACGCTGGTTCTGCACCGTGTACGACGCGGCCCGGGCCATGCTCCCGGCGGGGCTGTACTTCTCCCTTCAGGACCGCTGGAAGCTGGCCCCCGGCGTGGATCGGGAGGCGGCCTATGCGGCGGCGGGCCGGTCAGAGCACGCCCGGCGCATCGTGGAGTTGCTCTTCGCCTCGGGGCGGGAGGCGGATGTGGCCCAAATCAAGGAGGCGTTCGGGACAAAAGATCCCAATCCCGCCCTCAAGCTGTTGCGGGACAAGGGCATTCTCACCTTGGAAACCAGCGCCTCCCGGGGGGTGGGGGACAAGAAAGAGCTGGTGGCCTCGCTGGCCATCCCGCCCGAGGAGGCCATGGCCCTAGTCACGCCAAGGCGCCGCTCCGCGCCCCTGCGGTATGCCGTGACCGAGCTGCTGTGCGCCCTCGGCAGCGCCTCGGCTAAGGAGCTGTGCTACTTCACCGGGGCCGCCAACGCCACCCTGCGCTCTTTGGAAAAGAGCGGTATCCTGCGCCTGGAACACCGTGAGGTGTTCCGTCGGGTGACGGTGGAGGCGGGGGAGCGGGCCGCTCCCCCGGTGCTCAACGCCGAGCAGCAGGCGGCCTTTGAGGGACTGGACGCCCTGGCGGCGGCCGGAAGACCCGCTGCCGCCCTGCTGTACGGGGTGACGGGCAGCGGCAAGACCCAGGTGTACCTCCGGTTGATCTATGAGGCACTGGCCCGGGGCCGTACCGCCATGGTGCTGGTGCCCGAGATCGCCCTGACCCCCCAGCTCCTGCGCATTTTCGCCTCCCACTTCGGGGACGACATCGCTGTGCTCCACTCGTCCCTGCGGGCGGGGGAGCGGTACGACGAGTGGAAGCGGGTGAGGAGCGGCCCGGGTGGTCATCGGTACCCGCTCCGCCGTGTTCGCCCCCCTGCGGAATCTGGGGCTGCTGATTCTGGACGAGGAGCAGGAGTCCACCTACAAATCGGAGAACGTCCCGAAATACCACGCCCGCGACGTGGCAAAATACCGCTGTGCTCAGAATGACGCCCTGCTGGTACTGGGCTCCGCCACCCCGTCGGTGGAGAGCATGTACCACGCCAAGCGGGGGGACTACCGCCTGTTCACCCTGCGCCGCCGGTACAACGAGCAGGCCCTGCCGGAGGTGCTTATCGCCGACATGAAAAAGGAGCTCCGCGCCGGCAACGGCACCTCACTCAGCGGGCCCCTCAGGGCCGGGCTGGCCGCCGCCATGGAGGCTGGGGAGCAGAGTATTCTCCTCCTCAACCGCCGGGGGGCCAGCCGCATGGTCACCTGCGGCGAGTGCGGCGAGGTGCCCACGTGCCCCCGCTGCTCCGTCCACCTGACCTACCACTCGGCCAACGGTCGGCTCATGTGCCACTACTGTGGCCACTCCGAGCCGCTGCCCGACGCCTGCCCCTCCTGCGGCGGGGCGTTGAACTTCCTCGGCTACGGCACCCAGAAGGTGGAGGAGGAGCTCCACGCCGCCTTTCCGGGGCGGGAGATCCTGCGGATGGACACCGACACCGTCTCCGCCACCCAGAGCCACGAGAAGCTGCTCTCCCGGTTTGAGAAGGAGCGGATTCCCGTGCTGGTGGGCACCCAGATGGTGGCCAAGGGGCTGGATTTTGAGAATGTCACCCTGGTGGGGGTGATCTCCGCCGATCTCTCCCTGTATGTGGATGACTACCGGGCGGGGGAGCGCACCTTTTCCCTGCTCACCCAGGTGGTGGGCCGGGCCGGGCGGGGTGCCAAACAGGGGAGGGCGGTCATCCAGACCTTTACCCCGGAGAATGACGTGATCCGCTGCGCCGCCCGTCAGGACTACGACAGCTTCTATGAGCAGGAGATCGAGCTGCGCCGGATGCGCCTGTGCCCGCCCTTTCGGGAGCTGTTTGTCCTAACGGCCTCGGGGCCGCTGGAGAGCGCGGTGCTGCGCACCTGTATGCGCCTGCGGCGCTCCCTGGAGGGGTGGCTGGCCCAGCCGCCGTTTCGGGACTGGGAGCTGACCGTCCTTGGCCCCGCCCCGGCCAGCGTGGCCAAGATCAACGACCGCTACCGCTACCGCCTGACTCTGGCGGCACAAAATACAAAGGAAATTCGCGCCATGGTGGCCCATCTGGTCCGCTGTGCGCAAACCGACAAGGAAAACAAGGGGGTGTCCGTCTCGGCGGACGTGAACCCACTGGATTAAGGAGGAAACACCATGGCCCTGCGCAAGATTTTGACGGATGGAGACACTGCCCTGCACAAGATGTGCCGCCCGGTCACCAGCTTTGATGCCCGCCTGCACACGCTGCTGGACGATCTGAAGGAGACCCTGGCCGATGCCAACGGGGCTGGCCTGGCCGCCCCCCAGGTGGGGATTCTCCGCCGGGTGGTCATTGTGGTGGACGCCGAGGACAACATGCTGGAGCTGGTCAACCCCGAAATTGTCTCCCAGGAGGGGGAGCAGGAGGGCTTTGAGGGCTGCCTGTCGGTGCCCGGCCGCTGGGGCGTGGTCAAGCGCCCCTACAAGGTGCGTGTGCGCGCCCAGGACCGCAACGGCAATTTCTTTGAAGCGGAGGGAGAGGAGATCGTCGCCCGCTGCTTCTGCCACGAGATTGAACACCTGGACGGCCATCTGTTCACCGAGCATACCGACCGGCTCTACACCACAGAGGAGCTGGACCGCATGATGGAGGAGCAGGGCGAATGAGAATTCTGTTTATGGGCACCCCCGATTTTGCTGTGCCCTCCCTGGAATCGCTCGTTGCCGCCGGGCACACGGTCTGCGGGGTATTCACCCAGCCCGACAAGCCCAGGAACCGTGGCATGAAGCTCCAGGCACCGCCGGTCAAGGTGTGCGCTTTGGCCCACAATATCCCAGTCTATCAGCCCGTCAAGCTGCGGGACGGCGCGGCTCTGGCGCTGATTCAGGAGCTGGCTCCCGAGCTGATTGTGGTGGCCGCCTACGGCCGCATTCTGCCGGACGAGATCCTGGCCGCACCCCCAAAGGGGTGCATCAACGTCCACTCGTCCCTGCTGCCCAACTACCGGGGGGCGGCCCCCATCCACTGGGCGGTGCTCAACGGGGATCGCGAGACCGGCGTGACCATCATGCACATGGCCCACGATCTGGACGCCGGCGACATCATCGCCCAGGCCGCCACCCCCATCGATCCCGACGAGACTGTGGTGGCTCTTCATGACCGCCTAGCGGTGCTGGGAGCGGAGCTGCTGGTGAACGTGGTGGCGGACATCGCCGCCGGAACGGCCACACGCACCCCCCAGGAGCACGGCAAGGCCACCCTGGCCCCCATGCTGAGCCGGGAGCTGTCCCCTATGGACTGGAGCCGGCCCGCCCGGGCGCTCCACAATCAGGTGCGGGGGCTGATCCCCTGGCCGACTGCTGTCACTGAGCTGGGCGGCAATCGCTGTAAAGTATTTTCCACTTCTGTACTGGACGCCACGACTTCCGCCGCCCCCGGCACCATTCTGGCCGCCGGGAAGGAGGGAATTCAGGTGGCCTGCGGCGGCGGCACGGTACTGCGCATTGACGAGCTTCAGGCCGACGGCGGCAAGCGCATGAAGGCCGCCGACTATCTGCGGGGGCACCCCATCCCCGTGGGATGATCCATCTGCTCTGGACGCTGGCGGTCTCTGGAGTAGTGCTGGCCCTGGGGCTGTCTCTGCTGCTCCGGTGGCTGGGGGCCGCCGGACTTCCGGCGCCCTGTGCCGTACCGGCATCTGCCCCCAGAGGCTGTGAGGTAAGCCGCCGGGAGCTTCTGCATGTGTTCTCCGCCGCCCTGCTCTTCCGCCTGACCGTCTTTCTGGCGGTGGCCGCGCTGGCCTGCCTGGTGCTCTACCCGGATACCGGTCTGTCCTGGGCCACGGATATCTGGAAGAAATGGGATGCATGGCACTACGTTGGCCTGGCCGAACTGGGCTACACCGGCTATTGGGAGGACGGCAGACCCCTGTTTCTGGTCTTTTTCCCCCTCTATCCCTGGCTGGTGCGGCTGGTTTGCCCCTTGACGGGGCATAATACCATGGCGGCGGGCTTGATGGTGTCCTTTTTGTGCTATTCTGCGGGGTGCGTCTACCTGTACCGGCTGGCGGCCTGGGAGTTGGGGAAAGGTGCCGCCCGGCGGACGGTTCTCTTCTTGTCTCTCTTTCCATATGCCTTTTTCTTCGGCGGGGTGATGACCGAGGGGCTGTTCCTGCTGACTACGGCCGCCCCTCCCCTGGCATTACCGTA
>OBXU01000239.1_pt1 | contig 20116 bp, 21 predicted proteins | sample 1476671 | NCBI WGS metagenome assembly OBXU01 (sample SAMEA2580182, study PRJEB22360) | human gut metagenome | biome: human gut; feature: human-associated habitat; material: faeces | place: Denmark | collected 2008/2010
CGGCGGCATGGCCGCCGGCGTAGAGGGCTCCACGCCGGTTTTCCCCTCCCCGGCCGTCGGGGGCTTCTCTCCAGGTGTCTTCGTCACGTGCGTCTCCTTGGATCCGGCGAGCATCTGCCGTTTCCAGTTTCCCGATGACGGACGCCTCCACGCCCAGTTCGGCGGCCGCCTCGCGTGATTTCAACCGTCCGGACGCGACCGCGACCACCGCCTTCCGCTTCAATTCCTCGGGAACCGGGCCGTGCCTCAGCTTGCGTCGGCCGGGGGGCGAGCTCATCGATCCACGCGGTGAGCAGCTCATGGCTTTTCGGATAGCCGAGCGCGCGCATGGTGCGTTTCAGACGCCTGCCGTGTCCGAGGTAATGATCCACCGCGGCCTGTTTCTGCTCGTCCGTGTACCGCCGGTACCGTTTCCCGCGAGTGGACTGTCTTCCGGTGCGTTCCTCCTCGAGGCGTTCCCGGTACCACACCGGCAGCATCCCCCTGCTGGGATAGCCGAGTTCGTGTATCACGTCCGCGGCGCAGCGCTCGTATCTGATGTACAGGTCCACGGCCCTGTCACGCTGCTCCTTGCTGTACTTCGCCATAAGGGGGGTCTCCTCCCGGCCAGGAAGTCCAAGAAAACGTCACCACCTCGGTTTAGGCAGTTGCATGCATTTTCCTTATTTTTCCGGTTGCGCGGAGGTGTTCCTGCCGAACATGAGGGCCTCACTGACGCGGCGGCTCTGGCCGGTGAACTCGAGGAGCCGCCCGTGGTGCACGATGCGGTCGATGATCGCTGCGGCGAGTTTGTCGTCCGCGAAGACCGTGCCCCATTTACTGAACTCGATGTTCGTGGTGAATATGATGCTCCGTCTTTCGTAGCTGCCCGCGATGATCTGGTAGAGCAGGCGCGCCCCGTCGATGTCGAAGGGTACGTAGCCGAACTCGTCCAGTATGATCAGGTCGGCACGGCCGATGTCCCGGAGCATCGTCTCGAGCGTGCCGTCGCGTTTGGCCTTGCCCAGCTGGAGGACGAGCTCGGCGGTCTGATGGAACCGCACGCCCAGCCCCATGTCGATCGCCTTCATGCCCAGCCCGATCGCGAGATGTGTCTTTCCGCGCCCGGTCTTGCCGTAGAACACCAGGTCCTGCGCGCGCGGGATGAAACCGAGCCCTAGGAGCTCATCGAGCATGTAGCCGTCGGGGAGCCTGACGTTCGTGAAGTCGTAGCCGTCGAGACCCTTGACGACGGGGAACCGGGCGCGGCGCAGGAGCCTGTCGTGCTTCGCGCGTTCCCTGTTCGCCAGTTCCGTGTCGAGCAGGCGGTGGACGGCGTCGACCTGGCGGGGCGTGGCCCAGCCGGCGAATTCGTCGATGCTCGCCTTGGAGATGAACAGCTTGCGGGCCTTCTCGTAGAGCCCTTCGTCCGTCTTCGTGTTCATCGCCCGCCTCCCTGCACGCCGACGTCCGCGGTGAACGCGATGTCGTATTCACTCAGATCCGGCCTGTCATCGTCGTATTCGATACCCGCCACGCCCTCGGCGAGCCTGGCCGCGAGCAGTGTGACACCGGCGCGGTCCGCCCCGCCGGTCGATTCGAGGATGGAAAGCATCGCCTCGACCGCGTTCGCCCACCCGGATTCCCTGTCAACGCGTTTGAGGGTCTGCAGCGCCTCGTTGCGTGTCTGTCCGTCCTGCCGATCCAGCCATTCCCGCAACGGGTCCGGCAACGCGTCACGTACCCGGCTGTTGGGCCAGGACGCGGGCTTGTTGCACAGCAGCGCCAACTGCATGGACGGGTCCTCGCTGTTCGTGCTGGCCTGGCCGTACGCCCGAGGATGGGTCGCCAGATGCTTGCCCGACGAGTCGAGGACCTCGACCTCGAGCGCGCGGAGGCCCACGATCACCTCTCTGCCCGCGTTCGCCCGGTCCGCGGAATAACGATGCCGTCCCTCGAGCGTGACCACGCCGTACCGGTCGGCCTTCATATGCCGCCACGTGACCACGTCGAAACGCTTCCCGGGCAACGGCAGCAGCGCCGCACGGTCCTCGGAGAACAGGCCACGTTCCTCCGTGTCCTTGCGGTAATGCGGTTTCGTGGCCAGCTCCAGGCACCGGTCCGGCAGCCCGGCGTTAAAGTTCTCCAGGCTCCATACGCTCGGCCGGGGCACGAACAGCTTGCGCCGCACCATGCCGACCTTGGACTCCACCGCGCCCTTCTCATGACCGGAATACGGGTTGCAGAACGAACAATCGAACCCGTAATGCGCCTGGAAGGCCTGGAACAGGTGCGTCAGGCGCGGCTCGCGCTCCCCGTACCCCTTATGGCCCACGCCGGCGGCGTTATCGAACACGATCCGCTCCGGCACACCGCCCAGCCACTCGAACAGGTCGCGCAACGCCAGGCACGTGCACTCAGCGTTCTCGCCCGGCATCAACTGCACCAGACCGACGTTCGAATACGGGAAATCAAGCACGAAATGATGCATCCGCTGCACCACGCCGCGCGACAGCACGTCGACCTCGCCGAAATCGGCCTGCGCCTCGCCTGGATGCCATACCAGATCCATGAACGCCTCATCACGCTCCGCCGCGAACTCACGCCTGAGCCGCGCCACCGCCCGCGTCACCGTGGACAGGGAGACCTCCGCGCCATGCTCGTCCCTCAACCGCTCCCAGATCCTGGTCGCGGTATGCCGCTGCTTGCGCCAGTTCGCGCGATCCTCCGCGAGCCACTGCTCGATCACGGGCAGATACGGGTCGATCACCGACGCGCGCGGCTTTCTCACCGACGGCACGGCCGACAGATCCTCCTTCGCGAGGTACTTACGCACCGTCGGCTCCGCCGGCATGTGTTTTCCGCGCGATCGACGCGACGGATTCCCCGTTCCGCCGCAAACGACGGATAGACTGTACTTGGGGCATGCCGATCATAATCCTTTCCGGTCCTTTCTGGCGGAGATACAAGCACCATCCAGTTAAGACCATTCCGTGGTCGGCATGCTCTGCCTAAACCCGAAAAATCATCGTGACTAAACCCACAACAACTAATTGAACACAAACAACGCCGCCACCGAACAGGTGTTCGGCCACCTCAAGGACGAGTTCTACCGGGGACGCGAATTCGACTCGTGCGAGCGGTTCAAGTCCGAGCTCGACGCCTATATCATCCACTGGAACACCAAACGACGCCAGATACGACTCGAGGGACACACCCCGGAGGAATACCGGAGCATGTCCCTCGCAACCTAGAACGGTATCCTAATAAACAACGTCCAACAAACGGGACGCAGTTCACTGGCGGGGCCAATTTCGCTATATCGCTATACCAACTCAGTCGGGGAACGATGCCGCCAGATGAATTTGCGGAGCTCTTCGATGGCGAGAATCACGAACGGGATGCAGCAGAGGTAGAGGTATTCGTCCCAACTCAGTGGTGCGGTGTGGAACACGGTCTGCAGAATCGGTACTTCGGTGATGAGCACCAGCAGCACGATTTCGGTCGGATCGCCATACACTTGCCAACGGCCGTTGGCGGAGGGGCATGTGATCGTCGCGCACGTCATGGTCTGGTTCGGATTCGTGCAGGTGCGCGTTGGAGCAGAGCGCTCCCCCAGTAACCAGCTCGCGCAATACCGCATCGTCGGCGGCATGGTGCACAGCTCCGTCGATCGTGATCTCGCCTTTCGGCGCGTATCCGGTGCCGCTTACCTGATACTCGTGGTTCAGGGTCCACAAGTATTCGACAGTCATCTCGTTGCGGGTCAGCGTGTCGGTTTTGTCGGTGCAGATCACTGAGGTGGAACCCAAGGATTCCACGCTGGAAAGCTTCTTGGCCAGTGCATTGCGTTTGCTCATGCGCTGCACGGCCATGGCGAGCGCCCGGGTCATGGTGGGCAGCAGCCCTTCGAGGATGAAAGCCACCACCATGCCGAGGGAGAAGATGAATGTTTCGGCCAATGGATTATGCACGAATAGCACGTCCAGAATGAAGAACACGACACCGATGCATAGGGCGAAGATGGTGATTTGCCGGGGCAGATGGTTGAATTCGCGCTGCAATGGACTGACATTGTCTTCCACATTCTGTGTCAGACGCGCGATTTTATCGAATTTGGTGATCATGCCTGTGTGAATTACCATCGCCCGGCCGTTGCCTTGTGCCACTGAGGTGCCGGCGAACACCAGATTGGGGATTTCGGCGGCCTGCAAGCCTATACCGCGGAACCGGTACGTGAATAATCCCGCATGCCCGGCAAGTTCGTTGTGTTCCACACACCGCTAGACTGGTGGGTGGAAGAGCATCGAGCCAGGGAGGTGCCATGCGTGTGTTGGCCGCAAAGGTCTCGCTGCTCGTGTTAGGCCCGACACTGGCTTTGCTCGTTGGAACGCGGCTCGATGGCTTCTTCATCGCCGGCCTGCTGTTGGCCGTTTCCGTCGCCGGATTGATGGAATGGCTGCGTCCCGCGCAATGGTCTTGGGTCTTGTGTACGGCGTATCTCGTCATCGCCGTGGCGGTGCCTTCATGGTGCGCGTTCATGCCGCTCATCGCCTACGATACTGCACAGCTGCCGGCCCTCGCCTCGACCGGAGCCCGGGCTGGGGCATGGACTGCGGCAAGCGGCCGCTCCCCCAGTGTCTCGCGGACCGCGGCCTCTCACCGTTCCCTTGCCGATGCAATACGTTCGGCCCCGTGGCTTTCGGTCGCCGCGCGCTGGATATGGGTGTTGCCGCCAATCGCGCTCTGGTTCGCCCGTGGCACCGACCGTCTCCAGACGCTGGTGATGACGATGGTCGCCCTGCTTGGATTCGTTCTGGGCCGGGCCCGCGCCTCCTCGGACGAGGCGCGGCGCGCGTTGCTGCACGCGCAGGACAGGGCGCGCGAATCCTCGCGGGCCACTCGTTCGCGCATCGCCGACATCGATGAGGAACGCGCCCAGTCGATTCGCATGGCAACCCTCGGCGAGCGCACGCGTATCGCCCGGGAGATCCACGACAATGTGGGCCATCTGCTGACCCGCGCGATCATGCAGTCGCAGGCCGGCAAAACAGTGGCCGAGGCGACAAATGATACGGTCGCCGCGCAAGGGTTCGCCACGTTGGGTGCGACGTTGGATGATGCGATGACGATGGTGCGCCGTTCGGTGCATGATCTTGAGGATGACGGCACTGATTTCGCCGCGCAGATCGATGATGCCGTCACGTCGTTCGACGGCATCTCCCCCGGTTTCGCCGTGACGCTGGCCAACGACATCGCCAAGGCGCCCGCGCCGGTCTCGCGCTGTTTCGCGACCGTGATTCGCGAGGCATTGTCGAACGTGGTGCATCATAGTGCGGCGCACGAGGCGAGCGTGACGTTGCGAGACTTCCCCGCGTTCTGGCAGTTGGTCATTCAGGATCCGGGGCCGGCCGTGTCCGAGTCCGATGGGTCCCGGACGGCCGCTGCCCGCCCGCGTGCGATGCGTGCCACGCGCGTCGGTTCGCGACTCGCCGCCGACGGCGTTGCCGATATGTGCGGTTCGGCCGATGAGCTGATGCGCGGCATGGGTTTGGCGAATATCGAATCGCGCGTACGCACCCTTGGCGGCACCGCGGTCTGCGGGCCGTATGAGGGCGGCTGGCGTGTGTTCGTATCCGTGCCGAAGAAGCGTTGGACCATGGAATCGAGGGATTGATGAGAATCGCAATCGTGGATGATGATCCGATCGTCTGCCAGTCGTTGGAGACGATTCTGACGGCCACCGGCACGGCCGAGGTGCTATGGACGGCAAATGACGGCGACGCCGCCGTGCGCCGTTATTTCGAGACGCCGGCGAGCCGACCGGACGTGCTGCTGATCGATATTCAGATGCCCTGCACCAGCGGTTTGGATGCCGCGCGCGAGGTTCTGGCCACGGACCCGGCCGCGCGCATACTGTTCCTGACCACGTTTGCGGACCAGTCGTATATCGCGCAGGCGATGGGGCTTGGCGCCAAGGGCTATCTCATCAAACAGGATGTGGCGGCGGTCGGGCCTGCGCTGCAGGCGGTGATGGCCGGTCAGGTGGTGCTCGGCGCGGAAGTGCTCGGCAAGCTCACCGAACGGACTCCGGATCCTGCCGATTCCGACGATTCCGGAGATACCGCCGATTCCATCGAGGGCCTGCTTGGCGAGCGTGAGCGTGAGATCACCGCGCTGGTCGCCGAGGGCCTCGATAACCGCGACATCGCCGCCAGACTGTTCCTGAGCGAAGGCACGGTCCGCAATCGCATCAGCGCGATACTGGACAAGCTCGGCCTGACCAATCGCACCCAACTCGCCATCCTCTGGCTCAACGCCCATCGGTGAGGGGCCTTTGGTCAAGTAGGTCTCTCCCTCCGTCATCGCTTCGCGATGCCACCTCGAACGCGATTCAGGACAGCTTGCAGCTGACCTCTTATTCGCTCGTTGTCACTCACCCTCGCCTAAAAACACCTCCGGCGTTTTCTTCACGGCTCGGCTCATCAGAGGGAGGTTGTGAAAAACCAACCTCAGCTGTTTTTCATGACGATACTGTCGATGGTGTTGGCCACGCGCTCGCAGTCGTCGGAGCACTGTTCGAGGTGACGGTACACGTCATGCCAGGCGAACACCTGCAGCGGATCGGTGCAGGTGGTGTGCAGCGTGCGCATCGACTCGATGAACAGGTGGTCGGCGTCCGTTTCGATCGTGTTGATGGCGAACACCAGTTCGCGCAACGTCTTGGAATGCCGGAATCGCGGCAGTTCGTTGACCAGCTCGCAGATGCTTTCCGTGGCGCGCACCACCATATCCGACATCTGGACCGCATCGTCGCGCATGTCGGTCACATTGTCGTAGTACATGCGGTTGAGTACGCCTTCGATGCTGTCGGTCACATCGTCGAGCACGTGGCCAAGCTCGTCGATGTCCTCGCGGTCGAACGGCGTGATGAACGCGGTCACCAGTTCGTCCATCATGTCGTGGCGCACCTCGTCCGCCGACTTCTCAATCGCGTGCATGCTGTCCATGCGTTCGCGCAGCTGGTCCGGATTGAAGTCGTGCATGACCTCGGACAGCAGCTTCGCGGCCTGGCATGCGTAGTCCGCGCTGCGGCGGAATCCGTCGAAGTAGAACACGTCTTTTTGTCTCGCCATGATGGGTGGATTCCTTTCTAGAACACGACCATGAACAGTTTGGCCATTACGAAGCTGATGAGACCGCAACCGGGGAAGGTGAACACCCAGGTGAGCATCATGTCGCGCACCACGCCGAAGTTGATGGCGGAGAGGCGGCGTACCGCGCCCACGCCCATGATGGCGCTGGTCTTGGTGTGCGTTGTGGAGACGGGGATGCCGAGCACGGTCATGACGAGCAGGCACAGCGCGCTTGACAGATCGGCCGAGAAGCCTTGGTATTTCTCGAGTTTCACCATGTCCTGGCCCACGGATTTGATGATGCGTTCACCGCCGACGGACGTACCTACGCCCATGATGGTGCTGCACAGAATCATGAGCCAGACCGGAATCATCACACCGGTCACGCTGGGTTGGCCGTTGCAGAACGCCATGCCGAGGAACAGCACGCCGATGAACTTCTGGCCGTCCTGCGCGCCATGCATGAAGCTCATGGCCGCCGCACCCACGATCTGCGCGTAGGTGAAGAACCCGTTGGTGCGGCGGCGGTCCATGCCAGCGCAAATCAGGGTCACGGCCTTGCATACCAACCAGCCGATGGCGAAGCCGAACAGGAGGCTTGCGACCAGACCGTAGAGCACCTTGACCCATTCGCCCATGTTGATGCCGCCGATGCCGCCTTGGATGGCGATGGCCGCTCCGGACAGGCCGGCGATCAGGCTGTGGCTTTCGGAGGTGGGTATGCCGAGCAGCGAGGCGCCCACGCTGTATACGACGATGGAGAACAGCGCCGCGCATAGGGCGATGAGCGCCGCGTTCGTGTCGCCGCCGAAATCGACCATGTTGCTGATGGTGGAGGCCACGGAAGCGTTGAGCTGCGTCATGATGAAGACGCCGAGGAAGTTGAAGATGGCCGCCATGATGACGGCGGAGCGTACGCGCATGCATCGCGTGGTCACGCAGGTGGCGATGGCGTTGGGTGCGTCGGTCCAGCCGTTGACGAAGATGACTCCCAGCGTCAGCAACGTTGTGACGGTCAGAGCCGGGTTGGAAAGCACTTGTTGGAGGAAATGCGCCAGTGAGACGTCCAAGGGGAATCAACACCTTCTTCTTCGGGGGCGGAAGCCGTCACACTGATTGTAACGGAAGAATGGCTACGTAGTTCCCATGGCGCGCGGATTATATGGTGTTGTTATGTTGCGCGCCGCGCATCCTTTCGTGAAAACAGAGCGGGACAGTCGTATGCTTCGATTCGGCGCCTGCATCGACAACTCTCGTCATCTACCGAGGATTCGGTCATGCGTGTGCGAAAATGGACACGGTGTCAATCAGGAGGTGCACAGTGGTTGTAAGCACGGATTCGAGCCGCACAATGCCCGATTGGGTGAAGTACGGGGTGTTCTGGCACGTGTATCCGCTGGGCTTCTGCGGTGCCGATATCAGGCCCGCCGGCCCGCGCCAGTTCCATGGCCGCGGCCTTGACGCGATGATCCCTTGGCTGGAGTACGTGCGCGATCTAGGCGCGTCCGGCCTGCTGCTGGGTCCGGTGTTCGAGTCGGCGACGCATGGATACGACACGCTCGACCATATGCACATCGATGTGCGATTGGGCGGGGATGCCGCGTTCGACCAGCTGATTGCGGCCTGCCGGGACATGGGATTGCAGGTGGTGCTGGATGGCGTGTTCAATCATGTGAGCCGCGATCATCCGGCCGTCCGGGCGGCGCTTGACGAGATCACCGGACGCTTGAATCCGGCCGACAACCCGTGGCATGGTCTGGTCCGCGCGCATGTCGGCGATAATGACGAACCCGCTTTGGATGTGTTCGAGGGGCACGGGGATCTGGTGGCGCTGGACCATTCGGCTGACGAGACCGTTGACTATGTGGTCCATGTGATGAGCCATTGGCTGGATCGCGGAGCCGCCGGCTGGCGCCTCGACGCCGCGTATGCCGTGCCGAGCCCGTTCTGGGCGCGCGTGTTGCCGCAGGTCAAAGCCGCACACCCGTATTCGTGGATTTTCGGTGAGGTGATCCATGGCGATTACCCGCGCATCATCGAGGAATCCACGATGGATTCGATCACGCAATACGAGCTATGGAAGTCGATCCAGCATGCGCTGGAGACGGAGAACTTCTTCGAGCTGGATTGGAACTTGAAGCGGCACAACGCGTTCCTGGATTCCTTCGTGCCGCAGACGTTCATCGGCAACCATGACGTGACGCGTATCGCATCGCAGATCGGCCCGGCCAAGGCGGCGTTGGCATTGGCGGTGCTCATGACGGTCGGCGGCGTGCCAAGCATCTATTACGGCGACGAGCAGGGCTATGTGGGCGTCAAGCAGGAGCGTTTCGGCGGCGATGACGACGTACGTCCGAAGTTCCCCGACTCCCCTGCCGAACTGTCCACGCTGGGAGAGCCGACATACCGGCTGCATCAGGCGCTGATCGCGCTGCGCCGTCGCAACCCATGGCTGATGGATGCGCGTACCGAGGCCATGAAGCTGGAAAACAAGCACTTCGTCTATCGTTCGACGAGCGCCGACGCCCAGCATTCCCTGACCGTGGACCTCAACATCGAGCAATCCCCCACTTTCACCATCCGCAACGCCGACGGCAGTACAGCGTATCAATACTGAGCTACCTCATCAGAGGGAGCTCACCATTTACCGCCGAATGCCTCGGATCAGCAGGTCGAGCAGGTACCCGTACGACCGGTCGACCCGTTCGCGGCCGCGTGTGCGGGGTTGTGCGGAACGCAGTTCGAATTGGATGAACCCGTGTATGGACACCCAGATGGAGGATGCAATCAGGTGAGGGTCATCGTCGCGGAACACGGCCGCCGCCTGGCCGTATCGAATGATCTGCGTGATGGCGTCCAGGCAGTGCTGGGCCGAGTCCGACGCCTGCCCCATCCAGACCAGCGCGTAAATGCCGGGGGTATCCAGCGCGTGTTCACGGTAGATCATGCCCGCCCTGCGCAGGCGCAGCACGGGGTCGGATTCGTCAATGGCGATGAGCTGTTCGCGCAGATCGGTGAAGTATGCGTCGATGAGCGCATCGGACACCGCCTGCTTGCCGCCGATGTGCTGGTAGATGCTGGTGGGCGACACGTCGGCCTGCGCGGACAGCGTACGGATGGTCAGACCGTCCACGCCGTCCTGTTCCACGATCTGCCTCGCCGCGTCAAGAATTCTTCCGCGGATTTCAAGGGTTGGCGTGCGTCTGGATCGGGGCTGCGATTGCGTCATATCCGTTATTCTAGGGTGCGTACAGGCCATTACCGCCGTTTTGGCATGGCCACGATCGCAACGACCGCGGCGATAAGTGCAATCGTCATGGCCGCCAGGCAGACGCTGTGCAGCCCGTCCATGAACGCGGATGCGACCGAGTCATCCAGCAATCTGCGCAGGGTGCCCGGCAGGGAGCCGGAAATGGATTCGGCAGCCATCACGGATTCCTTGGATGCGCCAAGGAATCCCTGGGGCAGGTAGGATCCTCGCAGCGCGTCCGTCAGGCCGGTGGTGTACGTGCCGGCCTGCAGCGACCCCATGATGCCGACGCCGAGCGTGCCACTGAGTTCGCGGATCGTGTCGTTGACGGCACTGCCCATACCTTCCTCGCTGACCGGCACGGCCGTCATCAGTGTGTCGGTGGCGGTCCCTGGACGAAGGCGATGCCTGCGGCCATGACGGCCGCGAACGGCAGTGTGACAATCGCCGTCTCGAGCGCCGAACACCCACGCAGCGCCTGGAACCATTGGGTTGTGAGGAAGATGAAACCGAACAGGCACAGGAAGGCGGCGCAAATGGCCAACATGCCGATGACGGCGCACACCCAGAACACGCTATCCCATGCGAACCGTTGCAGCAGGATGCCGCCGATGACCGGGCCGAGCGCTATGCCCACCCCGGATATGCCGGCCCGCAGTCCGACGGCCAGCCCACGCATAGGCGATCCGTCGAACAGCCCGATGATGGATGACAGCTCGACTCCCATCAAGTTGTGTATTAATATAACATATTTATGAAACATTGATACACATCATGTCGGGAACAGGCATCCGCATCGAAAACACCGACCTACAACACGATCAGGCCCGACGACCATCAAAGGCCGTCGGGCCTGATTCATACGCGCTGTCGGACTAACGGCGTCCGGACTTCATACGGAATGGCGCATTGTTGCGATTCTTCTTGGAATGGCGGCGGTTTGGGCCTTCCGTGTTGCCGTATTTGGCGATCATGCGGCGTTCGTGACGCTTGGCACCTTCTGAACGCTCGTCGCGTACGATGCGGTTCTCGTTCTTGCGATGGATGCGCTTGTCGAATTTTCCGCCCTTGCCGTACCGATCATTGCGACGGTTCTTGCCGTACTCGTTGCGGCCATCGTCCTGGCGCTCGTCGTAACGGTTCTTGCCGTATCCGCCGCGACGGCCGCCCTTACGGCGGTCATCGCCATGCTCGAACAGATAGTCGCGGCGCTCGGCCTCGGGGTTGCTCATGCCGGCGCGGCGTTCCGCACGGTTGCGGTTCTTCTTCACGGCCTTCTTGCTGGCCTTGTCGCCGTGCTTGCGCTGCGGCTCGCCTTCGGCAACAAACTCGCCGCCTGCGTTCTCGTGCTGGAATCCGGTCTCGGCAACGTTCTGCTCGGCGCGGTCGCGATTGCGATTGTGCTTGCGCCTGCCGCTGCGGCCGGACTCATCGCCCGCCGCGTTCTTGGTGACCCTGTTCTTGCCCTTGCGCGGGTTGCCCACGGGCTGCGACTTGTCGAGGCTCCAACCATCCACGCGCTCGGCGCGGTCGCCCACAAGCTCAAGCACTTCGGGCGAATCGTGGGTCACTTCGATCATCTTGGTTTTGATGCCGGCCTGGTTCAGCAAGCGGCGCGCCTCGCGGCGCTGTTCGGGTAGCACGAGGGTGACCACGTCGCCCGCCTTGCCGGCGCGGGCGGTACGGCCGGAGCGGTGCACAAAGGACTTCGGATCGGCCGGCGGCTCGACCTGCACCACGAGCTCCACGCCGCCGACGTCTATGCCACGGGCGGCCACGTCAGTGGCCACCATGACGCGCACGTCGCCGGAATCGAATGCGGCGAGGTTGCGATCGCGCTGGTTCTGGTTCAGGTTGCCGTGCAGCTCGGCGGCCGGAATGCCGTTCTGCGTCAGATTCTTGGCGAGCTTCTTGGCCTGGAACTTGGTGCGGGTGAACAGGATGCGACGGCCTTCGCCCGAGGCGAGCACGCGCACGAGTTCGTGCTTGTCGCCGCGCGTGGTCTCGAACACGTGGTGGGTCATCAGGTCAGGTTCGGTGGTGGCCGAATCGACCTCGTGCACCTTGGGATCATGCAGGAAGGTGTTCACCACTTCATCCACGCCGTGATCGAGCGTGGCGGAGAACAGCATGTGCTGGGCGTCGGGCGAGATCTGCTCAAGCAGTCGCTTGACCGGCGGCAGGAAGCCCATATCGGCCATTTCATCGGCCTCATCGATGACCACGACTTCGACGGACGAGAGCGTGAGCGCCTGCTGGCGCAGCAGGTCCTCAAGGCGGCCCGGGCAGGCGACCACGATATCGGCGCCGGCCTTCAGATCGCGGATCTGGTGGATGTACTTGACGCCGCCGTACACCGTGGTGGTGTTCATGCCGAACGTGTGGGCCAGCGGCATCAGCACGTCGTTGATCTGGTTCGCGAGCTCGCGGGTGGGGGCCAGCACCAGGCCGCGCGGGTGCGGCAGGAAATCGTCGGCGCGGCGCTCTTCCAAGCTGGCCTTCTTGCGACGCTTGATTTCCTTGCGGAACTCCTCCATCGCGATTTCGCCAAGCGAATCATAGGAGCCAAGCCGGGTGACCAGCGGAATGGAGAAGGCGAGGGTTTTGCCGGAGCCGGTGCGCCCTCGGCCGAGAATGTCGCGGCCGGCCAGTGAATCGGGCAGGGTGTCGGCCTGAATGGGGAATGCGGTCTTCTTGTCATCTGCCGCAAGTACGCGCACCAGCGGTCCGGGTACGCCAAGTTCGCCAAAGGTAAGGGGGCGGGATTCCGCGCTGTCGTTCATCTGGAAATCAGCGGAATCGTCACGATCATCGAAATTATTACGGGGCACAGTGGCCTTTCATGTCAAAGGTTACGCAAATTACGCAAGCTTTCCGAGCTTAGCGTAAGCCCCCTACTTTGCTTGATGCTCGCCACGCTGTCATTCCACTCTTTACTTATGACCCCATGGGGCGGTAACTTGCCCATGAGGCGGTTTGAAGAAATTGTGAAACCGCAGAATAAAGCCATTTTCGTCTACCGCCCCATGAGGGTTTTACCACCCCATGGGATGTTTGCCGCCCCATGGGCCAATTACCGCCCCATGGGTTCTACCACCACGTAAGGCGAGCACCGCCCCATGGAACACGCAAATGGCCCCTACCCGTGAAGAGGTAGGAGCCATTGTGCAAAAGGGCTGAGCCACAATACGGCCCAGTAGCCCTAAAACACACTACAAAATATCCGGATCGTCTTTGGCGATAGTGCCGGTTGCCTTGCCAATGGCCTTCAGGCCGTGGTAGGCCACAAGAATCACGATCGTGCCAATGGCAATGCCGTTGAAGGAAATGCCACCAACGGTGAACGCGAATTGGCCGATGGCAATAATCATGGTGATGGCTGCCACCATGATGTTCAGCGGCTTGTCGAAGTTGACCTTGTTCTCAACCCAGATGCGGATGCCGATCATGCCGATCATGCCGTACAGCAGCGTGGTCACGCCGCCGAGCACTCCGGCGGGGATCGTGTTGATCACGGCGCCGAACTTCGGGCACAGGCTCAGGATCAGGGCGAAGGCGGCTGCGCACCAGTAGGCGGCGGTGGAGTACACCTTGGTGGCGGCCATCACGCCGATGTTCTCGCCGTAGGTGGTGGTGCCGGAGCCGCCGCCGAAGCCGGCGAGCGTGGTGCCCAGGCCGTCGGCCATGAGGGCGGTGCCGATCTGGTTGTCGTAGTCGCGGCCGGTCATCTGGGCCACGGACTTGACATGGCCGACGTTCTCAGCCACAAGCACGAGCACAACAGGGACGAACATGGGAAGGATGGAAAAATCGGCCTGCGGCAGGTGGAACTTCGGGAAGCCGATCCATGCGGCGTCACCGATGGCGGAGAAGTCGACCTGGCCGCGGATGCAGGCATATACATAGCCGATGATTACGCCGACCAAAATGTTGAGGCGACCCAGCAAGCCCTTGAACAGCACGGCCACGAGCAGCACGGCCAGCAGGGTAACCAGTGCGGTGTCCGGCGCGGCTTGGAAGTTGGTCCACACGGAAGGTGCCAGATTGAAACCGATGATGGCCACAATCGCGCCGTTGACCACGGGCGGCATGATGATGTCGATCCATTTGGAGCCGGCGTAATGCACGAGCACGCCAATCAGGGCCAGCAGAATACCGGTGACCATGATGCCGAAGCTGGCGACCGCAATGCCCTTGTTGGCGGTGGTGACCGCGGTGATCGGTGCGATGAAGCCGAAGGACGAGCCCAAATAGCTCGGCAGCACGTTCCTGTTGATAAGCAGGAACAGTGCGGTGGACATAGCCGTGAAGAACAGGGTGGTGGACGGGTCGAAGCCCGTCAGAATCGGCACCAGGAAGGTGGCACCGAACATGGCGATGACGTGCTGTGCGCCGATACCGGCGGTGCGCACCCAAGTCAGACGTTCATCGGGCTCGACGACCTCGCCGGGCGCCAGCGTCTTGCCGTCGCCATGCAATTGCCATTGGAAGATATTGGACATTACTACTCTCCTCGCTCTCGCTTGGGGCACGGCATTCACAACCAGCCGCACTACGCGCCATTCTAGCTCACGAAGATTTTGTGAAGTCTCTCTTCCGGGAAAGGCTATTTGCCGTAATACTCCAGCAGGTGCGGATCGACGGCCTGCACCACATCCACCAAATCGCCATTGGACAGGTACGGGCGCTTGAATTCGCGCCACGGCTCCACCTTGACCTCCCAGCGGCCGGTCGTCTCGTCGAGCACGGGCCGGGCGGTCTGCTCCCAGCGCACACGCTTGGAGGTGCGGCCGGTTTCCGGGTCGCGGCGCGTGTAGTGCAGGCAGGTGCAGTTGGTGATCTTCCAGTCGTCCGAGTCGGCGCGATGCAGGAATTCCTCGTCGGCCAGATCCTCGATGGTGAGCATCAGGGCGAGCATGAAGTCGCCGTGGGTGACCATGACCACGGATTCCGAATCGGATTTGCGGCTCAGCGAGGTCAGGATGTTGTGCACACGGTCCTCGGCCACATCGGCGATGGATTCGCCTGCCGGCGGACGCCAGTACAGCGGATCGGTATTCTTGAAGTTCCAGTTGCGTGCGTAGTTGTTTTTGAATTCGTCCTTGGTGATGGTGTTGATTTCACCCCAAGAACGTTCGCGCAGCACACGGTTCTCCTCCCACTTGGCTTTGGGCAAGGCCATGGTGGCCGCGGTCTCGCGGGTGCGCACGTATGGCGAGACCATGTAGCGGTCGAACAGCTGCTGCTGGCTGACGAGCCAGCGTCCGATGCAGTCGGCCTGCTTACGACCGGTGGCGGTGAGCCGCCATGAGCGGTCGGGCACGGTGACGTTGTCCTGCGTGTACAGGGAGTTGTCGCCCTGCTCGCCCGCTTGGACGATGACGTTCGCTTCGGATTCGCCATGCCGGATTACGTATAGATCGAGCGGCATGCTCATATGGATTCCTCTTTCGTTATTGGTTGCGTTGTGTTGTTTTCTGCTGTTTCCTACTTGACCTGCGTAATGGTGTTCCCCTTGACCATGAACGCATGCCGGGCCATGTCGATCATCGGCTGATCGAACTTGGAGTCGGTGTAGAACTCGTCGATGACGGCGTCCGGACCGTACAGTTCGCGGAACCGTTTGGTCTTGTTGGTGTTGAAGTTGAGGTACGTGACCTTCATCGTCTCCACATCCACCTCGCTGGCCACGAGATTCCTCACGCCGAGTCTGCGGCAGGCCTCCCCCACCGTCAAATCGAAGGATGCGGTGAGGATCACGTCATCCGGTTCGGGCTGGTACCAGGGCTTGATGCGCGGGTAGTTCCGATCCCAGAAATCGTCCACGAGCTGTTCGACGCTCGCCACCCGTTTGGATCGGCTCAGTTCCGTGAGATAGCCTTCGGTCATCTTGCCCACGCCGTATTCCATTTGTTCAAGCGTGGCCCGGCCAAGCTTGTATTTGACCGCGTACCGCAGCACGGGGGCGATATAGCGGAACACTTTCGGGTCGTGGCGGGCGGAATACAGGTACAAGTCGAACAGGCTTTCGCCATCATAGATGGTTCCGTCGAAATCGAATACGCGCATACCTTCTGCTTCTACTCTGTTATTCCTTGTCTAAGGCTAATCTCGGTAAGCCGGCGAAAGCGCAAATACGCAGTGAATTTCACATGAACACTGTTTTTTTGGATTGATTTCGGTACAGGTAACGTACACTGGTGACAGCGTGGAAGGAGGTGCGTAATGGCGACGTCTGAAATCGAACAATGGTGGATTGATAAGTTTCAGGAGAACCTGGGTCCGATTCGCAAGGTAGCCGGATGGACGACTCAGCAACTGGCCGACGAGCTGGGAGTCGCGCGACAGACGGTGTCTAACTTGGAGACCGGCAAAAGCCCGATGACCAAGCTGCAGTATCTCGCTTTACGTACGGTGTTCAGCGCCGAAATCGCACGTCGTGAAGACCGCGATCTGGCACGCATCATCAAGACTTTGGTCGACGATCCCATTGAGCAACGCATTCGCGAACGGCGCGCCCAAGAGCAGGACGGCGAGGCCGTTGCCGACAATGCCCCAGTCAATACGGACGGTGGCAACGTTGCCGACAACGCCGCCACCGAGAAACGCAAGCCCAGTGCCGCCACATTGAAGGCTTCAAAGACTGCCGCAACGGGCAAGCCCACGCTCAGCACGGCGATGCAGGCTCTCGCCGTCATCACCGGCGCATTGGCCAGTGGAACCGCCGCCGGCATCATCACCTACTTGATGCTCCCGGACGGCGGCCCGAACAAGCGCTGAGTCGCCGAAATATCGAATCCGTTACTCGCAGGCCACGCCATCGTGATCGCGGTCCAACTTGCCGTTGTATCCAGGCTGCCCTTGATACAACGGAGCAGCACCAGCCGCACGGACTTCAGAGCAATTCGCATAATGCACATTTTGCTGCGCTTGCTGTTGCTGTTGTGCCTGTCGAGCGGCCTCCTCAGCTTGCCGCTGGGCCTCGGCCTGCGCGGCAGCCTGTTCTTCAGCGGCCTTTCTTGCAGCCTCTTCTTCGGCAGCCTTCTTGGCGGCCGATATACCGCACCAACGTTTCCCTCATTATCAACTGTCTCGAGTTGCGTGAATACACCGTTTATAGGCCGAGAATTTCGTGCTTTTTTGCATCAAATTCTTCTTGGGAGAGAATGCCGATATCAACCAATTCCTTCATTTTTTTCATCGCCTCGACTTGTTCTTCCACAGACATGGATGCCGTGTGAGAGGCGGGAGCAGCGGCTTCCGGTGCCGGCGCAGGCGCCGGCGCTTGAACCGGGGCGGCCGTCATAGGATTGATGGCTTGTGCCATATTCATGCCCAGCAACATGCCACCATCGCCAAAGCCGTTGTCTTGGATGCCTTGCGCAATGCGCTGCTGGGCAGCCATATTGCCAGCTTGCTGGGAAACGCCCTCGTATGCGGCAACATTCATCTTATTCGAGGCGAACTGCTGCACGAGTTGACGTGATTGCTCGGTGAACTCGATACTTTCGATGCCCACACTGGACACTTCAAAGCCAAAACGATCATTCCACGTACCCGCATTGGCCCGATCGCCACGCACGCATGCTGCGATGTCATTCGCCTTGCCGGGCAATTGCGAAATACGATATTCATTGGACAACGAATTGATGGCCACAATAAACGACTGTACGAATTCAGACAGAATCTGCCTACGTGGCCCTTCATCATCGAATGAATACGACACGGTAGTGGCAGGCACAAAGTTACGAACGAATCGAACTGGATCAGTGACCTTTAGCGACATGGATCCGCGTGCGCGAATTTCCAAATCGACGCCATAGAACCGGTCGTTATACACCAGCGGCGCAGAAGTGCCGAATTTGATGCCACGAATCTCACGCAGGTTGACGAAGGCCACATATTTGGTGCGGCCAGGCTGACCTCCGAAGGTGAATCGATCGGCAACCTGATTGAAGAACGATCCGATGCCGTCTCCGGCGAGCACGCTCTGCTCCCCGTTGCGATATTCATAACCGCCCGACTCGGTGATGACGTTTTCGATACCTGTTTCAGAGAAAATGAACGCCGCAGTATTCTCTGGCACATAGATACGCGAACCATTGGTGATTATTCCCTCGGAACCGTATTCATTCGAACCGCGATCGTTGTTGCTTCCGCGGGGAATGCCCGGCACAACGACGGTGTGTTCCGTGAACGGACCAGCGGTGATGATATCACGCCACAGGTCCGCGAATGTACCGCCGAGCGCGCCGGCGAACGCCTTAATAACTGCCATCTGTTTTTTCCTCGATATCTCATGCATATGGCCGGTCTTGCGACTATGCAATCGCAAGACCGGCCGTTATGCTGGCATGTTGGTTATAGCTGCGTTTCGCGATCGCAGTATTCGCATCGAACGACTTCTTTGCGATGACCGGAAAGCGGAGCGCCACAACCTTCGCAATTCACCGAAACCACGGGTTCGGTAATCCCAAGCCCACTACGGAATGCGCCAAAAGTGTCTTTCAGGGTCCCGGCCAGAGCCTCCGTTCCGGGGATGGCCTTGTTGAAGACCGGCTCATCCATTGGCGTGTACTGTCTGCCGCGTATACCCATGTATCGTCATCGTTCCTTTCTTGGAAAACCGTTACCTCGATACGCCAGTCTGATCACTGGCCCACCGATGCGAGCTTCTGCGTGCATCGAGTCATGACCTCGGTGTAGTAGGCCGAATCCTCACTGCTGAGGGAGTTTTCGTCAATGGCGTCTACCTTCTGGGAGAACTCAGAGTAACGCTTCATCATGCTGGCATAGTCGGTAGCCATGCTGACCACGTTGTCGGATTTCTGATATTTGTTCATGAAGGCAACATACTCATCGATAAAGGCCTCGTAGCTGTCCATCGTGGCCTTGAAGTCAGCACTGTCATTGGTGTTCTGCTGCGCCTTCTGATCCGAAGACTGGTCGCTCTGCTTGTTGGCATCGCTGGAATCAGTGCCCGTATCAGTGCTCTTATCATCCTGCTTCGCGGCGTCGCCGTCCGTAGACGTATCTTCCTTCTTTTCCGGAACCTGGATAGTGATGGACATGATGGTCTCGTCGTCAGTGTTACGAGAAACGCTCACACTGTATCCATCGGCGTTCTTGGCATTGAAACTGTCAGCGGACTTGCTATAGTCCACGGTGAAACCGTTGTCTTGCACGGACTTGACGTAGTCGGCATACTGCTTGGCGTCGGTACCGCACACCTCGATGGAGAAATAGTCCGAAGACTCGCTTTTAATTTCACCCTTTGTGGATTTCGGCTGCGGCAGCAGCGCCGCGATATCCGACTCCGGCCATGAATATGCTTCGCACTTGGTGGCGAGCGATGTTTCCAATTCCGCCCGATCAGCCTTGGCCTTCGCATCGTCACGAATTACGAACACGCCACCGATTACCAGACCCACAACGGTGATACCGACTGCCACCCAGGCCAGCACTCGGCCTTGCACCTTGCCACTCGGGCGGGTCACGTATACGGCGAAGCCTGAGAGCAGTGCCGGAATCACCGTGGCGAACAGCAGTCCGCCCCAGGATCGGCCAGAAACATCCACAAATTGGGCGAGTACGAACGACACTCCCCAAATAATGGCGAACACAGCCAGCTTGGAAGTCTTCTTCACCCCTTGTGCATTCGGAGCAAGCACGGCAGGCGCAGCGGCACCAGCAAAACCAGTGGCAGCACCGGCACCATGTGTGGCGGGTGCAGGAGCCACAAGTCCGCAAC